>Ga0102924_1003747_pt1 | contig 15805 bp, 12 predicted proteins | sample PaiPotPPM11metaG_FD_80116 | JGI IMG/M metagenome (GOLD analysis project Ga0102924, IMG submission 80116) | Iron sulfur acid spring bacterial and archeal communities from Banff, Canada, to study Microbial Dark Matter (Phase II) - Paint Pots PPM... ... | reverse complement strand
TGATGACCGAGGGACGCGGCTTCTCCAACGCCAAGGCCAAGCGGGAGCTGGGCTGGCAGCTGCGCTACCCCTCCTGGCGTCAGGGCTTCCAGAAAGAGCTGGCCGGGGCGGCGCTCAGTCCGGCACGCTGACCGGTATCCCGTCCCTGATCATGGTGCCCGGCGGGCACAGCCAGGTCATGGCCTGCACCTCCAGGCGGCCAGCCTGCACGGCTGGGTCGGCGATGGCCAGTTCCCTGGCCCGCTCTACCGACTCCGCCGCGAAGATGGCGATCCCGCGCAGCGCCTCGTCGGGCTGGTCAAGCACCGGCCCGTTGGTGACCACGTGACCGGCCCGCCGCAGCTCGGCGTAGAAGGCCAGGTGGTCGCGCTGGATCCGGTCAGTCGTCTCGTCGTCGTAGGCCGGCGGGTCGTCGGGCCGGCGCAGCAGGACGAGCTGGAACCGGTGCAGGTCGATGGCCATGCTCAGGCCACCGCCAGCGCTTCGATGGCGGGCGCGTAGCTCCTGAGGTCACCGAACGTCGAGATCCCCTCGGCCTCCTCATCGGAGATCGGCCCGACGGCCACCTTGATGATCCGCACCACCGTGATCGGCCCCGCTTCCTCGGTCAGCTCGTACTCGGTGTCCAGGACCACGCCCGGCGACAGGCGGCCCCGCGTGGCCCACGCTCGCGGCGGGTCGAACAGCGTGACCTGGCCGTAGAGGTGGCCCTGGTCGCCGCCCCAGTCCTCGAAGTGCCGGCCGCCGACCCTGGGCTCGAGCACCACGGCCCGCACCCGGTCGCCCCCGTAGGTGTGCGGGAACCACTCCAGCGACCGCCCGGTCATGACCTCGAAGGTCCGCTGGGCGCTGGCCCCGATGCGCAGCTCGTAGGCCAGCCGGACGGTCCGGACCGGCTCGGTGATGGTGGGCATGGCGTCCCCTCCTGTCTCGACTGTCCGCTTGAACCGGAGCAGGGCGGCGGCATCGGCGTCGGCCAGCGGCTGCACCCACCGCTCGTACCACTCCCGCAGCGGAACCGGGTTGAGGTAGTTGAACCGGTCACGGCCCCGGCGCTCGACCAGCACCACCCCGGCGTCGGTCAGCACCCCGAGATGCTGCATGATCGCGAACCGGCTCAGCTCCGGGATCTGCCCGGCCAGCGCGCCGGTGGTGGCCGGCCCGTCTCGCAGCAGGTCGAGCAGGCGGCGGCGCCACGGACTGGCCAGCGCCCGCCACAGGTCCGGCTCGGGAGCACCGCCAGCGGCAGGCGCACCCTCGTGTGACATGTTATATAAATATCACATGTTCGAGCAGCCGCCCAGGGCGCCGTTCATGAAACTCGCCTATTGCGCACGGGGCGGTGGACGTGGACGATCTTTGAGAGGTTGCGCGGCACCTCACCGCAGTTGCGGTTGACGGGGCGACGGGGCGGGAGCGGGCGGATGGCGAAGATCACGTTGCGGGTGCGGGCCGCGGCGGTGCTGGCGGGGGTCTCGCTGGCGGCCGCGGGTATGGTGGCGGGCGGCGGTCCGGCCGTGGCCGGCGGGCGGCCCGCGGGCCACCAGGGGCTGCGGGCGGCGATACTGGCGCGGATCTTGCGGCCCGGCCAGACGGTGCCCAAGCCGGGCATGTCCAGCCTGCTCAACGGGGTCTTCTGCACGTCGTCGGCCAACTGCTGGGCCGTCGGCGGCTACACGCCCCGCAGCGCGAACGCCGAGCTCAACCAGATCCTGCACTGGAACGGCCGCAACTGGTCGCAGGTCTCCTCGGTGCCCAGCCCCGGTGGGACAGCCCCCGGCCATTTCAGCGTGCTGTACGGCGTGCGGTGCACGTCGGCCGGGAACTGCTGGGCCGTGGGTGAGTACTACCGGGGCGGCGCCGACCTTAACCAAGCGCTGCACTGGAATGGCAAGAAGTGGTACCTGATCCCCACCCCGACCCCGGGCGGGACGCTGAGCGGCGACGAGAATCAGCTATTCGACGTCGTGTGCCCCTCCGCCACCAGTTGCTGGGCCGGCGGGGAATTCGGAACCCAGACCTCTAGCCAGGAGACCATCCTGAACGAGGTCCTGCACTGGAACGGAAAGACCTGGTCCGAGGTCCGCGTCCCGGAGCCGGGCGGGACCGGCCAGTCTGACGTTCAGGCCGTTGACGGCATCCGCTGTACCTCGACCCGCTACTGCCTGGCCGTCGGCACCTACGGCAACCTCAAGACGCTCACGCTGGCCAACGAGGCGCTGCGCTGGAACGGCACCAGATGGTCAAAGGTGACCGCCCCTAATCCGCAGGGCGTAAAAACCCCTGGCGACATCAACGAGCTGGCCGGCCTGGGCTGTGCCACGGCCAGCAACTGCTGGGCGGCGGGGACCTACGGCGTCTTCAATACGCAGACTTACCTGAACGATGTCCTGCACTGGAACGGCAAGAAGTGGTCCCAGCAGACCACGCCTGACCCGGACGGCACCGGCACCGGGGCCGCCAATCAGCTCTCCGCGCTCAACTGCATCTCGGCCACTAGTTGCTGGGCGGCGGGGAGCTACGGCAGCGTCACCAGCGGTACCGGGGAAATCCTGAACGAAGCGCTGCGGTGGAACGGCAAGAAATGGTCGCTGGTCACCACGCCCAGCCCGGCCGGCACGGCCAACGGGGACGAGAACGAGCTGTTTTCTATCCGCTGCACCTCGGCCAGCTTCTGCTGGACCGTCGGGACCCAGCAGAAGAGCGGCGGCCCGGTGCGCAACGAGGCCCTGCGCTGGAACGGCACCAAGTGGTCCAGCGGATGACGGCATCCGCCTTCGCTACCTGACCGACCCGCCCCTGAGCCGGTCAGCCGGCATTGCCCGGCCGGCCGACCATTTGTTTCAAATTCTTGGCGACTTATCAGCGAATATTAGGAGCCTGCTCGCCTCAATAGGGAGGCGGCCTGGTACCTTATGGCGCCATTGGGGCCGAGTGGCGGCGGACAGGGGGCCTTCCTGTGCGAATAATATGTTCTCGGATAGCGGTTTTGGCATTGACTGCGGCGTGCCTAGCCGGGGCGCCCGCCATTGCGGCCGGGCTGACCGGAGCGCCGGCGTCGGCGTCGGAGGTGCGGACGGTGGCCGTCTCGCCGTCACCGGGCGACGATTTCGCGACTCCGCAGACCACGATCAGCTTCCGGGGGATCACCCCGGCCGCGCTGGGCTCGGTGCGCGTCACCGGTTCCCGCAGCGGGCCGCATCCCGGCCGCCTGGTCGCCGATCCGGACGGGGCCACCATCTGGGAGCCGCGGAAAGCGTTCACCGCCGGTGAGCGGGTCACCGTGCGCACCTCGGTGGCGATCGCCGGCGCGGGCGGGGACAGCTTCACCTTCACCGTGGCCCGCGTCGCGCCGCACTTCCCTGAGGTCCTGCCGCCGGACAGCGGCACCGGGCCGCGGGCGGTGGTCACTACCGCAGGACTCCGGTCCGGCCGGGCCGCCGCTCCCCGCTCGCCCGATACCTCCAAGTGCGACCCGCGGCTGGACTCGTTCCACAGCGAGCCGACCCTGCTCCCGCCGGGCGACTGCGTCAACACGGCCGCCTCCGGGACCGCCCCCGGCGACCTGTTCGTCACGCCCAGCGGCACCGGGACCCGGGGCAACGGGGCGGCGATCCTGGACAACCACGGCCACCTCATCTGGTACGACCCGGTGGACGCGCCCCAGGTCGACAACCTTGAGCCGGTCACCTATGAGGGCCAGCCGATGCTGGCCTTCTACGAGGGCACGCAGCTGGGCGGCCATGGCCAGGGCGAGTACGTGCTGATGAACCAGCACTACCAGGTGGTGTCCTACATCCGGGCCGGCGATGGCGATGAGGCCGACCTGCACGAGCTCACCATCACCCCGCAGAACACGGCGCTGGTCGGCAGCTATGTGCCGGTGGAGATGGACCTGAGCGCGGACGGCGGTCTGGCCAGCCAGATCGTCGAGGACTACGTGGTCCAGGAGATCGACATCGCCACCGGCAACGTGCTGTTCAGCTGGGACTCGCTGTCCCACGTGCCGGTGACCGACTCTGACTACCCGATACCCACCGACGGCAGCGCCTTCGACTACTTCCACGGCAACTCGATCGCGCTGACCTCGGACGGCAACCTGCTGATCTCGGGCCGCAACGTCTCGGCGGTGTACGACGTCAGCATCAGCACCGGCGGGATCAACTGGGAGCTGGGCGGGAAGCAGTCCAGCTTCACCCTGGAGCCCGCCAGCCAGCACTGGTTCTGCTACCAGCACTTCGCGCGCCAGCCCGAGGCCAACGTGGTCACGGTGTTCGACGACGGAGGCCTGGGCCCGGCCGCCTGCCCGGAACACAAGTCCCGTGCCCTGACCCTGACCCTGAACCTGGCCAGCCACACCGCCACCGTGACCCGCTCCCTGCAGCACAGCCCCGCGCTGCAGGCCAGCTTCGTGGGCAGCAACCAGACCCTGCCCGACGGGGATGCCCTGGTTAGCTGGGGCGAGCTGGAAAAGATCACCGAGTTCAGCGCGGGCGGCAAGCCCAACTTCGAGATGAGCCTGTCCGGGCTGACCTACCGGACCCTCCGCGCGCCCTGGACGGGCACGCCCTACTATCCGCCCGCGATCGCCACCACCAAGGGCGCCGGGAACGCGGTCACGGTCTACGCCAGCTGGAACGGCGACACCCAGGTGACGTCCTGGCGGATCCTGGCCGGCGACAGCGCCTCGTCCCTGCGCCCCGTGGGCCGTCCCGTGTCCAAGATCGGTTTCGAGACCAAGATGACCGCGGACACTACCGGCAGCCTGGTGGCGGTCCAGGCCAGGGGTGCCTCGGGCCAGGTGCTGGCCACCTCCGCCACCGTGCCGACCAGCTACACCCCGACCGGGAACGCCTACTACCTGGGCAGTCGTGAGGGCGATGTCGACGCCTTCGGCGCGCCCTTCGACGGCGCGCCGATCTCCTCCGCGCACCCGCCGACCGCCCCGCTGGTGAGCCTGGCCGTCCCGGCCAGCGGGCCCGGCTACTACCTGGCCAGCTCGGCCGGCAACATCTACAACTACGGGGCGCACTTCTACGGCTCCCTGGCCGCGGCCGGCAAGACGCCCGCCACTCCCGTGGTCGGCCTGGCCAGCTACCGCGACTCGGGCTACTACCTGGCCACCGCGAGCGGCGATGTCTTCAACTACGGCAAGGCGCCCTTCGACGGCTCGCCGGCCAATTCCGGCACCACGCTGTCGTCTCCGGTGGCCGGCCTGGCCGCCGATCCCAACGGCGGCTACTGGCTGGTGACGCAGAACGGCCAGGTGCTCAGCTACGGCGCGCCCTCGTACGGCTCCCTGACCGGCAAGCCGCTCACGTCCCCGGTGGTGGGCATCGCCGCCGCGCCAGACGGCCATGGCTACCTGATCGCCACCGCCAAGGGCAGCGTCTACAACTTCGGCAGCGCGAAGTGGTACGGCTCGCCGGCCTCCTCGGTGGTCAACCTGTCGTCGCCGGTGGTCGGCATCGCCACCCGGCAGGCCACCGCGGCCAGCCCGCAGCCGACCGGGTACTACGTGGTCTGCGCCAACGGCGACGTTTACAACTTCGGGGCCGCCTTGCCTGGATCGCTCGACGGGCTGCCGCTGCCCTCCCCCGTCGCCGGGATCGGCGCCCGCTAACCGGCCGCGGTTTCCTTCGCAGCAGTCCTCCCGCTCCTGGCCTGGAGCCTGGCGACATCCGCGGCGGCGCCCAGCGGAGCATCGGGCCTCCGGCGGCTTCAGCCTCTAGCCGCCTCCCACGTGACCGCACCACCCAGACCAGCCCCCAGGCCGGCCTATCGCATCCCCCGCGACCCGCACCCCCCGGCCGACCCGCACCACCCGGCCGGGCAGCACCACCCGGCCGGGCCCGGCCGACCACATGATCGGGACCGATTGCCCCCGATCTGAGGCGTCGCGTCACTCGTCATGATCATCCAGGTGATCACGGTCACTTGTCAGAGATAGTGACTGAGAAGTGACCGTGATCATGGCGTCGCCTATTCCGGCGCCGCCATAAGGCGGGCTGCGGTCAGGCCCGAACTGCGCTCCGGGTGAGCAGCTGGGACCCGTGAGACCGGACGGGCGCGAGGGACCATCGGGACTGGCCGTCAGCCGGCCGGCTGGGTGAGCCGATCCCGATCATGATGGCTCCCCCGCCGCCGCATCCCAGCCCGATGAGCCCTACCGCGAGCGAACGCTCGCCGGGCACTCGCGGACAAAGCCGGGCTGATTCCTGGACGACGTATTCCTAAAGCCCCTAAAATTGAGACAAAGCATGAGCGAACGTTCGCTCATGCCTGATCGCCTCTGGGAGGGCGAATGAAGACTGGCATGGGCAGGATGCCGCTGACCCGGATTGCCCTCGTCGGCGCATTAGCACTGGCGGGATCGCTGCTGGTCAGCGGCGGCGCATCCGCAGCGCCCGGCGCATCCGCGGCGCCCGGCGCAGCGGCGGCGCCCGGCGCAGCGGCCCGGCCCGCCGCGTCGACGGCCGGCATTCCCAACCCCTACATCTTCGTCCACGACCCGAGCATGGCCCGGCAGGGCGGCACCTACTACCTGTTCTCGACCGGCGACCCGGCCGGCGTGATCGGCAACGGCAACATCCAGATCCGGACCTCGCACAACCTGCGCCACTGGACCTACACCGGGACTGTCTTCGCCACCAAGCCGGCGTGGATCACCACCGCGCTGGGCAACATTCCCAACCTGTGGGCGCCCGATATCTCGTTCTTCAACGGCCTGTGGCACCTGTACTACGCCGGCTCCAGCTTCGGCTCGAACAACTCGGTGATCGGCCTGGCCACCACGCCGACGCTCGATCCCCGCAGCCCGCGCTACCACTGGACCGACGACGGCCTGGTCTTCCGCACCACCAGCACCGACGACTTCAACGCCATTGACCCGTCGCTGGTCAGCACGCCAGGCGGGGCCAAGTGGCTGGTCTTCGGCTCCTACTGGAGCGGGATCAAGCTCATCGCGCTCGACACGACGACCGGGAAGCCGACCAGCTCGTCTCCCACCGTCTACTCGCTGGCCCAGCGACCCGCGCCCGACGCCGAGGAAGGCGCGGGCATCACCTATCACGACGGCTACTACTACCTGATCGTGTCCTTCGACACCTGCTGCGCCGGCCTGGCCAGCACCTACCGCATCATGGTCGGCCGGTCCACCTCGGTGACCGGGCCTTATGTCGACCCGGCCGGCACGGACATGATGAACTCGGGCGGCATGGAGCTGCAGGGCAGCGACGAGGGGATGATCGGCCCCGGGTCGGCGTCGTTCTACACCGACGGCTCCCGGACCGACCTCGTCTACCACTACTACGACGCCTTCGAGAACGGCGACCCGTGGGTGCAGGTCCGGCCGCTGGTCTGGCTCCCGTCCGGCTGGCCGGTGACCGGCCAGCCGCTGACCCCGGTCCCCGGCAGCACCATTCCGCTCGGCTGACCCAGGCACGCTGCGGCGCGACCGGTCCCCCGGCGCGCCGCAGCCGCCGACGGCGCTTCCGCGGAAGCGCTTTGTGAACGGTTTCACAACCTACGGACCCATACCCGGGTGCTCGTGATGCTGATGTGAGTGGCGAGGCCATTACGTCGGCGCGGCGGCGCGCCAGCGGTGATTGAGGCTTCGAGAAAGAGTCGACCACTGATCTGATCATGAAGCCACCCATTCCGCCGGCACCACAAAGCAGGATCCGGAAAGCCGGATCCTGCTTTCCAAGGAAGCGGCTTGTGAAAAGCTGCACAAGGCGCTTCCGCGGAAGCGCCCCGGCGCCCCGCCCGGCCAGCGTGGTCAGCCCGGGGCGGTCAGCCAGTCGGCGGAGTAGGGCAGCAAGTAGCGATCAGTGGCCGTGTTCAGCACCCGCCGGGCCGGGCGGAACTGCCCGGCCTGCTCGCGCAGATCCCGCGCCGTCTCGCCGGGCGCATGCCGGGCCGCCTGCTGGTACCAGCGGGTGCCCAGCCACTCGATCAGGTCGGGCGCGCCGCCGTCGGGGATTGATTCGGCCGCGGCCTCGGGCAGGGTGCGGCGGGCCAGCCGGCGGGCGGTGGCCGCGTCGGGGACCAGCCGCTCGGCTGCGTCGGGGAACACTCCGGCCAGAAACAAGGCCAGGTCACCGAGCCGCTGCCACACCGGCGGCCGCTGGGCGGGCGGCACCGCGTCGAGCAGGACCGCCAGGCGGTGCGGGTCGGAGTCGCTCCACCGGCGGCGGTGCTGGCCGTCGGGGGCCAGCACGACCCCGCCGGAGATCCGCGCGAACGAGGCCAGCAAGTCAGCCAGGAACAGCCGGTGCCGCGGCGCGGCCAGGTAGGCGGTCAGACGGCCGCCGTCGAACAGCGGGATCCGCCGCCGGGGCGCGGTGCGCTCCGGCGCGTAGCTGGCCCCGGCCAGGTCGGCGGCCGTTCGGTGAACGGCGGCGGCGAACAGCAGGAACGGCGAGATCAGGGCGAAGCGGTCGGCCCCGTGGCCAGCTGCGGGCGGGGCGCCGGGCCCGGCCGCACGGGCCAGGTTGAGCACCGCGGCCGAGGTGGCGGGCCGGTCGAGGGCGTCCAGGAGCAGGGCTGGCTGCCGGTGCAGCGCTTCGATGCGGGCCGCCGCGCGGTCGGGCGGGATCGCGTCGGCGTGGACGAGCGCCCGCAGGTCGGCGTCGCTCAGCCGGGCCAGGTACTCCCGCCCGGCCTGGTCCAGCTCAGCCTCGGCAGCCGTCACGCGCGGCCAGTTCGCTGCGTCATTAGGCCGATTATCGATCACGATCAGCGCTGTGGACAGTGGTCTGTTCAGCCGGCGCCGGGGCGCCAGGAGCGGGCCTAATACGATCCCGTGACATGCGGCACCGGGTTCCCTGGATCGTGCAGTACGCGTCCCCGTCACTCATCGCGGCCATCAGCTATGGCGGGCACCCGCGGGCCGAGGATCCACGCTGGCGGGAAAGCGGCGCGCCGGACCGGGAGACGTACGCGGCGTGGTGCGCGCGCTGGTGCGGGATGGCCTGCTTCCGGATGGCGCTGCTGGCCAGGGACGGGGTGGCGCCGACGCTGTACGAGCTGGCCACCGGCTGCATGGAGTACGGCGGCTACACCGACGAGCCGGGCCGTCCGCAGGGGCTGATCTACCAGCCCTTCGCCGAGTACGCACGGGACAAGCACGGAATGCGGGCCGAGGTGATCACCGAGCTGCATCAGGCCCGGCTGCAGGCCGAGCTGGATGAGGGGCGGCTGATCATCGCCTCGGTGCATCCGGAGATCCGGCGGCCGGACATCGACCCGCCCGGCACCGGCGGGCACCTGGTCCTGGTCACCGGGCACGCCAGCGGCCTGGTCACCTTCCACAATCCATCCGGCCACACCCCCGAAGCGGTTGTCGCCACCCTCCGCCTGCCGGTCTTCGACCGCTTCGCCGCCGGCCGCGGCATCGCCCTCCAGCTATGACGGCGCAGGCGGACGGCGGTCCTGGCGCGGGCGTGTTCGTCGCCGCGGACGTGCACTACCTGGCGGCCGGCGGGGCGCGGGCCGCCGCCGTGGTGGCCGCCGATGCCGCCTTCAGCTACCTGCTGGCCGACCGCACCGCCGAGGTCGCGCAGGTGCCGCCCTGCCAGCCCGGCCAGTTCTACCGGCGCGAGCTGCCGCCGCTGCACGCGGTGCTTGCCGGCCTGGACGGGATCAGGCTGCTGATCGTGGACGGCTATGCCGGCCTGGGCCCCGGCGGCCGCCCGGGCCTCGGCGCCCATGCCCACGCCGAGTCCCGTCAGGATGCCGCCGATCTAATCCGGGGCATGGCGGGCCCGTACCGGCTGCCCGACGCGCTGCGCCGGGCCGACGCCATCGCCCGCGACCGAGGCGTCAGCCGGTGAACGCGGTCATCCGGATAGAGACCAGCACTCCGGGCAGGTCGACGCCGAGCTTGGCCACGTAGCGGGTCGGCGGCTCGGCCGGGAACCACCGTGCGTACTCCTCGTTCAGGCCGACGAAGTCGGCCGGGCTGGCCAGCAGGATGCCCACCTCGACGACATCGTCCAGGCTCGCCCCGCCGGCCTGGAGAATGGCCTCGCAGTTGGCCAGCGCCTGGCGGGCCTGCTCCTGGATCGTGTCTCCGGTAAAGCCGCCGGTGCCGGGATCGATGCCGACGATGCCCGAGACGAACACCTGCGGTCCGGCCTTGACCCCCTGGCTGTAGAGCGGTGAGCTGGGCGCGTTCGCGGTCGTGATGATCTGCCGTGGCATGACGATGCTCCCCTGCTGCTAGATCGCTGCGCCAGGGCAGGATCGCAGATCACGATCAGGCGTCAAGCGCCCGGCCCAAGGGCCGGATGGCGGTGAAGCAGAACTGCGTGCAGCTGAAGAAGAACTCACCGTCGGTGTCGAGCTGCCGCTGCTCGGCCGACCACGCGCTGGCTTCCTCCTGGCTGACCGGTTCGCGGCCGGCCACGAACCGCTCGATCAGGGGGATCATCGACCCGCCGAAGGCGTCGGGGCTCCCGTGCGTGGTCGCGAACGTGTGGCCGGTCACCCCGATGTCCGCGAAGCCCGCCGACCGCAGGAGCGGGGCCAGGGTCCGCGGCAGCGACGGGTGGACCAGGTGCCGGTCCCAGGTCCGCAGCACCCGCTCCATGCGGACGGGATCACCGGAGTGCCAGGACACGGTGGCCCAGTCGGTGTCCCAGACCACCAGCCGGCCGCCGGGCCGCAGGGCCCGGCGCAGGCCGGCCAGGACGGCGGCCACGTCGGGGACGTACTCCAGGACCTGGACGCAGATCGCCGCGTCGAATACCGCCTCCCGCAGCGGGAGCGAGGTCACCTCGGCTGCCACCAGCCCGGCGTTGCCGTGCCCCGCGCTGCGCCGCGCGGCCACCGGGAGCATGGCCAGGCTGGCGTCGAGGCCGACCACCCGGCCATCGGCCCCGACCTGCTCCAGCAGCTCGGCCACGTAGAAGCCGGGGCCGCAGCCCACGTCGACGATCTGCTCGCCGGGCGCGGCGCCGAGGGCGGCGCGAGCCAGCTGACGCCGGCGCACCATGTCGCGCGTCTGGTACATGGCATCGAGCTGAGCGGCCAGGCGCTCGTCAAAGATCATCGGGCTCATGATGTCAGCTGGCCGCTCCCGCCGAGGAACGTGCCCAGGCCGGTGATCGCGCCGCGCAGGTAAGGGGCTCCCACGCCGGGAGTAGTGGCCCAAGTTATGACGGTTCGGTGACGGAAGGGGGCCGGGCTCGCGCCGACGGCGGCCTGCTTTTACGATCTTGTGCGTGCCTGGATTGCCCGCTGCTCTGCGTTCAGGCACCTCAGGTGCCTGCGCGATCGCCCGCAGGCACTGGCTGTTCATGATCGTGCTGTGCGCCGGGCTGGTGCTGCGGATCCTGACCCAGCTGGCCTACAGCCCGGCCCTGATCTATATCGACTCCTACCGGTACCTGACCGGCGACTCCAGCCTGGATCCCCTGGGCTACCTGGTCCTGCTGTGGCCGTTGCAGCACACCGGCGGCCTGGCCGCGGTCGCGGCGGCCCAGCACCTCCTGGGCCTGGCCATGGCCCTGTTGCTCTACGCCGTCCTGCTCCGCCGCGGCATGTGGCGCTGGGCGGCCGCGCTGGCCGCCGCGCCCGTACTGCTGGACGCCTATCAGCTGCAGGCCGAGCAGACGATCATGCCGGACGTGCTGTTCGAGGCGCTCATGATGGCCGCGCTGGCGCTGCTGCTGTGGCGCCCCCGCCCCGCGGCCTGGCAGGTCGGCCTGGCCGCCCTGGCCCTGGGCGTGGCCATCGACGTCCGCCAGATCGGCGTGGTCCTGATCATCCCGGTGCTGGCCTTCCTGCTGATCCGCGCGGTGCGGTGGCAGCGGCTGGTCCAGAGCGCGCTGGCCATCACCGTCTTCGTGATCCCCGTGCTGGCCTACATGCTGGTCCAGCTCGCGCTGACCGGTCACTTCACCTTTACCGACCGGAACATGTATGCCCTCTACGGGCGCACCGCCGCGGCGGCCAACTGTGCCACGCTCCGGCTGCCGCCCGACGAGCAAAGCCTGTGCCCGACCCGGCAGCAGGTCACCACCCTGGGCATCGACGGCCTGGAAGGCGATCCGGCCAGTCCGCTGCTGACCTACGATCCCCCGCCGGGCCGGTCGACCATCGAAATGGCCGACCGCTTCGAGCTCGCCGTCCTCAGGCAGCAGCCCACCGCGGTGATCGGCGCCATCGACCACGATTTCATCAAGTTGTTCGCCCTCACCAGGGACACCGATCAGGGCGACATGCCGGTCAGCCGCTGGCAGTTCCAGACCACCTATCCCACCTACCCCACGCTCATCACCCTGCGCTACGTCGCCTCGATCAGGCCCGGCGGCGGCCGGCCGTCGGTCAGCAGGCCGCTGGCCGAGGCCCTCCGCGATTACCAGCTGCATGGCGGGTACACGCCCGGCCCCCTGCTCGCCCTGGCCGCGCTCGCGGGACTGGCCGGCAGCTGCGTGCTGGGTGGCACTGCACTGGGTGGCTCGGCACTGGGTGGCTCGGTACTGGGTGGCTCGGTACTGGGTGGCTCGGTGCTCGGCGGCCGGCGGCGGGAGCACCTGGTCACGGCCAGCGCCTGCCTGCTGTTCACCGCCACGGCGATCATCCTGCTGCTGGCCTCGGACGCGTACGAGTTCTCGTGGCGCTACCAGCTGCCCGCCCTCATCCTGCTGCCCCCGGCAGGAATCCTCGGCGCGGCCGCCGTTACCGCCTTCACCCGCCAGTGCTGGGCCGAAGCAGGCCGGAAAACCGACGATAAACAAACCACCTCAGTGTCGGGACATCCAGCGCCGCCTCGTGAGCGCGAGCTTAAAGACGCGTCCACGTACTGACGACTGCACCCAGGCGCTGGCTCAATTCATTTGCCACTGACAACCGCCAACGCGAGCATGGGCCCATGCCGGCCTGGGATGAGGTAGCTACCCGGCTGGCCGACGTGCTGGGCGAGCCATTAAGCGGCGGGGGCCCGATCACCCCCGGCTGGAGCTCGCGGACGACCTGGGCCGCTCAAGGGCAGCGGAGCGGGCCGCTGGTCGTCAAGGCCCGTCACGGCGACCAGGCTTACGAGAAGACGGCCTGGAGCGCGGCCCGCCTGCCGCTGCTGGCCGCCCGCGGTTACCCGGTCCCGGGCATCATCTGGCACGGCATGATCAGCGACGAGTGGCACATCACCGTGCAGCGTCGGCTGCCCGGGTCAAGCCCACCGCTGGCTGCCCTGGACGGGCCGCTCCTCGACCAGGTACTGGACCTAGTCGAGCGGCAGGCGGATGCCGCGATCCCGGCCGACGACCGCGACTTCACCGGCTACATCGCCAGTGTTTTGTTCGATGGCTGGGACGAGATCTGGACCGATGCCGACCGGGTCTGCGGCGCGGCCAGCGCATTGTGCGCGCGGATCCGGCGCTGGCTGGAGCCGGTCTGGGGACTGCGGCTGCCGCCGGCCGACTTTGCCCACAACGACCTGAACCTGTCCAACATCCTCACCGACGGCGAGAAGATCACCGGGGTGGTCGACTGGGACGAGTTCGGGCTGGGCAGCCGGGCGCTCGATCTGGTCGTCCTGGCCCTCGACTGCCAGGGGGGCGGCAGTCCGGCCGCGGCCGGCCGGCTGCTGGCCAGCGCGGCGTCGGCGGCCGGGCTTGCTGGGCTGCGCTGCCTGGTCAGCTATCGCGCGCTGGCCACGCTGGCCGAGGATCTCCGCGAGGGCCAGTCACCGCAGGCCGACATCCAGGCCATCTCGGCCACCCTCGACCGGCTCCAGGCGCCCGGCGGCTAGCGCGGCGACCGCGCAAGGATATATAGCCCTATCCCCGTCATGCGTGAGATCATCCCGAACTATGCGCAAAGACCTGCGGGAATCCCCTGAGTACGCGGCGGTCGCCGAGCATCTGAGGCGGCTGCATGAACCAGCTTTCGGCCGGCCGCACCGGGTCAGCGACCTCGTCGCCACGGCCGACGCCAGCCGGGTCGTGGTCACCGGCTCGGTCTATGACCAGCTCGAGGGGATGCCGCGCTCCGTCGTGTACGAGGTGCGGGACGGCGGGCTGCACCCGCTGACCTCCGGCAGCCGGTCGGCCAGGGCGGCCCGGCTGTCGCCGGACGGATCCACGCTGGCCTTCCTGTCCGACCGGGCCAAGCCCGAGGTGTTCCAGCTCCACCTGCTGGCCGACGGGCAGTTCGGCGAGGCCGAGGCGGCGCCGACGGTGCCCGGCACGGTCGAGTTCCTGGCCTGGTCACCGGACGGCACCCGGATCCTGCTCGGGGTGGCCGGCCTGGAGGCGGAGATGGCCGACGCCCAGGGCTCTGGCACCGCCGGCTCGAGCGAGTCCGAGCTGCCGGCCTGGTACCCGGAGGTGGAGGCCGGGACGCCCGAGGATGCCTGGCGCAGCCTGTGGCTCTACACCCCGGCCACCGGCGAGCTGGCCAAGGTCACGCCCGACGGCCTGAACGTCTGGGAGGCCGCCTGGTCAGGCCCCGGCCACGTGCTGGCCATCACCAGCCAGCAGCCCGGCGAGGACGACTGGTACTCCGCGGTGCTCAGCCGGCTCGACCTCGCCACCGGCGCGGTGACCGAGCTGCTCCACAGCGACGTCCAGCTCGGGCTGCCCGCCGGGACGGCCGACGGCACACGGGCCGCCGTGGTCCAGGCCGTGTGCAGCGACCGCTGGATCGTGGCCGGTGACCTGATCCTGCTGGACCTGGTGGCCGGCACCCGCTGCGCCGTGGACACCGCCGGGACCGACGTCACCTCGATCCAGTGGATCGACGGATCCCGGCTCGGCTACGTCGGCCAGCGCCACCTGGACAGCGTGGCCGGGATCGCTGACGCCGGGGAAGGACCCCTGCCCGAGACGATCACGGCCAAGGAGCTGGCCTCGTCCGCCCAGTCCTGGGCCAGCTGGTTCCACCCGTCCGGCGTGTTCACGTCCGACGGCCGCCTGATCGTGGTGCGCAGCGACTACGAGACTCCCCAGGAGATCGCGATCGTCGGGACTGACGCCGACCAGGTGCTGGCCTCCCTGGCTCATGCCGGCACCGACTACATCCGGTCGGTGGCGGGCTCGGCCACCGACGTCAGCTGGACCGCCCCCGACGGGACGGTTATCGAGGGAATAGTGTGCTCGCCGCCAGGGGCCGGGCCGTTCCCGCTGGTCCTGGACATCCACGGCGGGCCCATCGGCGCCTATCAGCGGAGCTGGCCCGCCAACCCAGCGGTGCCCCTGCTGGTCTCCCGCGGCTACGCCGTCCTGCTCCCCAACCCGCGCGGCAGCTCCGGCCGGGGCCAGGAGTTCGCCGCCGCCGTCGTCGGTGACATGGGCGGCGCCGACACCCACGACTACCTGTCCGGCATCGACGCCCTGGTCGAGCGCGGGATCGCCGACCCGGCCCGGATCGGCACCACGGGCGTCAGCTATGGCGGCTTCATGTCGGCCTGGCTGGTGACCCAGGACCAGCGGTTCAAGGCCGCCGTGGCCGGGTCGCCGGTCACCGAGTGGTACAGCTTCACCTTCACCACCAACATCCCACGCTGGGGCCTGTGGTTCCTGGACAATGCCGATCCCGAGGAGACCGGCAACCAGGTGCACACCCGCAGCCCCGTCCTGCACGCCAGCCAGGCCACGACGCCGACCCTGCTGACCGCCGGCGCCCGCGACCGGTGCACCCCGGCCGGCCAGGCCAGGGAGTTCTACCAGGCGCTGACCGGCCACGGCGTCGACTCGGAACTGGTCATCTACCCCGAGGAAGGCCACGGCGTAGGCCGCTTCCCGGCCGTCACCGACTACCTAACCCGCCTGGTCATCTGGTTCGAGCGCTACATGCC
>Ga0102924_1003745_pt1 | contig 15807 bp, 14 predicted proteins | sample PaiPotPPM11metaG_FD_80116 | JGI IMG/M metagenome (GOLD analysis project Ga0102924, IMG submission 80116) | Iron sulfur acid spring bacterial and archeal communities from Banff, Canada, to study Microbial Dark Matter (Phase II) - Paint Pots PPM... ... | reverse complement strand
GCTTGGCGGCGGCTCCGGGTACCGGAGCCGCCGCCAAGCCCAAGGTCTCCCTGCACGTCCCCGAGATGAGCACCAGCGGCAAGGCGACCAAGCACTGGACCCTGACCTGCGACCCCACCGGTGGCACCCATCCCGACGCCGCCGCCGCCTGCAGGGTCCTGCAGGGGATCAAGAACCCCTTCGCCCAGCCGGCCGCCGGCACCAACTGCCCGATGATCATGGCCAACCAGCCTTCGTTCGTCTTCAACGGCACCTGGTACGGCCAGCACGTCAGCAAGGTCATCCACGACGGCGAATGCTGGATGGGCGAGTGGAACAAGCTCAGCAAGGTCATGTTCTGAACAACCCTCGCGCAGCGGCCCCGGGGGTCTGGGGGGTGGCCCCCCAGGTAAGCAGGGCATGAGTCGTCTCCTGAAATGCGCCGGAGGCGCTATTTCAGGAGACGACTCATGCGCCGGTCAGCAAGTGGCTTCCCGCCGGTCTGGCACGTCGCGCAGTACTGCAGGGCCGAGTCCGCGAACGACACCTCGCGGATCGTGTCGCCGCACTCCGGGCACGGCTCGCCGGTCCGCCCGTGCACCCGCAGCCCGGCCTTCTTCTCCTTCTTCAAGTCGCTGGCGGCCAGCCCGTCCGACCGGCCGATGGCGTCCCTGAGCGTGGTCACGATCACGTCGTACAGCGCCGCGACCTCCTCCTCGCTGAGGCTGGACGCCAGCCGGAACGGCGACATGTGCGCGGCGTGCAGCACCTCGTCGGAGTAGGCGTTGCCGATCCCGCCGATCAGCTTCTGGTCCCGCAGCACGCCCTTGATCTGAGTCCGGCGCCCGGCCAGGATGCCGCCCAGCGTCTCGGCCGTGAACGAGGGGTCCAGCGGGTCGGGACCGAGGGCCGCGACCCCCGGCACCTCGGCCGGATCTGTGACCAGATACACAGCCAGGCGCTTGCGGGTGCCGGCCTCGGTGAGGTCGAAGCCAGAACCGTCATCAAACCGTAGCCTGAACGCAAGCGGTCCCTTACCCGGGCGGGGCGGCGCGGTCGGCAGGTCCTCCCGCCAGCGCAGCCATCCGCCCCTGGCCAGGTGGGTGATGAGGTGCAGATCCGGCCCGCCGTCGGCGGGCCTGGCCCCGAGGTCCAGGAACTTGCCGTGGCGCCCGGCCGAGATGATCGTGGCTCCCGCCAGTGCGGTCAGCGGGGGCTTGTAGGTCTTCAGGACCGAGAACTCGGCGACGTCCGCGCGCTCGATCACGCGGCCCACGCCGCGCTCGCGCAAGTCGGCCGCGAGGGCCTCTACCTCGGGAAGTTCCGGCACAGCATCGATTGTGCACTGCCCGAGAGGATGCTTGCACCGATAAACTTCGGCCAGCGTTAGCGAGCAGGCCGTGCCCGCGGTAGGAGAACAGCTAGGAGCAAATGTGGGCGAGGAGGGATTTGAACCCTCACGTCCTTTCGGACACACGGACCTGAACCGTGCGCGTCTGCCGTTCCGCCACCCGCCCGGGAAGCAGGAGTCAGGTTAGCACGACCGCGAGCGCTCCCATGTCGCCTATACGATCGGATGCGAGTAGCGAGAGGAGGTACCACCGGTGGGAGTCCTGCAGCGGTTTGAGCACCGCCTGGAGGGGATGGTCGAGGGTGCCTTCGCGCGAGCCTTCAAGTCCGAGCTGCAGCCAGTCGAGGTGGCCAGCGCGGTCCAGCGGGAGATGGATGACCGGGCGGCCATCGTCGCGCAGGGCCGCACTCTGGTGCCCAATGACTTCGTGGTCGAACTGGCCGACAGCGACTTCGAGCGACTTGAGGTGTACGCCGACAGCCTGGGCGTCGAGCTGGCCACGCTGGCCCGTGAGTACGCCAGGGAGCAGGGCTACTCATTTGTCGGACCGGTGCAGATGCGGTTCGAGGGCGTGCCTGATCTGACTACGGGCACGTTCCGCATCCGGTCCGGCGTGATCAGGGGCACTACGGTGGAGGACGGCGAGATCCGCCGCCCGGCCAGCGACCTGCCCCGGCCTCCGGGCAACTTCAGCGGCAAGCCCAGGCTGCTGGTGTCCAGCCCGGACCGCGGGCCGGATGGCAGTACCCAGCGGACTTTCGACCTGACTGCCCCGATTACGATTCTCGGCCGGGGAACCGATTGCGACCTGCGCCTGGTGGATCCCGGCGTCTCTCGGCATCACGCCGAGCTTCGCGTGGAGGACGGCGAAGTTGTGCTCGTGGACCTAGGCTCCACCAATGGCACTTTCGTCAACGGGCAGCCGATCCGGCGGGTCACGCTGGTCGACGGGACGCAGGTCACCCTGGGCCGGACCACTCTGGTGTTCCGGCGGGACCCCGGCTACTAAGGACTACGATCAGGGCGCCCACCCCGCGCCCGAACCAGAGGGCAGCTAAGGCCAGCCAAGGACTCATGACCCAATGAACGCGCTGACGCTCACACTCATCAAGATTGCTTTCCTGGCTGTCTTGTGGCTGTTTGTCATCGCCGCAGTCGGCGTGGTCCGCACGGACCTGTTCGGCCCCACGCGGCGGCGCAGCAGCAGCCCCAGGGTCAGCCGCAGCGCTCCGCACCAGATGGTGGTGACGGGCGGGAGCCTGGCCGGCACGACGATCGACCTCGCTGACTCTCAGATCACTATCGGTCGCGCCGATGACGCCACGCTGATGCTGACAGATGACTACGCTTCCACCCGTCATGCCCGGCTCTTTCCGCAGGATGGTCAGTGGCTCGTGGAAGACCTTGGCTCCACTAACGGCACCTATCTCGACCGGCAGAAGGTGACCCGGCCGACCCCGGTGCCCGTCGGCGTGCCCATACGTATCGGTAAAACGGTTCTGGAGCTGCGCAGATGACGCTCGCACTGCACTATGCGCTCCGCTCGGACGTCGGACTGCTCCGCGAGGGAAACGAAGACTCCGCGTTCGCGGGGCCTAATCTCCTGGCCATCGCGGACGGCATGGGAGGGCATGCCGCCGGCGAGGTCGCCAGCGCCGTCGCGATCTCCGCGCTGGCCCCGCTCGACCGGCAGAACCTGCACGAGAGCCGCGCGATGCTCCGGGCCCTGGCCGACGCGGTGGCCTCGGCCAACTCCACGCTGCACGAGATGAGCCTGGCCGACCCATCGACCGAGGGCATGGGCACCACGCTGACCGCGCTGCTGTGGGCGGGCGCCCAGGTGGCACTGTGCCATATCGGCGACTCACGGGCCTACATGCTGCGCGACGGCGACTTCTTCCAGATCACCCGCGATCACACCCTGGTCCAGTCGCTGGTCGACGAGGGCCGGCTGACCCCCGAGGCGGCGGCCACTCACCCGCAGCGCTCGCTGGTCGTGCGGGCCCTGCAGTCCAGCACCGATGCCGAGCCGGACCTCCAGATGCGCGAGGCCATGCTGGGCGACAGGTACCTGCTGTGCTCGGACGGGCTGTCCGACGTGGTCACCGAGCAGACGCTGCACAAGACGCTGATCAGCTGCCCCGACCCGGCCCAGGCCGTCGGGCAGCTCATCGACCTGGCACTGCGGGCGGGCGGCCCGGACAACATCACCTGCATCGTGGCCGACGTGGTGGACACGGTCACCGGCCCGGTGGCGCCCAGCGAAGGCGAGGTGCTGGCGGGCGCGGCTGCCGCCGGCGACGGCCGGCCCCGGCCGCTGAGCGACAGCCCGGCCGGACGCGCCCACCTGCTGACCCAGGACTCGCGGGCCGGGCAGACCAGCATCGGCCAGGTCCGGCCGCTGCGCCCGGACGCGCCGCCGCCCAGCCACGCCAACGGCCACCACCGGCGCGACGACGCCTACGATGATGACGAGGATCTGGCCGAGGTGCCACGGCGCCGCTGGCCGGTGGTCACCTCGATCCTGGTCGTGCTGGTCCTGCTCATCGTGGGCGGCGGCTATGCCGCCTGGCGGGTCACCCGCAGCCAGTACTACGTGGACAGCGACGGCGGGAAGATCGTCATCTTCCAGGGCATCGACCAGTCGGTGGCCGGGCTGCACCTGTTCAGCGTGTACCAGCGGACCGGGATCCCGAACTCGCACGTCCAGGGCAGCCTGCTGCAGCTTCCCACCTCGTCCGGCAGCCTGGCCGAGGCCAGGAAGACGGTGCTGAACATCAAGCGGACCTACGCCTGCAAGCAGGCCGGGATCGCCGTGCAGACCTGGGAGAAGAACAAGCCCAAGCCGTCGCCATCCCCGTCGACGAGCCATAAATCCGGCAAGAAGAGCAGCAAGACCAGCCGATCCAGGTCGTCGAGCAGCCCGAAGGCCAGCACGAGCAAGAAACCCTACCCGCCCAAGCCCGCGGTGCCGTCGTACTGCGCGGCCCAGGGGACCGGGTGATAGCCGGTGACCGGTATGAGTGACGTAACCAGCTCGCGAGCCACCTTCGAGTCCCCGGTGGTGCCGGACGGCGCGGTCCCGATGCCGCGCAACCGGCGGCAGACCGAGCTGCTGATGCTCATCTTCGCGGTCGTGGTAGTGGGCTTCGCCTACGCCGCGACCGGGCTCGGGCTGAACGACAAGATCCCGGCCAGCCTGCTGACCTACACCGCCGGGTTCGCGGTGATCATGCTCGTCGCCCACCTGGCCGTCCGCAGGCTGGCGCCGTGGGCCGACCCGCTCATGCTGCCGGTGGCCGCCATGCTGAACGGGCTGGGCGTGGTCATGATCTGGCGGCTCCAGGAGGCTGGCCGGAACGGGATCGCTGGCCCGCAGGGCGGCCCGCTGAACACCTTGACCGCTAGCTCGGCCACCACCCAGCTCATCTGGTCCGCGCTCGGCATCGTGGCCTTCATCCTGGTGCTCGCGTTCATCAAGCAGCCACGGGTGCTCCAGCGCTACACCTACACCCTGGGCGCGGCCGGCCTGGTCCTGCTAGCCATCCCGGCCCTGCTGCCCAGCAGCATGAGCTCCATCCAGGGGGCCAAGGTCTGGATCATCGTCGGCGGGTTCGAGATCCAGCCCGGCGAGTTCGCCAAGCTGGCCCTGGCCGTCTTCTTCGCCGGCTACCTGGTGGCCAAGCGCGACGTCCTGGCCCTGGCCGGCCGCCGGGTGCTGGGCATCGACCTGCCGCGGGCCAGGGACCTGGGTCCGGTGCTCATCGCCTGGGGCGCCAGCCTGCTCATCCTGGTGTTCGAGACCGACATCGGCACCTCGGCCCTGTTCTTCGGGCTGTTCGTGGCGATGATCTATATCGCCACCCAGCGGACGTCCTGGCTGCTGATCGGGTTCCTGCTGTTCGTGGGCGGCGCCTACCTCGCCAGCACCCTGTTCAGCCACGTCGGCGCGCGGTTCATCGCCTGGCTGCATCCATTCACGCTCAACAACCTGAACTGCGGGGCGGTCAGCACCCACTGCGTGCCCTCCTACCAGGTCGCGCAAGGCCTGTACGGGCTGGGCTTCGGGGGCATCTTCGGCACCGGGCTCGGCCATGGCCAGCCGTACATCACGCCGCTGGCCCAGAGCGACTTCATCACATCGGCCTTCGGCGAGGAGCTCGGCCTGACCGGCCTCATGGCGATCCTGCTCCTGTTTGGCCTGCTGGTTCAGCGCGGCCTGCGGGCGTCCATCGCGGTCAAGGACCCGTTCGCCAAGCTGCTCGGCGGCGGCCTGTCGTTCGTCCTGGCCCTGCAGATCTTCATCATCGTGGGCGGTGTGAGCCGACTGATCCCGCTCACCGGCATCACGACCCCGTTCCTGTCTCAGGGTGGTTCGTCGCTGGTTGCTAGCTGGGCGCTGATAGCGATGCTCATGCGCATCAGTGACACCGCCCGCAAGCCCGCCCCGCAGCCCATCCAGGACGAGGGCATGACTCAGGTGGTGCGAGCCCAGTGAACCGCGCGCTGACCCGCATCTCGCTGGCCTGCCTGGTCATGTTCGTGTTGCTGCTGATCAACATCAACTATGTGCAGGCCTTCCAGTCCTCGACCCTGGCCGGGGAGCCGGAGAACAGCCGCACCTTCAACCAGCAGTTCCTGATCAAGCGCGGGCCGATCTACGCCACGGGTGACGGCTCGAACACCCTGATCGCCGGATCGAGGCTGGCCAAGAACGGCGGCGGGAAGTACCAGCGGTACTACCCGGACGGCCCGCTGTACGCCCCGGTGACCGGCTACGACTCGATCTTCGGCAAGACCGGCATCGAGGAGGCCGAGAACAAGTTCCTCACCGGCACCGCCTCCAGCCTGGGCCTGCACAACTTCATCAGCCTGATCACTGGCAAGCCCACCGAGGGTTCCACCGTGTCGCTGACCATCAGCCCCAAGGCCCAGAAGGCTGCCTACCAGGCGCTGCTGAACGACGGTGGCCACGAGGGCGGCGTGGTGGCCATCAACCCCAGCACCGGCGCGATCCTGGCCATGGCCTCCGACCCGTCGTTCAACCCGAACCCTTTCACCACGCTGAATAGCGCCACGCTCGACAAAGTCAGTCAGCGGGAGAACGCCGCCAAAAACGAGCCGTTGCTGAGCCGGGCCACGCAGGTCACGTTCCCGCCTGGCTCGACATTCAAGATCATCACCAGCTCGGCCGCGTTCTCGACGGGCAAGGTGGCCGGCCCGAACAGCACGGTGCCCGCGCCGGTCAACCTGTCGCTGCAGAACGGCAACTTTCTGATCAACGACGCCCATGGGGCCTGCGGCAACGGCAACCCGCCGATCATCCAGGCGTTCTGGCTGTCCTGCAACACCGCCTTCGGGGGGCTCGGGATCAGGATGGGCGGTGCCACGCTGCACAAGTACGCCAGCCTGTACGGGTTCAACAACCCCAATCTCACGATCCCGCTGCCCGTCGCCGAGAGCAAGGCTCCCAAGGAGACCGCGCCCCCGTTTGAGGCGTTCACGGCGATCGGCCAGTTCAACGACGAGGCGACGCCGTTCCAGGAGGCCATGATGGCGGCCACGGTGGCTAACCACGGCACGCTGATGAAGCCGTACCTGGTGCAGCGCATCCAGGCCCCGGACGAGTCGGTGATCCAGGCGGCCACCCCGGCCCCGCTCAGCAAGCCGATAACCCCGCAGGTGGCCAGTTACCTGACGCAGATGATGATCCAGGTCACCCAGAACCCGGCCGGCACCGCCTTCGCGACGGTCAACAAGAACGTCACGGGCGGCATCCTGATCGCCGGCAAGACGGGCACGGCGCAGACCGGCGTCCCGGTCACCACCACCGACGACGCCGTCTTCACCTGCTTCGCCCCGGCCAACAACCCGAAGATAGCTGTCGGCGTCATCGTGAAGGGCGGTGGTTTCGGTGCGGCCGCCGCCGCTCCGATCGCCGTCAAGGTCATCCAGGCGTTCCTGGGGAAGTCATGACGGCGGGCGGTCCTAGCCCTCGACACGCAGGACGGTAACGTAAGTGCGAGACATGACCCAGCCACGGCTGCTCGGCGGCCGCTACGAGCTCGACGGGATCGTCGGGCGTGGCGGCATGGCCGAGGTCTTCCGGGCACGCGATATCCGTCTGGACCGCATTGTGGCGGTGAAGACCCTCCGCGACGACCTGGCCCGCGATCAGACCTTCCAGGCCAGGTTCCGCCGGGAGGCCCAGTCCGCCGCTTCCCTGAACCACCCCTCCATCGTCGCGGTCTACGACACCGGCGAGGACATGATGGGCAACACGCCCGTCCCGTACATCGTCATGGAGTTCGTGGACGGCCGCACGCTGCGTGACCTGCTGCGTGATGACCGCCGCCTGCTGCCCGAGCGGGCCGCCGAGATCACCGACGGCGTGCTGCGGGCGCTGGACTACAGCCACCGCAACGGCATCGTGCACCGGGACATCAAGCCCGGCAACGTGATGCTGACCCGGTCCGGCGACGTCAAGGTGATGGACTTCGGCATCGCCCGCGCGGTCAGCGACGCGCAGGCCACCATGACCCAGACCGCCCAGGTCATCGGCACCGCCCAGTACCTGTCGCCGGAGCAGGCCAGGGGCGAGCGGGTGGATGCCCGCAGCGACCTGTACTCGGCCGGGTGCCTGCTGTACGAGCTGCTGGTCGGCCGGCCGCCGTTCACCGGCGACTCCCCGGTCGCGATCGCCTACCAGCACGTGCGGGAGGAGCCGATCCCGCCGTCCCGCATCGACCCCGAGGTCCCGCCCTGGGCCGACGCCATCGTGCTCAAGGCGATGATGAAGGACCCCGGCGACCGGTACCAGACGGCCGGCGACATGCGCAACGACATCCAGCGCGCGCTGTCCGGCGCCCGGATCGATGCCCCGATGCACACCCAGACCTACTCCGCCGGCACGCGGCGGATGAGCCCGGCCACCCAGGTGGCCGGGGCGACCAGCGCGATACCGCCCTACCGCTACGGCGATGAGGAGCAGCAGGGCGACTACGGCGAGCCGCCCCGGCGGCGAGCCTGGCCGTGGGTGATCGTGGCGCTGATCGTGGCGCTGCTGATCGCGGGCGGGATCTACGCGTTCAAGTTCGTCTCCAGCAACGGCAGCAGCATCTCGGTGCCCACGGTGTCCGGAGACAAGCTGCCCCAGGCCGAGAAGGCCATCTCCAAGGCCAAGCTGATAGTCGGCAACATCAAGTTCGAGAAGTCCTCCAGCGTCAAGAAGGGCGTGGTCATCTCGACCAACCCGTCAGGAGGCACCTCGGTTGCGTCCGGCACCCGGGTCAAGATCGTGGTCTCCAGCGGTGTCGGCAAGGCCAAGGTGCCGTCGGTCGTCGGGGACACCAAGGCCCAGGCCATCAGCGCACTCAGCGCGGCCGGCCTGACGGCCGTGGTGAGCAACAGGTTCTCCCTGCAGCAGCCGGGCCAGGTTCTCAGGCAGTTCCCGCACGCCCAGACGCTGGTCAAGCCGGGCAGTTCGGTCTCGATCGTGGTCGCCCAGCCGGGCAAGCAGGTGCCCAAGGTGATCGGCGACACCGAGGCCGAGGCCAAGAGCGCGCTGGGGAACGCCGGGTTCCAGGTGGTCGTGTCCACCGGCACCGCGACGTCGCCCGGCTTCGGCCCCGGCCAGGTCTACGCCACGACGCCCGGCCCGTACAAGGTGGTCGCGCCCAACAGCACCGTCACCATCTTCGTCCAGGCCGGGGCGACGACCACGCCGCCCACGTCCACGACCCCGCCCACGTCCACGACCCCGCCTACCTCCACGTCGCCGTCGCCCACCACCAGCACCACTACGCCGCCGGGCGCCGTGCGTCGGCGGTAACAGCAAGTCGAGCAGGAGAAGACCGTGCCCAAGTCCCGCACCAGAACCAAGTCGGTCTACACGCCACCGACCAGGTCCTCCAAGTCCAAGGTCAGCCCGCCCTGGCTGGTCCCCACCATGCTCGGCTTGCTGCTCCTCGGCCTGGCCTGGATCGCCACCTTCTACGTCAGCGGCGGCAGCCTGCCGATCAGCGCGATCGGCAGCTGGAACCTGGTCGTCGGCTTCGGTTCCCTGGTCGGCGGCGTCGTCCTGTCGACCAGGTGGCACTGAACGCCAGAACAGCGCTGGAGCGCTGAACAGGGCCCGGCGCCAGCGCGCCGGGCCCTGTTTCAAACCTGGTTAAACCGGACCGGTCAGAACCGGACCGACCCCACTAGCTGCTGATCCCTGATGACCACCCCGACGATCAGGATCACCAGCATCCCCACCGTGGCCGCAGCCTGGATCAGCGCGCGGTTGGGCCGCGGCGCCCACACGAAGGCGGCCGTTAGCAGCGACCCGGCGATCAGCCCGCCCACGTGCGCCTGCCAGGCGATGCCGCCGGTGAACGAGATGGCCAGGTTGATCACGATCAGCGCGATGACGCCCCTGGCGTCCACTCGCAGCTTGCGGGCGACCACGAAATACGCGCCGAACAGCCCGAAGATGGCGCCCGACGCGCCCAGCGCAGAGGCATACGGCGCCGCGAGCAGGTAGTACAGCACCGAGCCGCCCAGCGCGCTGACCAGGTACACGGTCAGGAACCGGACCCGTCCCAGGCTGCGCTCCAGCGTCGGGCCGACGACGATCAGCGCCCACATGTTGAACAGGATGTGCAGGATGCCGATGCCGTCGCCCGGCGGCTCGTGCAGGAACGCGTTGGTGAGCAGCCGGTACCACTGCCCGTCGGCCACGCCGACGAAGCTGGCCGGGCCGGTCTGGAAGTGACCCACCAGCGCCCCGTCGTTGACGATCGTGGTCTGGTCGATGAGCTCGGCCACGTAGCAGATCACGTTGAGGGCGACCAGGGTCCAGGTCACGTACGCGCCGGACACCAGCCGTCCGCCGAAATTCCCGGCCGGGCGCCGCACGGTGCGGCTGCCCTCGCGGACGCACTCGACGCAGTGCTGGCCGACGGCCGCCGAGCGCAGGCAGTCCGGGCAGGCCGGACGGCCGCAGCGACTACAGGACACATATGTCTCGCGACCGGGGTGCCGGTAACAGGTGGGCACCCCGGTGCCGGCCTGCGAGGCGTCCGGGGGGTTACTCGGGGTGGACATTCTTCCTACCGGCCTGCTTATTCGCCGTCGTTGGTCTCTGTGATCTCGACCGACTCCAGCACCACGTCCTCCACCGGACGGTCCGCGCCGCGGGTCTTGACGTGGCTGATCGCGTCGACGATATCCGAGCCCGAGACTACCTCGCCGAAGATGGTGTGCTTGCCGTTCAGCCAGGGCGTGGCCCCGGTGGTGATGAAGAACTGCGAGCCGTTGGTGCCCGGCCCGGCGTTGGCCATGGCCAGCAGGTACGGCCGGCTGAACTGCAGGTCCGGGTGGATCTCATCGCCGAACTCGTAGCCCGGGCCGCCGGTTCCGGTGCCCAGCGGGTCGCCGCCCTGGATCATGAAGTCCGGGATGACCCGATGGAAGACGGTCCCGTCGTACAGCTTGGCCTGCTGCTTGCGGCGAGTCTGCGGGTCCGTCCACTCGCGCGTGCCCTGGGCCAGCTCGACGAAATTCCGCACCGTCTTCGGCGCGTGATCAGGGAACAGCCGGACGACCACGTCCCCTTGGTTTGTCCGCAGCAGTGCGGTGAGTGTTTTAGCCATACCCGCATCCTTGCACGCCCGCGGTGATTGACCGGTCTCGCCAGGGGAAGTGTGGGAAGGCGACGAGACAGACGTACGGGAGGACTCAGTGTCACTTATAACCCGTAAAAACCCGGCCGGCAACGCCGCCGGCGTACGGGATCGCGCCGTAGCGGCCGCACAGCAGGCCGTTCCCACGGCGAAGAACGCCAGCACGGCCATCCGGCAGAGCGCCGAGGACGCCGCCGCCTGGGCCCGGCCGCGAGCCGGAGAGCTGGCCGAGGAGGTAGCGGCCTGGGCCAAGCCGCACGTGGACGACGCCCGGTCCTGGGCCGCGCCGCGCCTGGAGCGCTCCGGCCAGGCCGTACAGGAGAGCATCGCGCCCGCCATCTCGGAGGCGATGATCTCGGCCGCCCACAAGCTGGAGGTCAAGCCGGCCCGCCGGCAGCGGCGCTGGGCCCGCGTGCTGACCACGGTGACGCTGCTGGCCGCCGCGGCGAGCGCGGCCGCGGCGGTGCTGCTGCGGCGCAAGCCGGTCGAGTTCTACACCGAGGACGGCGGCCCGGACGAGATGCGGGCCCAGGGCGAAGGATCGGCCGGACCCGGCCTGGCCGAGGCCAACGGCAGCCAGCCGGAGGCCGAGACCCGCAGTCAGGCCAAGAAGTCCTGACCGGTCACGGCCCGGCCCGCCGGGAGCGCCCGCGGGCCGGGCCGTGACATTCGTCATGGTCAGGCCCGGATGCTCAGCACAGGGCGGCCTGGGCTGGGCTGCTTAGCCTGGGCATATGACCCTGTGGCCGGTCCCGCTGCTCCGCCAGCCGGGGCAGTATAGAGACATGTCGGCCGTCACCCGCCCGCCCGACGTGGCCAGGGCCGAGGAAGACTGGCCGGCCGCGGACGCGTACACCTCCCCGCGGGCGCAGCTCATCCGCCGGATCATCTTGCTGGCCTTCATCACCTATTTCGTGGTGATGCCGCTATTCACCCGATCCTGGCGCACCGTCACTCCGCTGACCATGTTCCTGCTGGCCGGGACGGTCGCGTTCACCGGCCTGGTGTTCTGGGTGTTCGCCGGGGGATACCGGTGGAACCAGACGCAGGCCCGCCGGGTGGTGTGGATATGGATGCCGGCGGCCCTGGCCCTCGGGATCGCGCTATTCGTGGTCGGCGAGCTCCACCACGCCACTCGTGGCGACGGTAACTGGGTGGTTGTGCTCACCATCGCCGCGGCGGTATGCGGCCGGTACACCGCCTCCATCTGGCCCGCCGTGACGGGTGCCGCCCTGTGCACCAGCGCCGCGCTGGCCGTAGCAGCCGAGGTGCGCTGGACCCAGGGCGTGCTGGCGTCCGTACTGATCACGCCCCTGCTGGCTACGTTCCTGGCCTACACCGCGGGCAAGCGACTTGAGACGGTCGCCACCCTGCGCCAGACCAGAGCCGAGCTGGCCCGCATCGCGGTCGCCGAGGAGCGGCTGCGGATCGCCAGGGACCTGCATGACCTGCTTGGTCACAGTCTGTCCCTGATCACCCTGAAGGCCGAGCTGTCCCGCCGGATGATCGCCACCGACACCGACCGGGCCACCCTGGAGCTGGCCGAGCTGGAGGCCGTGGCCCGGCAGTCCCTCAGCGACGTGCGCGAGGCCGTGGCCGGCTACCGCCAGCCCGACCTGATCGCCGAGCTCGCCGCGGCCCGGCAGCTGCTGACCGCCGCCGGGATCACCGTGCGGATCGAGACCCCGGAGCCGCTCAGCCTGCCCGGCGAGGTCGACGCCGCGCTGGCCTGGACGGTCCGGGAGGGCATCACCAACGTGGTCCGGCACGCCGGCGCGGGCCACGCCACCATCGCGGTCAGCACCTGCCGGGGGGTGGCGGTAGCCGAGATCGTCGACGACGGCGGCCAGGAGGCGACTTTTTCGCAACAAATGGGCCTGCCGCCCGCGCCGCCCGCGAGGCGGACCGGGTCCGGGCTGGCGGGCCTGGGCGAGCGCGTCCGGCAGCTGGGCGGCGAGCTGGCCGCCGGGCCGGTGCAGCCGCACGGCTTCTTGCTGCGGGTCAGCATCCCGTGTGGCCCGGTCGCGGCAGTGGCGGGCTGAGCCGATGACGGTCCGGATCATGATTGCCGAGGACCAGGCCATGGTGCGCCAGGCCCTGGTGGCGCTGCTGGGGCTGGAGCCCGACATCGAGGTGGTGGCCCAGGCGGCCACCGGCGACGAGGCGGTCGCCATGGTCCGCAAGCACCGGCCGGACGTGGCCGTGCTGGACATCGAGATGCCCGGCGGCACCGGGATCGACGTCGCCCGGCAGCTGCACCAGGACGCATTCGCCGGCCAGGTGGTCATCGTGACCACCTTCGGGCGCCCCGGCTACCTGCGCGCCGCGATGGCCGCCGGGGCCAGCGGGTTCCTGCTCAAGGACTCGCCCGCGGCCGAGCTGGCCGCGGCCATCAGGCGGGTGGCCAAAGGCGAGCGGGTCGTGGACCCGGCCCTGGCCGCCGCCGCGCTAGCCGAGGGCGACAGCCCGCTGACCAGCCGCGAGACCGACGTTCTGGCCGCGGCCGCGGGCCACGACGCGATCAACGAGATCGCCGCCGGGCTGCATCTGTCGCCGGGCACGGTACGCAATCACCTGTCCGCGGCCATGCACAAGCTGGGCGCCCGTAACCGGGCCGAGGCGGTCCAGATCGCCCAGCGCAAAGGCTGGCTCTAGCTCCGAGTGGCCCGGCTCAGCCCAGGTCCGACCGGTCCGCGCTGCCGACCGCCGGCCCCGGCCGGGTCACGGCCAGGTCGGGGCGGCGTCCGGCCGGCGGGTGGCCCAGGCCGCCCTCGCCGCGGATCAGCGTGAAGCCGGGGATCGGCGCCCGTACCCGGCGCCCCGGCGGCATGCACGGCACCCAGGCGAACGCCACCGCGCCGCCGGCCCCCCCGAGCGCCGTGCCTACCAGGTAGCCGCCCAGGTGGGAGGTGGTCAGCGCGGAGATGGCCAGCAGGATGGCGGCGGTGGCGTACACCGAGCGCTGGGCCGGGTCGAACAGCAGCAGCAGCGCGCAGGCCAGGATGCCGCCCGCGATCAGCGCGCCGGCCGGCACGATGATCCGCGTGCTGTGGATCGAGGACGACAAGGAGACCAGCATGAGCTCGGTGCCGCCGGCCATGGTGATGAGCGCGCCGCTGAACGGCCGACTGCGCTGCCAGCCGCGCCACGCGCGGCTTACCGAGCCGAACCCGTCCAGGACCGGGCGGGGCCTGGCTCGAGCGTGGGCCGCCATGTTCGCTCCTGTCCTAGCCCTTGATCGGCGAAGCTAGCGCTTCACGGACATAGGGGTCAAGTGGTGCGGTGCTTGCTGGCCGGTCATGCGGTGCTTGCTGGCCGGTCAAAGGAGGGGACAATCACTAGATGCTGCTGCAGCGGGTCGTGACCACGTCGGCCGCGGTGAGCGGGTCGGCCAGCCGCCTGGCCAAGATCGCCGCGATCGCTGCCCTGCTGCGCGAGGTGCCCGACGGCGAGATCCCGATCGCGGTCGCGTTCCTGTCCGGCGAGCTGACCCAGCGCCAGATCGGCGTCGGCTACGCCGCCATCGTGGACCTGCTCGGATCGCCCGGCGCCGACCTGGACCAGGGCCTGCCGCCGCCGCCCGCTGTCCCCGCGCTGACCCTGGCCCAGGCCGACGCGGCCTTCGGGGCCATCGGCGAGCGCACCGGGCCCGGCTCCCAGGCCGAGCGGCGGCAGCTGCTGGGCGGCCTGCTGGCCCGGGCCACCGAGGATGAACGGCAGTTCCTGGTCCGGCTGCTGGCCGGGGACCTGCGCCAGGGCGCGCTGAGCGGGGTCATGACCGAGGCCATCGCCGCCGCGGCCGAGGTACCCGCGGCCGCGGTGCGCCGCGCCCACCAGGTCGGCGGCTCGCTGGCCAGGGCCGCCGTGGCCGCGCTGAGCGCCCCCGATGCCGCCGCGGCCGAGCAGGCCCTGCTGACCGTCGCGCTCCAGGTCGGCCGGCCGCTCCAGCCCATGCTGGCCGCCACCGCCCCGACCCTGGCCGCCGCGCTGGAGCGGATCTCCCCCGCGGCCGTGGAGTGGAAGATCGACGGCATCCGGGTCCAGGTCCACCGGGCCGGCCAGGAGGTCCGGGTGTTCACCCGGACGCTGGACGACATCACCGGCCGGGTGCCGGAGATCGTGGCCGCGGCGCGCACGCTGCGGGTTACCGACGCCGTGCTCGACGGCGAGGCGGTGGCCCTGTACCCCGACGGCCGGCCCCGCCCGTTCCAGGTCACCTCGGCCCGTACCGCCAGCCAGGCCGACGTGGCCCGGCTGAGCGAGCAGACACCGCTGACCGCGTTCCTGTTCGACCTGCTGCACCTGGACGGCGAGGACCTGCTCGACGCCCCGGCCAGCGAGCGGCTGAGCCGGCTGGCCGCGGTGGCCCCGGCCGAGCTGGTCATCCCGCGGATCGTGACCGGCGACCTGGCCGAGGCCACCGCGTTCTTCGACGTCGCCATCGCCCGCGGCCACGAGGGCGTGGTCGTCAAGTCCCTGGACGCCGGGTACGGCGCGGGCCGCCGGGGCGGCGACTGGATCAAGGTCAAGCCCCGGCACACCCTGGACCTGGTCGTGCTGGCCGCGGAGTGGGGGCACGGCCGCCGTCACGGCTGGCTGTCCAACCTGCACCTGGGCGCCCGCGACCCGGCCACCGGGAAGATGATCATGCTGGGCAAGACGTTCAAGGGCCTGACCGACGCGCTGCACCTGGAGGGGGCGGACCTGATCGACCTGCCGGGCTGGAAGCGGCACGCCGAGCTGGCCTGGGCGGCGCCGCCCGAGCTGCTCATGCCCCGGCTGGTCACCGACTCGCCCGCGGCGGCGACG
>Ga0102924_1003743_pt1 | contig 15809 bp, 16 predicted proteins | sample PaiPotPPM11metaG_FD_80116 | JGI IMG/M metagenome (GOLD analysis project Ga0102924, IMG submission 80116) | Iron sulfur acid spring bacterial and archeal communities from Banff, Canada, to study Microbial Dark Matter (Phase II) - Paint Pots PPM... ... | reverse complement strand
GGGACCCTTGTGGTCGCCCATCCGCTTCCTGCCTTTGTTGGAGTCAATGAGGTGGATCGGATCATCACCCATCCCGGCGAGATACTGTCGTTCCAGCCATGCCGCGTTCTTCCGCACCAGCTTCACATCCAGATTGACGGGCCGCGCAATACGCGCATCCCATTGCGCGCAGCCGGAAAGATCAAGCGAGCAGCCAATAGCATCGATGACGACGCGCCCCACGCCCAACAACACAGGCATTCCCGGCCGCAGAGCGGCAAACGGGAACCCATCTACCTGTATGCCGTTGGGCATTCCTGGAAATGGTAAAGCGCGGGTAGAGACAACCGACGTGTGCGCGTTGGCATTGAGGGAAATCACCACATCGCCGGGGAAAAGCAGGTTGGCGGCGGCGGCAAAGGCGCTGTGAACGACGCCGTGCCGCGGCGCGCCCATGAGCGCCGCGCCAAGGCACATGCTGTAAGAGGTGGCTCGCGGAGGAGCCACCTCAGCGCGTGGAAACACTTATTCGACCGGCTCTTGCGGCTCGGAAACAAGCAGCCGCACAAAACGCATCAGCAGCCAGAAGATCAGTGCGTAGATCGCCATCGCAATCAGCGTGTTCCACTCGAACACCGAACTGCCATGAATATTGGGGTTGCTGACCAGATTGTTGAATGGAGTGAGAATGACATTGGTGAGGGCGTAGAGAAAATCGGCGAATATATTGCTCTGATTAGCCCCAATCAGGCTGAAAACGAAGCGTAGTAGCAACAAGATTTCGATCACAATGGCGAACCACTGCAAAAAATCTCGCGTTTTGCCAATCACAAATTTGACGGTGCGACCATCCTCTTGCCGCATATCAATCTTCACGCCTTCTAACTCCTGTATGGCATCATCGCTGGAAGGCGACGCCGACGGCGCTTGCCGGACTGGAATGGCAGGCATGGGAGGCATAACTTCTGTCAGGTCGTTGTAAGGATCTCGCTCCATTCCGTTCTCCTCTCCTGTTGTGGTCGCGGAGATAACAATTTCCGCTGCAATCTGTCCGTATTTACGATGGTGCATCCATTATAGCACGCTGCACCTCTGTTGTGCCACTGCGTACTAACAGCACGACGCCTTCCGTCCGTCCCAACACGACGTATTGCCCGGTACGCTGCAAGTGATCAAGCTCCTGGGCCACATAGCCGCGATCTTGCGGGAAAACCCCGTCCAGGTCAACGATCACATACTGCACTATGGCGCTGGAACCATTGGGCAGATCATACGTGATATAGGGAAATACTGCCAGACCCTGCCGCTCGCTGACGTGCGGGTTCAGGTTGCTGCTGGCCGAAACCGAGGCCGTGGGCGGAATCCTCGCCAGCAATTGCTCGATGTGTTGCTCGCGGCTGCCCGGCAGATGATCGGGCAGGAGTGCGGAGAGAGCCGCGGCCGTCACCACCAGATTGAGCAATATCATCGCGATGATCCAAAAAAACAAGACTGTTTGCACGCGCGGCAGCGCGACCTCCCTGGCAAGCGGGATCATCCGCTGGCTGAAATGTTGCCACTGCGCACTGCCGCGCCGGGCGACGCGCTGCCGCAGCCCCCGTAGGGGCAGCGGCTTGTCCCTGCCCACCAGGCGCGTCAATTGCCCCTGCGCGATGCTGGCTCCCGCGGCGGTAATCGTGGCGAAACGTAGGGGCAGCGGCTTGTCCCTGCCCGCTTGCGCCAACTTCGCTACGCCGCTGGGAAGCGCCAGCCGGGCGCGACCGCTTCTTGCGCACGCGAGCGGAATGTCTTCGGCAGGTTCGCCGCGCCAGCTCTGCCACAGCAAAAGCAGGCGGCGCGTCCCATGAATAGCCGCGATCATCACGAACGGAATAATGGCCGCGTTATAGTGATACACTCCGCTATAGGTCGCGGGATCGGTGCTGAGAAAATTGACCGCCAGGATCGGCAGGGCCGGTAATAGCCACTCAGGCGCGAGCAGGCAGAGAAAACCGACGCTGCGGAAAAGGCCCAGCACATAATAGGCGCGGTCAAGCGTGATAAAGGTGGTGAAGATCAGCCAGGGATGCAGCAGCAGATTGACGATAGCCTGTCCAGGAGTATTGCCCAGTTGTTCGTAGCGATACCAGAAGTTGTTGGACTGCTGGCCGGGGAAAAAGTGCGGGATGATCACCTCGAAAGCCAGAAAACTCCACAGGCAGCCGCCGATGAAGACGGCCAGACCCAGGCGCGGCTGCTTATACTTCCACATGACCAGAATACCCAGCAGAGCGACGGCGAGCGGCACGTCCTCTTTCGACCCCGCCGCGACCAGGCAGGCCAGCACGAACCAGCCGTGGCGTTTGTAGGTCAGCGCCAGCACGGCATACAATAGGGCAGGCGTGGCGATGCTCAGTGGGTGAAAGTCGAACAGGTTGAGTCCGAGCAGCGCGGGCGCGAAGAAGTATGCCAGCGCCATCAACGGCGCGGCCAGCGGCCAACGGGGGATATAGTAGCGCGTCAGCAGGAACACCGGCAGCGCCCCCGCCGTCAGCGCCAGCGTCTGAAACACCAGCAAGATGCGCGGGTCAGCGCCAAAGGCATAGAGCAGTGAGAGCGGCACGATGATCGGCTCGAAATGCACAGCCAGGCGCGTCGGCGGCCCATAGTAATCAATCGATTGATTGGTGAACTCGAACCAGCGCCCATGAATGGTATTCCACAGCGCCTGATCCAGGTTGCCCAGATCGAACGCCGTTGCCTTGAACGTGGTATAGCGCAGGATGGTGAGTACACTCATGCCTGTCGCGTACACAAGCATGATCACAATCAGAAACGCCCACGCGCCAGCTTGTTGTCGTTGGAGCCGAGATAGTTTTAACATAGTCCCAAACATCATAGCACAAGAATGGATTGCCAGAGGCAAACAGCAACAACGATCATGAATCCATAGACGATTATAAACTCCGGCCAGCTACCGGTGCGAAAACGCCAGTGCGGATTGGGCGGAAAACCATAACGTTTGTGATAGGGCCAGAAGAGCGGCACGCCGCCTTCCGTCAGCGCGTCGGCGGCGATATGCATGATACAGCCAAAGAGTACGGCGATGAGAACGAAATGCGTCCCTCCGATGATGCCGCTTGAGAGAATATAGCCATGTTGGGCCAGCAGGTAGATTGCCAGATGATCCAGGCCCAGCGCGATCAGCGCACCCAACACCAGGCCGAGCAAACTATGAAAGAGCGTGCGATGCCCGGCCACATGCTGGATCGTTTTGCTCACCCAGCCCAGTTTGTGGCCGAGCGTGCTATGAGCGTTGTCGATATCGGGCAACAGCGATCCCAGGGCAACCATTGCATAAAATATTCCCTTTTTCAAGAGCAGTTCATGGGTGACGGGCGCGGCCACGCTGAGCGACTCCCCCGTGATATGCGTCAAACTATCCAACACAACAGCGGCAGTCAGACCAACCAGTAAATGCGAACGGCCTTCCATAGAAAAACGCAGTCCCTTTCGCTAAGTTGCTATGGTATGCGCCATATTGTAGAGGATATGTTCCAAAATAGCAAGAGGTTGCTCCTCATCCTTCAGCATCGAAACCGGCACCATCACACTGGGAGGCCAAACGGCGTTGCAATGAACTGCGACGCGGTGTGACTTTTTTAGAGGGATGCCGTCTGATTGGATATCTCGCTCATGAGAGCGAACGAAGACACGTCGTTCACACACAAAATAAGGAGACTGTATCTATGCCTATCGTTACAAACTGGGGCGAGGCCATACTCACGGCCCTGGCGAATGCCTTGAATCTCGTCCTTACCTTCATTCCGCGGCTGCTTGGCTTTCTCGTCATTCTGCTCGTCGGATGGCTCATTGCCACGCTCGTCAGTAAAGCGTTGACCATGCTCCTACGCAAAATCGGCTTCGACCGTATGTCAGAGCGCATCGGCCTCACTCGTCTCGAGCAGCGTATGGGGATCAAGCTGGATTCGGCCGGCATTCTGGGGAGAGTGGTGTTCTGGTTCATCTTGCTCATTTTCCTGACGCCCGCGGCCGATGCGCTGGGCGTGCCAGCCGTCAGTAATATTCTGAACCAGCTGGTGGCTTATATCCCCAACGTCTTCGTCGCCATTCTGGTCCTCTTTTTGGGTACCCTGGCGGCCACTGTGGTGGCGGACATCGTGCGTGGAGCGACGGCGAGCGCCAGGATTGGCAACTCCACCGTGTTTGCGAATCTCGCCCGGTATGCCATCATCGGCTTTGCCGCTTTGATCGCCCTGGAGCAGTTGCAGATTGCCCCCGCGCTCCTTAATGAACTGTTCGGCGCCCTCGTCGCTGCCGTCGCCATTGCTTTCGGCCTGGCCTTTGGTCTGGGCGGACAGGAGACGGCGCGCAAGTGGCTCGCCCGTGGGGAAAGCACGATGAATACGGCTGCCTCGCAACTCCAGGCGCAACAGTCATCGCAACCGCCGTTACCTGATGGTCAGACATCGGTGCGGCCACAGTCGATGCGCCCTCCTCGCTAGCCTGGACGGAGCAGCGCCATTCCTCAACCTGTCGTTCGCATAGTATTCGCATTCTTGTTACCGTAACATAGTATTAGCAGAAGGAGAACAGACATGACTACAACCGATCGTGCAACCGTCGTCGGCGTTTTCACCGATGATGCCCAGGCCCAGCAGGCTATCGAAGCCTTACAGCAAGCGGGCTTCAGCAATAACCAGATCACCTACTCGGGACACGGGACTGCCACAGGCGGATTTCTCGCGGGCCTCAAGAGCTTTTTTACGGGGGAAGATTCCTCAACGGGAGGAGCCTATCAGGACCTGGTCGGCATGGGTATGCCAGAGGAAGACGCGCAAGTATATGCGCGTGAGTATGAGGCAGGGTACAGTATTGTCGCAGTGACCAGTGGTCGCGCTCAAGAGGCTTCGGCCCTGATGTCCCAGTACGGCGGGTACGGTCCCAGCCGGGGGGCAGCACCCGCCACCGGCCAACCGGCAACCGGCGTGGCTGACACTAATGAAGCGAGACGCCTGCAACTGCGCGCAGAACAGCTACAGGTGTACAAGCAGCCGGTCCAGACTGGGGAGGTCGGCATTCGCAAAGAGGTGGTCAGCGAGCAGCAAAATATCGATGTCCCCGTGTCGCACGAGGAAGTCTACATCGAGCGCCGCGCTGGCTCCGGCCAGGTCTCCGATACACCGATTGGCGAGGGTGAGAGCCTGCGCGTTCCCGTCAGGGCCGAACGGGTTCAGGTCAACAAGCAGACGGTTGAGACCGGTGAGGTTGCTCTTGGCAAGCGCACGGTGCAGGGGACGCAAAGGGTCACGGACACTGTGCGGCACGAAGAGGCCCGTGTCGAGCATCAAGGCGATGTAAATGTCGAGGGGGGCGATCCTGGCGTCCAGGAGAAATAGCGCTGGCGTTATTGTGACTCACCGGAGGAGCAGCGTGGTGATATGTTTGTCCGCTGCTTTTCTGGTGGGTTCTTGCACTGGAGGAAGTACATGGAGACAACGGACAGTCCGATGGTGATCGGTGTGTTTCGAGATCGTACCCTGGTGGAACATGCTGTCAAGGAACTGCGACATGCGGGATTTCGCGACGACGAGATTCTGGTGTGGGGACAGGGCAGCTCCCCAGGTGGGTTCCTGGAGTCGCTGCTGCACACATGGTCGGGACACGAAACGAAAGTGGGAGGGATTGCCGGCTCCCTGGAGCAACTGGGAGTGACGAACGAGGAAGCTGACTATTACCAGCGCGAGGTGGAGGCGGGCCGTTCCATCGTGGCCGTGCGCTCTTATGGACACCGGCAGGAGGCCAGTGACATCTTGCGCCGTGCAGGTGCCTACGATGCGCAGACGAGCCTGACCCACGATCTCTATACCGTCCCACTGCGCGAGGAGGTTTTGACCCCGCAGACGCAGTCAATAGAAGTCGGCGCGGTGTACATCCGCAAGGAGATCATCACCGAAGAGAAAACAATCACCGTCACAGTGCAGCGCGAGGAAGTGATTATTGAACGCCGCCCTCTCGCCCCGCAAGGCTCTCCTACTGATGACCTGCCCGGCCCTGGCACACTCTACGAACTGGCTCCGGGTCAGACGATCAGAATCCCCATTCGCCAGGAGCAGATATTTCTGGAGAAGCGACCGATCGTGACGCACGAACTGATTGTCGGCAAACAGACTGTGCAAGAGACGCAGCACTTCAGCGATGCAGTTCGACGCGAAGTGCCGCATATTGAACGGCAGGGCGAGGTCGTCGTGCATGGCGGCGAATTCGAAGAGCGTTCGCCGCAAGGCGAATTGTCAGCAGGCGAATAAATTGCTGGAGCGGTCTGTAGCGCAGCTTCATTTCGCACCGCAAACGAATACTAAACAGGGTCCATCGTTGCCTCTATATTGTTGCGCGTAACGAGAGACCAACCATCTACGTGTTAAGAATGATGAAACTGCTCATCTTTCCATACTTTGAGCATAATGATTACAAGATGGTGAGGAATGGCCGTATTGACAGATGAAGAACTTGTACAGCGCTGCCAGGTGGAACTGCCTCACACGACTCGCAGCTATGAAGAATTGGTTACACGGCATACACAGAGAGTCTATAGCCTCGTGTATCGCGTGGTCGGTGACAGGGAAGAGGCGGAGGATATTTCGCAAGAAGTGTTTTTGAAAGTTTATCATGGTCTGCCGAAATTCGATCAGCAGGCATTGTTTTCGACGTGGCTATATCGCATCGCGACCAACAGCGCGTTGGATGCTCTCGATAAAATGAAACGGCATCACCATCACACCATGCAGCGGGATGTGCATCCAGCCGACCATCGCGAGACGAACGAAACCGATGCCCTTGCCAGATTGACCGCGCCAGAAGCGAATCCTGAAGAACTGGCGGTACGCAGTGAACTGCGAGCATGTATCAATCGCGTTTTGCAGAAACTGGATCGCGAGCAGGCACGCATGTTACTGATGCGCGACTTCGAGGATCTGAGCTACAATGACATTGCGAAGATGCTGCAAGTGGGATTGAGCGCAGTCAAGATGCGAATTCATCGTGCACGACTGGCATTTAGAGAGATGTTCAGCCAATTCTGCGGCAAGATCTCACTGGCAGTCTCGCTGTCACCCTCCACTTCAGATAAAGGGAAGGTGGAGACAAAGGAGTGATCCTATGAACTGCGAAGAACTGGCTCAGCTATTACCCGATCTCGTTGATGGCTCGCTCTCGCCCGCACAGCAAGCGGAGGCAGAAGCAGCACTGCCCGGTTGCCCTGAGTGTCTGCAAGAATTGGAGATAGCGCGTCAAATCCGGACGCTGCTGATCACGCTGCAAGCCGAGTATGCTGATATTCGCATTCCAGCAGGATTTGAGGCACGCCTGCTTGCGCGCGTTCGCACGCAGCATGCGGGGATTGAATTCCTTGATCTCTCGTCAAAAGTCTTCGCGGAATGGTTCGTCGAGCTGCTCAACTTGATCGGCGCCTTGCTTGATGCACGTCCTGCTCCACGAACCGGTGTGACGGGTAATACTGTGACCTGAGTCGGGAGTTTTGTTTGTAGGAGTAAATCATGAGTTTCCAGCCTCTTATCCAGTCGTTGCAGAGTATTCTCAACAGTCTGCTTCTCTTCATTCCCCATTTTGTCAATGGGATCATTATTTTGATTGTCGGATACCTGATAAGTTGGCTGCTCCGCTGGCTATTGCGCTTTACGTTCCGTCATGTGGGGCTTGAGCAGTTAATCGACCGTGCCGGCATCATGCGAACGCTGCACCATTTCGGTATTCGCGCGCCTCTGACCGAAATTATTGCCCAGATCGTCTTTTATTTCCTGCTGCTCAGCTTCGCTATTCAGGCGGTCAGCTTAATGGAACTGACCGCCATTGCCGTTCTGTTGCAAAATATTCTGCTCTTTGTCCCCAGGGCAGTCAGTGCGGCGATTTTGCTGATCCTGGGATCGATGCTGGCGCGTTTTCTCGGAGAGACGATCACGACCGTTGCTGAGAGTGTGAACATTACCTACGGACGTGCGCTCGGCAAAATCATCGAATACGCCATGATTGCCTTCGTCGCGGTATTGGCCGTCTCCACGCTTGGTATTGATACGACCATCCTGACGACCAGCTTCACTATCATTGTTGCGGCGGCGGGCGTTGCCATTGCTCTCACGTTTGCCTTCGGAGCGCGCGAAGCCGCCCGGAATGTCATCGCCGGCTATTACGTGCGCCAGCACTTCCAGCCGGGCCAGCGGGTCACCTTGGGCGAGTACAGCGGTGTTGTGCGCTCCACTGCTGGCGCGTATACCACGCTCGATATCAACACCACCGATAGTACCCGCCGCAGCATCTCGCTGCCCAATGCCCTCCTCCTGCGTCAAGTCGCAACGCGTGAGGAAGCTGCGCTGCCTCCACAAGCCAGCGAACCGCCAGCGCCGGAGAATCCCTAGTATTTTAGCAGGTCTCATCGACGCTCACTCAAACGCTCCGGGGAAAACACGGACAAGTAGCTCGCCACTTTCGCGAGCAACTCCTCTAGCTCAAAGGGTTTGGCTAAGAAAGCATCAGCTCCTGCCTCCAACGCTTCCTGTTCAGCGCAAGGAGCGGCTGAAAAGACAAGCAAAGGAATGTGCCGGGTACGCTCCTGGCCTTTTAACTTTCGAACCAGGTCACTGCTATCCTTACCTGAAAGCAACAGATCGAGGAGGATGACATGGGGAAGCTCGCCCTCCAGGAGGAGTGTCACACTATCGGTAGTGTCCGTGATTTCCACAGTGTATCCCGCGTCCTCAAAGATTATTTGCATCAATTCCAAAATAGCCAACTCATCATCAATAACGAGAATCTTTTTTCGCATACTTCCTATTCCTTATCGCATCCGCTATGGACAGAGGAAAGAACTCGTGGGAATCTTCTGAGCTTATTTTTGGATTAGACGGGAGCGCGAGAAAAAAGTCACAGAAGCAATCGTTTCCCTCAGAGGTGCTATTAAATTCAGGTTCTCCATCATCTCCGTGCTAAGCTCAAGCAGACCGCGGTGGCGCTTCCAGACGGGTACCCAGGTTCGCTCCTCGCCCGTGGTGGTCAAGGGTGTGGTCTATATCGACTCCGAGGATGGTTACTTGTATGCGCTGAGCGCGTAAACATAGTATCAACCGAGCAAATATAAAACCATACCGGAGCCAGGAGGAAAAACGCGGGTATGGTTTTATATTTGTAAGGTAGGCAGCTAGCGAGGTGCCTAAGGACGAAATCCCTGAAGATGCCGCTTTTTTGTTGGTGCAGGACTGATAGCATTATCCGGCTGCGAACTCGCTTTCAAATGACCGCTGAAATTGCTGATAGCGACGGGATGAAAGAACAAAGTGATAGATTGAGGAGTGGAAAGCCACAAACTTTGAGTGGGTACAACAACTGTTGTTAACACACACAATGGAGTGAACCCATATTGCCGGGTGAGCGCGATCCTGGCTCGTCTCCCACAAAGGCGTGGTGAGCGATGGGCTTTCCCGATTGTGTTGGAGTCAATGGGCTTGCCTCGCCCGCTTCTATGCCAGTGTCTGATAATTTGTGACGCTAAGCTGTGCGAGTTCCTGCATGTGATCGAAAATCCAGGTTGCGCCTCCCTGTCGTGAACCGGTGGTGGGATCAAACTGACCATCAAAGGCAGTAGTAGCATGGTTCAGCAGGTCGTCTAACAACGGAACGCCTGTGGAAGAGATCAACTGTGCATTCGTCATTTGCACAAGTTGCCTGGCGTCCTGTCGTACCTGCTCCAGGTTCTCCTGAACCTGGTTCAGCGCTACATTCAGTTTTTCAGCAAGCGTTTTCTGAAACTTTGCAGCATATGGCGCGATGGTCAGGGCTAATAAATGCAGTTCGATCTCATAAATATAGCCTGGTGGATTCTGCTGCATCGGGGACGGGTCTAGTGAGAGTAATGGCTTCACCGTCAGATACTGGTCGGCAAGTATGGGCGTTCCCGTTGGTACATCAAGGTGGACATAGACTACACCATCTAAGACATCCAGTATCCTGATCAAGCTTCTGTGCGTCAGTGCTGGATTGGGGGGAGTAGTGGGCGCTCCATAAGCTGTTGAGGCCCATTCCAGTATGATGCGCGAGTTCTGGAAGAACCAGACACCCAATCCCCCCTGGAGCGGAGGTTTTTCCAATAGCATTGAAGGATTATTGACCAGCAGATGTCTCAGGAGATCAAGATCACTGAAGTGGTTTGGGTCGTCAGGGCTGGGAGTTTCGGGTATTTGCGCATAATAGCGCCACATACTGGTATTAGCCGTTGGCAACAGTGGAGGGTTAGAGGCGCTTTCCTCGGTAACCAGGAAACGACTTTCCGTGGCGAATAAGTTGGTATGATTCTGGCTCGTGTAGCTGAAATACGCCTTGCCCTTATCTGGCGTAAAACTCCCTATCCGTAACGTAGGGCCGTTGAGGTTGTTTCTATCTGGGAGCAGCCACGCATAATACATAGTGCCTGGTGCCGGTGTCCTCAACTGCTGCAAATCGACGGTTACTCCATCGCAAATGCCCGTAATATTTTCTTCACCTGTAGCGCCTGTACTAAAAAAGTAGACGTGACCGTAAACCTGTACGGTTGGTGGGTTTGGTGGAGCTTTCTTTGCGACTGGAGTTTTACGCAGAGCAAAGAAGCCCAGTACTGAGGCCAGCAGAGCAATAATGACGAGGATGGTGAGGGCAATCATCAGTCTTCCACGTCTGTCCCGGCCCATATTTTGCAAATTTCTTTTCAACTTTGCCAGGCCGGTAGGGTCAGGCGGAGGCCGATCGTAGGCAGACAAAAGCGTCGAACTGAATTGCGTAGGAGGCAGAGGAGCTGTCATGATTGCGCCAACGTCTGATTTGCTAAGCGATAGGGCCAGCAGGAGCCTTTCCAGGGCGCGCGGATAATCATAGGTAGCATCAAAGCCCGGTATTGTAGACCATTCGGGGGGAAGGTCTTGCTGTTCACCCGGCGTAACGGTGAAGCGCAGAATCCCTCGCAGATGTTTTTGCTCGACGAGCTTCAATGCCGTGTTAACGGCCGTTCGCACCTGATGCAACTGAACTGCCGTGGGAGTCTCAAACAAAATGAACCACTGGCAGGTCGGCAATTCCTGATAAAGAAATGGCAAGAAGCCTTCATCGGCAGCCCGATCAGGGGAGACGATAACATCGACGCCAGCTTCCCTGAGTCTATTGAGTAGTTGGTTCAGTACTTGCGCCTCGCGCTGCGCCTCTTCAGTATCGACATCGTGGCAGACAAAAATGCGAATAGAAGTCATATATCCCTCCTTTTTCTGTCCATGTTCACTGATAAATGCTAATATATGCTCATAATAAGGCGTATAATACACAGGATAGTTGTGCATTTTTGTCCTGCTGGCGATATTGGCTGGTGCATACTTTGTAGACGGATAGAAGGAAGTTACCATGGGAGACAAGATGTTCTACACACAACCTACGACGACCCTTACCCCCGCGCTCGTTGTTTATCTCATCGATGCTAGCCATTCTATGAACGATCCATTCGGCGGCACGACCAAAATGGATGCGGTGAATAAGGCATTGAAAGAAGCGATAAAAGATATGGTGCGTCGCTCGATACGAGAAGGCATCGTACAGCCGCGCTACAAAATCGCTATTTTTGCGTATAGCACAAAGGTAGTGAATGTGTTAGAGGGTATTCGCGATCTTCCCGAGTTGGTGAGGCATGGAGTACCTGTCATCAGCGCGGGAGGGGAAACCGATACCGCTACTGGCTTTGCGGCTGTTGAAACGTTACTGCAAAAGCACCTGGAAACGTTCCAGACCTGCCCCGCTCCTCTTGTCTGTCACCTGACGGACGCGCTGATTACGGCCAGCGATCCTACAACCGTGGTGCGACAAATCCAATCTATGATTGTCCGCGATGGTCCCGTGCTGGTGGAGAACGTGTACGTCGCGGAGAACATGTTGCGTACTCCAGTCTATGACTGGCATCAGTGGGGTGGCGTTGTCAAAGCCGGTCAACTGACCAACAACTATGCCAGGTTGCTTTTTCACCTCTCTTCACCGCTGCCAGAGACCTATCGCCAGAATATCAACGACTATGGTTATCGTTTGCAACAGGGAGCTGCGCTCTTCTTCCCCGGCGTGCATATAGATCTCGTGCGTCTTGCTTTTGCCGTCTCAACGGCGACGCAATTGAAGTAGCTTTTCGGGAAATGGAAGAAAAAGGAGCGCCGTCTGTGTCCAGATTTCAACCCTTCGTTGGTATGTTTCTCCGTTTCGGTTCGGCTTCTTTTGAGTTTGTACCTCATCCATTGCTCCCACAAGATAAAGAGGCCGTCTTCGTCCTGGAAGGGGGAGAGGCTCTTGTTTACCAGGTGCGCAATACAGTAAGCAGGAGATTGTATGCCTTCAAGGTTTTTAAGCCTGCCTATCGAGACGAGCGCATTGCCCGCGTTACTGCTTTCATTGCTTGTCAACCAGACCTTCCAGGTCTTGATGCTCGTCGTATCTGCGTAACAATGGGCAACTATCCTGAACTGGTGAAAACGTTTCCTGAAGTAGAATATGCGCTCTTAATGCCCTGGATTGAGGCTCAGACATGGGCGGGAGTATTGCTCAATCCGGCCATCGCCGCCCAGTATACGTTCGATGAGGCTCGTGACCTGGCTCTGACGACGGCGAATGTCTTGTGGAATATGGAGTCACGCGGACTGGCACATACCGATATTGCGGGCAGCAATGTCTTGCTCTCGCCAGACCATAAGCAGATACAACTGCTGGACCTCGAAGGCATATACGTGCCAGGGCTGCCTGCTCCGAAAAAGTTGAGCCAGGGAACCCCAGGCTATCAGCACCATAATCCTGGTTCACGCGGGCAGTGGTGTCCCGAAGGAGATCGTTTTGCCGGAGCGATACTGTTGACCGAAATATTGACATGGTGGGAGCCGCGCGTGCGCGCGCATGTCGCTGACCATGCTGAATCGCTCTTCCGCCCCGATGAGTTGCAGGTGATAGGTCAGCCATGTTGGCAAGCAGTACGCGAAGTATTACATTCCATCCATCCCAAGGTACTCTCTCTTTTTGATCAGGCGTGGGCTTCACCTACACTGGCCGCGTGTCCCGAGCTTGCTACCTGGGCAAAAACGCTCTTTTCTCTTTTTTCACCATCCTAAAGTCATGAAATGCACAACGATTCTGTGCATCTCGCATTGTATCATATCTTGTGTTCAGACACGAAGCAGATAGCCAGAATGTACAGGAGCATTCTGTATGTTCTATCACAAGCTTTTGCAAGGTTTGCTTGTGTAGACCTGTGCTTGCCGAGCAGACATTCCTGGCAGTCGCTTTCCGTAGAATACGTCGTTATACCGTATGGTAAAAGCCATATCGGCAATGTCTTAAAAAAGACAGAAAAGGAGAACCTGATATGCCTGCTAATGGTCAAATTGGCGTTGTTACCGGTGAGATGCAAGCGGCTGTATCGAATTTCATGGCAAATGCCGCCTCTATCGATGAACAGCTAATGCGGACTACCTCGCAGGGTCTCGCCCTGGAGAGTTCCTGGTGGGGACAATCGAATGTTGCGTTTGAGCAAGCGATGCAAGAATGGAAGATGGCCGCGCAAAACGTTCACCAGGCCTTCTAGACCTTGCAAGAGCTACGCAAACGACTAGCACATCCTTCATGGAAACGGATGCGGCTGCAGCGAGGCTGTTCCCCGGACTCTAGTAATCCACTGATCAGTCAGGGATTTCTGGACTGAGGACACATGCGGTCCATTGTTAGACAGCGATTGCACAGGATATCCGTCATGCAACGCACGTTACTGATCACGGTGCAAGGGCCGTGGCGAACAGTAGATGTTGAACTGCCGGGTGATGCTTTGACCGGAGAACTGCTCCCGTTATTGTTGGAGATGTGCAGTGATCCTGCCGTGCCACCTCCACATGGGGAACGGGTAGCAGCCTCCTGGTTTTTAAGTGTGGCAAGTACCGGCAAACCGCTCGCAGCGGCGTTCACACTACTCGACAACAGCGTCCTCGATGGTGATGTACTTCTCCTGCAGGAAAGAAGTCTGTTGCCTGTTCCTGTCGCGCAGGTCAGACGGGGTATACCGGAATCGATCCAGCCCAGTGAGCGTACCGGAGGGATCGGCGTCACTTGGGAGAGAACGTAAAGTAAGGAGGTTTGCCAGAGAAGGCAGCTACATTGTGAGATGAGATGGTTTCCAGGTCTATATCCATGTATGTATGATACTCAAATGAATTGCCTGATAAATCTTAAGAAGGGAGTGTTGGAATGCAACAGATACCGCAACAAGCTATCAATCCTTCTGTACAACAGGTCCAGCAAATTCCGCCGGAAGTCTACCAGCAAGCGGCTCTGTATCAACTTGGTGAACCGACTGGTTTGTACAAGCCATCGATGACCAATCCCGTCGCGATTATTGGCCTGACGATTGGCGTCATCGTTGTCGATATTATTCTGGCAATAGTAATATTGAGCCTCGGCTGGATTGTCTCCCTGCTCATTGCTATTCCCATTGTCATGATCATCTACTGCATTAATGCGCTGGCCGCGTGCAATCTGCGCGTGTACTTGTTCCAGAACGGATTCGTGTCTACCAGGGGCGGCCAGCCCGAGGTGGTACGTTGGGATCAAGTGAAAACGATCTGGCAGCGCGTCGCATCAAGTCGCTATGGGCGCGTGTCGTACAGGTATACCATCGAGCGTCTTGATGGAGCGACGTTCAAGGTAGACACCATGCTGAAGAACGCAAGTTTGCTCGGCCAAAACATGCAACAAGAAGTTACCCGAATACATATGCCTCAGGCCATTGCCGCCTATAATACAGGGAACGTGATCCCCTTTGGCCCAATCAGCGTTAGCTTGCAAGGAATCAGGAAAGGGGACACGCTGTTGCCCTGGAACCAGGTGCAAAGTCTGCTTTTCAAAAAAGGAAACATCCTGGTAAAAATGGTTGGTTCGTCCCGCAACTGGGCAAGCGTCAGAATATCGAGCATTCCGAACTCCCTGGTCTTCATTCAACTGGTGGATTACGCTCGGTCTCGGGGTGGCACGATGTAATGTAAGGATGCCGAAATCTCCGTAGGGGCGTGGGCTTGCCCCGCCCCTGTGAACAACAATGTGCCTTTTTAGGGCGGGGCAAGCCCACGCCCCTACGGAGCGCAATTATCTATATCCCGTAACGGGCGGGGCAAGCCCACGCCCCTACGGAGGTTCTACAGCGGATAACCGAAAGGGAAGAGGTACTATGCAAGGAAGGACGTTCTACCGGCCAGCGCGCGTCTACCCTCCTGTGTTGCCAGTAGACGACATCGTGATCAGCGCGCCGCCAGTTGTCCAGCCGGCCCAGACGGGGGCGCTGAGCTGGCTACAGTATCTGTTGCCTTCCGTGGGCATGTTAGGCTCTATGGTTTTCATCTTCGCTTTCGGCTTCAGTCTATTGATCATTATTGGTGGAGCAGCGTTTGCCCTTCTCATGGTTGGATCGGGGATCATCATGGGCGTGGTGCAGCGACGCACGGGCAAGAAGCAGCGCAACCAGCAGAGAGAAAACTATCTTGAGTATCTCTCGCGCCTGCGCAAGCGCCTGCTGATGATCGCCAGAGAGCAGCGGCTGGTGGATACGCGCCTCTGTCCCCCATACGAGGAACTGGCAGAGCGTGTAGAGCAGCGCCAGTATCTCTGGGAACGCCGACCTGCCGATTTCGATTTTCTGTACACGCGTATCGGCGCCGGTCCGGGGCCGTTGAGTTGTCGTCTGCGCCTGGACCTGGGCGACGATAATTTTATGACCCAGTATGTCCCGGAGT
>Ga0102924_1003742_pt1 | contig 15813 bp, 19 predicted proteins | sample PaiPotPPM11metaG_FD_80116 | JGI IMG/M metagenome (GOLD analysis project Ga0102924, IMG submission 80116) | Iron sulfur acid spring bacterial and archeal communities from Banff, Canada, to study Microbial Dark Matter (Phase II) - Paint Pots PPM... ... | reverse complement strand
GTTGCTCTGTGGACTGCTCCACCAAGGGCATTGTCACCATGACGGGATGTTCTCCTTACCGCCCCCTCTTGGCTCATCAATTTCGCCCGGGGAAGTGTCTCACCTCAGGTTGACACAGAGGGGAAGCGTTCCTGAGGCTGCGTACAACACTCGAAGCGGCGCGGGCGGCATTTGTGCGCTGAGCTGGTGAAAGTAGTCGAGCCTCGGCGTTAAGGGCTTCTTGCTTTTTCCGTATTTCTGCCAAAGCACCTCGACCTGCGCCAGCCACCGGTGTAGGTTCACATAACCCTCGTTGGCGGCAGCGGTGGGGTCGAGAAGGCGCCGCCGACTGCTCTCCCAAGGAAGAACGGCCAAGGCCGGCATCAAAAGACGAAATGGCGCAATGGATTCGCCAAGGTACAGCGGCCGCAAGAATTCGCGTTCGACGGTGCCTTCGAGTCGAGGTATATCTCGCCAGGGCGGTTTTTCCTGTTGGGTGTGTCGGCTCTTAACGAAAGGCGTGGCCGGGTTAGTGCCGAGATTGCCGACAGCGATCCGCTCGACGATGAACAGGGCGCGTGGGTAAACGATTGCGCCAGCTCTAAAGACATCGGCGTAGGGTGACTGCGCTTCTGCGAGCAACTCGGTGAATGGGCGCTCTGCGATGCTGAGAGACGCTCGAGCCTCAGCTTCGGTTGCGTCTCGCTTCGGCAGCCGGCCCGAGAATTCCTTGACCTCGTGTGGCATTGAGCCGGGCGTCCCTTGTTTCGCGAACAGCACGCATGCCGGCACCTGAAAAAGTGGCTGAACTCGCTCGTCTAAGGCCCAGACCTCCTGGAAGTCAACGGAAGCATAGAGGTCCTCCGGCCCTCTGCCCGTTCGGCTCGCGAAGGTGCCCGAGCGGAACTTCTCGAAGTGGCGTCGGGACAGCACCGCGAATGGCATAACAAAACCGATGCTCCCGCTCGTTTTCAGATACAACTCAACAGAGCGCGCGAAGAAGTAACCGGAGAGATCTTGATGGGACACCCTGCCACGACCGCCGACCCACACCCCCAGCCGCATCGATTCTTCGCGAAAGATCCGCTGCATGCTCGCGGACATGTATCTGTATGAAAGCCAGGGCGGATTACCTATGATCACGTCTGCTCTCTGCTCCTCGGAGGAAAGCCAAATGGGTCGAGCAAGGTTCCTGGCGACATAGCCCCAGATGTGATCGCGACCCGACTCGTGTAGACCAACGATCTGTCGATAGGTCTCAACTAGTACCTCTCGGTCAATCTCGTCGCCGACGCCCTCACGCTCCAGCCAACTCTCAAGTGCTACAGCGTCGGCACGTTCCTCACTGAGGGTAAGCATCGTCTCCACAAGGGCATCGAAGACGCCAGGGTCACGTGTTGCGGCCCACGGAAAAAGAAGGGATGGACCGTCAGGCACTTCGATGCGAACGGCTCTAGAGGTCAGGACTACTTCCGTGTTCCATTGAAGTGAATCGCCCAGATAGACCGGGATGCTTAGATCCTCTCGTTCTCCGCGCAATCGCTCTTCGCCGATGGCGAGTAGGTATGTCACCCGGGCGATGATCACGGCCACAGGGTGAATATCGACACCGAACACCTTAGTTGTGCACAGGTGGAGGGCTTCTTGATTAGATAGTCCGGCCTTGTCTGCCGACTCAAGAAGACGACGAACCGCATGGAATAGAAAAGTGCCGGACCCGCACGACGGGTCGAGAACTCGCTGCTGAATCGGTTCGGTGATGACGCGTGCACACATCATCGAGGCGAGCCAGTCGGGCGTGTAATACTCGCCCAAATCGTGCCGCTGCTCCGGATCAATGAGGGATTCATAAAGGCCCTTCAGCACGTCGTGATCAACGTGCTCCAATCGAAAGCGCGCAGCCTGACGGCAAACCCGTGATACCCAGTCATGTCCCGAGTCCGTCGTTATGACCCAGTCAAAAAAATCCGACTCAACAGCTCCACGAATGCCAGCGTCGTGGAAGGGTTGACCACTCAAAAGGCGGTCGGGTTCGGGCACCTCGATTCCAGCCGCTCGGGTGGCCATTGTCTTTGCAACGACGGTGAGATACGTATGTTGAAAAAAGAGATCGTCTTGACCAACGCTTGAACCGTAGACCACCTCAAGAAATCGCGCCCACAACTGCCGCTTTACCGCCACATCTGGATGGCTGCTAACCGTCTCCCAGATTTCGCCGAGTTGCGAGCGAGCGACCTGATAGGCGAGACTCTCGCGGCCAAGTTCTTGCTTAACGACATCTGGACGCGGATCGAGTTCAGCATCAAGCGAAACGACTTGGCTCAGCCAGGTAAGCAACTCCCGAGGCGCATCACGGGAAGGCTTGAAGGTGACCAGTGGATCGAGTTTGCCGAGACGAAGACGAAATGTGAGGAACTGTGCCCCATCCGTAGCTATGCCGATAAACCGCTGGCCGGTCAGCTGCTCACGGTCTGCCAGATACTCTGGCAGCTTCTGAAGTACATCGGCCAGCTCCTTCCGTAGGTCCTTCTTGAACTCGAACACGGTGTATCCGAGCAGGGCGTCGGTGCGGCCGCGAATCTCCAGCTGGGTCTCGAACTCGATGTCGGTGCTGGGTACATCGAGTCCACGCACTAACAGTTCGTAGACCAGGGTGCGAACTTTCTCGTGACCGGGGCGTCGGCTCAGCTCGTTGACAATCGCCGCCAGTTCGTCCGGCTTTAGCCCCACTCTCGGTCCCTAATCAATCGTTCTGGCAGCCAATCTTAACGCTCGGACGATACATAAACCCACACTCGCCCGGCGAGAGACCTGGCCACGTTCGGGGGCGTGGCGTCGCGGGGCTGTAGCGGGCTCGCGACGAGCCGGGCGGCGGTGGCGCAACGCTGGCCGCGTAGCCTACCGGGTCCGTGAAGACCCCATTTTGCTGCACCGTCTGTCATGGCTTGCTGGTCGAGGACTGGACCCGCCCTGAGGGCCAGCGCGTGTTCTGCGCCGAGTGCCTGCGGCCCTTCTGCGAGAACTGCCAGGAGAACCACGTCGGCGCGAATGATGCCGCGCGGCACAACTCTCAAGGCGGGGTGCTCTCGCACGACGTGACGTGCGGTCGTTGCGAGCGGGTCATTCGCCAGGGGGAGCCGGTAGCGAACGACAACATCTATGGTCCAGTCCATGCGGCCGGGTGCACCGGGGCGTAGCGATGTGGCTCAAGGGCAAGCAGGGCAAGTTCTACCTCGAGGTGTGGTTCACGCACGACCACGATGGCCGGCGTCACCCCCACGACGCCCTACTGGCATCCGCTGAGGCGCACGCGCTGGCGCACCGGCTTGCCGGAAGGCCGTCAGTTATCCGTCGGCAGGCTCGTAGTGGCGGCACCCGGTGGGAGCAGCGCGAGGGCCGGCGCTGAATCCTTGGCGGGCAGCACGTACATCCGCATCTGAATCGGGTGACGACCGTGAAGCTCCGCCATCTTGTCCTGCAACTCGAGCATGTTCTGGCAGGTCTTGGCGATGCCGATTAGCTTCCAGATGTGCTCGACAAGCTTCTTTAGCCCGTACTGACTCGAAAGCCACTGGTGGTAATTCTGTCCGTGCCGAGGCTTGGGCGCATTGTCGCGCAGCCATTGGGCTACGTCATGGTCGAGATACTCGTAAACGAGTTCGTTGACCAGTCTCCCCCAGTACTTCGGGCGCTGAGTCACACTTCGGCTCCATCCAGTTAACCTGCCGAATTCCACCCATAGCTCATCGGGAAAGGTCTTTTCCCACTTCCGCATCTCTGTCTCGAGGTACGCGCGAAGCTTGACCTCGAGGGCATCCTGAGCCCGCTCATACTGGTAGCCCGTCGCCTCATCGATGAGCGCCTCGAGTCCCACCTTGGCGCAGGCGCCAACGAACATCCCCGCCCGAAGGGCCATCTCGAGCTGCCTAGCCGTCAGCTTGAACGTGGCGTCGGGCCGGGTGCTGGCTTCGAGCGCAGCCATGAAGCCCTGGCAGATTTCGATCAAGGCATCGGCGGGGAGCCCCTTGACGTGCCGCTCGAGCCCTTCCACCTCCGGCAGGCGGAAGGAGACCATCCGGATGATAATGTCGTCGATCCTGATGAAGGGGCGCAAGGTGGAGACGCCAAGGTATTTCTCGAGCGCTCCTCCGCCCTTAATCCCGGTCAACATCTCCGTTGCCGAGGTGCGTCCGATCACCCGGCGACCGTCGCCCAGGACGTAACAGGGGATGTCCAGGCTCAGTAACCGCAGCACGCCCTTGTAGCTCGCCTCTGGCAATTCCGCTGGCACGGCCTGAGACTCGTCAAGCTCGTAGTCCGGCTCGGCCACGTCACCCTCCGTGGTCGTCAGATTACGGGTCTTACCCCATCGCGTCTGCGCCGCAGTCCGAGCGATATCGCTTCGTTCCTCAGGCGAGAGCCGCTGGGCACGTTCATGACCCCCCTGGGCCGGCCCGTCGCTCGAGGCTCGTACTGCGTCGGTTAGGGACTTACGATTTTTAGCCATAGTCTCTCCTCAAACTTGATCTCGAGCAACCATAGCAGATTAGCAAGCATCTCGGGCATGCTTGCCGCCTTCCAATTGGCAGCGACCATCTCGAGTCACTGCCTCGGCAAAATGGGCAGGTCACGCCCTGCCCACTATGGCGGGCGGAGCAGCCTCAGCCCACCGCTTCCTCGACGGCCGCCGATCAGCGAGCCTGCCGAAGGAGGAGCCGCACGCCCACCGACACGTTGGGGTTGTCCGCCATCTCGCTCACCGTCGTGAAGTCCTTCAGCTTCCAGGCCCAGACCATCGCCTCTTTCTGCTCGGGTGTGAACTCCGGGCTACCGAGCCAGCGGACGATCATCGCGATCCGTGCCTCAGCGAAGTTGACCGGGACCAACGGTGCCGAGATATCCGGCCCCAGCGCGCTCGCCGCATGCATTGCTTCTGACGCATTGAACGAGCTGATGACTTTCAGAAAGGCGATTTTTCCGGCCAGCGAGAACTCGCGCGCCTTGCTGATCGACCGCGCCCACCCGGGATCGATTGAAATGTTGCTGCCGAGCGTTCCTGTGCCTGCGTACTCCAATTTCGTTTCTCCTTCTATCGGGGAATCGGTAAGCCGCCCGAAACTTCCCCACTCCAGTTGAGCGAATCCATCGAACGGCCGACGATGGCCGCACTGCGCACGTCCTCCAGCGACAGCGTGTCGCCAGGGATGGGCATGCCGCCGATGGTCAAACCCGCCGACCGCTCCACCAACATCGCCTCGGCGGCGGGCGAGACACCACCTCTCGGCACCCGTCCCTCTGCCAGCAACGCCACCAGCCGCTCTGCCGCAGACGGCTCATGCTCACCAGGAATGGGCAGGTAGCCATCCTCCAGCGCCATCGTCAGAACGCCTTGACGACCGCGCTCGGCCGCGACGGCCTGTGCGTCAACGTCGTCATCCACGATGGTCGCGTACTCCGGGTCATCCGATTCAGGCGCGGCGTCAATGGCATCGGCCAGCTTTCGCAGATAGGCCGTATCGAACTTGCCCCCGCCTGCGAGGCTATCCGCTGCTACACGAAGCCACAGCGCGTGACTCTTCAACTCATCGCTCATCGATGTACCTCCTAAGCGGAGGGCCACGTGGTGCGGCCCTCCCATGTTGACGTTCACCGAGCCGGTTGGCGTCCCCTCCTTTTTTTTCGTGATAGGTCGAGTCGGCACGTGCCGCCACCGGGCCGACGCTCGGGTGCCACCCGAGGGTCAGCGCGACGGGCAGATCGTCGCTGGCGGCGCGTGGTGTCGCTGGTCGCTGTCATTCGGCGGTCTCCCCGAACAACCGCAAAAGATCGAGGGCGGGCGCAGCCATAACGCGGTCGAACACTTCCTGGGCGCGCCGCTGTGCCAGCCAAGCGTTGAGCCGTCGCTCCTGATCCGCCGTGAGCGCGGCGTAGTCACCGGCCAGCACACACTCGGCCAGCAGCGTGACCCGTATCCCGGTCGCCGCCGACGCGTCATCCAGCGTCAGCAAGTTCTCATGGCTGAGGCTGCTCAGTTGACGCCTCATTCCATGACCCCATCGAAGACGGCCCGGGCCTCCCGCTGCTGTTCCGCGACTTCGCGAAACACGCTCTTGACGTACCGGCTCTGCGCTGCCCACCTGGCAAAGCGGGCCAGAGCTACCCTGTCCTCAGCCGTGTAAACGACCTCGGGGTCCTCGCCCTGTTTGCACCGAATCAACTTCTCCACGGCCACGCCGGTGATGCGGCTCAGTGCTGGCGCGAACACCTCGTCGTCGTACACGTCCGGCTCGTTGACCTCCATCGCCCAGCGGTTGAACTCGACCTCTCTGCTCATCGCCCACCCTGCCGCTTGACCCAGTTCTCATGGCGCAAGTCCGGCCTCAGGTCTTCCCACGAGTGGTCGAACACACCACCGATGCTCGTCAGTTCTGGGCAATCAGATGTGTGCCCGCCCGGTCGCGGAAAGCCGCACGATGGGCACTGCTCCGGAGAGTCCGAGTCGTAAAGGTATTCGTGCGGATCGACGCCGACGTGGCGCCGTCGCTTCGCGATGTCGATCACGTCACCAGCCACCGCCACCACCGGCACGTTGCTGAGCGAGATCGCGCTGGGGTCGTGCTGCGCGTCGGCGATGCAGATGCCGCAGCTCGCGCCCACTGGGTGATCGACCGCGCCTGGCACGCCCGCGTGACTGACGATGCCCTGCGGATTGACCGGCGCGGCGGGCGCTGGGACTGCCTTGGAGGCGGAACTATCCGGCGCTAGGAGGCCACTGGCGTCGCCGAGAAACTTCTTGACACCATCAACCCCGCGATGCACTGCCTGCACGACGGGCGTCCACGGCTCCCAGCCACCGGCCAGCACCTCGACCGCGCCCAAGCTCGCCATCGCCAGCGCGACTACCACATCGACTCGGTGCGAGGACTTCTCCTTGCCGATCCGAGCCCCGCGACTGCCCTCGATGATGACGGCGCGCTGCAGGGCGAGCCGGATTTCGTCATCGGGGTAAGCGATGATCTGCGCGCCCTTCAACGCCTCGAACAGGTTGCTGGTCATCGCCGTCAGGTTCCCGCTCGTCTGCGGAAACTCGGTCATGGTGACGCCCTGCGTGCGGAGCCCCTGCGCCGAGCGTTGCAGTTGCCAGGGGTCGTACCTCACCTCGACCACGGAGAAGCGGCGGAAGAACTCGAGGATGACTCGCTCTACGGTCGCCTCGATGTCGAGTGTTTCTCCAGGGCGCGGGGTGAAGATGCGATGACTGACGATGCGTGGCCGTTTCAGCGCCTGGTCCCATGCCACCGCGACAATCGCCGTGCTGTCATGCTTCAAGCCCGCATCGACGCCGAGCACGATGCGCAGGTTCCGGCTCGCGAGCACCGGCTGAGCAGTGGCAACTCCGTCCCACCACTCGATGGGAATGAAACTCTCCTCGCCGCTGACGAACCGGTTCTCGATCATGCGCAGGTAGGCGTTCGGCCGGAGCTGCGCGCGCATCTGCTTCAGCCAGGCGTCGGTCTGCCACGGGGCAATCGGCGTGTGGTGCCAGGCCATGAGCAAGCCGTCGTCGGTGCGATACAGCGACGGCCCAATCTCCTGACCGGCCAGGCCACGGTTGTAGAGGCCCTGCAGCACGTCGCCCTCGTTCTCGAACCCGGCGTAGCTCACCGTCAGCCGGACTGACACCTTGCGCGTGGGCGTCGGAATCATCTCGTCCCACAGCCGGTGTGCTCGCTCCGAGGAGTACGCCCACAGCTCGTCAAAGACGGTGATGCTCGGCGCAGCGCCCGCGCTGCCTGCATAGTCGCTGGCCAGCGCGGTGATGGTCGCCCCCGTCGCGGGGAACGTGATCTTGCGCTCAGTGATCTTCGCCTGCTTTCTGAGCGCCGGGTTCGCGCGGATGAGCTTTACGATGGCCTCGAACACACGCCCAACCGCCTGCTCCAGGTCGTTGCTGAGGATGTAGCCCTCGGCGTAGGGCCCGCCGATGACGAGCACCACGTACAGCACCGCCCACGCGGCGACCATCGTCTTTCCAGATTTCTTGATGGCCGCGAACAGCAGCTCCGCATAGGGCAGCGTGCCCTCTGGCGTCAGCGTCAGCGCTGTGCTCAGAAACAGCTCCTCTGCCGGATAGAGCACGAACGGCTTGCCAGTTTCCGGGTCGCGTAAAAAGTCCTTGATGAACGCGATGGGATCGGCACGGTACCGCTCTACGTCCGGGCTGGTGGCCATCAGGGCGCACCCTTCGCCCGCCGACGACGTGCCCGCAGCTCGGCGATTTCATCGATCCCCAGCTCGCGAAGCCGGGATTCCAGGTAGACGACGCGCCGCTTTGCAGAGTACAGCGCGTCGTACAGCTCGCTGAGGTACGGTTCGAGGACCTCCTCAGCGGCCGAGCCGAGCACCGTCGAGATGGCATCAACAAGCACCTGGCCGCGAGCCTCGACGGGCGCAGGTGACAGCGGGACGCGTGGTCCGTGCAGTGCGATCTCCAGGGGAAACGGCTCCGGCAGGGTCGCGCGGTGATGCTGAACGAGTCGGCCGGCGTTCGGGTGGTAGCGGCGCGGGTTCAGTCCAGCCATCAGCTGCCACCTCCCATCAAGCGGCTCACCAGGTCGTCATCAGGGCTGGTCGGCACCTGACGCCCGAGGCCGAGGCGGTCGTAGAGGTTGACGAGCTGGCGCAGAAGTGCCAGGTAGGTGGTCGCGCACTGGCGCACGCGCCCACGCGGCGTGAGCAATCCGCCTTCGCGGTCCAGATAGTCGGCGAGCATTTGGAAACGGGTTGTAGCGTCGATGGCGAGCGCCACCAATGGCGCGTCGGTGCGCTCCTTCAATTGACGGTGGAGCTTTCGCGCGACGACTTGCCGGTTCAGTGCCACCAGACGTGGCGAACGGGTGCCGTGGCGAACGGCGCTGAAGTTGCCGGCCTGAAAGCTGGTCGAGCTGCGCGCCATTAACTGCGCTCCTGGCCATTGGGAACCGGCCCGGGTGACGCTACCCTGACCCCAGGGGCGAGCCCGCCAGCTGAGCCAGCTGCGCTGAACTCGCGCCCGAATACCGGCTCCAGACCGACCCACACACCATTACGGGGACAGATTTGGCCGTTTCCCGCCGCCTCCCCGAGTCCGTCCAGGCCGTCGGCTGCACACCATGATGGCGACGTATCGCGCCTATTCGGCTGCGCTGCCACGAACAGCCGTGAAGCCGCCCGTTCAGCGTCAGGACGCTCAGCCGCGCCAGAGGCGCCTCGGCGGGTCGGCGGGGTCCAGCACGCTCGCACGCTCGCAACGACGTTCGCACGCACCCTTGCACCCCCTATAGGGGGGTGCAAACGTGCAAAGGTGCGAAGGCTGATGCAATGGAGCTTGACGCTTGCACGCGACGTTCCGAATACGGCTGCAAACGTCCTGCGAAGGTGCTGCGAGGTTCGCGCGATCATGACGGCTCCTCTGCAAAGGTCGGGCGATGGTAGGTGGCTTCCCGGCCTCGTGTGCCTTTGGCCAGCTTCTTGTCCCGCACGAGTTGCGCCAGCGCTTCGTCGGTCGTCCGGTCGGCCAGGCTGAGCGTCGCCCTTACGTGGGTGATGCACTCCTTCCGGGAGCGTTCCGGCGCGGCGTCGATGTAATCCAGCAGCTCGGCTCTCACCTGGTCGAGCGCGGATCGGTCGAGCAATCGCAGGTCGTTCGACGGGCGCAGCCCGCACCAGCCCATGCCGTCGGGGTCGAGGTCAGCCGTAAAGAGGGCTCGCGCTGGTCGAGCACCGTCCCGCACCTTGTTCCACGTCAGGCTGATGGCGGGCGGGTCGTCCGACTCCAGCCAGACGCCGAGGACCTGGTCGGCTTGACGCTGCACGACAACCGTACCCGCGACCGTGAGCCGAGCCCGGTTGCCCTTCAGATCGGTACGCGCCTTCGGGGGATGCGACAGGATGACGAAGCGCACGCCGAACCGATCCGCGAGCGGCTTGATGACGTGAAGGAACGCCCACCGAGCTTCCCGCGGATCGTCGGGGTCGCCGACCCAGGCGGTCGTTCGAGAATCCACTACCACCACATCGATTGGCCGGTGGATCCGCTCCATGAGAGCGAGCGTGGACTCCAAGCGCTCCGGCGCTCGGAACACAAAACTCGGGTCACGCACAGGAACCCAGTTAAGGCGGAAACGCGCCTTTTCTTCTTCGGTCAGGTGCATCGCGCGCAGGATGGCGAACTCTCGACGCTGCATGATCGCCTGCGGGGTGTCGTCCTCGCAGAACAGCACGCGAAGGGGCCGCGCCACCGGGTACAAGCCGAGCGCGGGTCGGCCAACACTGGCCGCCATGCCGACGATGAGGGCAAAAAGGGTCTTGCCGTCGCCCTCATGGCCGACGATCTCCACCTGGCGGGCGTCGGCAGGAATGATGGACGCGATCAGGTCGGGGGGCCGCGTCGGCACGTTGCCCGTTAGCAGGTCATCCACGCTGCTGAGCGTGTACGGGCCAGCATCGCGGCGTTCGTCGTCGTCGCGGGATTCGGCCCATTCCTGCGCCGCCACTGGAGCGGCGGGGACGCCGCCGACAGATGCCTCAAAAAGCTGGTCAACGACTTGTTCATCGGTCAGCGTGCCGAGGTAGCCCTGCACCTGATCCTCGGGAAATCCGTATTTGAGGCCCAGCCTGAGAAGCTTGCCGCGAGTGTCGAGGGGAGTCATGCCCGGCTCTTTGAACCGTGTAGCCTGCGAGTGGGCGGCCGGCAGGACACGCCCCCCGTTTTGCTGGTCGCCCCCGCCGTGGCTAATGGGTGGAGCCGGTCGGTGAGAGTCGCACTCCCTTCTCCGAGCTGGTCGCTCGGCGCAGCACTGCCACTGCTTGACCGGCGTGGATACGGTTTCGACAGAGGGAGAAGTCGCTGGCGGGTTTCGGCGTCGAGCGGAAACAGGTACCGGTGCTTTCCCGGCATCGGCAACCGCTCAACCTGGTCGAGCGTGAGGACGCGACGGCGCCGACCGTAAACCGTTTTCCAGCCGTCAGCCGAAATCATTCTTCGGTGCCAGCGTTTTCCGCTTGCGTCTAGGAACTGCTCGCTCGGTTCGGTGTCACCAACGTAGAGAGCGCCGAGCGCCTGGTAGAGCGTCCCAACGTGGCCCTGCGCCGGGTCGGCGAAACTCACGACCAACTTGAGACCAGGGCAATGCCGTTTCAGCATCCGGAACGAGATGGCAACAATGCGGCTGGTGGGCGACGAGTGGTCGGGCAGTGCGACGCGCGTTAGCTCAGCGCCTTCGGTCTGCTTTAAGCCGTACGGGCGATACAACGACTTGTTCGCGCCGCGGCTGAAAATCACCACTCCGATGGCCTGGCCGTTCTCCTCGACGCCGATGATGACCAGCGGTGGGCACGGCAGCGAGCGGGAATAGTGCCAGTGCTCGCAGGCATAGCGAGCGAATTTATGCGTGGCCCACGTCAGCCGGAGCACGACCTTGCTCATGCCAACAGCTCGAAAACGTGATGACATTGCGGGCACTGAATTTCGCGAAGATGGTCAAGCTGGCCCTGCCCGTCCTTGTCGCCCTCAAACGTCGGCATCGCTGACTGTGCCAGCAAATCGCTCACCGCTTGCTCGCTCCAGCCCGTCCCTTCGACCGACGGCAGTGAACTCAACAGTTGGGCGAGCAAGTCATCGTCGTAGGAGCTGGTGTCGGCGCTGCGGTTGTCACTCAGCAGGATGCGGAGCGCGTGGTCGTCGGTCACGTCAACGTAGATGGCCGGTATGGTCCCGTGCCCGCGTTCCCTCGCTGCCAGGTAGCGATGATTCCCCGCCACGATGTAGCCCGTCGACTCCTGCACGACGATGGCGCCGTAAAAGCCGTTGCTATCAATCAGCTCGCCGATGGCTTTCACTTCAGCCCGGCGCGGGTTACGTGGGTGCGGCCGCACCTGGTCGATAGCCACGACTTCGTAGCGGCTATTGATGACAGGTGCATTGGCCATCATCCGACCTCACGGGCAAGCTGAGCCAGGAGCGCGGAATGAGCAGGAGGGTCGGCTGCAATCAGGGCAGCCCGTGATGACACCGGGACGCCGCCCGATGGCACAACACCCACCCGCGCCCCTGGCTTAGCTCGCGCCAACAGCAGCAACCTCGACCACTTCTCCCTCTTGTTTCGAGCCACGGTTCGCCTTGGCTTTGCGGCTGGCTGCGGACTTCCGACCTAGCTCGATGTAGAAGGCTTTGCGTAGGTAGCGGGCGCGGCGGCGGACCTCAATGTCAGGCAGGTCGGGGTTCTGTTCGCGTATCTGCTGCTCGAATCGACCATCTGCTGCACGACGGCCGGGCTCCGTAAAGGCGCTTGTGCCGTGCCTGGCGTAGCGGAGCAAGACAGCACGCCTGCCATTCGCTACAAAGTCGTCGTGCGTCCAGCGTCGCGCCATGTGTATGGCGCATTGACACACGGCCCCGTCATTCGAGGCCTAATTTGTCGCTGGCGATTCCCTCATTGGAGGCGTTATTTGTCGTTTTTGGTCGGCGTCGAGGTCCGCCACCAGTCGGACGAGCCGCTGTGCATGGCGTTCGGTGATTGCAAGAGCGGCGCCAATCCGTTTCGGCGGTTCGCCGCGAGCCATCCGCAGGCGCACCTCATCCAGGGTGTAGGTCGGATGCGGCCCGCGTTGCTTGTCGATTGCGTTGCGGACCGCCTTCGTAGCATCGCCGGAGGCTCGCGCCTGGTCCTCGAGCACCAGCAGGTCGGTCGTGCTCACCGGTCCCGCTCGACGGAGCCGATGCAATGCTCCGATTGCCCCATAAAATAGGGAGTCCTTGCGCCGCTCACGAGCCGCAGCTCTCTGCTGCTCAGTGCGAGGCTTAGTGGATTGGCCCTTTCGGGCACGACTCGACGCCCCAGCCATCTTCGCTCGGACCGTTGGCCAGCGGGGTCCATAGAGCCTAACCATCGTGCGGTGCAGGCTCCGCTGAATACGCTCGACGTGCTGCAGTGACTTCGGCACGCCCATGCCTGATGCGCCAAGCGCTCGTCCCCTTGCCCGCAGCTGTTCGTATGCCGCGGGTGCTCGGGTGGCCCACCGTCGATACGTGGCGGCGCTCCAGCCGCCATCCCAACGGGAGAGCTTCTCCGCTGTAGCCCGGTTCATTGGGCGACCAGGATTATCTCGGTGGAGGGTTCGCGACAACGCCGAACCGGCGATGCCGATTTGCTTGGCAGCTTGCGCGATGTTGAGGTGCCGCTGAGCCATGACCGAGGACAACCGTTGCGCCACAGTTGTCGCAGTCGAGGCGGGTTGAGCCGGCCGCCCTGGTCGATGGTCGCCGCAGAACCTGGAGCGCGGGTCAACGCGCGCCTGGCAGCCCTCATAGGCGCAGACGCCAGAGTGCCTCTCGACGGCCAGCGCGTGCTTGGCCTGGTCCTTACACCGTGCTGAACAGTAGCGCCGGTTCGGGTGGCTGCCAGGTGGCAGCACGTTTGAGCAACCCGCCCTCGCACACATTCTCGCGGCCACCACCGCAGTCATTCCGCGCGGGCCATCCTACTCGCGAAGCGCCGTTCTCATGCGCTCCAGCTGGGCTTTGTCCCACACGATGGGTCCGAGTACGTCGGTCGCTTCGCTCAGGGCCTTTTCCAGCTCATCGAACCACTGCCTTTCGTAGCCCGCGATTTTTGCATACCCCTTCGAGATAATGTCCCACTCCTTGCTGGCACGCCTCATGGTCTCAATCCAGAAGTACGGCAGGAGGACTGTCCCAATCAGATGCCTGTCAACGATTCGAGCAATGTCAACCTGTACCGCATCCCACGTGGTGGAGGTCATGAATGGAAGCGACCCCGATGTTCTGTGGCCTTGGCGAAAGGCTCGGACCCAACGGTAGTTCTTACTGAGTTCCAGGTAGACGAGCCGACCTGCAGCTTCCCCCCTCCGGCGCTCATCTCTGTCTTGGAGCTGCCGGAAGGCCACAAACGTACCGACCGCTGTAGCGAGTGCCGTCAGCGCGACGACGAGAAGGAGTTGCAGAGATGCAGCCATCAATGGCCGAGCCTACCGCATCGCGGCACGACGAGAAAGTAAAAAGGGCCGGACTCTCTCCGGCCCCTCCGTACGATTCGCCCTCGCTACAAGCTCTCGAATAGCTGCAGGCGACGACGCTCAGCGATGGCGCGGTCCTCGCGCAGGCTGGCCCCGTAGCGCTTCAGCATGGCTGGGTTGCGCCAGCCCGCGTTCTCCATCAGGGCACCTTCGGTGCCGCCCTGGCGGAGCCACTGGTCAGCGAACCCGTGCCGGAATTGGTGGGGGTGGACGTGCGCTAGCCCTGCCAGCTTCGCCCGACGGCGGACCATCTGATAGAGGCCGTTGTCGCTTAGTCGGCCTTGGTTGGCCAGCCAGAGCCAGGGGAGATGGGCCTTGTGGTGGCGGGCGCGGGCTCCACGGACGTACCGGTCCAGGCTCTTGACTGTCTGCGGGTCGAGCCCGACGGTGCGCGGGCGGCGTCCCTTGCCCAGCACCGTCATCGTCCGGCGTTCCAGGTCGATGTCGTTACGCTCTAGATCGGCCGGGTTGTCCTGGTCAAAGCGCAGATTCATAATCTCGGCCCGACGCGCCCCGGTGCGCACGAACAGGTCGAGCAGTGCATGGTCGCGGACGGCCTCGAAGTCTTTGCCCTTGACTGTCTTGAACAGCGCCGCCAGGTCGCTCTGGCTCAGCACGGGCACGCTCACCTCGGGCATATCGGGCGGTTCCTTGGGCATCGGGCTCGCGCCGATTTCCTGCTCTTCGACGCACCACCGAAAGAACTGTTGCAACGAGCGGAAGCGATTGGCGGCGGTGCTCGGCTTGAACTTCGCGAGGAGATGCTGCGTGAACAGCTCGACGTCGGCACGCTCCACCAGGGCCGGGTCTTGTGGCCGGTGGCTGTCCTTGAGGAAGGCGCCGAACTGGCGCACGGCCTCCACGTAGCTGGCGATGGTGTGCTCAGAGCGATTCTTTGCACGCAGATGACGCTCGAACGAACGAGCCAGGTCAGCGAGTGGGTCACGAACGAGCTTGGGTCGAGTGCTGGCAACGACGCGCAACGCCGGTTTACTCATGGGTCTCACCCTCTGTTTGAGATGGTCGCACGGCCCAGGAGAGTAGCAAGAATAATGGTGTCTGGCAAAGCCATAGACCTGCTCGGGTTTGGTAACGGGACACCATTATTGATACAACCCGTATTCAAAATGAGCGAAAAATGCCGAGGGCCGGAATCGAACCGGCGACACCATGATTTTCAGTCATGTGCTCTACCGACTGAGCTACCTCGGCACGAGTCGGTATTCTAGCCGGGCTGCAGGGCCGTAAGGACGTTGGTCCCGAATACGGCTGGCGCCTCAATCCGGGCCTGCCGGGTTACAATCGCCGCAAGGAAGGGCCGGCAACATTGCGGTTCGTGTACAACGACCCCTACACGCTGCGCGGTACCGTCCAGGAAATGCTGAAGAGCAAACGGGCCAAAGGCCGGCAGAAATGATGACCGCGACGGGCGACGGCGCCTCGCGCGAGGAGCTGACCACCGAACTGGCCACGCTCGACCGCCAACTGCGGGATCTCTCCAATCAGTGGGAGAACGTGGAGCGGACAATTTCGGAAAAGGTCCACGAGCGTCGTGAGCTCATCGCCCGGCAGGCCGAGTCGAACGAGGACCACTCGGCTGAAATCGACCGGCTCCAATCCGATATCTACGCCTTGCGCGACCGGCTCGACCAGCTGCGCGACTCACACCTCGATTTCAGCGCGCTCTACCGGATCCTCCAGCAGGGCCGCACATAAAGAAACCCCCGGCATCGCGCCGGGGGTTATCGGTTGTCGGGT
>Ga0102924_1003739_pt1 | contig 15821 bp, 14 predicted proteins | sample PaiPotPPM11metaG_FD_80116 | JGI IMG/M metagenome (GOLD analysis project Ga0102924, IMG submission 80116) | Iron sulfur acid spring bacterial and archeal communities from Banff, Canada, to study Microbial Dark Matter (Phase II) - Paint Pots PPM... ... | reverse complement strand
GGCCCTGAAACGATCGGCGTTCTGCGCCTCGAGGATGTAATTCGTTTCGGCGCGCAGCGTCTGGCCGAACTCGTTGACCACGCCCACGACGTCGTAGTTATCCATCAGCGCCCAGCGGCGACGCGCGGTGGCGGCCAGGCTCTCCAGGATCTGCAGGTCCTGTTCGATCTGCTCCGCGACCCCCGGACGCTGAACCTTGACAACCACCGGAGTCCCGTCCCGCAGAGTCGCCAGGTGAACCTGCCCGATCGAGGCGGCCGCAAGGGCTGTCTCGTCGAAACTGCCGAAGGCGGTTTCAACCGGCTCCCCCAGCTCCTCAGCAACGATCCCCTTGACGACACGAATGTCGAGCGGCGGCGCGGCATCCTGCAGCTTGGCGAGCTCCAGCTGGTAGCTGGGAGGCAGCAGGTCGGCCCGCGTGGAGAGGATTTGGCCGAGTTTGATGAATGCCGGACCGAGCTCCTCGAGGGCGCGGCGAACATGTTCCGGACGGGTAACCGGCTGATCGTACTGCCGGTTGAAGAGACGCTGCAGGGTGACAAAGCGCTCCAGACCGAGGACGCTGACGAAGAAGCCCAGACCATGCCGCGCCAGTACCCGGCTTATCTGCCGGTAGCGCCGCGCCTGCGTCTGAGCCGCCATCGCCATGAGGGTAACAAGGCGGATGGATACGCTATCCAGCGATGGACCGAGAGCTCCAGCACAACGCCGTCCTGGATCGCATACCGGGATGGGCTGGACGGCAGCGGATCGAGCAGCCGCTCAGCGGCGGTGTCACGAACCGCAACTACAGGGTCCAACTGGGAGCCGAGGTCTTCGTGGTGCGGATCCCGGCAAAGAGCGCGGACTGGCTCGGCATCGACCGCCGCCTGGAGTACCAGGCAAGCCTGCTCGCAGCCGCGTGCGGAGTCGGACCGGAGGTGGTCGCCTTCCTCGAGCCCGAGGGCGTGCTCGTAACTCGTTTCATCCAGGGGTTGCCGGTGAGCGATGCCGACGTCCACCTACCCGGGACCCTCACCCGAGTGGCCGAGTCACTGCTGGCCATTCACCACGCCGGTATCTTGCCTGCCGCCTTCTCCTCCTTCCGCGTGGTGGAACGCTACGCCGCAACCGCCCGCGAGCACGGACTCCCGATACCGGCGGCGTTGGAGCGGTCGCTGGCAATCGCGGCCTCCATCGAGCAGGCGATACCGCTCGCCGCGCCGTTGCTCTGCCACAACGACCTGCTCAACGCCAATTTCATCGACGACGGCGATCGCATCCGGGTGGTCGACTGGGAGTATGCGGCCATGGGCGACCCCTACTTCGACCTGGGAAACTTCGCCGTCAACCACGGGCTCGCCGACGAGGAGCAGCGCTTTCTGCTCGAAGCCTATGCCGGGGAAGCCGCCGAGCCGGCGCTGGCGCGGTTACATTTGATGCGCCTTATGTCCGACTTTCGCGAAGCGATGTGGGGAGTGGTGCAGCAGGGGGCCTCCGAGCTCGATTTCGATTTTCGCTCCTACGCAGCGCGGCATTTCGAACGCTTGCTGGCGGCAGCGGCCGACCCTCGCTTTCGAGGCTGGCTGGCGCAGGCGAGCGCATGAATCTCCCTGGGCGGAGCCGCGTCGTCATCATCGGCGGCGGAGTCGGTGGCACCAGCATCGCCTATCACCTGGCGGAGCGCGGCTGGACCGATGTTCTCCTGCTGGAGCGCGCCCAGCTGACGAGTGGGTCGACCTTCCATTCCGCCGGGCTCGTCGGACAGCTGCGTTCCACCATGCCGCTGACTCGACTGATGATGCAGAGCGTCGCGCTCTACCGACGTCTCACGGCGGAGACGGGCGTCGATATCGGATGGCGCGAGGTCGGTAGCCTGCGCCTGGCCTCGTCCGAGGCCCGGATGGAAGAGCTGCAGCGCCAGGCAGGCTGGGGCAAGAGCTTTGGCCTGCCGATCGAGCTTATCGATGCGGCCGAGGCGGGCCGGCGATTTCCGATCATGACGCTCGACGGCGTCCGCGGCGCCGCCTTCGTTCGCAGCGACGGTTATCTCGATCCGAGCGGACTGGCGATGGCCCTTGCCGAGGGCGCGCGCCGCCGCGGAGCCAGGATCGTCGAGGGTATCCGGGTGAACGCCATCCGGGTCGAGGCCGGCGAGGTGCGCGGGGTCGAGACCAGCGCCGGACCGGTGGAGGCCGAGCTGGTGGTGAACGCGGGTGGGATCTACGCGCCTGAGATCGGGCGTCTTGCCGGAGTGACCGTACCAGTCATTCCGATGGCGCATCAATACGTCCTGGCGCGCATCGGCGCCGAGCTACCCCAGGGTCTTCCTACGATGCGTGACCCCGACCTGCTGGTCTACTTCCGCCGGGATGCCGGCGGGTTGGTGATGGGCGGTTACGAGCGCAACCCCGCGCCTTTCGGCCTCACAGGGATCGCCGCCGATTTCAACAACCGGCTGCTGGCGGAGGACTGGGGGCGCTTCGAGGCCCTCAGCGAGAACGCTATCCGGCGCGTGCCGGCCTTCGATCAAGCGGAAATCGTGAAGCTGATCAACGGCCCGGAGGCCTTCACGCCCGACAACGAATTCATCCTCGGTGAGTCGAACCTGCGCGGACTCTTCACCGCGGCCGGCTTCTGCGCCCACGGGATTGCCGGTGCGGGCGGGATGGGCAGAGCGATCGCCGAATGGATCGTCGACGGCCGGCCCGAGCTGGACCTCTGGAAGATGGACATCCGCCGTTTCGGCGGCCAGTATCGAAGCCAGGCATACACCCTGGCACGCACCGTCGAGGTGTACTCGACCTACTACGACATTCACTACCCCAACGAAGAACGGGACGGAGGCCGGCCACTGCGCGTCTCCCCCACCTACGAGCGACTCGTTAAGCTCGGCGCCGTTTTTGGTGAGAAGGCGGGATGGGAACGCCCCAACTGGTTCCAGTCGAATGCCATCGAGGGCGACGACGGGCGGCCTGTCGGATGGGCCGGCAAGCACTGGTCGAGCGCGATCGGCGAGGAGCATCGCGCCACCAGGGAGCGGGCCGCCCTCTTCGACGAGAGCTCCTTCGCAAAGTTCGAGCTGGCCGGGCCTTCCGTACTCGACTTTCTCCAGCGTCTCTGCGACAACGACATGGATCGAGCGGTCGGCCGCATCACCTACACGCAGATGTTGAATCAGGCCGGGGGGATCGAGTGCGACTTCACAGTCACACGGCTCGGCGACGATCGATTCTTGATCGTCACCGGCACCGCCTTCGGCAACCACGACCTGGGTTGGATGCGCCGCCATCAGCCACGTGATGGATCGGTGAACATCGAGGACCTGACCTCGGCACGCGCCTGCCTCGGGCTCTGGGGCCCGCGGGCCAGGGACATCCTGCAGCCGCTTACCGAGACCGACCTCAGCAGTGAGACATTCCCCTACCTGACCGCGAAACCGGTGACGATCGGGGTCGTCCCCTGCCTGGCGCTGCGCGTGACCTACGTCGGCGAGCTGGGCTGGGAGCTCTACTGTCCAACCGAGTACGGCCGGCGCCTGTGGGATACGATCTGGCAAGCCGGACAGCGATATGGGATGGCGGCCGGTGGCTACCGGGCGATCGAGTCGCTGCGGCTGGAGAAGGGCTACCGAGTCTGGGGCAGCGACATCACACCTGAGGATAATCCCTATGAGGCGGGGTTGGGCTTCGCGGTCTCGCTGGCGAAGCCGAATGGTTTCATGGGCAAGCAAGCGCTCGTCTCCGCCAGAGAAGGCGGTATTCGTCGCCGCCTCCGCGCCTTACTGCTCGAGGATGCAGAGGCGATCGTTTTCGGCGGAGAGCCGGTCCGCGGTGATGGTGCTTTGCTGGGGCGGGTGACCAGCGGCGGCTACGGCTACACGCTGGCGCGAAGCATCGCCTACGCGTATCTTCCCGCCGAACTTCCGATCGGGGCACAGATCGAGCTCGAGATATTCGGGCGCTGGATGGCGGCGACCATCAGCAAAGAGCCGCTTTACGACCCATCCGGTGCGAGGATCAAGCTATGAGCGAACTCGACGAGCTGCTCGGCTTCGCCCTGGAACTGGCCGATGATGCCGACGCGATCGCGCTGCGTCATTTCCGGCGAGACCTGCAGATCGATCGAAAGCCAGATCGGAGCTTCGTCACAGAGGCGGACACCGGCATCGAAAAGGCCCTGCGGGGGCGGATCGAGCAGCGTTACCCCGATCACGGGATCCTCGGTGAGGAGTTCGGCTCAACCGCCGGGCGCGACACCCGCTGGATCATCGATCCGATCGATGCCACCCACAGCTTCATGCGAGGCCTGCCGATGTTCGCCACCCTGATCGGCCTGGAGCGGGCGGGCGAGATGCTGCTGGGCGTGATCTCGGCGCCCGCCATGCGCGAGCGCTGGCATGCCGTGCGGGGGGGCGGGACCTGGTCGGGAAAAAGACAGCTTCACGTGTCGTCGATCTCGGGGCTCGAGGAGTCCCAGATTTTCTACGCCTCGCGGACCGCATTCACCGCGGTAGGTAAGTCGGACGGCTTCGACGCGGTCGTTAACGCTGCCTGGCGCGATCGCGGCTTCGGCGATTTCTGGGGCTATGCGCTGGTTGCCGAGGGGACCGGCGAGGCGATGATCGAGCCCGAGCTCTACCCCTGGGACCTGGCCGCCCCGCTGATCGTGATCGAGGAGGCAGGCGGCCGCCTGACCGACTTCGACGGAAAGCGGACGCACAGCGGCGGCAGCGCGGTGGCAAGCAACGGCCTGATCCACGAGGAAATCCTCCGCCGCCTGAAGGGCGTGTAACGTCGGCCCGTAACCCCTCTTGTATTCCACCTGAGGGGGTTGCCGGCATGCGCAGACTGTTCGCCGTACCCGCGACCACGGGCCTGCTGCTTCTCTTCGGCACCATCGGAGCCGGTGCCGCGACCTCCGCGGCCCAGATCATCGGCTGTGCCGGGACCACCTGGTGCTTCAGCCCCAATCCGATCGTCGTGACAGCGGGGTCGGCCATTAGCTGGACGAACAGCACAGGCGCCACCCACACCGCGACCTCGGACACGGGCGCCTGGAGCACCGGCAACATCGGCGCCGGCGCGACCAGCGGGCCACTCACGTTCAACACGCAGGGGACCTTTCCGTACCACTGCGCGATCCACCCTTTCATGACGGGGACTGTCGTCGTCAATGCCGCCCCCGCGCCGTCCGCCTCCGCCGCTGCCTCCGCCTCGGCGGCCTCCGCCGCTGCCTCCGCCTCGGCGGCCTCCGCCGCTGCCTCCGCCTCGGGGCCCCCGGCCGCCGTAAAGCGCCTGGCGCAGGGCGGCGCTGGGCCCGGGCTCCTGCTGGCGCCGACGATACTGCTTGTGGGGCTCGCCCTGCTCAGGCCTGGGTCAGCGCGGCGTCGTCCTCGCGGGCGATAAGGACCGGGTCGGGCCGCAGGGCCAGTCGCACCCTCGTACCCGCGGGCAGCGCCCCGGCATCGGAGGTGGCCAGCTGGGCGAGGACGGTCACGTCGCCCAGGTCGACGGTGACGCGGCTGGTCGCCCCCAGGAAAGCGGTGGCGATCACGGTGCCAACCAACGGTCCCGCGGCACTCTCCGCATCACCGACCACTGTCACCGCCTCCGGCCGCACCAGCGCGACGGCCGGGCCATCCCTGGCGTCTCGCTGCACCAGCGGCATCCGTGTGCCCCTCACCTCAACCTCACCGGCACGGACGACTCCCGGCATGCGATTGGTCAGACCGACGAATGAAGCCACGAAAGGGGTCGCGGGTCGCGAGTAGACGACGGTCGGCGGTCCAAGCTGTTCCAGCCGGCCGGCATGCATGACGCCCACCCGGTCGGCAATGGCGAGGGCCTCCTCCTGGTCGTGCGTGACGAACAGCGTGGTAATGCCGATCTCCAGCTGCACGCGGCGGATCTCGTCCCGGAGACGGCCACGCACCTTGGCGTCGAGCGCCGAGAGCGGCTCGTCGAGCAGCAGCACTTTCGGCTTGATCGCCAGCGCCCGTGCCAGGGCGACGCGTTGCTGCTGACCTCCCGATAACTGATGCGCGTAGCGGTCGGCGAAACCGGAAAGGCCGACCAGCTCGAGCATCTCACCGGCGCGGCGCCGGCGTTCCGCCGGTCCCACCTTGCGCATCTGAAGCCCGAAGGCAACATTCTGCCAGGCAGTCATGTGGGGGAAGAGCGAATAGGCCTGGAAGACCATCCCGACGTCACGCCGGTTTGCGGGCAAGTCGGTGACATCCTCGTCGGCGATCATGACCCGGCCGCTATCGGCCTCTTCCAGGCCGGCCAGCAACCTGAGCGCCGTGGTCTTGCCGCAACCGGATGGCCCGAGTAGGGCGACAAGCTCTCCGGCGGAAAGCGTAAGGCTCAGGCCATCGAGCGCCGTGACGCCCGCATAGCGGCGCCGTAGATCCTCCAGGCGCACCTCGACGCCGGCACGTGCCGTCGTCCGGGTCGCCGCCGCCGGGGGTGTCGATGCCATTCTCTGGCTACTGTGCCCCCCGTGTGCTATAGGAGCGCGACCGCGGGCCACCCACGAACGAGAGGATGGCGAGCAAGATGAAGACGAAAAGCAAGGAGGCGACGGCCACCGCGATCGAAACCCCGGCGTTGGCCCGCCCGAGCTGCGCGATCTCCACCTGGAGGTTTACGTAGTTCAGCAGGTTCGCGATCGTGAACTCGCCAAGCACCACGGCGACAGAGAGCAGCGCGGCGTTGAGGATCGCTCCAGACATGTTGGGGACGATGATCCGCCACATGACGGTGGGCCATCCGGCTCCGAGGCCGCGGGCGGCCTCGGCGAGCGTCTTGACATCGATGGCTGAGAGGCCCGCATAGAGCGCGCGATAGGTGTAGGGCAGCACCAGGACCAGGTAGGCGAAAGCCAGGGTGAGAATCGAGTCACTCAGGTAGAAGGAGACCCACTTGTACTCCGGTGCCAGTCCCGCCACGAGGACGATCGCCGGGATGGTGAGCGGTAGCAGGCAGAGGAACTCCACGGCTCGGCTGAGATTCGGTACGCGCAAACGGACCCACACCATGGTCGGCACCAGCAACAGCAGCATGGCAACCGAGGTGATGGCGGCAAGGCCGAGCGACACGAGGATGGCGGCCACCAGTTCCGGCGTCTGCCCGATGGTGATCCAGGCGCTGAGCGTGCGGGCGCTGTTCAGGCCGGTGCCGCGGGTCGAGAATTCGAACATGGCGCCGATCGGTATCAGGAAGAAGGCTCCCATGAGGATAAAGACCACCACCCGAAAGAGCTGCAGCTTTCGCCGCCGGTTTCGGCTCATCGCGGGGCTCCTGAGGGCGGCGCGCTCAGCGCAGCCACCTGGCCGTTCTCCGCTGTAGCACCGTATAGAGAACCATCACGATTGCGACGAGGACGACCATGACCAGCGCTTCCGCCGAGGCGATCCCCGGCTGGTGGAGTCCGACCTCGCTGGTGAGGTCATTGGCGATCTGCAGCGAGGCAATGATGCTGCCCTGGTTGATCAACGCCGCCGCGGTGGCGTAGGCGGAAAACGCATTGGCAAAGAGCAAGAGGAGAGCCCCGATGAAGGCGGGGGCGAGCAGTGGGCCTGCCACGTACCTCCAGTAGTGCCAGGTTCGTCCACCGAGGCTCTCTGTTGCCTCGCGCCATTGCGGCCGGATACCGTCAAGGGCCGGGAGGAAGACGAGCACCATCAGCGGAATCTGGAAGTAGGCGTAGACGAGCATCAGACCCTTGAGTTGATAGAGCCAGATCCCGCCGGCGTAGAAGTCCAGACCGTGTTGCTGTAGCCACACGTAGACGAAGCCCACCGGGCCGATCGCGGCGATGAAGGCAAAGGCGAGGGTGACACCGCCGAATTGCGCCAGCACCCCGCAGGCCGACAGAACGAGACGCCGAAAAGCCCCGTTCCTGTTGCCGGTGGCGACGGCATAGGCGAGTATCGCACCGCCCACCGCGCCGATCATCGCGCTGACCGCGGAGAGGAGCACGCTGTTGACGAAGGCGCTGACGATGAATCCCTTGTTGAGGCCGGCGAGGTTCGAAAACGTCAGGCCGTCCGGGCCGAAGAATGCGCCAATGACGACGATCAGGGTGGGCAGGAGCAGGAAAAGGGCGACATATCCGAAAAAGGGGACGGCTCCGAGCCAGTCCATGGAAAAGCGGCGGCCGCCCCCCGAGGGGCGGCGCGCCGTGTTGACTAACGACCTGGCGGCAACGGTCAACCGATAGCCTGGGCCCAGTGCGAGGCGAGATAGTCCTTCGCCTTGGTTGCCTGGTCAGCGCTGAGGAAGACCGGAGTACCGTTGACCGGCGGCAGCTTCGCGGCGGCTCCGCTGTCGACTTTTCCGGACTTTTGCATGGCGGCCATCCGGACCGGCCGTGCGAGGCCCTTCAGCCAGAGGTTCTGGCCCTCGTCCGAGTAGAGATACTCCTCCCAGAGGCGGGCTGCCGCCGGGTGAGGCGCCTTCTTGTTGATCGCCTGCGCGTAGTACCCGCCCAGGATCGCATTCGAGGGAACAAAGACCTTCCAGCTCGGGACGTCGGTGCCGTGGGCAGCTGAGAGGTAGTCCCAGTCGAAGACCACCGGGGTGGTACCGTTCTTTACCGTCGCTGTGGTTGCCTGGACCGGGACGAAGTTGCCGTTCTGCTTCAGCTGGTGGAAGAAATCCACGCCCTTGCTGATGTCATCGAGGGAGCCGCCGTTGGCCAGCGACGCCATCATGACGCCGTTGAGCGCCGCGTTTGCCTTGGTGGGATCGCCGTTCAGAGCGACCTTACCTTTGAAGCCCGAACCGAGCAGGTCCTGCAGCGATGTGATCGCAGGCACCTTACTGGAGTCGTATCCAATCGACATGTAACCGCCGTAGTCCTGGTACCAGAGCCCGGTCGGCTCCTTCTGGCTGTCGAGGATGTCATTCCAGGTCGAGACCTTGTAGGCGGCAAACTTGTCCGTGTTGGCGAGCGCGACGGCCATGCCGATGTCGAGCACATCGGGGGCGCGACTGGTTCCCGCCAGTTGCGCGACGGCGTTGACCTCGTCCTGGCTGCTGCCGTTCGGGTTGGCGGAGTCGATCGGGATCCCGTACTTGGCGGTGAAGCCGCTGATGATCGCGCCGTAGTTTGCCCAGTCAGGTGGGAGGGCGATGACGTTCAGCTTCCCTTCCTTCTTGGCGGCGCTGACCAGGGCCGACATGCCGCCCAGGTCGGAGGCCGACTGTGCCGAAGCGGCGCTGGTGGTTGAGCTGCTGGAGTTGTTGGTCGGCCCGCAGGCCGCCAGCAGCAGGACAGAGCCCGCCAGAACCCCCAACGAGCGCCTGGTCAAGAAATCCGGTCGCCGGAGCCGCGCATCGACCATGGTCCCCTCCCTTCTGAATGGGCTGAATGTGTTCCCCCGTTTTCGCATCTCGGGCGCCCCATGTCAAGGAGCGAAAAGTTAACGAGCCGTTAAAACACGGCCAACCCGAAGCAGGACACTGGACCCGTCCCGGACCATTCGCCTCAGTCCCTGCGGCGTGGCGGCACCCCACATTCCCCAGCGCTCGACGACCAGCTCGCCGAGTTCGGCGTCGATCTCCGCCGCGGGCACGATTTCAACTGATCCTTCGACCGAGATTTCGGACCCTGGAAGAGTCAGCCTCACCCAGGGATCGAGCCGCCAGCGCCGCATCCGAACCGAGTGGGCGTCGGCGAAGAGGTAGACGTCGCCGGCGGCGCTCAGCACGAACCAGGCATGGATGGTCCCGACCCGGTCTCCCTCGCGCGAGCTGACGAGGAGCTCCTCCTGTCCCTGGAGCGCCTCGAGAAACGGCGCCGGCAGCGGGTACGACGGCACGTCGGTAACAATAGGCGAATCACACGCGTAGTCCTGCTCGGCCTGGATGGCTTTCCTCATCGTGCCATCGGGCCTGAGTTGACCCCACGAATGTGGACCTTTGCATCCGAGGGCGGGCGCGCCAGGGACGGTGGCTACACCGACCTTCCGTCCTCCACCGATCCTGGGTTCTGCTCTCTCCTCACCGGGTGCTATCCCCGGAGTCACGGGGTCCGAACCACCGCATGGCGCTTCACCTCGCTGCCGGCCTGGGCTGGACTGGAAAAGCCCCGGGTCGAGACCATCTTCGATGCCTGCCGCGCCTCCGGCATACGAAGCGTGGCCGCGATGAGCGACGACCGCGGCCTCCTCTGCACCGGATCCGCGGACCTGATCTGGCCGCCAGGCAACGCGATTCCGACGGGCACCCCGCTCGACGCCCACGGCTACCCGCTGAATTCGGCCGTCCGGCCGCACCTGCTGGAGGCAGCCGCGGATAAGTCGGTCGGGTTCTTTTTCGGGCACGTCAACGAAGCCGACACCATCGGGCACGATCACGGACCCGAGAGCGATGAAGCCCGCGAATGCTACGCAGCCACCGATCAACTCGTCGGCGAGGTGCTCGACGCTCTAAAGAGCAGCTGGCGAGACGCGCTCGTGATCATCGTCTCCGACCACGACATGCAGGCGCGCACGGACACGGCCCCGATCGACGTCGGCGGTGGGGAGGGCGCTGCCGAGATCTGGGATGGAGTCATCCCGGATGGCGGCGCCGCGCTGGTCCATCTACGTCCCGGAGTCGATCGAGCCCTCGCGCGAAAAGCCCTGATGGCCATCGACGGCATCGAGAGCTGCCTACCGGCGGACGACTCGGTCATGATCGTCGGTGCCCGAGCCGGCCGGATCTTCGTATCGCCCGTGCTGCCGGCGGGCGGCTTTCACGGCGCCCCGGCGACCGCCCGCACCGTGGCACTGGTCGGCGGCGGACACCCGGCCGCCCAGCGGATCGCGGCGACGCTGGAGCGGAGGCGGCCGCACCTGGCCGACTGGGCACCCACCATCGGCGCCGTCCTCGGCGCAACTGTGCGGCGGGCCGACGGGTACAGCCTGCTGGCCTAGCCGGTCAGGTCTTTTCCCCGACGCTGAGCCCGGATCCCAAGCACAATGCCCGAGATCAGCAGAATGAACCCGAGACCGAGCGGCAGCCACGGAAGCGGCCGGCCGCCACCGGTTGGCGCCAGCTGCGGCGGCGCCGTCGTGGTCGTCGGCGGGACACTAACCGGCTGGGCCGCGTTGACCACGACGGAGCCGATCATGTTGTCGTGAATCCGGCACTGGTAGGCGTAGGTCCCGGTGTTGGGGAACGAGAAGGTGTAGCTCTGCGGGAACGGCGACTGCGGACTGGCGATGATTCCAGAGGTCGCCACAGTGCTGGTCGACGCGATTGCCGTCGGGCCTGACGGGGCGGGGACGAAATGCGCCTCGAAGGCGGCTGGGCTGCTGCAGCCGAAGCCCGGAGGTGGCCCACTGGCCGGCGTGTCAGTCGCGCCGCTGCCCTCGCAGACGAAGGGTAAGGGGTCGACTCCGTTGGAGCCACTTCCGGTTGGGAAGGTAACTGTATGAATGTCAGACCTCGTGGTCGTGACCCATTTCACCTTATCGCCCGGCCTGGCCTCCACGCGGTTGGGCAACATCTCGAGTACCTCTACATGCTGGCTGGCGGTGCCTGCCGTCATGGTGATGGTGTGCGTGCCGTCCCCATTATTCGTAAGCGCATTGCTGTTGGCGGCAGATTCTGCTGTCAGGGCCTCATTGGTGTCGTTCGTGTATTGCGTTTGGGCGGCTGCAGCCAAAACCGTCGACGTCGTCGGGGTGGTGGTGGCCGGGAGCCCGGAGACCACGGTGAGCGCACCTTGCATCCCAGGATGGATCAGGCAGACGAAGTGAATCGTGGTCGGCGCGGTCGAGTCCAGCAGGAACCTGACGTAAAAATTTGGCGCGGCGGCGGTCGGCATCGCGCCCGAGTTGACTTCATGGAAGCCGCTGTATTCGCAGGGGTGTGCCGCGGAGTGCCCGCAGGTTCGATCCGGCCCCGGGGCGAAGATAGCGGGATTGTTCACGAGCTTGCCGGCTCCGTCGTCGATATCCGGAATCACGGGTGGATGGTCCGCGCCCCAGGTCGTCGGTCCAGGCGCAACCCCCTGGTGCAACACGGTGGTGGTGTGGAAACCATCCTTCGACGCGGCATTCCACGCGAAGTCGACCGTCGTGCCATCCTGAATTACCGTCGGGCTAACGCCTTCACCAAGGGGCAAGCCTCGCGGAAAGAAATCGACGTACTGGAAGTTATGCCCCGCAGGCGAGGCGTTGTCGACGCCGATCGTGATCGTACTGGGCGCCGAAGTAGCCCCGGCCTGGACGGCTGAACCCAGGATCGCGACGCCAAGTGCCGACAGCGCGACGGCGCTAGCCAGCAGGAATCCCCTCTTCCCCATTCCGGTGCTCCTTTAAGGCGGACGTAAGCAGCCGCCTGACGGAAAATAAGCGTGCGGTAAGCACTATGGGAGGCCGGAGGGGTCACGTCAAGTTAAATTTTGGCCCTTTCGGGCAGGTTCGCCCTAACGCTGCGGGACTTCGGGCCGGTTGAAGCCCGGTTGCGGGACCTCGACCGGTGTGGCCGGCGGCTCGCCGATTTCGGGCATGGTGAGCGGCTGAGCGGGCATCTCGGGACCGACAGGCTGCTCCACCTGGGGGGTTCCTGGATTCTCGATGGACGGGTCGGCAACGCCGGGATTGTTTTGCATGGTTACCATCTTAGCTCACAGAAGCACTATAATGTTTACGTTCTAGTATGAACACTCGCGACCCGTAGGAAGGAAGGAGGACGTCTTATGGATTCAGCTCCAAGGGCTTCGGCCCAGGAATCGGCTCGATCGAGCAACGCTAACGGCCGCCGTGGCGTGATCGACCTCGCCCGGGTGGCGGTCGATGACGTAATTCGGCTGGTCCAACAGGAGATCCAGCTGGCCAAGGTCGAGGTCAAGGAGATGCTCGGCAGCAATATCAGGGCGGCGATATTTCTCGCGGTCGCCGGGGTTTGCGCGCTGCTCTTCTTCGTCATGCTGCTCGTCACTCTCGCCCTCCTGATCCCCGCCCACGCGCTCGTCTCCGGCATCGAGGCGGTCATCTTCTTGATCCTGCTGGTGGTCTTCGGGCTGATGGGCAAGAGTAACCTCAAGATCGGTCCGCCGCGCAAAACCATGGATAGCTTGAAGGAGGACGCCGAGTGGGCCAGACATCGACTGACGCGAAACGGGAAGTAGATCAGACCCGGGCACACCTGGGCGAAACGCTGGATGCGCTCCAGCTGAAGGCCAAGCGGAACCTCGACCTCAAGACCCAGGTCCAGACCAATCCGGCGCTCCAGCTCTCGATTGGAGCCGTGGTGGTCGCGATCATGGGCGTGGTTCTCTGGGGCCTCAGACGCCGCAGCAAGCGCTCCGCGGCCGAGCGGATGGTCCGCAAGCTAAAACTTAACGACCTTCGTGACCGCCTCAACGACTTCGGTGACGATGCCCGCGCCTGGGCCTCGGCGCAAAAGCGGATAAGCAAGGCGGATAGCAAGGGCAAGCAAGCCCGGGCAGAAAAGCAGGGCGGGATTGCCCGCCGCCTGCTGGTCAGCGCTGCCGAGGCGGCCCTCACCGCGATCGCGGCGGGCTACGCCAGGCGCCTGGTCAGCGGAGCCGCGACTCCGCACGAGAAGGGTCACGCGGCGGTCTCGAAGCAACGGTAACAATAGAGGGATCGAGCAGCACCGTTTGAGAACCCATGGCTGAGTCGGGACCACCGACGTCAGGCCCCGGCCAGCCGGTCGCACCGCGCCGGCGCGCGTCGGCAGCCAGGCCTGCCGGATGGCGGCCGCCGACGAATTGGACTCGAAAGGAGTGGCTCACGGCCGCGGCGGTGGTCGGCGGCCTGGTCCTCCTGTTGATCCTGGGCGTCTTCGCCTACGCCTACGCCACGCTGCCCGATCCCAGCAAGCTGGATCTCACCGGTGGAACCATCATCGTCAAGGATCGGCACGGGACCTTGATCGAAGAGCGCAACTCCCAGGGAGTTCGTGTAACCCCGGTGAAGCTGGCTGAGATCAGCCCCAACCTGCGCAATGCCACCATCTCGGTTGAGGACAAGCACTTCTACCAGCATCACGGCGTCGACTGGGGTCGCGTGATCAAGGCCGGGGTCATCGACGTCATCGCGCGCCGGCCGGCGCAGGGCGCCTCAACCATCACTGAACAGCTGGCCAAGGTCGCCATCCTGCAAACGCCGAAGAAGACGATCCTGCGCAAGCTGCGTGAGGCAATGGTCGCGACTGCCCTCGAGTCGAAATACAGCAAGGACCAGATCCTGGAGCTGTATCTCAACAGCATCTATTACGGTCACCACGCCACCGGTATCGAGGCGGCATCGCAGGTTTATTTCGGGGTCCACGCGAAGGACCTGACACTCGGCCAGGCGAGCCTGCTCGCCGGCTTACCGCAGGGGCCAAGCTTCTACGATCCGTTGGTGCACAAGGACCGGGCACTCGAGCGCCAGGCGATCGTGCTAGACGCCATGGTGAGCAACAATGCGATCACGCAGCAGCAGGCGGACCAGGCTAAAGCAGAGCCGCTCAACTTCGTCTTCAAGGAGAACCGCAACAGCCTGGCGCCGCACTTCGTCGACTTCGTCTTCGAACAGCTGGAGAACCTCTACGGCCCGAGCACGGTGGCAAAGGGCGGTTTCGAGGTCAAGACCACGCTCGACCTGACGCTGCAGAAGGCGGCGGAGCACGCGGTGCAGACCGGCATGCAATCGCTCGGCCGGTTGGGCGCCGACAACGGCGACCTGCTGGCGATGGATCCCAAGACGGGCGAGATCCTGGCGATGGTCGGGTCAGCCGACTTCTACAACGATGACATCAAAGGCCAGTTCAACGTCGTGACCGCCCTGCGCCAGCCTGGCTCTTCGTTTAAGCCCTATGCCTACGAGCAGGCGTTCAAATCGCGAAAGCTGACCATGGGCAACCTGCTCGATGACACCTCACGGCATTACGCCAATGGACAGTTCCATGATTTCGACTTCCGTGACATGGGGTTGATCACCGCCCACAAAGCGCTCGTCCTGTCGCGAAACATCCCCGCCCTGGAGACGATGGAGAAGGCCGGGGTCGACAACGTGATCGCACTGGCCGGCGACATGGGGATCACCAACAAGCTCAAGAGCGAGGTGACCACGGCGATCGGGTCCAGTGAGGTGCGGATGCTCGACCACGTGGTCGGCTACGGCGTCTTTGCCACCGGCGGCACGCGCCACGATCCGGTTTCCATCCTGGAGATCACCGATGCCCAGGGCAACAGTCTCGACAAGCCGAGCCCTCCCCAGGCAAAGCAGGTGCTGACCCAGCAGGAGGCCTACCTGATCACCTTCATCCTCAAGGACTACAACACGACCTGGAACCTGGGGTGGAAGCGCCCGATGGCCGGCAAGTCAGGTACGACCAACGACTTCCACGACGCCTGGATGATGGCCTACTCGCCCAACATCGTGGTGGGCGCCTGGGTCGGGCACACGGGTCCTGGAAACCAGAACATGAACAGCGTGTTCGGCACCATGGTGGGGAGCTCGGTCCTGAAGGACTTCATCAACAACGGCCTGCCGCAGGCCAACGTCCCGGCGACAAACTTCCAGCAACCGGATGGGTTGGTCTCGGGCCCCCCCTGCTCGAACAACAACAACATCAATCCGTCCGCCTCGGCATCGCCATCGCCCGGCGGCAATCCCGGTTCCGAAAAAGAGCTCTACCTTCCGGGAACGGAATGCACCGCGCCGTCCCCCTCGCCCTCGGCCTCGGCCTCGGCCTCGGCCAGCGCAACGCCCACCCCGTCGCCGTCGGTGATCACGGTCCCAACCTGCATCCCAACCCCGCCTCCGCTCCTCGGGAGCCCGACGCCGACTGCAACGCCGACTCCCACGCCCACCCCGAGTCCGAAGG
>Ga0102924_1003738_pt1 | contig 15825 bp, 17 predicted proteins | sample PaiPotPPM11metaG_FD_80116 | JGI IMG/M metagenome (GOLD analysis project Ga0102924, IMG submission 80116) | Iron sulfur acid spring bacterial and archeal communities from Banff, Canada, to study Microbial Dark Matter (Phase II) - Paint Pots PPM... ... | reverse complement strand
ATCCCGCGCGGCCGCCACCGATTCTCCCTCCCCCTCTGGGGGAGGGCAGGGTGGGGGCTCATTCGACGCCTCCGTCCACCGCCCGGTATCCCGCTCCCCGCACGGTGGCGATGTAGCGGGGGGAGTCAACCGCCTCGCCGAGCTTCTCCCGCAGTCTGCCGACATGAACGTCGATCGTCCGCTCGAGCGCATCGCCCTGGACCGGGCCGTAGAGCGCGTCGAGCAACACCTGGCGGGTCAGGACTCGGCCTTCCGCTTGCACGAGTGCCGTGAGCAGGCGGAACTCGGCCGCGGTCAAAGGAATCGCCTGCGATCCGCGGCGAACTTCGAGTCGATCGAGGTCGATCGCGAGGTTGCCGTGCTGGATCGTGCCGCGATCCTTCGGCCGTCCGGGCGCGCGCTCCGTCCGCCGCAGGACGGCTTTGACCCGGACGATGAGCTCGGCGGGGGAGAAGGGCTTGACCAGGTAGTCGTCGGCGCCCTCGTGGATGCCGTACACGCGATCGGCTGCCGAGCCTCGCGCGGAGAGGATGACGATCGGGACCTCGGAGCGCTCGCGTACGATCCGCATCAGGGCCAGTCCGTCGAGCTCCGGGAGCATCAGATCGAGCACGATCAGCCGCGGCTGCGACGCCCCGACGGCCGCCAAGGCGGCCCGACCGTCGGCGGCAGTCACAACTGGGAATCCCTCTCGCTCCAAATAGGTCCGAACGAGCGTCACGATCTTGGGATCGTCGTCTACCACTAATACGGGGGAGGCGCTCAATTCGGCGTCATCCTAGAAGAAGCGTACCCAGCCAATGTGACGCTGGCATGAAGCCTGCAAGGGGTCCGGACGGCTCGCATAATGGCAGCAGGCATAGATGACAGCCATTCGTGAAGTGATGACCAAGGAGCTGGTCACGGTGGAGCCCGCAACCTCTGTGGCAGCGGCGGTGACCGTTATGGGGATGCAGGGAGTGGGCGCGGTGCTGGTGATGGAGAAGGGGAGACTCGAAGGCATCTTCACTGAGCGAGATCTCGTCCGAGCTCTATCCAACGACATTGGCGCGTCTAGCCAGGCGGTTGCGCAATGGATGACGCGAACCCCCGTCACGGTGGGTCCCGACGCATCTGTTGAGGAAGCCCTGGAAATCATGCTGGCCGGGCACTTCCGGCACCTCCCTGTGATGGAAGGCGAGCGTTTAGTCGGAGTTGTGTCGATCCGAGACCTCTCGCGTGCCACCTTGCGCGACTGATGCCGGGAGGTCCATCTCCGCGTCCGTAAACCCAACTCCCGCTGGGGCTCAAAGAGGCGCATACTAGAACTAGAAACCGACGGCCCAGGGGCCTCCTGGTGAACCAGGGCCCTACATGGGATGGATGTTCCTGAACCGCCGGTTTCTCACACAGCCAGCCTTGCGAGCCGCGGAATGCCGCTCGGGCAGGTTCGGCGAGGTCCATCCCGCAATCTGGCGGAAAGTCAGGCCGTCACGTGATCCGAACTGATAGTGGTGTTCGGACGTGTGTGGAGGTGCATCTGATGTACGCACGATTTACCGAAGGAACGATCGACCCGAAGAAACGAGAGCAGGCGGAGATGATCGCCGCGTCGATTTTCACCGCTGCGAGACAGCAGAAGGGCTTCAAAGGCGTGAGCTTCTGCCTCGACCCCACGGGGGAGGCTCTTTTCCTCAGCCTGTGGGAGTCGAAGGAGGCGCTGGAGGCGAACGAGGCCAGCGGCTATTACCAGGAGCAAGTCGCGAAGCTGAAGGACATCCTCATCAAGCCGACAACGCGGCACGTGGGTGAGGTCAAGGCCCAGGAGGATACGCACAAGACGCCGAAGGCAGCTCGCCTGACCATCTCGGGGATACGCAAAGACGCCGAGGCGCAGGCCACCCAGTTGGCGCGGGACGTATCGCGCGCCGCCCGCACCGAGCCCGGGTTCGTTGCCTGGTACGGTGCCCAGACTGAGGACCGCAAGATGGCCGCCATCAGCTTCTGGGACTCAGAGGACGCCATGAGGAAAAGCGAGAGCCGCTACCTCAAGGACGCGCTGGGCAAGCTGAAGGAGATCTCGACGGGCGAGGCGCAGCCGAAGCCCTACGAGGTCGTGGAGCACGAGATCCCGGCGGTCGCCGCCGTCCGCTAGTCGTTCGTCAGCGAAGCACAGGCCGGCCTTAGGGCCGGCCTGTGGCATCGGATTTGCGGGCTCGCCACGTTACCTGACCATGGTGCCCACCTCGGGCCGCCGCTGGACGATACCGGGCGCCTGGCTGCTGTCGGTCGTCCTCCTAACCGCGTGCGGACCGATCGGCACGGCACCGAGCTCAACCACGACGCTGGCCGTCACGATGCACTCGGAGCTCGATGCGAGGCTCACGATCGGGCCCATCGAGCCCTGGGTGACGACTATGCCGATTTACATCAGCTTGCTGTCCAATCACGTTGCCGTGCATTTGGACGCAGCCGACAGTCTGCAGTGCAACGGCGTCACGATTCCGGGCAAGGCGTCCGACATCGTGGGATACCACTACGAGGGCAACGTGGCCCGCGTCAACATCGGTGGCGTCTACGAATGCGTCTACACCCACGCCGGCCCCAGGGCCGTGATCCGGGCGCCGGCCCTGGCTGGGCCGACATCAACCAGAGCCAGGGCTTCTTTGGCGGAGCGTTCTCCACCAACAGCGGCCAACCGGACAATGGCACCTACACGATGCCGAAGGCGAGCGGTCTCAAGCCAGGAGCCGGCTGGATCATCCTTTATCGCAGCCTCGTAAGCGCGCCCACCGGCACCGGCTTCAAGTCGGCCACGGTTGTCGACGATGCTGCCGCGACCGGGGTCGAGGTGCAGTGGCTCTGAGATCCCAAGCGGCATAATCGTGTAGTGGACGAATTCGCCGTCGTATTCGACGATCGAGCACGCCACAGGATCCCTGTCACCGTTGGTGGTATCGGACCATTGCGAGCCTTACACCTCGACTTCTCCGGCGAAGAATGGGCGCGACTGCTGTACGACTCACCGTAGGTTCCACTAGGCACTCAAAATCTCCCACCCTAAAATCAGCCCGGAGGCTCTGCGAACGCAATCTCTTGCGGTGAGCTATCTACGTCTCAACCCGCTCGATGGTGATACCGCGGCGACGTAGTTGCTGGAAGAAGGGTTGCGGCTCGAAGGCCCCCTCGGGTCCCATCACGCCGACTCGCTTGACGTCGCCCGTGGCGAGAGTCTGCAGGGCGATCGAGGCCGGGATACCGGTCATTCGCGCTGTTCCCGCTGGGCCCCATTCAGTCGTCGGGTGCGATGAGCGATAAGTAGCGGCGACGCTGGAACCATTCAGCCGACCGGTGACTTCGACTCGCAGGAAGAAGGCGACGGGCCCCTCCGCGATCGCATCGGGGCGTTGCAAGAGATGGGCGCGCATAAAGTCGCGAGGGCTGACGCGGGTTCCATTGACCGCGATGGGTTCCTCGCTGGTCAGGCCGTACTTCAGGAAGAGGCGCATCGCGGTCATGACCTCCGGGTGCCAGCTGCCCCGCACCGAGACATGATGGGGCGGGCTGGAAAGGAATCGCGGCAGGGTATGAGTCTCCGAGTGGGGAACGTAGTAGGTTTCGAGGCTACCCACCGGCGGAAGGAACTCCATCCGCTTTGCGCCGTCAAACGGTGGAACGGGCACGAAGCTTCCGTTCTCGTAAAAGAAACGCTGAGTGGTCGGACTGAACTCCTCCAGGAGGGTGTCAAGTAGCCCGGGCGAAGCCGCTAGCGGCCGCAAGCTGCCGAACGCGATCTCGACCCTGTCCACCGCATCCATCTCCGCCGCCGCCGCCTTCGCCATCAGGTTGGTCACGCCGGGGGTTGCGCCGCAGCCCAGCACAATGGTGGTGCCCGCGCGCTCAGCGTCTGGGCCGAGCGCCAATTGCCGTGGTGTGTTGAAGAGCCCGCCGAGGTCGACGTACGGTTTGCGACAAGCGATGGCGAGCCGCACGAGGTCCAGGCCGAAGTGATAGGTCGTGCAGTTGGCGACGACATCGCAGTCGCGCAGCAGCGCCTCTACCTCAGCCGGCTGGGTCACGTCGACCGTCGTGGCGTGGAGCCGCGGGTCCGCCAGCTCGTCCACCAACGTCCGGGCTCGAGCCAGGTCTTTGTCGGCAATCACGATTCGCTCGAAGCCGCTGGTCTGGCTGAGGTCGCGGGTGACCTCTCCCCCCATGGTTCCGCACCCGCCCAGCACGAGTGCTCGCATGGCGGACATCAATATGACGGCGGTGTGATGACCCAGAGGACTTCGGTCCGTCCGGGCCCGGGGTTGCGGTTCTTGTGCGGGGTGCGGCTTTCGAATGTCAGCGCATCGCCGGCATTGAGCAGGTAATGCTCATCGCCCACCCAGAAATGCAGCTTCCCACGGATGATGACCACGCACTCCTCATCGGAGTCGTGTCGATAGGGCTCATCCCCGGAGCCGCCGCCTGGTTCGATCTCGGTCCAGATGACCTGCAGCTTTCCGGTAAGGCTTGGGGTGAGCAGCGAATCGCGCCAGCGAAATTTCGGATGGACCAGTACGGCGCGGGCGGCCTTGCGCACCAGCCGGCCATTGGGCGTGCCACCCGCAAAGAAGCTGCCGATCGACGTGTCGAGCGCGTCCGCGATCTTCCGCAATGACGCGACTGATGGCGACGTGCGCTCGTTCTCGACCTGGGAGAGAAAGCTCTGCGTCAGGCCGGTGGCCTCCGCGATCTGTTTGAGTGATTGGCCACGCTTCTCGCGGCGGTCCCGGATCGTCTGTCCAAGCGACTGCGTCACGCCGCCCTCCGTTGAGCCGCCGACCGGGCGGCGCTGAGCAACAATCCAGCCTCACCTTCACCGCGCGCGTGGCGTCGAACCAGTAGCGATGCCGTGAAGATGCAGGTCAGCGTAACCGCCAGCATAACGGTTGCGACGGCGTTGACCACTGGCGAAATGCCGAAGCGCAGCATGGAGAAGATCTTGAGCGGCAGCGTGGTCGAAGTCGCGCCCGAGACGAAGAATGTCAGGACGAAGTCGTCGAATGAAAAAGTGAAGGCCAGCAGGCCCCCGGCGAGGATCGCGGGATAGAGGAGGGGGATCGTGACCCGGCGCAACGTCTGGATGGGCGTGGCCCCCAGGTCGGCTGCGGCTTCCTCGAGGGTTCGGTCGATGCCGACGAGGCGGGCCCGAACGATCAGCGCCACGATGCTGGTGTTGTAAACCACGTGCGTGATGATGATGGTCGGGATGCCGAGGTCGACGTTGATGGTCACGAAGAAGAGCAGGGATGCGATGGCGATCACGATCTCCGGCGTCACGATCGTGCCGTAGACCATCGTTTCAAACGCCGTTCGCATCCGCCGCCCGACTCGCTGCATGCCGATCGCCGCCAGGGTGCCGAAGGCGGTGGCGAACACGGCATTGACGGCCGCCACGATCAGGCTCGTCTTCAGAGCGTCGAGGATGGAGGGGTCGGTCCAGGCGATGCCGTACCACTTGAGCGAGAAACCAGACCAGACGTCGACCAGCCGGGACGCGTTGAACGAGAAGATAACGACGACGACGATCGGCAGGAAGAGGAATGCGTACACGAGGGCGGCCCAGCCACGGAGGGCCGGCTCGAAGAGTCTTCCCATTACAGCGCCATGTCGGCGCTGCTGGCCCGCCGCGCCGCCCGGAAGTAAAGGATGATCAACCCGAGCAGGACGACGATCACGGCCATGCCGAGCGCCGAGCCGAAGGCCCAGTCGTGGGCGCTGATGAACTCGTCGCCGATGAGGTTGCCGATCATGAAGAACTTGCCGCCGCCGAGGATGGCCGGGATCACATACTCGCCCGTGAGCGGGATGAACACCAGCAAGCACCCGGTCAGGATTCCCGGCATGGTCAGCGGGACGGTGACGCGCCAGAAGGTCGCGAGCCGGCCCGCCCCCAGATCCTTGGCGGCCTCCAGCAGGCGCTTGTCGAGCCGCTCCAGCGAGACATAGAGCGGGAAGACCATGAGTGGTAGGTAGTTGTAGACGACCCCCATCACCACGGCCTTGTAGGAGTAGAGAAAATTCAGGTCGCCCTGAAGCAAGTTGGCCTGGTGGAGCAGGTGGCTCAGCGGTCCGCTATTGCTGAGCAGGATGAGCCAGGCATAGGTGCGGGTCAGGAAGCTGGTCCAGAATGGCACGATCAGCATCACTAAAAACAGGTTCTTGTATCGCCCTGCCCGGGTCGCCAGGAAGTAGGCGAGTGGGTAGCCGACCAGGAGGCAAAGGGTCGTCCCGGCGAAGGCCATGACCAGCGTGTTGAAAAAGACTTTTAGATAGATCGGGCTCCGAAGGAGTTGCGGGTAGTTATCGAGGCTGAACCTGAACTCGATACCACCAAAGTCGGCCGACGTCAGGAAGCTGAAGACGAGAACGAACCCGAGCGGGACCAGGAAGAACGCTGCATACCACAGCGCCGCCGGCGCCAGGAGGACTGGCGCCGGCAGACCGCGAGGCCGCGGCGACGGGCGTCCCAACATCGAACTAGGCGGCCTTGAACTCCGAGAAGATCTGGTCGCGGAGCTTCTGTCCTTTCGCCGTCGCCTTCCGAGTTTCGAGCGGCTTGAGCGCCGAATCGCTCGGATAGACAATCGGGTCGCTCTTGATCGCGTCAGGTATCAGTGGAAGGGCGTCGCTCTCCGCTTGCGCGTAATAGGTGAACTGGATCTCCTGCGCTCCGATCTTGGGGTCCAGCAGGAAATTGATGAAGGCGTGAGCGGCCACCGGGTGAGGGGCGCTCTGGAGGATCGCCCAGGTGTCGACCCAGAGCTCCGAGCCTTCTTTCGGCACGATGTACTGCACCGGTGGCGCCGGCGTCTGGCCCTTGAGCGCCTCGAAGTCGCCGTTCCATCCCATCGAGTAGTACATGGTCGCGTTGGTCAGGTCCGCCTTGTAATCCGTTGACGTAATGGCGCCGACGTGTGGCTTGAACTTGACGAGCAAATCGCGGGCTTTGGACAGCTCGGCGTCCTTGTCGGAGTTGTACGAGTAGCCAAAGTACTTGAGCGCCATTCCCACCGTCTCGGTAGCGCCGTCGATGACGGAGACCTTGCCACTGTACTGGGCGGCGTTGTCGAAGAACTCCTTCCAGGTGGTCATGCCCGCCGGGATTTTGTCGGTCCGGTAGCCGAAGCCGGTGGTGCCCCAGTCCTTCGGGACGCTGTGCGCGCTACCTGGGTCGTATCCGGGGTTGCGGAAGCGGGCGTCGACGTGACTGAAATTCGGCAACTGACGCTTGTCGAGGGGCAGCAGCAATCCTTTCTGGATCATGATCTCGACCATGTAGCCAGTGGGGACGACGATGTCGTAGCCTTTGGCGCCGGCTTCGATCTTGGCCAGCATGTCCTCGTTGCTCGCGTAGGTGGCGTTGCTCACCTGGAGGCTGGGATATTTTGCCTGGAACGCCTTGAGGGTGTCCGGGTTCAGGTACTGGTCCCAGTTGTAGATGCTCAGGGCGTTTTCCATCGGTCCGACCGGCGTCTGCGTCGCTGCAGCCGCCCCCGTGCTGGGCGTCGTGCCACCACACGCGGCAAGGATCAAGCCCCCGGACGCTGCGGCGGAGATCACGAGGAACTCGCGCCGGTTCAGGTCGCGGACTGTGATTCGGCTCATTCTTTGCTTACCTCTCTTCCTTGTTCAGTCGGGCGTGGCAGCACCAGGCCGGCGTCCGGCACCCAGCTCACATAGACCTGGGAGCCGGGCGCGACCCCGGCATTGCTGCCGTTGAGTCCTACGTTCTGCCGTCGAACCACGACCTCACCGCCGTGATCGAGGCGGACGCGATATTCCGTCTGGTCGCCCAGGAAGATGCCGGCCACTACCCGGCCGCTCGCGACGTTGAGCCCGGATGGTGGCGTCGTGTCGATCGCGATCTTCTCTGGGCGGACAGCGACGGTGACGAGAGTGCCGGGTCTGGTCCTTTCCCCGCTTGCACACCAGACCCTGAGCGCCTCGGCGGTTTCCACGAGTACGCGGTCGCGTTCTTGCTCTAAGACCACCCCCTGGAAGAAATTGGTCAGACCGATGAAGTCGGCGACGAACGGCGTTCCGGGATGCTCATAAATTTGGCGTGGCGTTCCCTCCTGGAGAATGCGGCCGTCCTGCATCACGGCCATCCGGTCCGACATGGTCAGCGCCTCCTCCTGGTCGTGGGTCACATACACGAAGGTGATCCCAACCTGTTGCTGGAGTCCCTTGAGTTCGACCTGCATCTCCTTTCTGAGCTTGAGATCGAGGGCGCCCAGCGGCTCGTCGCGGAGCAGGACGGTCGGCCGATTCACGAGCGCGCGGGCGAGCGCGACGCGCTGCTGCTGCCCACCGCTCAACTCCCGTGGCTGCCGGCCGCCGAGCTGGGCCAGCTTGACCATCGCCAGGGCCTGCGAAACGCGCTCGCCGGCCTCAGCCGCCGGGACTTTTTTCTCGCGCAGCCCGAACGCGACGTTCTCCGCCACCGACATGTGCGGAAAGAGGGCGTAATGCTGGAAGACCGTGTTGACATCGCGGCGATAGGGGGGCAGCGCGGCGACGTCGCGGCCGCCGATCAGCACCCGGCCCTCATCCGGTTGCTCGAAGCCCGCGATCAGGCGAAGCGTCGTGGTCTTCCCGCAGCCGCTCGGCCCCAGCAGCGAGTAAAACTGGCCGTGTCCGACCCGCAGGTCAATGCCTTCCACGGCGCGGATGCCGCCGTAGCGCTTCGAGACCCGCTGCAGCTCGACGTCATTGACCGCCGGTGCTGCCAAACTCCCTCCTCCGTATTCGCGCCGACTTAAGCCCTGCTGCATATCGATTAATAGGGCTTAAGGTGCTTCTTGTCAAGGCGCCCGGGACGTGCTATAGATTGGGCACCCCGCCGAGCGACTCAGGTTTTCACGGGTCTTCTCCGAAGCTTCATCACGCCTGCTCGGCCGTGCGCAAATCAAGGAGGGACAGATGAAATACAAGCTTGGGGTCCTGGCTGCTCTGGTGCTCACGCTGCCATTCGTCGCCGCTCAGGCGACGGCTGGCGGCAACAGCGGGGTCATTTCGATCAGCGGCGACGGCGGCTTTTTGACCTGCGGGTGCGTATCGAGCGGCAAGGGGACCGTCAAGAGTCCCTACATCATCGGTCCGCTTACCATCGATTCGGACACGACCCCGGCGGTCTCGATTTCGGGAACCACCGCCGACTTCGACCTGGACCACATCACCGTCCACACCACGGGCAAAGCGGACGGGATCGTGCTCAACAACGTGACCGGGCCAGCGTCGATCACGAAGGTCAACATCGATACGCCCGGAGCGAAAGCCTTCACCGGGGTGGGCGGCGGCATCGCGCTCATCGACTCGACCGGGGTCACGATCAACGGGGACTCCATTAACACCGTGGGGAACTGGGGTATTCGGGTTGTCGGCGGCTCCCACAACGAGATCAAGTTCATGACGGTTGCGCACGCTGGTTTGACGAATCCCGCCTCGAACAGCACCGGCAGCCTGTCAATGCAGGAGAACCCTTTCATCACGGGCATCACGGGTGATGCTCCCGGTGGTGTGCTGTTGAAAAACACCTGGTCCAACGACGTCCACGACAACCTCCTGAACGAGGATGCCTATGCCGGAGTGGAGCTGGTGGGGGGCGGCAAGAACACGCTGCAGAAGATCGTGGTGCGCTACCCGGATTACTTCGGGGTCGCCGTCCAGTCATCGACGGGAAATACCCTCGATAACCTGTCCCTGCAGACCGCCGACTACGACGGGCTCCTGGTCAGGGCCAGCAATAACAACATCATCACGAACAGCACCTTCTCGGCCAACGGCCCGATTGGTAATGAATGGAACGCCGATGTCGTTCCCTATGCCCTCGCCGGGGCGTACGTCGGCTGGGGATCCAGCGGCAACAGCTTCCGCTCGGACAGCGGCAATTTCGGGAACACCGGGCCGGACCTGGTATTCGATGACGGCAATCTCCTGACCTCAGCCGGATTCACCATTCACGGGATCCTGCAGACGGCGCAGCCACTTAACCAGTTTTCGACCTATGCGACGCTTGGTGTTGCGAGCGTGGCTGTTGGATCAGGAAACGCCGCCTGTGGCAACAGCTTCGCCCCTGGATACTGGTACCCGTCTAGTCTCAGCGCGAACAGTCCCTGCCCATAGTTCCGAAGCGTAGGAGGGCGGCGAACATGCCGCCCTCCCTCTCGACCGAGGAGTTTGGATAACCCATGCCAAGAAACTTATAAATGTTATGGACATCCGGGGGTTGGGGACCAGCGGACAGCACAGGAAGAGGGCTCTCGTGGCGGAGGAGACGGCCGTTATCAGTCGGGCGTCGGCGATCCCTATCCACACACAATTCCGGGCGCACCTGCTGCACCGGATCGGCGTCAGCCTGGCGCCCATCCGCCAGGCCATCCTCGACCTCGTCAAGGGCTGCGCACCCAGGAGCGGAAGCTCCTGCTCATCCGCCGGTTGGCATCGGTCGAGGGCGAACCTGTTGCCCTACTTGACGCCTACCTTTCTCCCCGAGAGACGTTTCCCAAAATCCTGCACGCCGACCGGGGCGAGGACTCCCTCTACCTCACGATGGAGGCGCTCTATGGCGTCGTGCCCAGTTACTGGCGCTGGCAGCGCTGGTTCTTCCGCTTCGCAGGCGGCAGCATCCTGATCGCGGCGCTGCTCCTGGTCTTCCGCGGGTCGGACATCCCGTCAGCCTGGAACACCTTTGCTGCCAAGGCGGGTGGCATCTCCTTCGACAAGGTCATCCCGACCCCACAGCCCAATGGCTACCCGGTGCCGAGCGGCTTCGACTTCGGGCAGACCCTTCTCATGCTGCCCTGGGTGTTTTTCGTCGTCGTCTGCCCCGGCTGGCATTCCGTGGTACGGTCCGGGCGAGCCGTAATCCCAAATACATCTACCCTCCGGCCGATGATCCGGAGTACGCGGACCTTCCTATCTTGCGTATCGCCGAAAAGTCTGCAGGCCACGGAGAAGGACGATCTGGGCGGCGCCCGATCGTGCTCCGGCGAACGCTCGATCGCCGCGTCCGGAATGTCGGCCAGGTAGTTATGGGAGCCGCGCCAGCCCGGAAGCCGTGATCAGACGCCACCGACGCCGCCAGGCCCTGAGCCGTTGCCGATCGGCCCCGGAATGACGGGCAGCAGCGCCGGGTCGATGAAGTAGCCGGAGAGGTATCCGTTTGCGCCCTGCGCGTTCTCGCCCGTCAGGTAGAAGTAGCCGAACTGCGTGATCGGGTTCTGGGTCTCGGAGGTCGGGTCCTGGACGATCGGGATGATCAGGATCTTCCCGATGAAGGCGTCGGCCAGCCGGTAGTCGATGGCGCGGACACCGGGCTGGGTGCTGATGCAGCTGGAAGCACCCGGGCCCGTATTCGCGCACTGGGTGTTCGGGGTTCCCGCTACGGCGACCGAGGTGCCCGCGGTCGGGCACGGATCCTGGCCCTGCAGCCAGGTCTTGGTGTCGGCGTTGCTCATGCTCTGGCACTGCAGGCTGCTCCAGAAGAAGCCGGCCGCGCCGTCGTTCACCGGGAAATTCTGCGGCGTCGGGTTATTCGCGGGATTCTTCAGACCCGCGGCCTGGTACGACTGCAGGCTGAAGGCGCTCGGGAAGACCGAGACGCCGGTCTGGAAGCCGCCGCCGGGGCTGGGCAGGCTGGTGCTGAGCGGGGTCGTCGAGTTGAAGGCTGTCACGCTGCCGGCGTGGTAGGCGGCCGCCGCGGCGACGTGAATCTGGTTGATCCCCACCAGCTTGATGAAGTAGGTGCCGGAGTCGACCGCCGAGTAGACCCGGACGCCAGCGACGGCGAAGCCGAAGTTGGTCTGGAGGAACGCCGCCACCGGCATGGCCGAGTTGAGGGAGCCGACGGCTACCTGCTCGTTGCCGTTGAAGTCGATATACCAGGCGCCCTTGCTGCCCTTGACCGGGTTGGTGAAGTCGACATAGCCCTGGTTGTCCGCCGCGCCCGACACCGCCTGGCAGCGATTGCCGGCAGCGAGCGCCTGGTACTCCGCGGTGCTGGTGTAGAGGGCGACCACACATTCCACCTGCGCGTCCGACGCCGAGCTTTTGTTCTCGGCGAGATACACCGTCGATGCCCGGGCGGCAATGGCGGCGGCGTTCGCCTGCAGGCGTGACTGCCGGTATCCCATACCACCGTCGATGACGAGGCCGACCATACCGCCGATCGCCACGGCGCTCACCGCAAACAGGACGATGACCTGCCCGCGGCGGCTTTCACGGTTGCGACGCCACCGCAGTTTCATTGGGCCAGCACCTCCGCGCTCGCCTGCAGGCTGAGCCCGCCTTGCGGGAAGAACGCCTGCATCATCGGGGTCAGCGGATGGTAGAGATAGGTCGAGGTCACCGTGATGGCGGCGCCGGGCTGCGTGCAGCCGTTGCCGTTGGTGGGTGTCGCGCTGACCGTCAGTTGCGGCGCCTGCAGCAGTTGCCCGGAGGCGAGGACCTGCTGGCCGAGCTGCGAGCTCGTGTAGCCGGATCCGTTGTAGCCGCAGTGCAGGCTGGCATAGGCGGCGGCGGTTTGCGTGCCATGGGCGAGCGTGTTGTAGGTGTAGACGGCGCCACCCAGGTCGAAAAGTCCAAAGAAAGCAAGAAAGACGATTGGCGCCAGCAGGGCGAATTCGACCAGGCTCTGTCCACGCCGCTGTGTCCGGTGCCTCACCAGGTCTCTCCCCGCGCCGTGGCGCTGCCGCCGACGCTATGCAAATTCAGCACCATGCTCGCGACCGGGGTGAAGGTCGTGAAAGGAGCGCTGACGGTGACCGTGATTGGGGTGCGACCGTACGGATCAGCCGTGCCGGCAGTAATCGCGACGTTCGAGCACCCCACACTGAGGGATGATCCCGATGCGATGGCGACATCTGTTGTCTGGCCCCAGGTACGCGCGCACGTGCCGCCAACGCTGCTACCGTCGGCCTGATGTTGGGCAGCAAACGCGGCTGCCTGCTTCGCCGCGTTGCTCGCGGTGAGGGTGGCGGCAAAGACCCGCCCAAAGTCGACAGCCCCCAGCGCCAGCAGCATGATCACCGGCAGGACGAGCGCGGCTTCCACGAGCGCCTGCCCTCGACGGGTTTCCATTAAAACGCACCTTCCGACAAGCAACATACGGCTCGAGAGTCACAGCTTTGTTGAAAGTCAGGTGACCGGCCTGTGACGGTCTCGCCGGGCCGAGCGACGGTCTTCCGAAGAATAACTAGTGGCCAGGCCTTCCAAGGACCCGGCCACTTCGTCGACGCGAAGCGGACGGTGGGGGCGGTCCCGCGCCTGACCGCGCTTGCTGGTTTCAGCGAACTCCCCGGTTGCCTTACTGCGGCCGGTATCCAGCGAAATGAACCCGATGTTGCCGAGTTACAGATTCCATGCCGCTGTCGAGGGCCCAAAAGGGCGCCATTGGCCAGTTTGCCTTTCTCGCGACCGCCCTTGCTACAGGAAAAGGTGAGGTGGAAGCGTACACGCCTGCGGCCGACAACGAAGGGCGTGATGCTGAGATCCGGCGACACTTGAAGTCGAAGCCTGGCATCAGCATTCAGGTCAAGGTTGCCTTCTATTTACCTAGGACTATTAATCGGCAGTCCAAAAGACTGTACATCGACTTTGGTCTCAGGGCGGAGCGCGTACAGAATGACCCGCGCCTCTGGTACTTCTTCGCCTTTTACGATCCAAAGGAACTCCGATTCCATAGCCCAATCTTTTTGGTCCCATCCGAGGTCTTCCACAAGAAAGGCCGACGAGGAACTACCAAGGCTGGAGAAATCTGGTTTGTACTCACGGCGAGCTTAGCGGCGGAATCTCACGACCAGTGGAGTCGCTATCAAGTTGCGCCGAAGGACCTGGGCAAGCGTCTGCTTGCGATCGTGGACGAGTCGACACTGACCGCTCGTGCCAATGTGGTCAAGCTACCGCCGGATGCGGTGTGGCTGAGCCGTACGCGCCGAGCCAGCGTGAGTGCGCGGCGAACCCGCGCCGCTTAGCCCTCCCGCGGACCTCCTTCCACAGCTAGCTCCGGCAGACAGCTGTCACAACCCTGCCCTAGAGTGACTCTGGATTAGAAGGGCGATATGCAGTTCCTCGAAGGCCGGCTGATCGTCAGCCCGTCCGATTTGACTGGCTTTCTCGAGTGCGAGCACCTGACGCAGCAGGAGCTGGCTGCCGCGCGGGGCGAGATCGCCCGGCCCGAGCGTAACGATCCGATGCTGGATATGCTCAGCCGCCGGGGGCTGGAGCACGAGGGCCGGTATCTCGCCGGGTTCAGGGCGAAGGGCTTCAAGATCGTCGAGTTCCCGTTTCCCGACGGCACGATCGCCAACCTGGAGAAGGCGCACGCCGAGACGGTAGCCGCTATGCACGCCGGCGCCGACATCATCTACCAGGGCACCTTCTTCGACGGCCGCTGGCGCTGCCATCCAGACTTCCTCATCCGGGTTCACCGCCCGAGCAAGCTTGGCGACTACAGCTACGAGGTCGCCGATGCCAAGCTGGCGCGAAAGGCGAAGGCGGCGGCGGTCTTGCAGTGCTGTGTCTATTCGGAGCAGCTGGCCGCAATCCAGGGCGTCGACCCGGAGCACCTTACCCTGATCCTCGGCAACAACACCGAGCAAGAGCTCCGCTTCAAGGACTACGGCGCGTACTACCGAAGCGTCAAGCGCCGCTTCGAGGAGACGGTGCTGGCACCCGCGGTCCAGACCTATCCCGATCCCGTCGACCACTGCCGCATCTGCCGGTGGATCGACGTCTGCGAGCTGCGCAGGCGGCGGGATGATCACCTTTGCCTTGTGGCCGGTATGCGCCGTGACCAGACCCGACGCCTGCAGTTGGCCGGCATCCCGACGATGGCGGCGCTTGCTAGCAGCCAACCGGATCCAGTTCAGGGCATCACCAAGGAGGCCCTCGCCCGGCTACGCGAGCAGGCCAAACTGCAAGTCGAGCGGAAGGAGGCCGGCGAGCTGACCTATGAGGTCCTGGCTCCACTGGGCGAGCATCTGGGGTTTCAGGCTCTTCCGGAGCCGACGCCCGCCGACCTATTCTTCGACATGGAGGGCGATCCGTTCGTCGGCGACGAGGGCCTCGAATACCTCCTCGGCATCACCGAGATGGCGGAGGGGAAGCCGAAGCATCATGCCTTTTGGGCGCACGACGCCCAGGCGGAAAAGCGCGCCTTCGAGCAGGTGATGGATTTCCTCATCGAGCGGGTCAATCGCCATCCCGACCTGCACGTCTATCACTACGCCGCCTACGAGCCGAACGCCCTCAAGTGGCTGGCAAGCACCTACGCGACGCGCGAGCAGGAGGTCGACCGATTGCTGCGCGGGCGCGTCCTGGTCGACCTCTATCGCGTGGTCCGGCAGTCCGTCCAGGTCGGGACCGAGTCCTATTCCCTCAAGGAGCTGGAATCGCTGTACCGCGGCAAGCGCACCACCGAGATCGTGGATGCCGCGTCTAGCATCGTGGCCTACGAGGAGTGGCTCGACTCGCGCGACCAGCGGAAGCTCGACGAAATCCTCGCCTACAACGCCGACGATTGCCTCTCGACGGCCCAGCTACGCGACTGGCTGGAAGCCCGGCGATTGGAAGCGATCGCGAAGTATGGCGAGATCCCGCGACCTGGACCCGACAAGGCGGAGCCAAGCGAGAACCTCCGCGATATCGATCAGCGCACCGGCGTCGTCCTCGACAAGCTGCTGGCGGGCGTGCCCGACGACGAGGAAAGGCGGTCACCAGAGCAGCAGGCGCGCTACCTGCTCGGGCACAGCCTCAACTGGCACCGGCGGGAGGCAAAGTCCGAATGGTGGGAGT
>Ga0102924_1003737_pt1 | contig 15825 bp, 15 predicted proteins | sample PaiPotPPM11metaG_FD_80116 | JGI IMG/M metagenome (GOLD analysis project Ga0102924, IMG submission 80116) | Iron sulfur acid spring bacterial and archeal communities from Banff, Canada, to study Microbial Dark Matter (Phase II) - Paint Pots PPM... ... | reverse complement strand
TCTACCGGGTCGTGGGCGGGCGTGACCTTCACCGCGCCCGTACCGAAGCTGGCATCGACGGCCTCGTCGGCGATAATGGGAATCTCGCGTCCGATCACCGGCACGATGGCGGTACGCCCAACCAGGTCGGTATAGCGCGCGTCCTTCGGATTGACGGCCACGGCGGTATCGCCCAGGATGGTTTCCGGGCGCGTCGTCGCCACGCTGATATATTCGATGGGTGCAGCGGAGAGCGCAATGAATTGCGCCCCTACGGTATCCTGGTCGGATTCGTGGTCAGGCAGAGGTTTGAGCGGGTAGCGCACGTAGGTGAGTTTCCCCGGCGTATCAACGTGGTTGACTTCCAGGTCTGACAGCGCGCTCATGCACTGCGGACACCAGTTGATGATGCGCTCGCCGCGATAGATCAGCCCTTCGTCGTATAATCTCACGAAAACTTCGCGCACGGCTTTCGATAGCCCCTCGTCCAGCGTGAAGCGCTCGCGCGACCAGTCGCAGGACGCGCCGAGGCGGCGGTGCTGATCCTGGATGCGATGTTTGTATTGATTGACCCACTGCCAGACGCGCTCTATAAACGCCGCGCGGCCCAACTGGTGGCGATCCGTGCCTTCTTTTGTCAGTTGCCGCTCGACGACGGTCTGTGTGGCGATACCGGCGTGATCTTCGCCGGGGACCCAGAGCGTCTCGTCGCCGATCATGCGGTGGTAGCGGATCAGAATGTCTTCGACCGTCGCGGTGATGGCGTGGCCCAGGTGCAGCGCGCCCGTCACGTTGGGCGGCGGCATACTGATCACGAACGTCTTGCCCGTTGTGCCGGGGCGCGGCTTGAAGTAGCCGCCCTCTTCCCAGAAGTTATACCATTTCTGCTCAACGCTTTGCGGCTCATAGGCTTTTGGCAGAGTTGTGATAGATGCTGATTGTTCCTGATCGTTGTTTTTTTGATCGATCATACATCCTCCAAATACATAATAAAAACCCTTTCCCATGCAAGGACGAGAAAGGGTGAAAATGCATGGCATAGGCGCTGGTTGATTGATGCGTCCGCGAGTGGACAGCATACAACAACCAGCGCCTATGCCATACCTCAATTATCCTTTGAGGCGTTCGAGAACGGGCGGCTGGCGCAATTTGGCGAGAGCGCCCGCTTCAATCTGGCGCACGCGCTCGCGGGTGATACCAAGCTCGCGGCCAACCTGCTCAAGCGGGTGGGCCTGACCGTTGCCCAGGCCGAAACGCAGTTGCAGGACGAGTCGCTCGCGCGGGGTAAGAACCGATTCGAGGACGCGCTGCACTTCGTCTTTGAGCGTCTGGCTGGTGGCAAGGTCTTCGGGCGTGGCGGAATCAGTATCGGCCAGCACATCGCCCAACTCCTGCTCCTCGTCCTCGCCGACAGGCAGTTCGAGGGAGACAGGCGCGCCAGGGGCCGATTGCAGTTCAACCATGCGTATCGGATCAAGCCCGGTTGCCTCGGCCAATTCCTCTTCGGTCGGCTCGCGGCCCAATTCTTGAATGAGACGCTGGCGCTCGCGGCGAATGCGGTTCAGCGCGGTGTTGACATAGACGGGCAAACGAATGGTGCGGCCCTTGTCGGCAACGGCGCGGCTGATGGCCTGGCGAATCCACCACGTAGCATGGGTTGAGAAGCGGTGTCCGCGTCGCCAATCGTAACGCTGCACCGCGCGGATCAAACCGATATTGCCCTCCTGGATCAGGTCCAGCAGGGACAGCCCGCGGCCAACATAGCGCTTGGCAATGCTCACCACCAGGCGCAGGTTTGCCAGAATGAACTGTCTCTTCGCGTCGTAGTCGCCCGCCTCGATGCGCTGAGCCAGCTCGATTTCGCGCTCGTGCGTGATCATCGGCACGCGGCCAATTTCGCGCAGATACGTCATAACGGCATCGGACTCACCGGCATCATTGGCGTTGACTGTATGCTCATACTCCTCAGAACGACGACGGCGCGTCGCAGGGCGACGAGAGGATGGCTCTTTTTCGGCAGCCATCGATGGAAGAGACAGTATGGAGGCAACCTCTAATGCGGATGAACTTGCTTCGTGAGTCAAATCTTTATGCATAACAGACATTTCTTCTAACTCCACGGAAGAGGATACCAGATCTGGCAAATCCACTTCCATTTCCGGCTCGTCTTTACAGCACTCCTCCGCCGCATCTTCCTCTTCATCTATTATATAGTCAAGATCTTTAGAAAGCAACTCTTCAACGACGTCAAAGGGCTGCTCCAGATCCGGCTGGGGGTCTTTCTCGCTTAGCGTTAACGTCGTTCCGGCTAAAACCCGCTGTTCTACGTCTATCATTCTGCGCCCTCCATGAAAACTAAATTATCTTAAACAGCAAGATATGTGTCTCATTGATGGCCCTACCCTGAAGGAAAGCGATCCTTAGCCCGAACCCGTCATTCGAGTGCCGCGTGGGAAAAAGTCAGAGACAAGCCTGTTCGTTATTCACTAGTGGAAACACGAACGGGCCGAAAAATATTCCTTCATGCTTATAATTATACCGTAAACCTTCCTTTCATTCCAGTCCTATTGGCCTGTATTTTTGGGCAAAACGGCGAACTATTCAATTTGGGTATGGTATATATACGTTTGAACCCGGTTCAAGGTCGCAAATGGCCGCTTTTCCGTGGCTGGGGCAGCGCGTCGGGCAACCGCTGATCGGCCTGGGTAGTCGGCTGACGCTGGTTGGATGTTGCCATTCTGGCGCGTTGTAGTGTTCTGATCAGATAAACCGACAGGATCACGACCACCAGGAAAACCACAATCAGGAAGGAAATGTCACCCCGCAGGCTGCCTACCGATTCCCAACTGGCGCCGAAGACATAACCAAGTCCGAGCGGGATGATGGCTTCGAGCGTTTCGCCGCCGATATCGGCGAGCAGGAAGCGGCGATAGGGATAGAGGCTGGAGCCAGCCAGCAAGTTGATCACGCCGCCCAGGCCGGAGACGAGAAAACGGCTCAGGAAGATGGCCCAGCCACCGTTGCGCGCAAAATACGCCCGCGCTCGCGCCACGGCGCGCGGCGAGAAAAAACGGCGGCGCGGCGCGCGCTCCAGCCGGTCCAGCAGTTTGCGTCCCCACAATCTCCCGATGAAATAGCCAAGGTTATCGCCGCAGACCGAGGCGCTGACGACCACCAGCGCCAGGATGAAGACATTGAAATCCTCCAACGCGCTGAACGCTCCAGCCGCCAGTAGCGCCAGAGACACCGGCAGCGGCACGCCGACGGCGGCAATGAAAATGGCGAGCCAGAGCGCGGCATAGCCGTACTGTTGCAGGGAGTTGAGCAAGGTCGGCAGAAATATACTCATCCTGGGTAAACCAGTATATCCGTAGAGGCGCAATGATGAATTTTCACAAAATAGATTGGAGGCACGGTATTACATCCATTTTTCCGTTGATCTTGACGTAACATAGTCTCTCGTCTAGAATAGCAGAAATGGACTTGCTTACGCAATATGTTACCGTCAATATCAAGCGCATCGATCCTGACCTGCCGCTGCCGACCTATGCAACAGGCGGCTCAGTCGGCTTCGACATCATTTGCCGCCAGGATATGGAGATTGCGCCGCGCGCGCTGGGACTGATCCCCGGCAACGTCATTGTGCAGACGCCGCCGGGCTATATGCTAATGCTCGCGCTGCGCAGCAGTACGCCGCGCCGCAAAGGGCTGCTGATCCCGCACGGCCTGGGCATCATCGACCAGGATTATTGCGGCGAGGGCGATGAATTGCTGGTACAGGTCTATAACTTCCAGGATGAAGCCGTCACAGTGCGGCGCGGTGAGCGCGTCGCGCAGGGCATTTTCGTGCCGATCACGCGCGCGGAATGGCGCGAAGTTGCTGAAGTCGGCGCGGGACGCGGCGGCTTCGGCAGCACAGGAGGCTGATAGTATGGCGCTGCCCGATTACTACGCTCTGCTAGAAGCGCCGCGCACGGCGACGATGGCGGAGATCAAACGCTCGTACCGCCGTCTCGCGCGCCGCTATCATCCCGATGCGCGCGGCGATCAGCCGCGCGGCGCGGACGAGGCCGACCTGAACCAGCGCATTACCCTGCTCAACGAAGCCTACGCCATCTTGAGCAATCCACAGAAGCGCGCCGCCTATGACGCGCAGCGCCGCCGCTCCGAAGATCGGCACACCATGGACAACATCGCTCCCGCACCGCCGCACGCACCCAAAATGACCTGGGTCGAGGGCATCTTCGGCTTCGTGCGCGAACTGAAAAAGGGGCTGCGCGGGGAATAGTCGTCTCCTCAACCATATCTTTACCAGATCGCAACCTGCTCTTCCTTCCTCATTTGTACATCATTTCGCTATACTTGCATACAGAGGTGCTTCAACTCTGTGATATTTCTCCTTAAACGAAAGATTATGAGGTTACTATGAAACGATCTACAAAATTCTTTTTCGTTCCTCTCGCGCTGATCGCTGTGTTAGCGGTGTCGCTCGTGGGTACATTGCTTATCAGGAGAGACGCCAATGCAGCGCCTGCCTCTGCCTGCACCTGGAAGGTTGTCTCCAGTCCAAGCGTCAATAATCTCAACAATCAGTTGAACAGCATCGCAGCTATTTCCGCGACGAACGTCTGGGCCGTTGGGTATACGCTGAGCAACTATAACGAGCAGCGCTCACTTGTCGAACACTGGAATGGTACGAAGTGGATTATCGTTGCAACACCGAAGTTGCATGCAAACGCCAGTCCTCTGTACTCAGTATCAGCCGACGCGGCCAATGATGTCTGGGCTGTGGGGTACGTGGGGAAGTCCCGCCAGTCCAGCAACACGCTGATCGAACACTGGAACGGCACGCAGTGGAGTGTTGTTCCCAGCGCCAACACCGGCTACATCGATGTCCTTTATGGAGTCACAGCTATGACGCCTGATAATGTCTGGGCGGTCGGCTCGTACAACAACGAGCAGGATGTGCTGATCGAACACTGGGATGGTACGCAGTGGAGTATTGTTCCTGGAGTTAGCCCTGGAGACTCTAATAACCTCAACAGCATCGCCGCAATTTCCGCCAACGATATCTGGGCCGTGGGTTACTCACTATCGAGTACCAGCGAAGGAACACTGACTGAGCATTGGGACGGCACGCAGTGGAGTGTCGTCAGCAGCGCCAGCGTGCGGGGCAATGGAAGCTATCTGCTGAGCGTTTCGGCCTCCGCGACGAACAATGTCTGGGCCGTGGGCTATGTTACCAATTACGATCAGACGCTGATCGAGCGCTGGGATGGCACGAAATGGAGCCTCGTTCCTGGAATCCCGCCCTCCTCTAAGAATGAGGTGCAACTGAACGGCGTGATAGCGCTTTCTAGCAGCAATGTATGGATGGCAGGCTACACAGGTTTAGAGGCGCAGACGCTGATCGGGCGCTGGAATGGCACGAAGTGGAGCAAGGTTAGCAGCCCCAGCCCCGGTACGCAGAACAATGATTTGCAAGCAATTGCGAGCGTTCCAGGAACCAACCAGCTCTGGGCAGTGGGATTCCTGTTTGACCCATCATCCAGGTTTACCAAAACCCTGATCGAGTCCTATTGCTAAATTCTCGCAATCAAACGAGCGTATGGATGGGCAGCCGTGACGGCTGCCCATCTTTTTTTCCTATTTCGATTGTATGGACAACCAACAATACTGATCATGCATCGTATAAGATATAATAAGAAGAGTACAAACGCTGCCAATACCCCATATCGCAAACTACACGTCAAAGGAGACTATCTATGACCGATACTCGCTTACAACGCATGGCACAGGTGCTTATTCACTATTCGCTGGGTATGAAGAAGGGCGAACGCCTGGCGATCACCACGGGGCCGCAGGCTGTGCCATTGGTACGAGAGACGGTGCGCGAGGCGCTGCGCGCCGGTTCTTTTCCCGAAACCTTCTTCAGAATTGCTGATATTCAGGAAGTCGTCTTCAAGGAAGCCTCGGATGAGCAATTACAATATATCCCGCCGTATATGCGCTTTATCGTCGAAGAATATGAAACGATGCTGCAAATTATGGCGGCGGAAAACACCAAAGCTCTCAGCGGCGTCAATCCGGAGCGGCAGGCGATTGCCCAGCAGGCGGGCGCCGATCTGATGCAGACGAATATGCGGCGCACCGCCGATGGTTCCCTGCGCTGGTGCGCCGCGCTGTTTCCTACCAATGCTTACGCGCAGGACGCCGGGATGTCGTTGAGCGACTTCGAGGATTTCGTCTATCATGCCTGCTTTATGGATGAAGACGATCCGGTCGCGCGCTGGCAGGAGTTGAGCAGGCAGCAAGAGCGACTGGTACAGTGGCTCAATGGCAAACACACGGTACGCATCCTGGGGCCGGACACCGATCTGACGCTCTCAATCGCCGGGCGCGTCTTCATCAACGGCGATGGACACTACAACTTCCCGGACGGCGAATTTTTCACCGGCCCGGTCGAGGACTCGGCCAACGGCTACATTCGCTACACCTTCCCGGCGTCCTTCGGTGGGCGCGCTGTGGAAGATGTGCGCCTGCGTTTCGAGGACGGCGTGGTGGTGGAGGCGCGCGCGGCACGCAGCCAGGATTACCTGGATCAGATGCTGAGCCTGGACGAGGGCGCGAAACGCCTCGGTGAATTCGCCTTCGGCAATAACCCCAACGTGACGAGCTTCATCAAGAACACACTCTTCGACGAGAAGATCGGCGGCACGATCCATCTCGCGTTGGGGGCCAGCTATCCCATGACGGGGGCCGTCAATCAATCGGCGCTGCATTGGGATATGGTCTGTGACCTGCGCCAGGGCGGCGAAATTCGCGTAGACGGCGAACTCTTCAGCAAAGACGGCGTGTTTGTCGTGTAAAAGTCAACATAGGTGAACGTCCAGGGCAACCGCGAGGGTTGCCCTGGACGTTCACCTATGTTGACTTACCTGCCATCAGGATGCGCGGCATTGACTGTTATCTTGCGCAGTGCTAGGATATGGCTACCAAATCACTACGAGCAATAGGGAAACTACAGCCATGCATCATTACGCTAAAGCCAGCGACGAGACACTGCGTCAACGAGGCTATCGTCTCACGCCACAACGCCACCTGATCCTGAGCGTCATCCAGGAGGCTGGCGAACATCTGAGCATTGACCAGATCGTGGAACGGGTGCAGGCACGCAACCCTTACGTCAGCCTCTCCACCGTCTACCGCACATTGGAACTACTGCGCGAGCTGGGATTGGTGCGCGAGAATCGCCTGCCGGGAGAGCAGCCGCGCTACGAAGCCGCCGGGGGAACGGCGCATCATCACCTGGTATGTCGTCGCTGCCGCGCGGTCATTCACCTGGATGATGCTCTGCTCGGCGATCTCCACGAAAAGCTCCAGGAGCAATACCATTTCCAAAGCATCACCCTCGACCTTGTCGCCGCCGGTTATTGCCAGACCTGCTGGCAGATTATCCAGCAAGGTGTATCAAGTGAGTGAGGTGAAAATAGTGGGCCTTTTTGAGCCAACGAAAAAACAGTTGGGGGATAAGACCTACCTTATTCCAGCCAATCAAGCAATAGGGAATACGATGCGTTTGCGCCTTACGCCAGCGAAGAATAACCAGGAAAAGGGTATAAAGTGGGCGAAAGAGTATGAGTTGTAGAGTAGCGGCGGTAGGAATCGAACCTACGACGTAGGGCTTATGAGTCCCTTGTTCTACCGACTGAACTACGCCGCCTCACATGCGTTAATATCATACCATATTTGTCAACCCTTTGGCAGGCATGGTATTGCTTCTAGACAGCTTCAAGCCTTCGATGGTACAGTATGGCTATGAACGGATTTCCGAATTACGCGCTTGCTACTGAAATGGCAGGGATACAATGAAAATGGTTCACTGGACTTCGCGCGACCTGGATATATTGCCAGATGACGGCACACGCTACGAAATTATAGAGGGGGAACTATACATGTCGAAGCAGCCGCACAAGTACCATCAGCTTGTGAGCGGAAGGATCTGGATTCTCTTGCAGACCCGGAGCCTGCAAACGGGATCGGGCGAAGCAGTGATTGCGCCAGGGGTTATTTTCTCCGACGATAACGACGTTGCCCCTGATGTTACCTGGATGAGCAGGGAACGCTTAGCCACAACCTACCAGGAAGATGGGAAATATCATGTGGCTCCTGATCTTGCCGTCGAGATTCTTTCTGCAGGCTCGACCAACGAGCGGCGCGATCGTGAATTCAAGCTCTGGCTTTACTCTCGCCGCGGCGTCCTGGAGTACTGGATCATCAACTGGATGGAGCAGCGACTGGAAATCTACCGACGTGACGAGGCTCACCTGGCCTTACATAGCACGCTTTTTAGAGATGACATGGTGCAGTCGCCATATCTGCCGGGTTTTTCGTGCAAGGTAGGCCAGTTTTTTGAGGATATTACCGCGCGAAGGCCGCCTGCTGCTTCTTAAAGATTGCTCTCCAAAAATGCCGGGATTTACGGCCATGAATCGGCGATGGAATGAGCGGTACTCTCGACTGTGCCGCCGAGGGACGACAGCCTGCTGCAAGGGGTTTGCCGTGATGCGTCCAGGCTGAACGAGAGTAGTGGTTGCTCATAGCGTGCGACCTTTCATAGCGTCGTTCGCGCCATTCTGGCTGAACTGCTGGCCGCTTTCCAGAATTTCCCGCAGCGCGGTAGTATGCTCCGCGAATGCCTGCCTGCCCGCCGCGGTCGCCTCAATATAGGTCTGCGGCTTGTTGCGCACAAACGTTTTGGTGATGCTGACGTAGCAGGTAGAAGTAGTGGGGAAGCAAAATGTAGCCCAGTGAGTATCTCTTTTACAGAGGACTCTGTTATATAGAGTCCTCTATCACAAAACAACGAGAAAATCAAGAGGGTTAATGGCATGAAACCATTTGTCTGTTTGCGACGTTCTCAAGGAAGGGGGAAGAAGAGCGTAATGCCTGCTTTTCCCATTGTACCGCAGGGGTAATGTAACAGGTGTTAAGATTAGCAGTGATATTCGTCTATGTGGGTACAGGACATAAACTTGCCCGGGCATACGCAGAGAAGACGGGGAAGTAGAATATATCACCAATGGAAGCGACAATGACACAAGATTTATTAAATTTGTTCCTACTGGGTATCTTATTGCTCTGGATACTTGTTTTTACCGTCTTAGCGTTCCGACCCGGTAAGGATGAGACGGCCAGAGGAGAAAGTCAAGTCTTAGACGCGAACGCAGCCGCGGCCAGCATTGAACCACAGGCAAGGAAGACGCAGCCCCAACTTGCCGCGGTTCAACAGGAAGCGCGCAGGTATCGCCCGCATAACAGCGGTGAGGTAGAAGCAGTCACCGTGTAATCGCCAATATTTTTTCAGATATGGACATTATCGCCCGGCTGCGCCGGGCGGAATTGTCCATTCTGGTTAATGAACACAAAATGTCCCCCTTGCACGTTAATGATCATATCAAGTTTTCCGTCTCCTGTGACATCTTTAAACGTCAATGTCACCACTGCCAGGTTCGAGTTTGGGCCAATAAGCGTTGGCCCAACATAAATTTTGGCCTTTGAGGCATCACCGCCCGGAAACTCAATCACTTCAATACGGCTGTTGAGGTTGATTGCGATGAAGTGGGTGGGATTGTTTGCTGAATCGTTGTGGCCGACCACAGCGTCCGTCTGGTAAGTGCGCGGATAGCCATACTGCCAGTTGTCCTGTGTGACCTGCCACCAGTTCGCAATCGTCGTAAAAACCACCCAGCCCAAAACCATGACGATGAGGGCGATACCCACAAACACCAGCCAGTGGAGGCGCAGCCTGGGCAGTTCTTCGGTGTCACGCGCGCGTCGCAAAGAACTGGTATTACCTCCCGCGGAGGTACGCACCCTGACGCCGGGAGCGGTCGCACTATTCCCCTGCATGGCTGCACTGCGCGGCGGAATCGGATGGCTCTTCGTGGAACGGCTCAGTCGCTCGCCAGACGACGAACGCGCGTCAGCGGCAAAGCGCCCCGCCGCGCTTCTGCCATTGGAGTTATCAGAGATGCGCAAGGCGCTTTTTGGCATACGCGGGTACCAGGAATCGTCCTCATCAAAGTCCATATCGTCGTCATCTTCGTTTTCAACGGGACGCACAGCGGTAAACCTATCGTGTTGTTTCTGCAATCTGTTATTCACATCAATACCGTCCTCTCGAAGATAAAGTTCATGCTAGCGCGCCGCATAGCTTGTAGAACAAAAATTCTAGTAGCATTGTACACGAATTAGAACGGAATATCAAGAGGTTTTGGACGGAATTTCGGAATATTAGTACTAATTTGCAAAGATAAATACCATTTGGGAAACAAATTCAGGGCAAGCGCGCGCTTGCCCTGAATTTGTTTCCCAAATGGTGGGGTGTAGTTACTTCTTCGACGACTGGCTCTGTTCCATCTGGATGATGTGGATGAGCAGAGAGGTGGCCTGCGGGCTACCCCAGCCGGTCACAGGATCCCAACCGGTGGTGCAACTGTAGCCGGTGAGGCCACCCTGGCTATTGTTGCCGGTGGTGACATCATGATAGGCGTTGGCGTAGTTTGAGCTATTGCCAATCGCGTACAGGTACGGGTTGATATAGCCCAACGTATGCCCGGCCAGCTGGTTGCCGTCGGCAATCAGACCCGCCCACTGTGGTGAGCCTTCGCTGGTGCCGCCGATGCCATAATAGCCAGCCTGCTGCGGCCCCAGGAAGCTGAGGTAGATCAGGATGGCGGTGCTGGGATCGGCGTTATAGGCGATGTCAGGAATACCGCGATAGCCGTTGAGGATGCTCTGATCTGAGCCGGGAAGGTTGTCTTTCTGCCAGTCAGGCTCTTTGAAGTACTGGCTGACGCCGCCGCCAGAACCGCTCCAGCCAACTTCAGACTGGTAGACGCCATGTGTCGAGGCGGTCAGGCTGGTGCCGCCCACGGCAGTGACGTAGGGGTCCGAGGCCGGGAAGTTGACGGTTGGGAACGGGTAGGTTTTGCCGTGGACATTGGGGTTGGCAACGCCGGAGTCGCCGGTCGAGCCGAAGACGGTCACGCCGTCAGCAGCGGCCTGCTGGTAGAAGTTGTCGAAGCTGGTGATTACCTGCTTACCGCCAGGGCCGAAAAGTGTATTTTCGGTAGTAGCCCAGCTCTGCGAGATAATCTTACCCAGGCGATGGTCGAGGGCATACTGTTCCAGGAATAGGAACTGCGGCATGCCCTGGATACCCTGCGTCTCGGCGACGGGACTGGTCATCAGGGCGATGCTGGCGCCGGGAGCCAGCGAGTGCGCCCACTCGACATCCAGCGAAGTTTCCTCAGCCCAGCCAACCATCGTCCCGTTGCTCGGATCAAACTTCTTTGTTCCCAACGGGGAGTAAATCTTCAACGATGGCGGATCTGGCAGATTGTAGCCCTGGTCAAAAGTGTGCAAGTCCGCCGCGATGGTCGGGCTTCCATACGAATCGATGATCACGATGGTCTGGCCCGTTCCGATGTAGCCGTGGTTGATCAGATCGCCGACGCCATAGATGCGGCGCATCTCCTGCGGGCTGTAGCAGGGAAAGCCAAATTGCTGGCGGCACTGCGCATCCGTCGGGGGTGTCTGACTGTTCGAGGTCATGATGTAGCGATGGCCGTGGAACATAATTGACGGTGTGGTGCGCGCAGACGCTGCATGGCTCGGAGCCGGGCTTTTAAAGAAATAGACCGCGCTGAGGCTCAGCACGAGGACCACGGCCAGGAAGGATAGGGCAATGCGCCGTGGGCGTGAAAACAGTGCATGTTTCATGCAATACACTCCTCTTCGTTGATGAGGTTTGTCTCTGGCTATGGCAGGGAAGCGCGGAAGTTTTCAATGCCAGTTTCAGTCCCGGACAGGATTACGAGGCTATGTAGCCAGGAAATGCTCCCCATCAATAGATTGGCACATGGTGCTATGCTTCCCCTGCATAGTCATTCAAAAGAATGGGTTTGTCTGTGGTTATAGAACTCACCGCTATCAACATACCATGCCAAATATGAACTGTCAATATGTCAGATTGTGTCATCCAGGGCGATGACAAGCATCTCCCCTACCCTCTCTCGGCGTTGCGGGTAGGGGCGATGCTTGCCGTCACCCTGGAACTCAAAGTCTTGCATCAGCTTGACGTTCGCGAGAGAATCGCATAGAATTTAAGCGGGAATTCTGTGACATCTTAATGAAAAACTGATGGCAAACGGGAGCGTGCTATGTCCACAACAACCAGCGGAGATGAATGGCTGAGCCTGCATGAAGCCGCCGAGTTGCTAGGTATCCACCCGGCGACGGTGCGCCTGTGGGCTGACCGCGACGAGTTGCCCTCGCGGCGCACCAATGGTGGACACCGGCGCTTCCGGCGCGCTGACATCGAGGCGCGTTTGCAAGGGAGCGGCGAACGCAAAGCGCATCCGGCGGCGCAGTTACTTGTGCAGAGCGTGCTTGGCCGCATTCGCTTCACCTTCACCGATGGCAACCTCAATACGCTGACCTGGTACCAGCGTTTCGACGAAGCGGCGCGCGAAGCCTATCGTCGGCTGGGCCGCCGCCTGCTGGAACTGCTGCTGCACGCGCTGACGACGAGCGAGTTTTCCGACGCCTTGCGCCAGGATGCCAGGGCGCTGGGCGCTGAATACGGTTCCGTGACGCGCGCCTCGCGCGTTCCCCTGGTGGACGCGGTGCGCGCCTTTCTCTATTTTCATGATATTGTGGACGAGAGCGTGCTGCAACTGGCGGAAGTGCGCGCCGGCGCGCGCGATCATCAAGACTTGCCCTGGGCCGAGAGCTTGCGCCAGACTCAGGCGCTCACCAACGAAATCCTGCCCGCGCTCATCGAAGCCGCGCTCATTTAACTATCAGCAGCGGCTTGAGTTATGCCCTTGTTTTCTTAAATTTTCTCTCCAGCCACTCAAGCAGATAGAGCTGATCATCGATGGTAGCGCGCCTGATCTGTATCAATAAATGCAGCCGATCCGACTTTGGCGGCGATATATTTTGTAAACCTTCATTGCACGTTGAGCAAACGGCTCGAAGATTACCTGGATCATCGCTACCACCTTTTGATTTGTCGATTATATGCCCAATAGTCAGGCGAACTGTGCGATTCGGATCATACGGATCAGGATCACCGGCGGCAAGCCCGCACATCTGACAGGTATAGCCATTCCTTTCGAGGACATAAGCGCGAGTTTCTTTGGAAACCAGGCGAGCAAAGGCGGGGACTCTTTTCATCGTTTCGAGGAGATATTGGCCCGGCTTCAAATCTGCTCTATCTCTATGGGTAAGAATCTGATATCCTTCTTCATCACGTAGCTCACGCACCCTCCTTGCCCATTCCGATACGTTACCAGAAGCTTCTCGCAGCTCCTCTCCATCAATTACTCTACCGACATTTGCAAGCAAGAAATTGAGAATCCGTTGTTTAGAACCATTTCTTCTCTGTTCCATTAACATCCCCAAACTATAGCGATTATTGTCGTGCCACGAAAGGTAGAATTGTGCCTTGATGAAATAAGCTCATCTGATGAGGAGAGAACTCCTCATCACGCCGCTCAGAGGTTTTTCCACTAAGAGCAGCGATGATTGATCGGGCGACGGATGCCGCGACAGGGGGAGGAAAAGCATTACCAATTTGCCTGTAAGCGGCAGTTTTGCCGCCAGCAAATTGCCAGCTATCGGGGAAAGCCTGGATACGTGCAGCCATGCGTAATGTTAACCTGGGAAGGCCATCAACGGGAAAATCTTCTCCTGGGGGCATATCAGCAATGCCCAGACCATCAACGCCTAAAGTTTTCCATTGCTGCCTTGCGCGCGTTGGTCCTAAGTCGGGTCCGCCATGCTTCTTTGAACCGCCTACCAGTGTTGGAGCGATGCCAGTGGCTTTGTCGTTCCATTGCGTAGCTCCCAGCCAACCGCGAGATGTCATGAGATCACCAATAGCCTGTCCCACGGTAAAAAACGCCTGTCGCGGGACAGGCCAGTGAAAATCTTTAGCATAGGGATTGCGCAACGCGACAAGCACAAAACGCGGGCGAAGTTGTGGAACGCCAAAATCTGCCGAGTTGAGTATCGTCCATTGAACTTCAAAACCAAGCGCACTGAGCTTCTCTATAAAATCATTCCTATATGAGTCAAACTTCGCTGAGGCAAATCCAGGGACGTTCTCAAGCATCACCGCGGTTGGTCGCACCTGCTCTATGAGGTGCAGCGTTTCAGGGAAAAGATTGCGCTCATCATCTGGCCCAAGTTGTTTTCCAGCGATGGTAAAGGGAGGGCATGGCACGCCGCCGGCAAGGAGATCGACGCCTCTAAAATGATTTGCGTCAATAGCGCGGACATCGCCTTCAATCACTTCCCATGTTGGTCGATTTTGACGCAGCGTTTGACAGGCCCGCGCGTCAATCTCTACCGCTGTCACGTTCGTAAAACCAGCAGATTCGAGTCCTGACGCCTCGCCACCAGCTCCTGTACAAATATCCAGGACACTCAAGTCGTTCATGCCGCTTGTCGGCTGCCACATATCGCGCAAGAAGTTGTCCACTAATCTCTTACCTCAATCCGGTCGTTAACCTGTTCCAATTCTACCATATTCTCGCAATAAATGCACCTATAAAATTCGCGCGTATTTACAAACACACATCTCTTATCTCCTACCCTCTACCTGTCCGATTGGGCCATATTCTGTGAGATTTTAGCGGGTACTTGCGTAACTGAGAGAAGAATACTATTATAGGAACGGAATGTTGTTGAACAGAATGGAGTGACCAATGGGAATGATCCCTGCTTTAGCGGACCTGATCAATTGGGGCTGGCTGCGCATCGGCCCGCCTTACATCTATATCAATATCAACCCTATTATCGGGCAAATCGGCCCCATTGCGCTGCGCTGGTACGGCCTGATGTACGCGGTGGCGATCATCATCGGCCTGTGGGCGATTAGCGGTTACGTGGAGCGCAAGGGCATCACCGAGGCGCGAGTCTTTCGTATCGTCTGGTGGTGTATCATCGCCGGGCTGATCGGCGGACGGCTCTATTTCGTCGTCCAGCAGCCGAACCTGTACCAGAACTACATCTTGCAGCCTTTGAACATCATCGCCGTCTGGCAAGGCGGTATGGCCTTCTTTGGAGCCATCTTCCTGGTCATCCCCACATTGATCTGGCGCGCGCATGTTGAACGCGTCAACCCGCTCGTGCTGATCGATGCCGGCGTACTGTTTGCCGCTGTCGGGCAGATCTTCGGTCGCGTCGGCAACCTGATCAATGGCGACATCATCGGCTTCCGCACGACGCTGCCCTGGGGAACCGTCTATCAGAATCCGCAGAGTTGGGCCTGTCTCAATCCCGCGACTTGCAATGTCCCTGTGCAGCCCGCGGCGGCCTACGAACTGCTCATCGACGTGGTGATGCTGATCCTGCTGTTCGTCCTGGCGCGCCGCGTCAGGCGGCCGGGCGTCCTGACCTTCGTCTACCTGTTCAGCTACTGCATCTCGCAATTCCTGGTCTTCTTTGTGCGTGATAATGTCATCACCACCTTCCTGGGCCTGAATTGGAATCTGAAGCAGGCGCAATGGACATCGCTTGTCGTCTTCATCGTTCTCATCCCGCTCACGTATGCCGTCATGCGCTACTGGAAATACGCGCGGCCCATCCCGGACGGCGAAGTTGCCGCTACCTACGGCATCCCCCAGGAGCCGACCGATGATGAGGATGAGGAAGCAGAGGAAGCAAAGCCAGAGGATGCTGAGACGCCAGAACCGGCAGAGGTTCCGGCAGAAAGCCAGGATGCTCAGTCAGAGGTTTCAGGATAAAAAATTTGCACAACCCGCGGGTTGT
>Ga0102924_1003736_pt1 | contig 15826 bp, 11 predicted proteins | sample PaiPotPPM11metaG_FD_80116 | JGI IMG/M metagenome (GOLD analysis project Ga0102924, IMG submission 80116) | Iron sulfur acid spring bacterial and archeal communities from Banff, Canada, to study Microbial Dark Matter (Phase II) - Paint Pots PPM... ... | reverse complement strand
GGAGTCCTCCCCCCCATCGCCTGCGGCGAACGTCGGGCTTCGCCCGACGCAAAGAGGAGCACGAACTTCGTCGTAGTTATCGCCCTCTCGTCCGACTTCGCGAAGCGAAGTCGTTCGCCGCAAGGCGATCCGGGGGAGGCTCGGCGCGAAGCGCCGAGGGGGCGAAGCCCCACGGAACCGTTCCCTCCGCCGTCGTCGTCATGCCCCAGGCATGACGACGAGGGGCGGAGGTCGTGTCCCGACTATTGGGCGATCGGGTCCGCGAGTCGGGACACCACGTCGCTCCACTCGCGGCTGCACTCCGGGCGCCGGCTGGCGGCGAGCCCCGCGCACCGTGCGGCGTCGACGGTCGGGCCGAGCAAGAGGTACTGGTCGCGGGTGAGAAAGGGCAGCTCGCGCCGCCAGCGTGCGTCGACCGCGCGCTTGGCCGCGCGCTCGGCGTCGAGCGCACGACTGGCGTTGAGCGCCTGGAGCTTGCGCCCGATGGCCTCGTGCGCGGCCGACATCGACGGATGCTCGGTGAACGCATACGCCCTCTCGAGAGAGCGGATCGCCGCGTCGGATTGGCCCGCGCGTGTGAGCAGCGCCGCCGCCGAGATCGCGCGGTCTGCGTCCCCGCCGAGCTCCACGGCATGGCTTACGGCCGCGGCCCCCTCGGTCCTCCACGCGTCTCGTTCCGCTTCGTCGTGCAGGAAGGAGGGTGCGAGGTACGCGAGAAACTCGCCGTAGCGCATCCAGAGCGCCGAGTCCTGCGGGCGTTCGCGCGTCCCGCGTTCGAGATACGCGCGAGCCTTGCGGGCGTCGGCCTCGGTCCCGTGGAGCGGCCGGTACGCCAGCATCGTGTCCACGTACCGATAGACGGGCTCGTATCCGGGAACGAGCTCGAGAATCGCGTCGACGTAATTCGGGACATCTTCGAAGTCGCGGTGCTCGGACCAGTGCGTTCCGTACTCGACGAGAAGCTTCGACCAGAGCAGGTCGGCGGCGGCCGCGTCCCAGCCGAGCGTCGCCGCGTGGAGCTGCGCCGGGGGAGGGAAGGGATAGACGTCGCTCTGCTCGCGCACCGCGTGCGCAGTCTTCGCGAGCCACGGCTGCATGCCGGCGATCCCTGCCAGAGCACCCACGAGAAGCAACGTCCCCGCGAGGCGCGCTCCGCTCACTCGATCTCCGAGTCGACGAACATGCCCGGGTCGATCACGGGACCACGCGCATCGCCCTCGGCATACTGACCGGTGACCTCGAAAGTGCTCGCGATTCCGTCGCCGTCGAGGTCGCCGTGAGCCTGCGCGCGGAAGGTGGCCTTCGCAGGGGAAACCGCGCTGTCGAACGAGAAGGCGAAGCAGTGCGGCGTACCCGCGGGGGTCGGACGAAAGTCGAGGGCGCGCCACGTCGGCTGCGTCCACGCATCGGGCGGGTCGACCTCGCACTTACCGCGCGGAGGGCTGGCGGGTGTCAGCGGGGTCGCGGGGGGGAAGCCTTGCGCGACCGGGTGTCCGCGGCCGTAGATGACGGCCGCGGCGGAGATGCGCTTCAGGCCGTCCACCGGCTCGACGAAGCGGGACGAGTGGACCTCGCGCACGAACGCGGGGACGGCGATCGCGAGCAGAGAGCCACCCAGCGCAAACCCGATCGCGAGCTCGAGCGCACGGAGCGAGCGGCGGCCGTAGGAGCGGCTGGCGATGGGGCGACGCATCGAGTCTCTTGTAACATCGCCAGCGCCGGTCGTCGCCGCGCTCGGCTATAAGGGGCCCTCGAATGGGCATCGGCAGCGCGGCCATCACCGGAGCGGCCGGATTTCTCGGCGGGCACCTCGTGCGGGGGTTCGAGTCGCGCGGCGTGCGCGTCGTCCCGCTCGTTCGCGTCGTTCGGGACTGGTCGCGCAAGGAGGCGCGCGCCCTCGAAGAAGCGCTGGCTGACCCGGCGGCGGCCTTCGGTGGCGCCGGCGTCGTGGTCCACGCCGCGGCGGTCCGCCACCGGTACGGAGTGGACGCGGCGACCTATCGCAGCGCCAACGTCGACCTGGTCGTCCGCACGATGCGCGCGGCCGCCGAGGCGGGGGTGCGCCGGTTCGTTCTCGTCAGCTCGGTGGGCGTGTACGGGTTCCCCTCGCGCCTGCCGGTTACGGAAGAACATCCGTATGCGCCGCGCACGCTCTACTCGGCGACGAAGGTCGAGGCGGAGATGCGCGCCCGCCGTTCGGCCCGCGAGCTCGGAATCGAGCTGACCATCGCCCGCCCGACGATCGTGTACGGCCCCGGGGACAAGAACGGGATGCTCGACAAGATGGCCGCGATGATCCGCGCGGGCACGTACCGCGTGGTCGGCCCAGGGGACAACGTGCTGCACCACACCCACGTCGACGACGTCGTCGAGGGTATCTGGCTCGCGGCCACTCGGCCGGAGGCAAGCGGCGATCACTTCCTCATCGCCGGGCCCGAGACGATCACGCTCGCCGAGCTCTCGGAGCTCGTCGCGCGCGCGGTGGGCAGGCCGCTGCCTCGAGGTCACATCCCGTCGGCGCTGGCGCGCGCGGTCGCGACCGTCGTCGACGTCGCCGCTTACCGCGGGGTCGCGTTCGCCGCGCGCGAGCCGCCGGTCAACCACGAAAAGCTCGACGTCATGACCCTGCCGATCTGTTTCGACATCGCCAAGGCCCGCCGTCTGCTGGGCTTCGCGCCGCGCGTCGGGTACGAGGAGGGGGTCATGCGCACGCTGCGCGGAGAGTGGCCTGCCCTAGCTCGTGTCGGTGCCACGCCGTGAACGCGGAGGGAGGGTCGATCCCCGGTGCGACCGGTGCATCGTCGAAGCGGCGCGGCTGGGCAGGCCGCGCGTTCTCCGCCGTCCTGGCGGTCGCCGCCCTCGTGTTCGTCGCGGTGGCCGTTCCCGTACGCGATCGGTGCTGGGATCCACGGGCGCCGGCGTCGACGAAGGTCGCCGTGTCGCACGACGCCGCTGGATGCACGCTGCACTTGCGCTCGGGCGACGTCCGCGTGGACACCGCGGAGTGCAGCCAGCTCCGGTGCGAACCGGGAGTGGCCTCCACGTTCGCCCACGTCCGGTTCGACGTTCTGGCGCTGCTCCTCGTCCTTTACGGCCTCGGCACCGTCCCGTGGGCGGCGCGGTGGCGCGCATTGCTCGGATTTGCGGGCGTGGATCTGTCGGTCATGCAGGTGTGGCGCGTCTGCATCGAGTCGCAAGCCGGCGGCGTCCTTCTGCCCGGGGGAATCGGCGGCGATGCCCTCCGAATCGTGTTCGTCCTCGGCCGACCGGCGCGCGCGGGTGAGAAGCGCCCTCGGGCGGCGATCGTCGTCGCGTCGGCGCTCCTGGACCGCGCCGTCGGCCTCGCGGTGCTCTCCGCGCTTGCCGCCGGGCTCGGGTTCGCCTGGGGGGGGCTCCACGCCGGCGCCCTGGCGTTCGCGCTCGCGGCGATCCCCGTCGCCTTCGTCGTCGGACTGGCGGTGCTGCGCGGCCTGCCGCTCGACCGTGCGGGCTCGTTCCTGGAGAGCCGCGTCGGGGTAGCCATTCGGCCGCTCCTCGACTACGTGCGCGACCCTCGCGCACCCCGCGCGATCCTCGCCGCGGCTGGGCTGAGCTTCCTCGTCGCCGGCGTGCAGTTGGCCACGATCCGTGGCCTCGTTTTCGCGCTGGGCGGCACGCCGACCGCCGAAAAGTGGGTATACGTCGGCAGCGCGATGGCATTCATCGTGGCAGCCTTGCCTGCGCTTCCTGGCGGCTGGGGCACCGCGGACGCCGCGTACGTCTTCTTCTTCGGATCGGCTGGGGCTGGGCTTCCGGCGAGTACGGCCCTGGCGGTGTGCTTGCTTTACCGGCTCTTCTGGTACCTTTCAGGGATAGCCGGAGCGGCTCTTCACGTCGCCCGGCCGCGGGTCGCTGCCGCAGGTACGCGCGGCCACCCGGCCGAAGATCCCCCCGCATGAACGTTTCGATCGTCATCCCGGCGCACAACGAGGCCGCCAATATCGGGCGCCTCCTGACCGCGCTCCTCGAGCAGGAGACGCGCGTGGCGCGCATCGTCGAGATCGTCGTCGTGGCGAGCGGATGCACCGACGACACCGCTGCGGTTTCGCGCGAGTTCGGGCGAGGTCGTCCCGGCTTGCATGTCCACGTCCAGGAGCGCCGAGAGGGAAAGGTCGCGGCGATCAACGCCTACCTCAAGCTTCGCGATCCTCGCGCCGACGTCACGGTCATCTGCAGCGCCGATCTCGACCTCCAGCGCGACGTCGTCGAGAAGATGGTCTGCTTCCTTCGCAGCCAGCCGGAGGTAGGCATGGTGGGTGGCCGTCCCGTGCCGAACAACGACGGCTCGACGCTCGTCGGGCGCATGGTCGGCGTCCTGTGGGAGCTGCACCATCGCGTGTCCCTCGAGGTGCCCAAGATGGGCGAGATCGTCGCGTTCCGCGCCCCGCTCGTCGAGTACGTGAGCGAGCTGTCCGTCGTCGACGAGGCGTCGATCGAGGACATCGTGCGCGCCAAGGGCTATAAGCTCGGCTACGTGCCCGACGCCGTGGTCAAAAACCACGGGCCCGAGACCTTCTCGGAGTACTTCGAGCAAAGGCGGCGGATCGCCCGCGGCCACTACTGGCTGGAGTTCGCCTTCGGGTACGAAGTGGCGACCCTCGATCGGTCGCTCCTCGTGAGGTCCGCCCTCGACGCCGCGCGCGAGCAGGACCGCTTCGGGCGCATCGCGCTCGCGGCGGCCGTCGGAACGGAGGTCGCCGCGCGGGTCGTCGGATTCTGGGACGCGCGCGTGATCGGCGGAAAGCACCGCACGTGGCGCGTCCTCCGCTCCACCAAGTCCCTCGGCGAACCGAACGTCGTCGGTCCCGCGCCGGAGAGGCCGCGTCGCCTCTCCGCGCGTCCCGGCCCCCAGGAGCAACACCCGCAGCCCGAGCGCCCCAACGGCGCTCCTTCGAAGGGCCTCGAAGGGCCCTCGAGGACGAGCGCGCGGGGGCGGGCGTCGTGAGGAAGCTGCCGCTGCTGGCGCGCCTCGCCGGCTACCGGGTGGCTCACGCGACGGGCCGTCTCAAGCAGCTCCCCGTCAACATGACCGTCTCGGTCACGTATTCGTGCCCGTCGCGCTGCGCCACCTGCGACATCTGGCAAAAGAAGGCCCGTGACCTCAGCGTCGACGAGTACGGGCGGCTCTTCCCGACGCTCGAGCGCGTCCCGGTCTGGGTGACCGTCTCGGGCGGCGATCAGTTCGTCCGCGGTGACCTCGACGAGATCGTCCGCCTCATCCGCTCGCAGATCGAGCCGAGCATCATCAACATCCCGATGAACGGCGTCATCACCGAGCGCATCTTTCGCCTCTTGCCGAAGATCGCGCAGTACTCGGTCGGCGCGCAGCTCGTCCTGAACTTGTCGGTCGACGAGATCGGCGAGGAGCACGATCGCATCCGCGGGGCCGAGCGAAACTTCGAAAAGCTCCAGCTCGTCGCCGACCTGATTCACGACCTCAAGAAGACCTACCCCCACGTGGTGCTCGGCGTTCATACGGTCATCTCGAAGCTCAACGTCCACCGCATCCCGGCGATCGAGCGAGAGGCGCGCGCCATCTTCCGGCCGGACTCCTACATCGCGGAGGTCGCCGAGAACCGCGTCGAGCTCCAGACGATGCACAAGGACATCACGCCGGATCCGGCGGACTTCCGGCGCGCGGTCGGTCATCTGCGGAACGTCATCCGGGAGAGTCGTTCGAATCACCCCGTCGCCCGCCTCGTCGAGTCGCTGCGCCTCGAATACTACGAGCTCGCCGCGCGCATCCTCGAGGAGAAGCGCCAGATCATCGAGTGCTACGCGGGCTGGGCGAGCGCCCACCTAGCGCCCGACGGCCATGTTTGGGGCTGCTGCGTGCGCGCGGAGAGCCTCGGCAACGTGCGCGACGCCGATTACGACTTCCGCTCCGTGTGGTTCGGCCCCCAGGCGGACTCCTTCCGCGCGAGTGTGCGCGCGCACGAGTGTGCCTGCCCGCTCGCGAACGCGAGCTACACGAACCTGCTGCTCGACGCGCCGTCGCTCGCGCGCGTCACGGCGCACATGGCCGGCGTCTGAACGATGGACGCGCTCGCGACGCAACGGATTGACCGCGACCGCGGGCTGGGCACGGCCTACGAGCGCTGGTGTTTCTACCAGCGCGTCGATCGCTGGGCCGAGGAGTACGCGGTCGCGAGCGCGCTCGAGGGGCCGGTCGACGGCATGGCCGGGGTGAGCGGCGTGCACCTCGTGGGCCTCGCGCGCCGCGGCGTCGCTGTCACGAGCGCGCTGCCGACCGCGGAAAAGGCCGCCATCGCGTGCGGCGTGTACGACCGCGCGGGCGCAAACGGTGCCGAGGTGCGCGTCGTCGCCGATCCGCGGCGTGCCGCGGAGGAGCTCGCGCCGGCCGACCTGGTCGTCATGTATCACGCGCTGCCGCTGGTGGACGACTGGCGCGGATACCTGCGCAGCATCGCGAAGCTCGCGCGTAAGCTCCTCGTGGTCACCGTATGCAACCCGGACAACTGGGGAGTCGCCGCGATCCGCCTCGCGGGCCGGTTGCGCGGGCGGCGCGACCTCGAGCCGCCGGAGACGTGGCGCACCGAGGTGCTCGCGCCCGAGCTCTGGTCGCTCGGCCGGGTACGCGATCACGTCTACTTCGATGCACCGTGGTGGCCCGATCTCCAGGTCGCGCCGGGGCAGTCGCTGCTCGATCGATCGCGCCAGCTGGTCCGCCAGGCGCGAGGCGACGTCCGCTTCACCGCGGAGGAGCCCGGCGCGAAGCTCGCCGAACGCTTCGTCTACGGGCCCGACCGGTGGCCGTACTTCGGCGGCGACGGATGGGTCGACGAGCTCTTGCCGGCGCTCCTTCGTCACCCCGGGTTCGACGGCTCGTTCCCGCGGCTTCGCGTGCGAATCGCCCACCTGCACGCGTTCGTCGTCGACACGCGTCCGCGCACACCCCAGGCGCGACGAAAGCTGGCGCTCGCGTCGGCCTGAGCGCTGTCCCCTGATTTCGACCACGCTCCGGTGCTGTCGCAGGAGTGTTCTCGCGTTGCGAACGATCCCGGCCTCTCGCGCGGACGCCGCGGCGCGCAACGAATCGCGATCCGCGATGTTTCCTGCACGAGTCCCTCCGGCCTGGCGGCTGCAACTCGCGCGGCGAGGAGGTCTGGTATGCGAACTTTCCTACGCTCTCTCGTGATTGCGGGATCCGTCGCCGCTGCGGCGACACCATTCGCGATGGCTCGAGCCGACTCTCCGCCGGCGCCTTACGGACAGCAGGCACCCGGCTCGCCATTCGGCCCCGGCTCCGCCGTGCCGACTCCGGGGGGCTCCGCAGCGGCACCGACCCCGAGCTCGCCGGCTTCGCCGTACGCCCCGGGGCAGGCGACGCAACCCTCTCCGAAGGCGCCGGCCGCCACACAGAACGAAACGACCGACAAGGGCGGCATCGTCGAGCTCGTGGACGAGGCGCTGTCGGGCATCGACCTTAGCCCTCAGCAGAAGGACGAGCTTCAGAAGCTGGGCACCGACGTCAACGAGCACGTGAGCGACGTCGACAAGGCCAAGCGGGACTTTCTCATGGACCTTGCCAAGGAAATCGAGGCGGGCCACGTCGACGAGACGCCGCTCAAGGCGGACGAGGAGAAGGTCGAAAAAGCCGCCCAGGCCGCGTCCCCGGATCTTCGCGCGGCCTTCCAGAAGCTGCACGATCTGCTCGACGCCGATCAACGCAAAGAATTCGTCGCCAACTTCCGCGATGCTTTGAACAAGCGAGAGTCGAAGCTGGAGCCCAAGGCGCAGATCGACGAGCTGGCGAAGACGCTGAGCCTCACCGACGACCAGAAGCAGAAGATCGCTTCGATTCTCGAGGACGACAAGGGCGCGAACGACGAGATGCACGGGCGGCTGGACAAGGTGCTCGACGCGTTCGCGTCCGACTCGTTCAACATCGATCAGGTCGAGCCCGAGGGCTCGGTGAAGGACCGCGCCGACAGCATGATGCACCGCATCGCGGAGCAGGCGCGCAAGGTGACCGACGTCCTCACGCCCGAGCAACGCGTGGCGGCGGCCAAGGCCATTCGCGACCGGCTCGAGAAGGCCGGGACGCCGGAGGGGCCGACAGGCAAGGCGACGGCTCAGGACTCGATCGGACCGGAGACGACCGGCAGCCAGTCCGAGGCGTGGTGGGCAGGGGGCGCGCGAGGCTACGCACGCGGGTTCGGCTACAGCACGGGCGGCGCGTACGGGTTCAGCCGAGGCTACGGGGCCGGCTTCGGCGGGGCGTGGCTGTTCTGACGGCTCACGCACGCCGGTCCACCGGGCTACGGGCCAAGGACCCAGGCTTCTCCTGAAGCCCCTTTTGTGCCCGTAGCCGGTGGGCCGGCGCCCATCCTCACGACGTACCCGGCGTCGTCACATCGGTGGAGCCCGATCCTCGGTCGGTTCCGGAGGCACCTCCACGTCGGGGGCGCTCTGCATGCTCTCCTTGAGCTTGCGCGCGACGTCGGAGAGCTTCTCGCGCATCGATGGCGGAGGCGGCTTCTCGAGCGGCCAGTCGGGCGACGTGAGCGGGGCCACGGGGAGGCGCGATCGATAGAGGACCCACTCGCCTTCCTCGGTGACGTACTCCGCTTCGTCGGCCAGGGCGTACGTGGCGATCCAGACGCGGACGGGATCCGTGGTTCGGAGGAGCAAGTACCGGAAGCGCTTCAGGTCGTGCGCGGGTCGGAACGCCCACGAGTCGAACCCGACGCGGACCAGCGACTCGTTCCACTGGTAGCGCCTGGCCACGACGACCGGAGACACAGGCGAGTCGGTGAACGCGTAGACGAGGCGTCCGCCTCGCTCGGCGAGAACGCGGCCTGCCGCCGGTCCGAGCGAATAATTGCGCGAGGGATCGCCCGGTCCGAGGTCGACGGAGGCGACGGCGCTGCCCGGCTGGACATGCGCGATGATCGCCTCGAGCGCGCGGTATTGCCGGCTCGAGTCGGCGAACGACGGCCACGCGACGAGCAACGTGGCCAGCGGCAGAACGCCGACCGCGAGGCGCGTCACTCGCGCCGAGCGCACCCACAGGTCCGCCGGCGCGAGGACGACGGCGAGCACGGCAAACGCCGGCGGGAACCACCGCTGGTAAACGAGCGTCGCCCCGCCAAGGGTCAGGGGGAACGCCATGTACGCGACGAAGCACGCCAGCGCGAACGCCTCCCATCGGCGCGCGAGGATCCACGCGCGGGGTCGTTCGCGCAGAGTCGCGCCGGCGGGCGGCACCGGAGACGACGCGCGCCGCTCGCGCGTTCGAAGCCAGAGGAACGTGCCGAGCGCGAGCAAGCACAGCGAGAACATCGCCGCGTGCGCGAAGGGGTCCCCGGCGGGCATGACCAGGTAGGGGATTCGTTTGAGCTTGTGCCAGGGCGTATGCCAGAAAACGGGCATCCCCCGCACCGCGGGCGTCATGAAGCGCTTCTGCCACCGCATCTGCGCGACGGCGATCGCTGCGCCGCCGACCATGGGCGAGATGCGCAGCGCCGTCTGCCGCGGCGATCCGCGGTGCAGCAGCGCCAGGCCCAGCGCGGCGCCCCCGTACACGAAGAGCATCGCTTCGTGCGCGAAGTAGAGAAAAAGGGCGCCCCCCATCGCCGCCAGCGCGCGCCGCGGCGTGGGGTCCTGCGCGAGGCGGTCGAGCAGCGGAAGCGTCGCGAGCAACGCGGCGAGGCCGATGACGTTCGCCACGAGCCCCCACGAGAAGAGCCACCCGAGGGCCATCGGCGCGACCACCAGCCCGGCGAGCGGGCTGGCGCCCACGTGGCGCGCGAACCGCGCTGCGCTCACGGGCACGAGCGCGACCGCGGCGGCGACGATGAGCTTCACGGCCCAGCGCGTCGACACGACGTACGAGAGCGCCCAGCCGGCCATGTGGAAGAGCTGGTTCGGCTCGCCCAGGTTGTACCGGTACAGGCCCGGGGGGAACATCGCGGTGTCGCCGAAATGCCGCAGGATCCCGATGGCCGCCTCGTGGAAGGCCAGGTCCGTCATCGGCGGATAGAAGGCGACGAGCGCCGGCGCGGCGAGCACCAGGCCGGCCACCCAGGGGGCAGCAACCTCGATGGTGGCGTGGCGCTGCGTCAGCCGGTTCACGACCTCGACCACGACCTCGACCTCGCCCCGTACGTCATCGCGGCGCCCGGACCGCCGTCGCTTGCGCGCGCTTTCGATGGAACAGCGCCTGGTTCTGCTGGCGATCGTCGTAGACGAGCTCGAACCGCGGGTCTTTCGCGAGCTGCCGGTACACCTTCACGTCGTCCTCCGTCGGCTGGCCCCTCCCGATGAGGTGCCACTTGCCCATGTCGACGAAGCGAGGGTTGCCGAAGAAGATATGCCAGCTCCGATCGATGGCGACCCAGTTCGCGTCGTCGGGAATGGCGACTTCGCCGTCGCCGGGCCGGAGGAACTCCACGCGCCTCGTCCAGCGCGCCCCGTACGCGGGATACACCCACGTGTCGAAGCCGACATCGAAGGCCGATACGTCGTCGGGCGGGGCCAAGAGATCCAGCGCCGTCGCCGCGCGATTCGTGCGTACGAAGGGGATGCGGCTGTCGGGGTGGTCGAGCATGTAGGCGACGTATCCGATCGGCGCGTACGCGTCGTGCAGGCCGAACGCGTACAGACTTCGAGCGCCGACCGCGGCCACGCCGACGGCGAGAAGCATGCCCGCGGCGACCGCCAGGCGCCCGGCGCGGCGCTCGATCTCGAGGAGGACAGGAGAGAGCGTCCAGCACGCGACGAGCGGCATGGCGAAGACGGTGTAGCGCACGAAGCTGTTGTAGAAGCCGGGCGGGACGACGTTGATTGGCAGCAGGAAGACGTACGTGAAGAGCGCCGCCACGCAGGTGGCGACGCGCTCCGTCCGCGACGGCGGGCCGCGGTAACGCCAGACGCACGGGATGAGGAGGAACGCGAGCGCCGACGCGATCGGTCCCCAGTCCGAAGCCCAGACGTCGTTCTCCGGCCACCACCAGTACGCGCGATGGAAGACGTTCCACACGGCCTGGTGGTGGTCGTTCGCGAACGGCGAGAGGACCAGCATGGACGTGAACTCCCAGATGTTCGACCAGACCCCGTAGCCGCGCGGCTGCGGCGGCGAAAGGAACGGCTTGTGCACGTGGACGAGGTTGACCAGGTAGATGCCCGATCCGAGCAGGGGCGAGGCCACGGCGGCGGCGAGGCACACGACGCCGACGGTCCGCCAGCCCACGGCGTCGCGGTACCGGCGCGCGCCGAGGAAGAGGAGGACCCCCGCGGGCGCGATGACGAGGGGCGCGCTCAGCTTCGTTCCGAGCGCGAGCGCCAGCGCGAGGATGGCGAGCAGTCCCGAGGCCGCGCACCCCGCCGCGAGCCAACGCGCCGACCACGCCAGCGCGCCCATGGCGAGCGCGCAGAAGAGAAGGTCGTTCTTGTGCAGCCCGCTGTGGAGGACGACGACGGGAGCGGTCGCGACGATCGCGCCGACCAGGGCGACGTGGCTGCCGCCGCCCCACCAGGCGGCGGCCGTGCGCGCCGCGAACAGGACGACCAGCGCGTACGAGAAGGTCGAGAGGGCCGCCGTCAGGTGATCGCTCCCGGTGAGGACCATCGAGTCGGCGAGCAAGAGCTCGTAGTTCCACGGCCACGTCGCGATGCGCGGCTCGGGGATGTCGAAGAAGCGGTAGCCGCCGGCCTCCATCAGCAGGACGGCCTTCGGAAGATGATAGGAGAGCGCGTCGTGGCTGTAGGGCGGCAGGACCGTCCCGCGCCACAGCACGAACGGGATCCAGAGGACGGCGGGCAAGAAGGCGACGGTCGCCGCGACGAGCGTCCACCGGGACATCATCCGGTACGTGCGCGGCGCGGCTCCTCGCGACCGGTACAGCCAGGCGAGCCCGATCCCGAGCTCGATCGCCGACGCCACGGTGAGGGGGACGGCCCGCAGCGCGCCGGCGAAGGCGAGCACCCAGCTCGTGGCGACCCAGACGGCGAGCGCCGAGACCCCCATCGCGCAGAGCGTATCGAGGATGGCCGCGGCGTCGTCCTCGTAGGGTCGCGAGCCCGGCAGCCGGGTGAACGCGCTCCCCAGCGCCGCGCCGAGCGCGAGCCCGCTCAGGACGAAGAGAGCGAACGCCATCGTCCAAACATATCGCGGTCACACGCGCGCAAACGCTCGTCGCTCGCCTGCGGCCGCTGGTCCGCCATTTTTCGCAAGGCTGCCGCGAGCGTACAACAAAGGGAAGGGTGGCGGGGCGCGCGGCTGCGCGCGGCGACGGCGCTTCAGTTCGACGCCGCGGTCTCGCTCACGGGCTGGTCGAGCCGGACCGCGTCGAGCGTCGCGTACGTCCCGCTCACCTTCGTGACCGTGACCGTGTGGGTGCTGGCGGCGAGGCCGTGGGCCGCGAAGACGACTTGCTGCGCGAGGCGCGGCGCGCCGCTCGGCTGCGAGGTGTCGACCTGCTGGGGCGCCGCCCCGTCCAGGCTGATCGCGAGCGTCCCCTGGCTCGCGTCCTTCTCCCCCAGGATCTCGACGCCCGTGCCCGAGAACTGTAGCCACGCGACGGCGCCGTTCGTCGCCGTGTAGTGCACGTCGTCGCCGAAGTCGCCGAAGCCGCGGAAGTCGAGCGCGCCCCATTGCGGGTTGGCGCCGTCCGACGAATAGCGAAAGGCGGCGTCGCTGTCGTTCAGGGTCGCCGTCATCGGCGTGAGCGCGGCGTAGGCCGGCTCGAGCCCCGACGAGGCGAGGATGCCGGAAGCATCGGCCGGCCACGTCCCCAGCGCGAGGAGCGTCGGCGCCGCGATCGTGTCGTTGGTCCCGTCGTCGGAGGCGGCCTGTGGGTTGTCGGTGTAGTTCGCGCCGGCGCCGCCCGCGTTGATGTCGTGCGCCGTCGGCTCCCAGATCCCGAGCCAGTGGCACCCCGTATTGTAGACGGCGTTGCCGTACGTCTGCCAATAGGAGCTGCCCTCGTCGTGGTAGATCATGTGAAAGCAGCTCGTCGCATCGCTGACGACGTTTCCCATGACCGTCGGCGTGACGCCCCCGACCACGGCCTGCGTCCCGAGCGTGTAGATCGGGCCGCCGTCGACGAGCGTCCGCATCACGTCGTACACGCGGTTCGAGAGGATCCGATTGCCGCCGTTGTAGTTCGTCCCCCGCCGGCACGGCTCGCCCGGGCGCGCCGCGGCCTGCACGTCGCACGCGGCCGTCCAGCCCCAGCCCCAACCGAGCGAGATGCCCGTGTAGGCCGTGTGGGCGACGAGGTTGTGCGCGATCGTCGTCGTGCGCGAGTTGCCGACCCAGATCGCCACCGTGTCGTGATAGTCGATGCCCGTGCGGGTGACGGCGTTGTCCTGGATCGTGATGCCGGACGTCATCCGATCGGGGCCGGTCATCAGCGCGTCGGTGAGGTAGTAGTCGTCCACCTCGCCGGCCGAGATCGCGCCGCCCGAGACGTCGTCGAAGGCGTTGCCGGTCACGTCCGAGTCCCGCGTCCCGTCGCCGAGCTCGAGCCCGGCGCCGCCCAGGTGGGCGAACGAATCGCCCTCGAACCGGATCCGCTGCCCGCGGTGCACCGCGACTGCGCCGGGGATCTGCGTCGGTAGATGCGAGACGGGGTCCCAGAGGACGCCGGCCTGGTTGTCGAGATAGCCGCCGGTCGAGGGGGCGAGCCAGCTCGCGTACTGGAACGTGATTCCGCGGAACTCGACGTCGTGGATCGGCGCGAGGGCGTCGCTCGTGACCGCGAAGCCATCCACGACGAGCGAGGTCCCGTCGCTCGCGGTCTTCTGGATCGAGAGGACGTAGTCCGAGGCGGGCAGGTTGCCGATCGAATAGACCACCTGCTGCGCGAGGAGCGTCGTCCCTGCCTCGGTCCCCGACCCGTTCGCGACCACCTTCCCGCTCCCGTCCGTGACGGTGACGTTGAAGGCGCCGAGACCGGCGTTGACCTCGCCGAGGACGTCGACGCCGGTCCCGTGGAAAGCAAACGTCGCCGCGCTCGTACCCTGCGTCGTGTGCACGTCGTCGAGCCAGTCGCCGACCGCGCGGGCCGTGGATGGCTGCCAGTCGGAGGGGTAGGTGATCTTCGCGTCGTCGTCGTTCGTGGGCTGGATGTGGCCCGGGGTGCCCGACAGGTTGACGAGCGACTCGAGGACGGGGAGCTCGACGTCCGCGGTCGTCAGGTCCTCGTTCGCCCGCGGGACGTAATAGAGGTAGCCGCCCGTGCCATCGAGGTAAAACTGGCCGGTCTGGCCGCCGGCGCCGAGGAGCTCGAAGACGTTCTCGATCGTCGAGACGTTGTCGAGGCTGGGGGGGACGCCGCCACCGTTGAACGGGTAGCCCGGGTGGATGACGGCGGTCTCGTTGTTCGCCCAGCAGGCGGGGTCGATGACGAGCGTGGTGCCCGAGCTCGAGGCGGTGGGGTAGCTCGAAGAGAGAGGCGTCGTATCGGTCGTCGCCTGGATGCTCGTGATCGCGCAGCGCATGTGCTTCCACGCGTTGTCTTGCGCGACCTCGAGGCCGGGGCGCGGGGCGAAGCCGGCCAGGGTCGTGTCCGGGTTCAGGGTGGCCAGGCCGCTCGCGACCGGCGTGAAGGCGATGGTCCCGCGCGCGGTGTGCGGCCGCTCGGCGCGGACGCCATTGACGAAGAGCTGCCGCCCCTGGGTCCCGACGGGTACCGTCGCGCGCCAGATGCGCTTCGCGCTGTCGAAGAGCTGAAAGCCGGTGACGGCCATCGCGCCGCTGATCACGGGCGTCTCGCCGGCGTACGCCACGTACACGACCGGGTGCCCGTTCGCGCCGGAGTCGAGCCCGCCCAGCTGGAAGGTCGCGTTCAGTCGGTACGTGCCGCCGCGCAGGGTGACGGTTCGATCACCGGTCGCCGGCCCGAGCGCACGGAGGTAGGCCTGCGCCCCGGCGAGGCTGCATGGCGCGGCGAGCGTGCAAACGGAGCCAGCGCCGTCGGGTGCGGCGTAGATGCCGCCCGCCGCGGGACCCCCTTCCGGTGCGGGTGGGGGTGCACCGTCCAGCGTCGCGGAGTCCGGCGCCGCCGAGTCCGGCGCCGGGAGGGCATCGGAAGCCGACCCATCCCCCATCGAGGCGCCGGCTCCCCCGTCCTGGTCCGCGGGGCCCCCCACGTCCAGGGGCGAGAAGCTCGCGCAGCCGAGGAGAGCTGCGCACATCGTCGATGCCACGGCGAGAGGGCGCGAGCGCATGACGGCGGCGAGCAGCAGGGAGCGTGCCCGGCCTCGAGCGCCGGCGTCGGGAAGAGAGAGGACGGGTAGCGCGGAAAGCGCGGCGACCCGGGTGGGTACGTCGCGGTCGCGACCGATTCCGTCCGCGTCCGACGATCCACCCGAGCGTCCGACGACGTACCCCTGGATGCGAGCCACGTCGCGAGATTGCCGCAGGAGGGCGGACGAAAACATGCGGATCGCCTTGCCGGTTGGGGAATTGCAAAGGCCGTCCGGAGCGAAACCGTTGGCCTACACGACGTTCGTGGCGGGTCCGCGCAGCCGCGATCTCTCCGGAGGAGAACCGAGTCATGGCAAGCCAGACGACAGCATCCGCAGTGCGTCCAGCGCGTATCGATGTCCGCGTCACCCTGGGGCTCTCTTTGGCCCTCGGTCTGGCGGCGTGCACCAGCGTCGTCGACGGGGTCGGAAGCGGCGGTACGCGCAGCGGCAGCGGACCGGCGAGTGGTGGCTCCGCAAGCGGCAGCTCTTCGAGCGGCGGCGGTTCGACGAGCAGCGGCGGCTCCAGCGGAAGTGGTTCCACGAGCAGCGGCAGTTCCGGCGGAAGTGG
>Ga0102924_1003734_pt1 | contig 15833 bp, 17 predicted proteins | sample PaiPotPPM11metaG_FD_80116 | JGI IMG/M metagenome (GOLD analysis project Ga0102924, IMG submission 80116) | Iron sulfur acid spring bacterial and archeal communities from Banff, Canada, to study Microbial Dark Matter (Phase II) - Paint Pots PPM... ... | reverse complement strand
GAAGGAAATGGGCGTCATCCTGGGCGAAGCCGCTTTTCCGGCGCAGCGAAGGATCTCGCGCGGATCAAGATTTTGCGCGACCGTGACGCCGTATACATCCCTGCGGATTCACGAGTGTCACAATAGCCTCATGGATCCAATCGATCCCGCGACGCCGGATTTCGACGCGCTCACGCGCCTGCACAAGGATTCCGTCTACCGCCAGATGATTCGTGTCTGTGGCAATCGCGAAGACGCCGAAGACGTTCTGATCGAGGCCCTGCTGAAGGCCTATCGCCATCTCGACCAGTTGCGCGACTCCGCCGCCTTTCGAGCCTTGCTCACGCGAACCGCCAACCGCCACTGCTGGCAACTGAAAGAGCGGGAGCCTTTGCTGCCGCTGCTGCAACTTTCAACGCTGAACGAAGAAGGCCGCGAAATCCCCGGCACCGAGCCCACGCCCGAGCTCAACCTGGCGCGCCGCGAGATGAAGCAGTTCCTCGACAAAGCTGTCGCCTCGCTCCCGACGGAGTATCAATCGGTATACAGGCTGCGCGACATTGAAGATCGCCCCGGTGACGAGGTCGCCCGCACACTCGGAATCTCCCGCGCGGCCATGAAGTCGCGTTTGCATCGCGCTCGCGAAATGGTACGTATCCATCTCGACGCCGCGCTCACGCAGGAAAGATGAAGTTAGTCGTGGTCAGAAGTCAGGCGCGATCCGTTCCGTGGAAGAGCGGCGCTTTAGCGCCGCGTAAACGTCGATTGGATTTCTTGGGCTTTAGTCCCCGGAACTCTGTCAGAAGAATTACGGTTTGGGAGGCTCTTATGGAAGTCACAGTTGAACATATCGGTGCAGTGCAATTCGAAATCAAAGCGCGTCAGCATACCATCGCGTGCGACCAGCCTCAGGAGAACGGAGGCTTCGACGAGGGCATGACCCCGCCCGAACTGATGCTGGCATCCCTAGGCTCGTGCGCCGCTTTCTATGCCGCACAATATTTGCGCAAGTTCAAGCTCGCAACGGAAGGAACCCACGTCCGCGTCACCGCCGACAAAGTCAAAGATCCCGTCGCCCGCATCGATAATTTCCGCATTGAAATCGAAACTCCGCTGGAGTTGACCGACCAGCACCGCGCTGGCGTGGAACGCGCCGTCCACCATTGCCTGATCCACAACACGCTGCTCCACCCGCCCGAAATCAAAATCGACATCAAAGAACGCGCTGCGACGGCGCAATAGAAATAGAAGTGGCGCGGGCGCAGCGCGGCATCGAATCTACTCGGAGCTCACCGCTCGAAGCTCGCAGCTACTTCCCAAAACTCAACCCATCCACCAAATCCTCGACCTCATCTTCCGTTCCCCCGATCACAGTAATCGACACCGCATACCCTCGCGCCAGAAATACCATAGTCGATTGCCGCATCACCCGCGATCCCACATCTTTATGAAAGTCCGAGCGCACCACAGTCTTCGTCCCAAGCGCAATCTCATACGGATCTTCATCCGCCGTGAACCCCTGTGCCTTGGCCACTTCGCCCAGCGGCCCCAGATACTGCACCGCATCCGTCAATCCGGGATACGCCGCCACCGGCTCGGCCGCGATCACGATCGACGAATTCACTTCCTCGCCCTTAGCCGCCGGAGGCCGTGAGAACGCCGCTAGCAACACTCGCCCTCCATTGGCCGACTCTGTGCCACCCTGTGTCCCCTGTGGTGAATGGTTTGATTGTGAGTCGGAATCGTCTTGCGCCTTCATTTCTTCGGTCCGCAAAACCCATCCCGCCGGAACTTTGCAGGAAAGCGCGAGCGCCTTATTGCGGTAAACCCCGCCAACGACAGTCCCGGCATCGACGTCAGATTCCGCGGCCGCCCGCTTGGGATCTTTTTTGGAAGCTGAAGATTTCGAGGAAGACGAATCGGTTGGCTGCCCAGACTGCGCAGCCGACGAGCCGCTAGCAGCGATAAGCAGGCAAAACGGCAGACAGATCCGGGTACTCCAAACTCTCATCCCGTAATCTTACGTGAATAAAATGGGCGATTGGGTGCCCCGTTCTAACATCGTGCTCTTGCGACGTTACAGTGGGGATTTTGAAGTCATTCAAACCGGGCGCGGACCATCGAAAACGACGGCGCTACGCCGCTCTTCCCATCACCGGCTGCGTGCAGTGCGCGCACCGCTTCGCCTCGATCGGAATGTCGCTCATGCACTCCGGACACTTCTTCGTCGTCGGCGCAGCTACGGGCTCGTCCTTGTGCATCCGAGCCATCAGCCAGTTCACGGGAACCACCACAAAGAAATACACAGCCGCCGCAATCAGCAAGAACGAGATGACAGCGTTGATGAAATCGCCGACGAGAAAAGAGCTCCCTCGAACTTCGTACTTGAGATTCGAGAAATCCGGCAAATGTACCAGCGCACCGATAAATGGCGTCAGTAAACCTTTGGTCAAAGAACCGACCACGCCGCCAAACGCGGCTCCAATCACCACGCCTACGGCCATATCCACAACATTTCCACGCAGGATGAATTTCTTGAACCCGTCGAGCATAATGCCCCTCCGAAATTGAACAGGGCCAAATGTAAGGCAGATGGAGCGGCAGGTCAAGCCCAGCGGGCATTAGAGTATATCCAAAAAGCGCAATCGGAAGTCGGCGAAATATCCTTAAATACGGCTCAGGAGACCGAAATCTTGACTGCCAGCGTAATTGATATCCGGGCCTGAGCCCTGTATTCGGGCACGCGCTTTTTCGCCTTGACTGCAGACTTCTCAAATTCCAAGCTCATCTGCAGAGGTTCTCCTTCGAGGCGGCGCGTCCGGCCCCTATGTTTTTTTTCTTTGCGAAGAGGAGGCGCCTCGGAATTGTTTTCCCGTTGTGCGCGGTGGCCTATGTTTCCTTCAAGCCAATAGGGACTTAAGTCGCTAAGGCCAAGATGGGTGCACTCACACCCAATGGGATTCTCGCATCGGTGTTCGCCGAGGCTACAACTTTGGCATTCTTCGGAGCACGTGGCGAGGGGAAAAGGCCGACCTGTCATTGCTGTGTACACTTCACAACCTCTGGGGTTCCGAAAAATGCAGGAGAAGTAAATTTTCTTCTGTTGACGCTTGCAGTTTTCCGGCGGCTGCGCGAGAATACACACGAACCCGCGCACCGCTAAAAAGGTGTTGCGCTCCGGTAAAGAGTTTGGGTTCCATAAACCGTCAGCGGGTGCAACCGTCTGACGGTTATTTTATTTTTGGTCGTTGATGTGACCTAAAGGATAAAGGTGCCGCCAATAAACCATAATGTTGCCGATCGAGCGTCGTAACAGCATGATTCTGCGGACGCGGTAATGAGGATGCCTGAAGGCTTGTGAGCATAAAATTACCGTGCGGACTGTTTTTTAGCATATCGTTGCCGATGCTTCAGTATTGACTTCTAGGCGCCGCCTTGCCAAGGCCCACTGGTTGCAAATTTCTGCTTTAACTGCCAACGCTACCAGTCACTTGCGACCTCATCCGAGATACTGGCAAGCTCTCGCACGACTCGTCGGCATCGAGAGGTCAGGCTGAGGACTCCGGCTTCGGCAGTGAAGCAAGGACGTTGTTTATCTCAACATGCTCGGAGACCAGCAACGTAACCAAGGGATGGTAGTGGAATACGCACGCATAAGGTGTTTCCAATGTCCTGCGGTCCGGCGCATGAAGAATAATCCGCTTTCCAAGAGCAAGGGCTGCACCGATCTCCACGTGTGTTCCAAACCCGCCCGGCAATAGCACTATTACGACATCCGCTTCACGCACTCCTGCAAGTTCTGCCAGAGCGATTTCCGCATATCCGGCGGGATTGTGTGCGTCCTGATCCGACCAGGCAAAGGTTTGCTTCCAACCGTTTGCCTTCAGCGCATCCAGAAGTGGCACAGCTTCGTCCAGCCGATCCTTCCTCGTCGAAAGGTAGAACTGCCTTGGCATAGTTCTTCAGCCCAGTTGCTGATTGCCCAGAGTCCTCCAAAGGTACCAACAGGCAACGGAGCGAAACGGTCTCCAGTTTTCCGCCAGTTGTTCTATGTCTTTACCAGCTCCATAGACATTCTCCACTGCTCGCTCCAGCCCGACATCGCCTAGAGGCAGTACGTCGGGTTCACGAAGCACCATGATGCGGAAGACGGCGAGTGTCCATGGGCCAATACCCTTGATTCCGGCGACGGCCTCTTCCCAAGCTCTTCCTTCTCGCACTGCAGCGCGAATGTCGCCCGATTTCTGAACTATACTTGCACAACATTGAGCCCGCCTTTCGGGTAGACCGAGTGATCGTAGGTACGCAACGTCCGGTACGTCAGCCGGGGACGGATTTAGCAGTGAAGGGTACTTGGCTTTTACGCGTTCAGCCAACCGGCAAGCAACTTGCGTCGAAATCTGTTGGGCCACAACGATGCGAATAAGCCCCCAGAGAGCATCTTCTGTTGGCTCACATGGCCATCTCTGACACTGGCAGGAAATAATGCGTCCCAGTGTCGGATCAGACTCTGACAGCCGCCGCTCGATTGAGACACCAGGCAATCTCAAGGACAAGATTTCCCGTTTGAAAATTTAGGTTTTTGATGCTTGTTTCAAGCCACCTAGTTTGAGGCGCCCAGGTATCGTTCCCATCTCATAATCTCGACGTTCGGATCTCATATCTCTTAAAAAGTCAAAATAGCTCTTTTTCTTTCTCCACTCGGAGTCTCCTACCTTAGTCAGGGCCCTCTCCAAAAGCTTTGAAGATATGCTCTTCGGAACGGGAGATTGGGCCCTCAAGGCCTTCGAGAGATATGTCGCCAATTCAGCAAGTTCGTCCCAACGCAACAACGCCAGCTTCGCGAGCATGAATTTCGAATCGAGTTTCTGCTCACGCAGCAGCTGCGATGCTGGCTCCCCATTCTTCGCAGTTTCGGCTTCCTCTACGCGAAGTTGCTTGAGTTGTTGCTGAATTTCGCTCTTTGTAGTCTTGAAATTGCACCCGGGGAGATCATGCTTTTCGGCGAGAATCCTCTTCAGCTCACCGATCTTTGCTTCGAAGGACGGCGGGCTCACGAGTATTAAAGCATCGAATCGGTGACTTCGGATTATGGCGCTGTCAAAATAATTGATGTGGTTTGTAGCCACGAAGTACAAAATTTTCCGGGCATCCCAGAGCTGTGCGAGTTTGGGAAGCATGCTCGTGGTGAGAAATCGACCAAACGCATCTTTCTCCATATCCCGTTCGCGAACCAGTTCATCGATTTCATCGAAAAGAACAACGGTGTGATCAAGCTCTGAGAGCTGCTTGAAGATTCTGTCCGCGGTCTTCTGAACTAACGCCAGCCCTTCTGCTACAAAGTGACTTGCATGCAACTCAACATACTTCCACTCGATAGCATCGGCCAAGGAACGAATTAGAGTCGTCTTGCTAGTTCCAGGCGGGCCGAACAGGATTGCTGATCTCGCATAGTTTTCTTCAATGGGCTGGCTGTCCGGCTCAAGCTTATCGGTACACGAATGCGCGCGGACAGGATTTATGAACATTTTCCAAAGTTGTTCGGAAACGGAACCTTTGCTGGGGCCCCACGTCTTGCCTCGGGACGCTATTTCGTCGGCAGCCGCGTCAGGTGTCAACTTCTTCTGGGACCTGCTGAGGCTCCTGAGCGCTTCCTCACGGCACCAGATGCCTACGAGCCTTCTGAGCGCTTGTACATACTGGAATACGCTTGCGGTTGCCCAACTCTCAGGTTCACCCAGATTGCCAATTCGGTGGCCTGAAGACCAGCCATACACGTTTTCATCCGGTGGAAGTGGGATTTTTGTTGAATCTGCGTAATGCCAAAAATTGAGCAGTTTTTCACAATACGGTCTGAGCAATGCCTGAATGACCTCTGTCTCTGGCCTCTCTACGAGAGCGCATTGCAGTAGTACAGCAAAAGTTTCGTATACATAGCAGTAACCGTTGCCGGAGTCGCGGTAGTGAAACAGTGGTTTGTAATGCGACCAAGTGCCGACATCGTTTTGCGTTGAAAACAAACATTTGAGGGCTTGCTTGATGACATCTTGTTTGGCTAGATCCGAGTGGAAGTTCTGATCAAACCGCAGAAAGATAGCAAGGCTCCAGGCTAGTTGATCCGAATCTAGCTCAGAAGACCGTGGTTCAGAGTGCAGACTGATTTCGTATCCTAATCGTTGACGTGCCCAGGCGAGCATGCCCTGGCGTTTGAGCGATAGGCTTAATCTCTTGTCGGCTAAAAGCCCTTTGTAGTCTCGGGGGAATCTCGTCTCGATTTCGTAGAGGATGTCAAGGGTCCAGTATGTGTGAAATGCATTTGGAGGGGACCAGTCTCTTTCATCTTGCTCCTCGTCCGCCTCACCGATCCCGAAGCGTTCCGGATTCATCTTCAGCTGGGCCAAGATCCGGAAAAGATGTTTTTCAATGGCGCGCTCGAACTTCTCCGAATATTTCACGACCAGCGGCAGAGCTCGACACCGACAATATATTTCGGCAGAGCCATCCGAGACCCATTTTCGACGCAGAGATCTTTGAGCGAAAATTCCATAAAGTTTGTCTACAGATCCGTAGCCGGTAGGCCACAACTGGCCGGGACAATCCTGCAATGAGCTCAGACAAGTGGCGGTCGTGGTGAGATGTCGCACTCGCCGGCTGCGTTCCAGGCTGTCTTCTGTGGGAAAAAGTTTGAAGCTGATTCCAGATTTGCGAGCTAGGAGGCTGGGAGCATGAAAAAGGCAGAAATTTTGTAAGGAGCGGCGGGCTTCAGTCAGTTGTTCAAAGCTTAACATTTGCGCGTCGGCTTACCGCGTTGTTGGCTCTTATTGAACACAAGTAGGGAGCGCTACTGAGGAGCGCAGCTGATCTAGGTCGGTGTAGATCGCATGAGCAGAAATCGACGGACGAGCACGGTGGGTCAAAGCGCTCTTAATCCGTTCAAGAACGTCGTGGGCTTGCTCAACGGACGCATGCGGATCAATCAGAATCCCGGGGGAACGTTCGGGTCGCGAGCTCACCTCAATTCTCCTCATCGCCGCCGAGATGTTGGGTACGACAGTCACGTACTCACGAAGTGTGAGGTCGGTGGGGGCGTGCACGGCAAACATTGGGATTCCAGCTCCTGCCGCGTAGCCGATCTCCATTGACGCGGACTGTCCTATGTAGCCGTCCGGGCAAACTAGCCAAAGGAAATCCGCCGCACGGATCGACTCCAAGTGACGATCCTGCACCAATCGCACTGAGCGCACACGATCGCTCGCCACGAACAAGAACTCTCCCTGCGCGGCAACAACTCGAGGATCAGCAGGAGAGAGCACCCGCACGGAGAGCGCTGCCAACTCATGAACTGCCCGCGTGACGGCTTCCATGTGGCGATGGAAACTTCCGGACACAGCGGCCCGTAGTTCAGTCCTAGCCTCCATCTGTCCCTCCCTCGCCCTTGGCAATAATACGCTCAGGTGACGTAAAGTTTTACTTGACGTAAATTATTACTTGACTCGAGTCAAGTGTCAAGCCAAACTTGCCGAATATGCCCGAGAAGAATGAGGTCGGAGACGCCTTTGCCGCAGCTCTGCGGCGGATGCTGAAAGAGAACCCCAGTCGCACGATTTCCGCTGCAGCGGACCAATTGGACGTGAGCAGACAGGCTTTCCACGCTTACTTAAAGGGCAAACTCCCGCGGCGCAACACACTGAACCGCGCCATGCACCTGTGGAACCTTAAACTTGATCTGCGAGAGCATTCCTTCGACAGCGAAGCATTTGGTTTGAGAGATGGGAAAAAAGAAAAGCCAGGACCCAACCCCGGACAGCTTGCGCTTTGGGAAATGCTGGACACCGTCACAGAAGAAGACCTGCACGTCACCATGAAACGAGTCGGAAAAGTTCTCCGCTTCGATGTCCGAATCGAAATTCCTGCCTAGTCGACGACCAAGATCACCGACGCAAGGATCTTCTAAGCACAGAGGAACCAACCCCACCCCCAGTCCGTTGTGGAGGTGTAGGAATTTTCACGTCGCCTCTAGCTATAGTCAGGGGACTAGCTATAGACGACGGGAAAATTTCTACACCTGAACTAAAACCGCCTCAACATCTCGTTTAATCTATTCATTTCCAGCCGTTTGCCGAAGCGACTTTTTGCGCTGTGCGGAGCATCTGTATCGTGCCAGTTCTTCAGGCGCTACCAGGGTCGTCACGTCAAGGCCTTGAAGCGCAGCCGCTTCCTTCAGTCCTGCCAATAGCAGGAAAGATGAAAGCGACAAGTCCATGTCTCGTGCGGCATCAACCAACACCCCCTTAGTTCTGCGTCTCGGGTAAACCATTACCTGCAAAGCTGCTCCGTGCTTAAGTTTCGTGCCGTTTTTTTTGGCTCTGACGCCTGGGGCCGTCATGTTTCCTCCGTTTGTCGAACGAATTTCATTCTTGTGAGTCGAGTCGCCGACTCTAAATTCTTGATCATTAACGGCTTGGCATAATCAGTGATCTACCGACCGGCCCAGCATTGGCAGGTCGCCGGTAGGCGGACTCCGTCGCCTCATTTGACCTGCCTGTCCTTCCGGGAGCGCGAGAGAACTCGCAATTTTCCGCGTAAACTCCATCCGCAGTCTCCCGCCAGAAAACTCAGCGTTCCTCCATCAGGATGGGACAGCTTCAGAATCTTGTTTCTCGGCATCCTTCCTCCTACGCAGGTCTCAGGTCCGGTAACGCCGGAGAATCTCCGCGAACTCGTCGTCGGCAGCGAATAGCTGGTTCTTGAGTGCGGCCTGTGGTGATCGCCTGAGGTTCGGCCCGTGGCTGCCGAACTCGCGGTTCTTGATATGTCAGCTTGCAGAAGACCTGGTATGTAAGCCAACAATCTTGCAGACAATACTCAGCGATGCTCCGCAGGTCCCGCATAGACCACCAGTCCGCGACATCAATGCCGTGACCGATCTTCTGACCGCAGCCCAAAGCCGTGGCGAGTGCGTCAAGCGATACGCCTTTCTTGAAGCCCCAGTTTGTCCACAGGCACATTGTGTCTTTCACGTCGGCCGTGTAATAGCGGCGCAGATCGAGTGAGCGGCTCGGGCGGACACCGCGAATCCACGAACGCTGGCGCAGAATAGGCAAGTCGAACTCCATTGCGTTGTGGCCAACGAGCACATCGTTCGGCTGAATAGTGGCCCAGAACTCGCTCAGCACTTTGGATTCGTCTTCATAGGTGATAGCCAGTTCGGTCAGCCGTGCACCATCGTCAATCATTAATCCGATACAGACCACCTGAGCCGTCAAACCGTCCAGCGCCCCTTTCGGAACATTGGGATCAGTCGTAACGGTTTCAATGTCAACTACCGCAGTGCGGCGAAACCCTGTCGCTTGCAAGTTGATTTCGTTCATAGGCTCCCCTAAGACAAAGGGACACGCCGAGCATTTTGGGAATGCGCCTTGCGCGCCCCTTGACTTCGCAGGAGACTACTCCTACGCTGAAAACAGGCCGCATTCCACGCGGTTTCCGCCGGGCTCGCGAAGGACTTGGCGGTTCGAGCGAGTCCGGAGGTTATGTCTTTCGATTCGCGACTGCTTCCGATGAGCTGTGCCGTTCTTGCTAACTCCGCGTCTTCTGGTGTGGGGTAAACTAGCGCGTTGCCCGTCGAATCGTCACTACGAAATATGTAACAGATAGGTTGACATCTGTCAACCTATCTTTTTAGAGCCGATGAAACAAACTTTCGATCCTCGCCAATGGATGTCCCCCTCGCAAGCGGCTGCAGCACGCAAGATTTCGCGTCAGGCCATAGCGAAACTGGTCGCAAAAGGCCGCTTCACGACCTTGGAGGTCGGAGGCAGAACGCTGCTAAAACGCAGCGAAGTTGAATCGTTCAAGCCGCAGCGTCCAGGGCCGGCGCCGAAGAAGAAGCGATAACCTCGGCTTGCAGATTTCACTCGCCGTCGCCAGCCACACAGTCGCCGGGAGTTAGGGTTTCGCACAGAGCCACTTTGCGCTGCATGCACGCGGCCTGGGCCGGCGTGGCCCTGGCCAGCAGATAGTGCTGCGTCGTGGCGTGATCCTCTCGCCCCGCCAGATCAAGCAGGTAACGCTTCTGCGCCTCCGTCAGGGGTTTGGCGCACCCAACCATGTCTGCGGTCACCATGCTCAGATGGATGCTGCGTTCCACCTTGGCGAAGCGTTCCTGCGGCGTCGGCTTGTGGGTGCATCCCGCCGCCATGAAAAAAATGGTCAGCGCAAAAGCTAGGTGGCATGGCTTCATGATTTGCCTGCGGGCACTGGCAACAGGCGGCTTGCCGTCATGCGATGAGTGTAATCCTCCACCGCGCGGGTCTTTCGGAGCATGTCGTACCTTCGCCATCCAGGTACGTGAAGTGTCATGAGCGCATCGAAAACCCTTCCGTGATTTCTGATACGAAGGTGAAGCAGTTCGTGTGCGATAACGAAATCTTGGAAGCCTGACTCTTCGTGCACCAGATCGACAGCAAGCGTCACGATTCCTCGCGAGGAGCAGGAACCCCACTTGCGGGTCATGTGTTGAATGCGGACAATCTGGGGCTCAACTCTCAGACGCGCAGCCCAGTGCGTGACCCGTTCCCTAAGTATTTCTCGCCGATCATTAAGCGTCCGCATCCGCACCACCGCTCAGCAAAATCGCCAGGATGACATCTACGAGCCGTCCACGTTCCACCTTGTCCACTCCCAGAAGCGGACGGTAGAGCCCCGCGCGAAGTCTTCGCTGTTCGTCCCCGTTGACCCGCGCGTTCGGGAAACGAGCCAACTGGGTCTCCGCTTCCTTGGCGAGTTCCATGGCGGGAATGCCAGCTTTACCTAATGCGCCATCATTCTTCAGCTTCCAGAACACCGCGAAAGCTCGGGTCGAAAGCCCGCTGTCTTTGGCTGCTTTCGTTGCCTCTTCCTTCTCCTTCGCTATCGCCTCGATCAGGTCCATGGCCGCAAGGCCTGTTGTTTTGCGGTTTTCGAGGTCCTTGAGAATCCGCTCAGCCCGCTCCCGCAGCGTCTGCAACACCGGCGCTGCATCAGGATCCGCATCAATCTCGGCTTGTAGGCCGCGGACGAGATTGAACACTTTCCCTTCTTCGGAGCCCGGCTCACGTTTCAGTCCTTCGAGAGTCTTGACGTCAAACGTGACGCTCTTTGTAAGCCGACCCAGCCCATCCTGAGTCGCGCTTTCCTCAACAAGGCGCCGTGTCTTGTAAGCCAGATCGGCCAGGTACCCACCGCGATCCCCGTACGCATTCTTGACGGCGGCATAGAGCTGCGCCAGGCGCTTGAAGGTCTTGATGTGATCGCGGAGTTCAGGAGACGGCGACAAGATCTCCCACAACTGTTCGATTTCCTTGTACGCTTCGAAGAAGGCCTTCCTTGGCTCCGGATCCAGGAACCGGCCGTAGACAATTCGTTCGAGGCGCTCGTCGGCACTACCGCCCTCGCCGGCGTCGAGGTAGTCCACCTTCGCGTTTTCGATCTTCTCCAGGAAATCCTTCAGCAGTAGATCGAGATCCTCGATAACACCGCTGACATCGGTACTGTCGAACTGTAAGGCCTTCTTGAGTTCCCGTAACACTCCAACGAAATCAACAACCAATCCGACACGCTTCTGGACGCCATTGGCATCCACATAAGGCCGGTTGACCCGCGCGATCGCCTGGAGCAGGACGTGGTCCCGCATCGGCTTGTCTAGGTACATGCAGTAGAGGATTGGGGCGTCGTACCCGGTCAGCAACTTGTCCGTGACGATAAGGATTTTCGGATCCTCGGTCGGTTTCTTGAATAATAGGCGCACATCCTCCTCGCGCTGCGGCGAAAGCTGTAGTTCCGCAACATGCGGACGCTCGACCACATCCGCGGGGTTTTCCGTGTAGACGGGCACGGACCATTCTGGCGGCAAGTGCTTGTCCAATGCTCGTTTGTACTTGGCGCAAGCGTCACGGTTCACGCCGACGAGAAATGCCTTATAGCCCAGCGGCAGAACCTTCTCCCTGAAGTGCTCGGCGATGAATGCGGCAACTTTCTCGACTCGATCGTCGGCCGTCAGGAAGGTACGCAAGCCCACCGCCCGGTCCAGCACCTTATTGAGTTCGTCGATGTCCGTGACGCCCTCAGCCGCGGCAAGCGCGAAGAACTCCTTGTCCAGTCGCTCTGCTGGGACCGTCATGTCGCTAGGCGCCATCGTGTGGCGGATGGGTAACGTTGTCTCATCCTCGATCGACTCGCGAATCGAGTATTTGTCCAGGTAGCCTTTGTCGTCATCAATGCCAAAGATCTTGAAGGTACCCTCACCCTGTGCGGTCTTTGCGATTGGTGTTCCAGTAAAACCGATCATCGTCGCATTCGGGACCGCCGCCATCATGTAGGTACCAAGGTCTTTTGCCACTGAACGGTGAGCCTCGTCGATGAAGACGAAGATGTTGTCGCGCGTGTTCGTGTTCTTATCAATTCCCTCAAACTTGTGAATCATGGAGATGATCAGTCCTCGCTTGTCGGTCTTCAGGAGGTCCTGGACTTCGCTTTTGGTCCCTGCGCGCCAGACCGAAATGTCCTGTTGCTGCATTTCTCCGAGCAGTTTTTCCACCCAGCCCTTCAGTTGGCCCTCGAGCTCGGTACGATCAACCACAAGGACAACAGTAGCGTTCTTGAAGCGTTTCTTCTGCTCCAGGATCAACCGCGCGCCGGTAAGGAGGGTGAAGGTCTTGCCAGAGCCTTGCGTGTGCCATACCAGCCCGCGCTTTTTACTCGGGTCTTCGCAGCGTTCTACGATCTTGTCGATCGCAATTCGCTGATGCTGGCGCAGTACCGACTTTCGCGTTTCACCATCTTCCACATAGAACAGAATCCAGTGCTGCAGGGTGCGCAGGAAGTCAGTCGGTTCGAAGAAAGCCTGCACGGCGAACTTGTAGGTCTCCTCCGGTTTCTGCTTCCAGCGCGCCATGAAGCGGCGGTTTGCGTTCCAGGTCGCGCCGTACCAGTAGTCGAGTAGATGAGTGACATTAAAAAGCGGCGGCGCGCCGATCAGCTCAGGCGTTTCCTTCTCGTAACGTCTAAGTTGCGTTATAGCGCGCTCAATGGCCCCACCGTCTTTGGGGTTCTTGTGTTCGACGATACAGACGGGGACGCCATTGATGACGAACATCAGATCTGCCCGGTTGCCCTTGCGCGCAGGCGGCTTCAACTTCCACTCCCAGGTAACGTCAAATACGTTGTTACCAGGTGTTTCGAAGTCGATGATCTGCACTGGGCGATGACGCTTCTCGTTCTCGTCATACCATTGCCGTTCGCCGCGTAGCCACGCGAGCATCTCGCGGTTGCCCTCGATTGTGGGAGGGATCGCCTCCAGCTTCTCGACCACCTGGCGGATCACATCCGGCGACATCCAAGAATTGAATCTTGACAGCGATGCTTCCAACTCATTCCGGAATAGCATGCTGGCTTCGCCGCCGCGTTTCTGTTCGGCCGACTCAGGCGTGATCGGATTCCAGCCGATACCGACAACGTGAGCGACCATCGGAAATTGCACCGAACCTGCTTCGCTGATTTTCAGGTCGCTCATGCTTCCACCTCCGCCGGAAGTTGCTGTAATCCTGAAAAGTCGAGGTTGGCGAGGTCGATTTCACCCGAAACTAGACCCTGAAGCACAACATTGAACAACTTCTCAAGTACCTTGCGCTTCGTGCCATGCACTTCAATCTTCCGATCGATCGCATCGAGAATGGCGACGATGTCTCGCTGCTCGCCTTTCTCGGTAGGGAACGCGATCGGCAATTCGCGCACAATGTCGAGGTTCAAGTTCTGCTGCTGACCGCCATGTGCTAGGTGGCGAATTTCCTCGTACCTGTAAGAAAAGAAGTGGTAAAGATACTTAGGATCGATCATTGCATCGGAGGGGCGTATGGCGGCGCAGGCTTGGTTACAAGCTGCCTCGATACCGAGAATGGCGACTCTACCTCGGGTCACTCCTTGACCGTACATCGCAAGCAAGACCGTTCCTGGCGGAAGCAGCTTCGCCGCGGATTCTTGTAATCCCAACTCAGTGATGTGCTCTTCTGTCTCTAGGATTACGCAGTAGTCGACCTCCGTCGTCTTTACCCACGGAATAGTCCCACCAGTCCAATACGTGGGATTCGTGCGGGACGGGGTTCCTCCCGACACTACCGAATGGTGCGCCCCGAGGGGAACAACGTCCCACGACCTCGGTACCGGGCCGATCTCAGTTTCCTTATGCGCTTCACATCTCAGCCCTCCCGTGAAAAGTGTCCGCATTGCCGCCCGCTTCAGCTCTGTGGCCGCCGAGATAACCGCCTCGCTGGCGATAATGCCGTCGTGAACCTTCCACAATAGGTTTGCGATCTTCGTTCGTTCATCGGACGTGAACTCCGGAACCTCGAACTCCGAAATATGGTTCCATGACGTGCGCGGATGCTGCACCCCAGTCGTCCCAGCGACCGCATGTTCTACGAATCCGGGCATGTGGACGACACCAATCAGAAACCGTGGATCAACACCATCCTTCGGGCGCAAAACTAGTAGCTCGGTTGTGCAGATACCGGAGTCATCTGCGAGCACTGCTTTGTCCAGATAAGGACGGAGTTTTCCATATAGCACATCACCGGGTTGGAATGCGTATTTTGCGCTTTGCACCTCACTGGCGATGCCCGCGGTAGTCCTACGAAATCGACCCGACACGACGTGTTCTAGGCCCACGTACACGTCGTTACCCCGAGTTCGCGGATCAACTTGCGTTGTGATCAGATCGCACAAATCCAACAGTCGAACTGTCTTATCACTCGTCATGCCATTGCCCTCAATTTTGCAACCGCGCTGCGGATGCCACGCGAGACATCCGCCTCAGACGCGATCACGGCCTCGAAGCGGTCGAGAATGTCTTTGAGACTCGCATCATCCGTGGTCGCAATAGGACCAACCCACCGGCTCGGGGTGATGTTATAGTCAGCTGACAATATCTGCTCGCGTGTGATCACCGCGATCTCGCCATCGACAGGTTCCCCTTTCAGAAACGCGGCAGCGAGTGGACGAATGGCATCTTCAGGGATGTAGTTCTTGGGCTGTCCTTTCTTGAGGCGCCGGCTGGCGTTCAGCAGGACAATCTTTTCCTTTCGGGCAGCGGGCTTTCGCTTCGAGAGGACGACGATGACGCCAGCAGCGTTGGTGTTGTAAAACAAGTTTTCGGGCAAGAGGATCACGCCTTCGATCAGATCGCGATCAACGAACCATTTGCGAATGTTTCTCTCCTTATCTTCATTCTTTGAACCGGACCCGCGCGTCAGCGCGCCGCTGTCGAGCACCACGGCGGCCCGTCCGCGGTCGTTTAGGCAGGCGGCGGTGTGCTGCAGCCAAGCCCAATCGCCCTTCCCCGTTGTGATCCCGCCCTGTAGGCGAAACCGATCGAGTGGATCGTCGGCGAAGATGTCGGGGTTGAATGGTTGATTCCACATCGGGTTGGCTACCACGATGTCGTAGGTGCGGAGTTTGCTGTCGGCCGTCTTGAACTTCGGGTTGATCATGGTGTCCCCGCGGGCCATCTCTACAGTCATGTCGTGGATGATCGCGTTCATCTCCGCGACTGCGTAGCCCTCAGCCGTCAACTCCTGGCCGTAGAGCTTCAGAGGCACCTTGCTGGTGGATTCAAGCTCGCGCGCCACGAGTTGGAGCTTCACCAGGAGGCCCGCCGAGCCGCAGGCATAATCATGGCACTCGTCGCCAGGTTTCGGACGCATGATGTGCGCCATCAATAAACCGACCTCGGTCGGGGTAAAGAACTCACCGGCACTCTGTCCGGATCCTTCTGCGAACTTACGAAGCAGGTATTCGTACGCCCTGCCTAGGAAGTCAGG
>Ga0102924_1003733_pt1 | contig 15835 bp, 15 predicted proteins | sample PaiPotPPM11metaG_FD_80116 | JGI IMG/M metagenome (GOLD analysis project Ga0102924, IMG submission 80116) | Iron sulfur acid spring bacterial and archeal communities from Banff, Canada, to study Microbial Dark Matter (Phase II) - Paint Pots PPM... ... | reverse complement strand
GGGTAGAAGGACTCGATGGCCAGCTCGGACAGGGTGATGTCGCGCGGGGTGCCGAACACCGTCGTGGTGCTGAACATAGACAGCGTGGCGCCGCGGACGCGCAGGCGCATGGGGACCAGGATCGCGCGCACGTCGGGGCGCGCGGCGGGGGGCGGGCACGGGTAGGCGGCCAGCTCACGGCGCAGGTCGATGAGCGCCGGGTCGGCCGTGGACACGATGTCCCGGTCCAGCCGGTCGAGCAGGTGGGCGCGCCATTCCGGCAGGTTGGCGATGCGCGGCGCCATGCCCTCGGGGTGCAGGCTCAGCCGCAGCACGTTGACCGGCGGCTCGAGCAGCGCGGGCGCCGCGCCCTCGGTGAGCAGGGGGACGGCGTCGTTGGCCGCGACCATCTCCCACCGGCCGTCGATGACCACGGCGGGAAACGGCTCGTGCGCGCGCAGCACGTGCTCGATCGCTTCGTGGACCGCGGACATCGGCGCATCGGCCAGGTCGTTGGCCGGGTACTCCGGGGCGAAGCCGCCGGACAGCAGCAGCACGTTGCGCTCGCGCAGCGGGACGTCCAGGTGCCGGGCCAGGCGCAGGATCATCTCGCTGGTCGGCCGGGAACGCCCGGTCTCCACGAACGACAGGTGCCGGGCCGAGACCTCGGCGCGCAGCGCGAGGTCGAGCTGGGTGAGCCGGCGCCGCTCGCGCCATTCGCGCAGCAGCCTGCCGACCGGGGCCTGGTCCGCGGGCGCCGCCGTCAAGGTGGTCACGCTCGCCACCTTAGGCACGGCCCGGCCGCCCGGCGATTACCCGCCGGGTAATGCGACGTTACCCGCGGCGTAATCGACGGGCGGCGCGGCCGGGCCGACTCTCGTAGGGCGGGCCGCGCAGCAGGCACGGCCCCCGCCCGAGAGGAGCACCAGCATGTCCGACTTCACCGAGCTGGCCGAGCAGTACATCGCCATGTGGAACGAGACCGACCCGTCGGCGCGGCAGGCCCTGATCAACGAGATCTGGTCGCCGGACGGGCGCTACACCGACCCGCTGGCCGAGGTGCGCGGCCGGGAGGAGATCGACCAGATCGTGGCCGCCGTGCAGGCCCAGTTCCCCGGGATGAGGTTCCGGCTGGCCGGCCCCGTGGACGCGCATCACGACCAGGCCCGGTTCACCTGGGAACTCGGCCCGGACGGGGCCGAGGCTCCGGTCGTCGGGTTCGACGTGGTGCAGCGGGACGGGGACGGCCGGCTGGCCCTGGTGCTGGGTTTCCTCGACAAGGTGCCTGCGGCCTGACCAGCGAGCGCCGCGCCGCCCGGCCGGGCCACACCGCCCGGCCGGGTCGTGGCGGCCGGACAGAGCATGGCGGCCGGGCGGGCCGGGTTTTAGAATCGCGTTCTATACGGTGACGAACCGGGAGGACGCTGTGGCGTGGGATTTCTCGACCGAGCCGGAGTTCCAGAAGCAACTCGACTGGGTCGAGGAGTTCTGCCGCACCGAGATCGAGCCGCTGGACCTGGTGCTCCCGGGCGCGGCGTACTCCCGGGACCCGAAGATGAAGGCGCTGGCCGACCCGCTCAAGCAGCAGGTCAAGGACCACGGCCTGTGGGCGCTGTTCCTCGACCGTGACCTGGGCGGCCCCGGGTTCGGCCAGCTCAAGCTCGCGCTGCTGAACGAGATCCTGGGCCGGTACAACTCGGCGCCGGTGATCTTCGGGACCGCGGCCCCGGACACCGGGAACATGGAGATCCTCGCGGCCTACGGCACCGACGAGCAGAAACGCCGGTGGCTGTACCCGCTGATGAACCAGGAGATCTTCTCGGCCTACTCGATGACCGAGCCGGAGGGCGGGTCCGACCCGAACCAGTTCAAGACGCACGCCGAGCGAGACGGCGACGAGTGGATCATCAACGGGGAGAAGTGGTTCACCAGCGCCGGCGCGCGGGCCGACATCCTGATCGTGATGTGCACCAACGGGATGTTCATCGTGCCGCGGGAGACCCCGGGCGTGGAGATCATGGACTACCCGGTGCTGCACAACCACATCCGGTACACCAACGTGCGCGTGCCCGCCGACCACCTGCTCGGCCCGGAGAACGGCGCGAAGGTGCTGGCCCAGCGGCGGCTCGGCGGCGGCCGCATCCACCACGCGATGCGCACCGTGGCCCGGGTCAGGCTGGCCTTCGACATCATGTGCGAGCGGGCGCTGTCCCGCGAGTCGCACGGCAAGATCGTGGCCGAACACCAGATGGTGCAGGAGGCCATCGCCGACTCCTACGCCGAGATCAACATGCTCCGGCTGCTGGTGCTGTGGACCGCCTGGACGATCGACAACTCCAGCACCCAGCAGGCCCGGACCCAGATCGCCACGTGCAAGTACACCTGCGCCAAGGTGCTACGCGACGTGTCCTACCGGGCCCTGCACATGCTGGGCTCGCTGGGCACGACCAGCCTGACCCCGCTGCAGGCCATGTGGGCCAGCGCGCCGACCATGGCCATCGCCGACGGCGTGGACGAGGTCCACAAGGTCACCGTGGCCCGCAACGTGCTCAAGGGCTACCAGCCGCACCCGGGCCTGTGGCCCACCGAGTACCTCCCGGCCAAACGCGAGGAGGCCAGGAAGAAGTACGCGGCCCTGCTGGACGGCGACCCGGACCTCGCGGCCTGGGCCGACCGGGCCGCCCGGCGCGCGAACCTCGGGATCTGACCGTGGACGTCGCGCAGCGGGTCGCGATCATCACCGGCGGCGCGAGCGGCATCGGCCGCTCGCTGGCCCTGGACTTCGCCCGGCGGGACGCGGCCGCGGTCGTAGTGGCCGACATCGACGCCGCCGGAGCCGCGGAGGCGGCGGCCGAGATCGAGGCCGAGGGCCACCGGGCGCTCGCGGTGACGGCCGACGTATCCAGCCGGGCCGACGCCGAGGCCCTGATCGCCCGGGCCGCCGACGCGTTCGGGCGCGTCGACGTGCTGTGCTCCAACGCGGGCATCGTCGTGCCCGGCGGCCTGGAGACCCCGGACGAGACGTGGTCGCGGAGCTGGGCGATCAACGTGCAGAGCCACGTCTACCTGACCCGGGCCGTGCTGCCCGGGATGCTGGCCCGGGGCGAGGGCTACCTGGTCTACACGGCGTCGGCGGCCGGGCTGCTCACCGAGCTAAGCTCGGCGTCGTACTCGGTAACCAAGCACGCGGTGGTCGCGCTGGCCGAGTGGCTCGCGATCACCTACGGCGACCAGGGCATCCGGGTGTCGTGCCTGTGCCCGCAGCTGGTCAGCACCAACCTGGGCGCGACGAGCCGCCGCCTGCTCGGGGCCGGCCCCGAAGCGCCGGACGACGCCGCCGCGCCGCCGGCCGCGCTGTCCGCGGCGGACGGGCTGGGCGCGGCGCAGGCCGCCGTAAACGGCGTGCTCACCCCGGACCAGGTGGCGGCGTGCGTGGTCGAGACCATGGCCGACGAGCGGTTCCTGATCCTCCCGCATCCGGAGGTGGCCACCTATGAGCGCCGCCGAGCTGGCGACCGGGACCGCTGGCTGCGCGGCATGCGCCGCCTGCTGACCCGGCTCAGCCCGCCCGGGTGACCGGCCACGCCCGGCGGCGCGGGCGCCGGGACGTGGCAGGATGACCGGATGGTAGATGGCATCAACGCGGCGAACGTGACGGCCTGGCTCACCGGCCACATCGAGGGCGTCCGGGCTCCGTTCACGTTCGAGCTCATCGCCGGCGGCCGGTCGAACCTGACGTTCGCGGTGACCGACGCGGCCGGCCGGCGCCTGGTGCTGCGCCGTCCCCCGATGAGCCACGTGCTGCCGACCGCGCACGACATGGGGCGCGAGTACCGCATCATCTCGGCCTTGCGGCCCACGCCCGTCCCCGTGGCCACAGCACTGGGCTACTGCGACGACGAGGCCGTGAACGACCGTCCGTTCTATGTCATGGATTTTGTCGAAGGGTTCGTCTTGCGCGGCGCGGCGGCCGGCGAGGCCGCGCTGGACGAGCCGACCCGCCGCGTGGCCGGCGATGACCTGGTCGACGTCCTGGCCGCCATCCACCAGGTGGACGTCGACGCGGTGGGCCTGGGCAACCTCGCCCGCCGCGACGGATATATCGAACGGCAGCTACGGCGGTGGCACGGACAGTTCCAGCAGTCCCAGCAGGCAGCCCGGGAGCTCGGCGTGTACCGGCCGGTCCCGCTGGTCGACGAGGTGCACGGGCTGCTCGCCGAGCGGGTACCCGAGCAGCTCGGCACCGCGATCGTGCACGGCGACTACCGGATCGACAACACCGTGATCTCGGCCGCCGGCCGGGTCCAGGCCGTCCTGGACTGGGAGCTCTGCACGCTGGGCGACGCCCTGGCCGACCTGGGCACGCTGCTGTCGTACTGGGCCGATCATGCGGTGGCCGAGATGGCCGGCCCGGCGCCCGGCCTCGGGCTGAGCGACCCCGTGCTGAGGGGGGATGTGCCCGGCGGTGCGACCGGGCAGCTCGCCGCGACCGCGCTGCCCGGCTTTCCCAGCCGGGCCGAGGTGGCCGAGCGGTACGCCGCCCGGTCCGGGCGCGACCTGTCCGAGCTCGGATTCTACGTCGCGTTCGCGTACTGGAAGCTGTCCTGCATCATGGAAGGCGTATTCGTCCGCTACGCGGCCCGCGCGATGAACGACGACGACCGCGCCGCGGCCGAGGCACTCGCGCCCGGCGTCGAGGACCGCGCCCGCCGCGCGATGGAGGTGCTGACCTCGTAGCGGGTCACGGGGCTAGCGGGGCCACAGGACTACCGGCTCACGGGACGCCCGGGCGGCGGTCGAGCACCCGGACCGCCTTGCCCTCGCTGCGCGGGACGCCGCCCGGCGGGAGCACCGCCACGGTGATCCGCAGGCCGAGGTGATCGGCCAGCCGCCGTTCCAGCCGCTCGCGCAGCCGGGCGGGATCCTCGCCAGGACCGGCCGGCTCGCACTCGACGGTCAGCTCGTCCAGCGGGCCCGGCCGCTCGACGATCAGGCGGTAGTGCGCCGCGACGCCGCCCGCGCCCAGCAGGACGTGCTCGACCTGGGACGGGTGGAGGTTGACGCCGCGCACGATCAGCATGTCGTCGTAGCGGCCGCGCAGCCCGGTCAGCCGCGCCGTCGTCCGCCCGCAGGGGCAGGGGCCGTCGCTGCGGCGGCCGACGTCGCCGGTGCGGTAGCGCAGCAACGGCATGGCTTCCTTGGTCAGCGTGGTGAAGACGAGCTCCCCCTCGGCTCCGGGCGGCGCCGCCCGCCCGGTGCCGGGATCGATCACCTCGACCAGGAAGTGGTCCTCCTGAACGTGCAGCCCGGTCCGGGCCGGGCATTCGGCGGCCACGCCCGGCCCGCACATTTCCGACAGGCCGTAGAAGTTGACGGCGCTCAGGTCCAGCGCCCGCTCGATCTGGCCGCGCATCCCCTCGGTCCACGGCTCGCCGCCGAACAGCCCGAGCCGCAGATCGGGCAGAACGCCGCCCGGTGCGGCGGCCTGGGCGATCGCGAGCGCGTACGACGGGGTCGACACCAGGACCTGGGCGCCGAGGTCGCGCAGGAGGGTGGCCTGGCGGGCGGTGGCCCCGCCGGAGACCGGGACCACCGTGGCCCCGATGCGTTCGCCGCCCTGGTGAAAGCCGAGCCCGCCGGTGAACAGCCCGTACCCGTTTGCGTTGTGGATGACCATGCCCGGCCGGACGCCCGCCATGGTCATGCCCCGGGCCATCAGCTCGGTCCAGGTCTCCAGGTCGGCCGCGGTGTAGCCGACGACCTTCGGCCGACCGTGCGTGCCGCTCGACGCGTGGACCCGGACGACCTGCTCCCGGGGCACGGCCAGCAGGCCGAACGGGTAGCGGGCGCGCAGGTCGGCCTGGCCGGTGAACGGGAGCCGGAGCAGGTCCTCGAGCGAGCCGATGGCCCGGGGCGCGGTCAGGCCGACGGCGGCCAGCCGCGCGGCGCCGAACGGCTGGCCGCGCAGCATGCGCGCCACGGTCGAGCGCAGCCGGTCGAGCTGGAGCGCCTCGAGCTGCTCGCGTGGCAGCGTCTCGGCCCGGTCCCAGATCGCCTCCTGGCCGCCGGCGCGCTCGCTAGAGCTGGCGCCCGGCCGCATTCCAGTGCACCTCCAGGTTGCGGACCAGCGCCGGGCTCAGGTGGCAGCGCGCCTGCTCCACCGAGAAGACGGCCATGTACTCGCGGAACAGGTCGACGGGCTCCTGGCCCGCCCGCAGCGCGCGCCGGTTGGCGGCCGCGTTCACCAGGCCGGAGTTGGTCAGCGCGTCGATCCGCGCCTCGACCGCCCGGTCCATCTCGGCGGGCTCGACCACCTCGTCGCACAGCAGGGCCGCGTCTGGCTCACCCGCGGTCCATTCCCGGCCGGACAGGATCGCCTGCCGGGCGGCGCGGTCCCCCACGAACCGGGGCAGCCGCAGGTTGGACGCGCCCGGGATGATCCCTTCCTTGCGCGCGGGCAGGAACAACCGCGAGCCACGCGCGGCGATGACGTGGTCCACCACGTGCAAGAGCTGGCAGGCGCCGCCGACGGCCAGCCGTTCGACGGCCGCGACCCAGAGCTTCTCGACCGAGGTCTCCCCCGCCGCAGGCTCGCCGCCGGCCGCGTCGAGCGCCAGGCCGCGGTAGATCTTGTGCACAAAGCCAAGGTCGCGCAGCAGGTAAAAGAGAAAGTCGATGCGCCCGTGGTACAGCCGGGTGAGGTTGAGGCCCGACCCGAACACCCGCGTGCCCGGGTAGCGGGGGTGATCGACCACGCCGCCGCGCAGCACGCCGATCTCGATGTCCGGGTCCAGCAGGATCAGGTCCACGGCGGTCTCGGTCGGCCCGAGCGTCAGGTCGTCCTCGGCGTTGAGGTGCTTGGGGTTGCTCAGCTCGAGCAGGCCCGCCCGGCCGCGGCGGGTGACCCGCACCGGGCCGAGGTCCACCACGCCGCGGGCCCGCAGCTCGCCCAGCCGACCGAGCGCCTCGGGGGTCGGGCGCAGCATCGCCCCGATCAGGTGCCGCCCGGCTCGCGGCACGGCCAGCACCTGCCCGACCAGCAGGCCCTGCGCGAGCTCGATGCCTTCCTTGTCCGGCAGCGCCCGGGCCCGCTCGGCCTCGAGCTGGGCGGACGTCGGCACCAGGCCGGGCACCCGGACCGCGGCCGCGGCCAGCAGTTCCTCGACCCGCAGCGACCGGGTGCAGCCGCCGGTCAGCGTGTCGTAGAGGCCGGCGGCGTGGGAACGCAGGAAGCTCTCCCGGGCCTGGTCCATCATGGCCGCGAGGGCCGCGCGGGCGGCGAGCTCGCCCGGCGTGCCGCGGGCCGCGGCGGGCAGGCGCTGGATGAACCCCTGCCCGCGGGCCAGGAACACGGTGACCGCCTCGGCCGCGGCCTCGAACGGCCCGGCGTCCGGGCCCGGCGCGGAGGCCGCCCAGTCCCCCGCCTCCGTCGCGGGCAGCCCGGCCCGCTCCAAGACCTCGGCCGGAAATTGCGCCGTCGTCATCGGACCATCATCGCCGCCCGCGGCGCCGGACCGGAAGGCCATCGCCGCGTGTCCGCCGCCGCCGGCCGCCGAACGCCACGAGACGAGGCCACCGCACCCGGCGCGGCCAACCCGGGAACGCCACCGCGGGGCCACCGCGACCCCGGGCCAGCCCGGGAACGCCACTGCGCGGGGCGACGGCGCCTGCGGGCGGCCGAGCGTTGCGGCCTCGTCGACCTCGTCCGCTACTTCGAACTACCTGATACGAAGGCGCCCCGAGCAAAATTATATTATAACTAGACCCTGGAAATTCTCCGATGAAACGGACGCCGTAGATGCCCCAGGACCAACCGCCCCGCACGATCGTGATCACTGGCGCCGGCCGCGGCATCGGCCGGGCCACGGCCCTTCGGCTGGGCACCGGCGGCACCCGGGTCCTCGCGCTGGACCACGACGGCGGCGAGGCCGAGCGGACCGCCCGCGCCGTCACGGCCGCAGGCGGCGTGGGCGCCGCCGCCGCCTGCGACGTGACCGACCAGCCGTCGGTCGAGGCCGCCATCGCCGCCGCCGGCCGGGTCGACGTGCTGGTCAACAGCGCCGGGATCATCGAGGACAAGGCGCTCGAACAGGTCAGCGCCGACGACATGCAGCGCATGTACGAGGTCAACACCGCCGGCCTGTTCCTGGCCACGCAGGCCGCGCTGGCCGGCATGCCGGACGGCGGCCGGATCATCAACGTCGCCTCGCGCGCCTACATCGGCTCGCGCGACGACGCGCACTACGTCCCGTCCAAGGCCGCGGTGGTCGGGCTCACCCGGACCCTGGCCATCGAACTGGGCGCGCGCCGGATCATGGTCAACGCGGTTGCCCCGGGCACGGTCCGCACCCCGCCGCTGGCCGGGCTGTCCGAGGAGCGTCCGAGCCGGCTCGCCGGCAGCTGTCCCGCCGGACGGCTGCCCGAGCCCGAGGACATCGCGCATGCGATCGCGTTCCTGGCCGACGACCGGACCCGTCACATCAGCGGCCAGGTACTGATCATCGACGCCGGCCGCTCCACCGACCTCAGCCCCGCCTAGACGCCGAATGAGGAGTCACTCATCGACGTGAACGTAGTATTGGGCTCGCTATGACCAGCCCTCCCCGCATTCATGCCCTCCGGGCCGGGCTGGGTGGTGCTGGCGAGGCAGCTGCGTTTGTGTGACCAAGGTGTCGACCCCGGCGTCCCGCCCGCGCGATCCTGAGTCGGTGAATGTCCCGGAGGGCTTGCAATACGGGCGGTTCGAGAACCGTCGGCGGCCGGCCCGGCCGAGGCGAGACGCCAGCAGCCGGCCAGCGCCTGACTTGACTGGTTTCGGCCTGCCTGACTGCCTGTTCCGGACCGTCCAGAACCCGTTGGTTTCATGATCGTGGTTGATCGGTTGCGCCATTTGCAACCGATCAACCACGATCATGAAACGGCCGGGTGTCCGCCAACCGGCCGGGCGGTCGTTGTGCCCGGAATATGCCGGTTCGGCGGTTTCAATTCCTGAGCAGGTCCCATTTTCCGGCCAGGCCGGGTAGCGAGCCCGGCGGTACACCCATCACGGGCGGCCCCGACGCCTACGGCGGGTTCGAGGCCGCGCCCGCCCGAAAGCCCAGGGTGGGGTTGACGTGGACGGTCCGGACGCCGGGGGCGGGTCAGGCCGGCGGGCGGCGCGGGCGGGCTAGGCGCGGGCGCGTAGGCGGCGGAGCATGCGGGGGTCCTCGAAGCCGGCCGCGCGGGCGGCGGCCTGGATCGTGGCGCCGTGGCCGATCAGGTGTTCGGCGCGCTCCGTCCGCAGCAGCTGCTGGTAGCGCAGCGGCGACATCCCGGTGGCCTGCGCGAAGCGCCGGGTGAGCGTCCGTTGGCTCACGCCCGACGCCGCGGCGAGATCGGACAGCCGCAATCGTTCGGTGAACCGGGCCTCGATCAGGTCCTGGATTAGGTGGACGGTGTCGCTGAGATGCGAGCGGTGCCGCAGCAGCGCGCTGGCCTGCGGCTCGTCGCCGTTGCGCCGCGCGTAGACCACCATCTCGCGGGCGATCCGGGCCGCGAGGCCGGGGCCGTGCCAGGTGGCGATCAGGTGCAACGCCAGGTCGATACCGCTGGCGATGCCCGCCGACGTGGCCACGCGGCCGTCGACCACGTAGAGAACGTCCCGCACCACGGCGGCCTTCGGGTACCGCCGGGCCAGCTCGTCCTGAACTTCGTGGTGCGTGGTGCACCGCCGGCCGTCCAGCAGCCCGGCCCGGCCGAGCACGTCGGCTCCCGCGCAGACGCTGGCCACCGTGCCGCCGCGCGCGTGGTGCTCGGCCAGCCGGCGCGCGCTGGCCGCGGCGAGCGGCCCGCTGCGCGCGAGCGTGGGGGCGCGCCAGCCGGGCACGATGATGAGGTCGTCGGGCGCCAGCTCCGGCCAGTCCGGATCGGCCCGCAGCGTGAGCCCCTGCGCGCTCGGCACGTCGGGCTGCTCGGCCACGTAGCGCAGCTCGTAGGGGTATCCGTAGCTGGCCGCGGTGGAGAACACCTGCGCCGGCCCGGCCAGGTCCAGCAGGTGCAGCCCGGGGACGAGCAGGAACAGCACACGCGGCACGATCTGGTCAGCTCCCGGTGGTGACTGGCGCCAGCTCGGCGAGCGTGCGGATCGCGGCGAACCGCCCGGCCAGCGCGTACTCGGTGCGGGCGATGACGTCGGCCGCGGGCAGCGTGCGGGGGTCGGCCAGGATCTCGGCCACGCTCCGGCCGGGTGGCGCGTCCCGGTGCGGGATCGGCGAGGTCGCGGTGGCGTCGGTGACGAACGTGACGGCGAAACCGAGGTCGGCGGCAACCCGGGCGGTGGTCTCGCAGCACTGCTCGGTCCGGATCCCGCAGAGAGTTAGGTCACGGACCGCGCGGGCGGTCAGCATCTGCTGGAGGTTCGTCGTGGTGAACGCGTTGTGCGAGGTCTTGGTGATCACCGGCTCGCCGTCGCGCGGCACCAGCCCGTCCATCATCCGGACGTAGCCGCGGCCGGGGTCGAAGACCGAGCCGGTGCCCGGCTCGGCGTGCAGGACCCAGACGACCAGGTCACCGTCGGCCCGGGCCGCGTCCATCAGGCGGCTCACCCGCCCGGCGATCCCGGGCTCGGAGATCGCCGCCCAGATCGGCTGCTGCCGGAAGGATTCCTGGACGTCGATGACGATCAGTGCGCTGCGCATGCCTCCAGCCTGGCCGGCAACGGGGCCCGGCCGGAAGGCAGTTTCGCGTCCCGGTGCGGACCGATCTGGTCACCGTGCTCTGATCACGGGGGCCGGCTGCCCTGGCCGTCCCGGCCGGCCGCGGGGGACAATAAGTGTTCCCGCGCGAACGAGACAGGGGTGCCCGATGATCTTCATCACCGCCAGGTTCCGAGTACGGCCCGAGGACGCCGACCGCTGGCCCGAGATCTCCGGTGAGTTCACCCGGGCGACCCGCGCCGAGCCGGGCTGCCTGTGGTTCGACTGGTTCCGCAGCGTCGACGACCCGACGGAGTACGCGCTGACCGAGGCGTTCCGCGACGGCGACGCCGGGGCCGCCCACGTCCAGTCGGAGCACTTCAAGCAGGCGCAGCAGACACTCCCGCCGCATCTGGTCGAGACGCCCCGGATCGTCAACATGACGGTCCCGCAGGACGACTGGTCGCTGCTCGGCGAGATGGCCGTGCCTGAGGGCGGCTGATTCCGCCCGGCCAGTGCGACGGCCTGGTCAGCGAGGACGGCAGCCGGGTGGCGGCGTCGCCCGCCGCCGCTTCGAGCTGCGACTGGATCAGGAACAGGGTCCGGGACAGGTCGGCGCCGCTCAGGTCGGCGCCGCGCAGGTCGGCCCCGGTGAGGTCGGCGGCGGCCAGGTCCGCGCCGCGCAGGTCGGCGCCGATCAGGCTGGCACCGCGCAGGCTGGCGCCGCGCAGGTCGCCGTCGCGCAGCTTCTTCCCGGCCAGATCCCGTCCGGCCAGATCAGGTCCAGCCAGATCAGGTCCAGCGGGGCTGGCCTCACGGGCCATGGCAGCAGCGCGCGCCAGGTCGCCAGCGCGCCGGAGCAGGCCGGCGACTCCCTGCCGGTACGCGGCCAGGTCCAGTTCCTCGAGCGCGCCGGGACTGGCGCGGGTCAGCCGCTCGGTCTCCTCGATGGCCCGGCTCAGCTCGCCGCGCAGCGACGAGGCCGGCGGGAGCGCCCGCGCCTCGCCCAGGTACCAGAGCAGCTCGTGCAGCTGCCGCATGATCGCGAACACCCGGAACATCTGCGCGCCGTGGTCCGGCGCCGCCCGCCAGTCCCGGCCGCCGAACGTGACCTGGGCGACCTGCTGCCCCGCGCCGAAGCAGTCGTAGGCGGCGCAGCCCGGGAAGCCGCGCGGCCGCAGGCGCGCGTGAATGCCGCAGCGGAAATCCGGGCGCAGGTTCGGGCACGGCTGCCCGGCGGCCTTAGTGATGGCGAAGTCGGCCGAGGCCGAGAAGGCCGACGCCACACAGCACAGCCCGAAGCAGCGCTCGCAGTCGGCACGCAGGTCCGGGCGATCGCCGCCCGGGCCGGAAGCCGCGGCGGGCTGTTCGTCGGGCACACCCCGCAGCATAGGGCGGCCCGCGGGAACGGCGTGACCGGGCCGATCTTCGCCGATCCCGGGCGGCGTTTACGAGCCGTCGTCGCGGAAGGCCCGCCAGAGCTTGAACAGGCCCGCCTTGTCACCGGCTAAGTAGAGGCCGATCACCGTGGCCCGCTCGCCGGGCGTGAGGCCGGGACGGCCCAGGTGGTCGCGATAGATGCCGGCTAACGCGCAGAGGTCGCAGCCCTTGGTGTAGCGGGCGTGCCCGCACGCCGCGCGCACGCCGCCGCGGTCGGCCAGGCCGGCCCGGGCCATGCGCGCGGCCTGGTCACTCGGCGCTGGCGTGGTCGGTCTCAATGGCTGCCGCATCGTGGATCCTCCATTCGCCCGAACCCGATTCTAATGGCACGAATGCCGCGGAAGCCCGTTCCGGTGATGTCACGGGCAGTCGGGCGTGGCGGAGGATTCCCGCGGCCGGCGAATGGGAAAGTAGGGCGGTAGCCCCCGGAACCACCCGAGATGACATCAACGGGCAGTGAAGGGGAGCGAGTGTTCTACCGCAAGTTCATGGTGATGGTGTGCGCGGGTCTCGCGACACTGGCGCTGGCCGCCCGGCCAGCCCAGGCCGCGGCCCGCTTCGGTCATCCGCTGCGTTACATCGCCTTCCAGTACGCCTTCGCGCAGCGGGGCAAGTGGTACTGCTGGGGCGGCATCGGGCCGTCCTGTTTCGACTGCTCCGGGCTGATCTACGTCGCCTACCGGCGGCTGCACATCCCGATGCCCCGGACCACCTACGAGATGCTGGCCAGCCGCCTGCTGGTCCGGATCAGCAAGCGCCAGGCCCGGCGCGGGGACCTGGCGTTCTATGGCCCAGAGCACGTGGAACTGGTCGCCGGCGCCAACGTCACGTTCGGCGCGCACGCGCCGGGCCAGCGGATCAGCAAGACCTTCGACTCGGGCTACTGGCACCCGACGGCCTATTACCGCGTCCGCGGCGGGGGCTGACCGCCGGGCCATTCCGCCATTCGCACGGACGGACGTGCGGTGATGTCGGCGACACGCGGATGTCGAACTTATGTTTGACATCCGCGGGTCGCTGATACAGGGTAAGGCACGTGCTCCAGGCACGCAGCTACCCCCGACACAGGAGGCATTCCAGGTGGGCCAGAAGACCGTCCGGTTCAGCGACCTCAGCGGTGAGATCATCGCCCAGGACGATGCGGTGACCCGCATCGTGGTTCACGAGCATCCCGAACTCGGCGCCAGCCCGGTGGAGATCGAGGTGCTGGCCGACGAAGCGCGGGCCATCGAGAAGGCGGCCCTGCGGGTCGCCGTGGTGGACCTTTATCTCCCGGGCGACGACGAGGGGCGCCGGGTGACGATGGACGTGGATTCGTTCGACGAGCTGGCCACCGAGCGTGCGATGAGCGAGATCCTCACCGCCGCCCGGCCGGCCAAGCGGACCGCCAAAGCGGCCGCGAACGGCGGCGACCGCCTCAATTACGCCAGCCTGGCCCACGCGGGCAAGCCGCACAAGGGCAGAATCACCGACGCGGAGAAGCAGCTCGTGGGCGAGCGGTTCGACGAAATCAATGAGCAACTCGCCGAGCAGGGAATCCGCACGATCAGCCTGGCCGACCCCGAGCATGTCGAGCGATACGGGCTTGAGGAGCTGGTCAGATCGCGCGGCGCCGGACCCGCCTAGGAACGACCTCAGGCCCCGATGTCGGTACCACCACGGGTCGCGGTGGTACCGACATCCGCCGGGGCTTGCCTAACCGGGGCTTACCTGATCGGGGGCTTACCACGCCGGCCGCGTAACCGCGAATACCGGCCGCGGTTTTGTCAAGACCCGCTCGCGGCCTGAAACTTGACGACCAGCTCGCTGGGGACCCGGCCGCGATCCCTAACCTCGATGCCCTGCGCCTTCGCCCATTCGCGGACCTCGGAAGGACTCGGGCCGCTGCTGGCGTTGCGCCGCGCGCCGCCCGGGCCTTTGCGCCGGGCCGGGCCGTTGACCTTGCGCCCGGCCGCAATATACTTCTCCATCGCCTTCCGCAGCGCCTTCGAATGAGCCGCGCTCAGGTCAATCTCGTAGTCCGCGCCATCCAGACCAAAGCGGACAGTTCCTTCTGCCTCACCGCCATCGAGGTCGTCGATGAACAGGGTCTGTACCTTCTGGGCCATGCGTACTCCGTTCTCAGCGGAAGACCGAAAGACTAGCATAGCCTGCCGACTGCGCTTAGTTTGAGAATCTAGCCTCCGGACTTGACTATCCACGGGGAAGTCCACGGACTTACTCGTCCGTCCTGATTCACCCTCACATGCCCGGCACCAGGCCGAACTCCGCGCGAATACGTCGTCATTTATGACAGGTCGCCGAGGGCCTGCCCGGCGCTCCCCCGGCTTTCGGACGCCAATCTTCCGGGCGTAAGCGCACGGATAATCCCCGCTCGGTCCGGGCCTCGCGGGCCAGGTCGGGCAGCCGGCGGAGGATTTCATTCGCCTCGGCCGCGTCGCGGTCCTCGATACGCGCGGTCACGCGCCGGCCCGCGACGTCGAGGCGGACCGACGCCAGCCCGAGCCGACGTTGAACCGGGCCCTGGACCCAGCGGATGCTCTGCACCTTCTCCAGCGGAACCCAGGTGGTCTTCCGGCAGACCCGGCCGCGCGCGGCCACGACGTAGCGGCCGTCGAGGTCCCAGGCCAGGAAGTGGTAGGTCAGCGGCGCTTTCCAGCGTGCCCGGCGCGGCGCCGCCTGCGACGGCTTGGGCCGTGTGCCCAGCAGCTCGCAGATCATCTGATCGGCCTGCGCGGCCGATCCGACCGGGATCAGCCCGCGCAGGCGCTGCGCCTCCGAGCGATTCTCGCGGCGCTGGCGCGGCCCGGCCACGTCCACCTCGAGCCTGCACCAGCCGAATGCCCGCCAGACCAGGGGCTCGACCAGGCGCACGGCCTGGACCCGTCCCGGGCGGATGGTCTCGGCGGTGGTCTGCACCAGCCCGGACCGCAGCCGCAGCCCCTCCGGCGCCGCGGCGACGATCGTGCCGTACTCGCCGTTGAACTGGCGCCAGACCACCAGCACGATGCCCAGCGCGAACGGCAGGAACGGCGCCACGCCCCCGGGCTGGCCGGTCAGCGCCACGACCGCGGCTATCGCGGCGATCACCAGGGCCGCGAGCGCCCCGGCCCGGCTGAGCACGATGGCGGCGGCCAGGCGCGCGGAATCGACCCGGAACAGCACCCGCTCGGGCGCCCGGCCCGGGCCGCCGTCCGGCCCGGCTCGCCCGTCTCGCCCGTCGGGTCCGCCCGGCAGCGACGACGCGGCCCCGGGCACCCGGGCCATCGCCAGCAGCCGTTCCCGCAGTCGCTCGGCGTCGGCCAGCGGCAGGCAGGCCAGGCGGCCGCCGGAGGAGTCGGCGCCCGCCATCCGCAGGCGGATCTCGGCCAGCCCGAGCACCCGGGCCAGCCCGCTCTGCACCACGTCGATCGCCTGGACCTGCGAGAGCGGGAACCGCCGCGACTCACGCCGGATCAGCCCGGTGTCGATGCGCAGCACCCCGTCGGCGACCTGCCATCGGGTGACGAGCCAGCTGACCACGCCGCTGACCAGCACCACACCGACGATGACGAGGTCGACGACCAGGTCGCTGCCGGCCTGGCGCTGGTTGGCGACCAGCAGCACGATGATCAGGCCGCCGATGGTCAGCAGATGGCGGCCCGCCCGGACCAGGGGCGAGAGCGGATGCAGGCGGTGCCAGCCCTCGACGTCGCCGACCGGGCCGGGCGGGCCGCCATCTGCTGACCATCGGCGGCCTGATC
>Ga0102924_1003732_pt1 | contig 15836 bp, 12 predicted proteins | sample PaiPotPPM11metaG_FD_80116 | JGI IMG/M metagenome (GOLD analysis project Ga0102924, IMG submission 80116) | Iron sulfur acid spring bacterial and archeal communities from Banff, Canada, to study Microbial Dark Matter (Phase II) - Paint Pots PPM... ... | reverse complement strand
AGGGCTATACCGTCAAGGAGGTGTGGTGCGAGACCGCCCAGGACATCACCCGCGAGCTGTACCTCGGCCTCACTCTCGACCGCGATGCACGCAAGCCGGTGCTGATCCTCAGCGCTCAGGGCGGCATGGAAATTGAAGACGTCGCCGAAACGCATCCCGAGGCGATCGCCAAACTCCACCCCGACCCGTGGCGCGGGCCGCTGCCCTTCGAGGTGCGCGACCTCATCTTTCGGGCCGGGCTCGGTCCCCTGCAAGCGCAGCTGACGCCGCTGGTGGTCAAGCTCTACGCGCTTGCCCGCACCTACGACGCGCTCACCATCGAGATCAACCCGCTGGCGCTCACCCAGGACGGCGGCCTGGTGGCGGCGGACGGCAAGCTCGAGATCGACGAGAACGCGATGTTCCGTCACAAGGACCTGCATGGCGCCGACGAATCGGAAGAGGATCCCCTCGAAGCGGAAGCGCGGCGTCGCAAGCTGACCTACGTTCGGCTCGATGGGTCGATCGGCGTCATCGGCAACGGCGCCGGGCTGGTGATGAACACGCTCGACCTGGTCCAACGCGAAGGCGGTCGCGCCGCCAATTTCCTCGACATCGGCGGCGGCGCCAAGGCCGAAGTCGTCCATAGCGCGCTCGAGTTATTGGCCGGCGATCCACACGTGAAGGGCATCCTCATCAACATCTTTGGTGGGATCACGCGCGGCGATGAGGTGGCGCACGGCATCATCGACGCCACACGCGATCTCAATCTCAAGCTGCCGCTGGTGGTGCGGATGACCGGCACCCGGGAGGAGGAGGGACGGCAGCTGCTTCGCGAGGCCGGGATCACCCCCGAGGTTACGGCGACCGGCGCCGCCCGGAAAATCGTCGAGCTGGCGGGAGCAGCCGGCCGATGAGCATCCTGCTCTCAAAAGCGAGTCGTGTCGTGGTCCAGGGTCTCACCGGACGAGAGGGGACCTTTCATGCCGAGCAGATGAAGGCCTATGGAACGAATATCGTGGCCGGCGTGAGCCCCGGCAAGGGCGGCAGTACCCAACTCGGCATCCCGATCTTCGACACCGTGGTCGATGCGCGGCGTGAGACCGGCGCCGATGTCAGCGGCATCTTCGTGCCGGCGCCCTTTGCCGCCGACGCCATCATGGAGGCGGCCGCCGCCGGCATCGGCCTGATCGTGTGCATCACCGAGGGCATCCCGCTCTACGACATGGTGCGGGCGCGCGCCTTCGTCGTGGACGCCGGCGTCAAGCTCATCGGCCCGAACTGTCCGGGCCTGGTGACCGCGGGCCAGGCCAAGGTGGGCATCATTCCCAACCACATCAATCGCGAGGGATCGGTTGGCATCGTGTCACGGAGTGGCACCTTGACCTACGAAGTCATCCAGGGACTGAGCCAGGCTGGGGTAGGGCAGACAACCTCGGTCGGGATCGGCGGCGATCCCATCCTCGGGCTCTCCTTCACGGAGGTCCTGCAGCTGTTCAAAGACGATCCGGCCACCCGAGCCGTGGTCATGATCGGCGAGATCGGGGGAAGTGACGAGGAAGCGGCGGCGGACGAGGTGATCGGCCCCGGGTTCGGAAAACCGGTGATCGGCTTCATCAGCGGGCGAACGGCGCCGCCGGGGAAGCGGATGGGTCACGCGGGCGCCATCATCTCGGGGAACACGGGGACGGCGGCATCGAAGCTGAAAGCATTGACGCAGGCGGGGGCGCAGGTGTGCGACACGATTGAGGAGGTGGTGGCGGCCGCCGCGGCCGCCGTCGGTCAACCGTCAAGCGCCGTACCTCGTTAACCCACCGCGCAGGACGGCGAGCCCGGTCCGAACCCGTGCCCCGTGCCCCACGACGGCGCTTTCGCCGGTCACGCCGCGCCGGTCTGGTCCTGCTGCTGGTCATCGTCGGCCTGACGATCGTGGCCTACCTGCCGCCGGGAAGTCTGACGGCATCCGTGCCGCCGCCACGCTATGGCGACACGTCCCTTAACTGGCTCCGCGTCGATCACGGACAGATCGTCGACGGCTCGGGGCGAAAGATGTTGCTCCGCGGTTTCAATGTGGACACGCTGGTCTCCTACCCGAAGAACCCGCCGGCGCCCCTCGATGAGGAGGACGCCGCCCTGATGCAGCGGGCGGGCTTCGACGTGGTGCGGCTTGGCATCGACTGGGCGCAGCTCGAGCCGGAGCGCGGCCGCATCGACCGCACCTACCTCGAGCGTGTGGCGACCACGGTCGACCTGCTGATCCGGCACGGGCTTTATGTCGTGCTCGACATGCACTTCCGCCTTGGCTGGAGTCCTAAATTCGGCTACTCAGGGGCGCCGGCATGGGCGACCCTGCTCGTGCCCAACTGGAACCCGTTGCCGCAATACTCCTGGAGCCCGTCGCTCTCCCCGGCCGCCTTCACGTCCGATACCTACTTCTGGCTGTCGTCGGATTGGAAGAAAGATTTCTACACCACCTGGCAGGCGGTAGCGACCCGGTTCAAGGACACACCCGGTGTAGCCGGCTACGACATCTTCAACGAAGCGCACCCGCTGCCGATTCCGCCGCGCATCTTCGAGAAGTCGTACCTGTGGCCGATGTTCAAGGACGCGATCGAGGCGATCGGCGCCGTTGACTCGAATCACCTCTTCTTGGTCGAGGGCATCCTGTTGCTCTCCCTGGATACGGCGGTGGTGCCACTCAAGGCGCCGGACCTCGTCTATGGCACGCACCTCTACGAGGGCTCCCTGGTTCCGCCGTTCTTTACGGGCGATCCGACGTTTCTCCGGTCGCGGTTTCAGCAGCGCGTCAAGGAAGCGGCCGAGGTGCCCGCGCCGCTCTGGATCGGCGAGCTCGGGTATGACCTGAGCCAGAAGACGGCGGGCGCCTACGCCGACGCCGCCCTCGATGAGGCGGACGATCTCGGGATCGGCTGGGCCTGGTGGCAGTGGCGTGAGAATCGGTACTGGGGCATCGTCGACGCGGGCGGCCAGATCGTCAACATGGACGCGCTGCGCCACCTGGCCCGGCCTTATGTCATCGCCGCGCCCGACGGCGTGCATCCGGGTCGAGGTGATGGCCTCCACGGGACTCTGGCACTCCGCGTGGATCGGTCGCACGCCGATCAGCCGGTCGAGCTCGGGTGGTCCGCCCTCACGCTCGCCGGACCCACGGTTACCGGAACCTGCGTCAACAGCTCGCACTGGGACGCCACGACGGGAAGGTTGACGCTAAAGCTCGATCCTGGCGTGGGATGTCAGGTAACTGTCCGACAGCCATAGCACCACCGGTCCAGCCGTTTAGGCTGAGCTGCGTGGCTGGTAAGCCTAACCAGCTGACACTCAGCTATGGCTGCGGCTGCAGCTGCGTGAACTGGAGGGTACCGGCGCGCAATCCGGAAACGCACGGGTGGCATCTTTGTCCCGAGCATATGGCGGGATTTCGGGCGTTCGCAAACCGCGAAGCGACGCGAGTTTCGCATCAAGCACCCCTGCCGTTGCTACTACGTGGTCGGGAGGACGGCAGGTGGCGGTAGAGATTCCGTTGGCTGGTATTTCTGCCCCGACCACCTGGCCGGGTTGAAGGCATTTCAGGAACGCACGGCAAGCTCGAGGAGTTAGCCGGCTCGGCGGCAGACGTCCTCGAGCACCGTCCAGAGCTGATCGGCGATGGCTCGATGCTGCGCCGGGCCCGGATGCAGGCCGTCGGCGGCCAGCCAGTCGCTGGCATCATTGCCTTCGCGACTGACGGCGGTGATGTCCTCGTACAGGAAACCGCGAGAAGCCGCCTCTGACTGCGCGACGTCATTGAAGGCGTCGATTCTGGCGCGAAGTTCGGTCGCCGAGCCAAACGGGGCTGCGCCGGGCAGCCCGGAGAAATCGGGAATCGACAGCACCAGCACTCTCTTGGCAGCCAACCCCGTCGATGCGACCGCGTCGTAGATCGCCCCCAGCCGTATCCGGTAGTCGGCCTCGCTCGCGCCCTGTACGACGTCGTTGGCGCCGATAAGAATGCTCACGAGCTCCGGCTGCAAGTCATGGGCAACCGGGAGTTCTTCGCGAATCAGATCCGTCGTGGTGTATCCATTGACGGCAAGGTTGACGAGGGCAACATCGATGCCGGTCTCCTCGGTGAGCCGCCTCGCCAGGAGGCTCGGGAAATTCTGCGACTCGTCCTTGAGTCCGGTGCCGATCGTGTACGAATCGCCCAGCGCCACGTATCGGATAGATTCCACACGGCGATGTTAGGTCCGAGCCCGCCGTCCATAGAACCGTCATATCGGGACCTGCTCCGTGTGCGCGGCTTCGGTCGAGTCGTCCTGGGGACGTTCTTGGCGCGACTGGGTGGTCAGATGTGGGGGATCATCCTCGTGCTCTTCGTGCTGCAGCGCTATCGGTCACCCAGTCTGGCGGGTCTCACGCTGCTGTTTTCGATCCTTCCGGGGCTCGTTTTCAGCCCGGTTGCCGGCGCCTTGCTCGACCGGCAGGGGCGGGTTCGGCTGATGATCCTCGATTACGCGGTGACGGCTGGGCTGACCGCCGCCATCGTCATCCTCTCGCTCGCGAACCGGCTGCCGCCGCCACTCCTCCTGCTGATCGTGAGCGTCCTCGGCGTCAGCAACATCCTGAGCATCACCGGCGCTCGCTCGCTCTTCCCGCTGATGTTGCCGCGACACCTCTGGGACCGGGCGAACGGGCTCGATAGCAGCCTCTACTCGCTAACGACCGTCATGGGTCCGGCCATGGCCGGCGTAACGGTTGCGAGATTCGGGCCAGAGGCGGCATTCCTCGTTGCTGCGGGCGTGGTGGCGATTGCCGCCGTTTCGCTCTTTGGTGTCCGCGAGCCCGTCGCCCGTGCGGAGTCCGCGGGCTCGTTGATCGGCGATGCGTGGGCGGGTCTCGTGTACGTCGTTCGTCACCCAAGCCTGCGCGGCCTGGCGATCACGCTATTCCTCTGCAACCTCGGATTCGGCGTCATCCCCGTGGGGGTCCCCGTGCTCGTGCTGCGGCACCTCCATGGCGGCGCCGCGACCGTGGGTCAGGTCTTCGCGATCTTCGGACTGGCGGGCCTCGTGACCGGCTTACTCATCGGTCGCGTCAACACCGAGGGACGCGAACGGCTGTTGATCGCCGGCTGCATCGCGATCCAGACCCTCGCCCTGGGGCTGCTGGCGTTCGCGAACACCTTGCCGATGGTGTTTGTCCTCGCTGCCATCACCGGCGGGGCGGAATCCATCGTCAACGTCGGGCTCTTTGCGCTCCGGCAGCGGCGCACCGATCCTGCCTGGTTCGGGCGCGCTTTTGCGGTGTCCATGAGCCTCAACTTTGCCGGCGTGCCGATTGGATCAGCCCTATCGGGACCGTTGCTGGAACATTCGCTCGCCTTCCCGCTGCTGCTCGGCGCCGCCATCAGCAGCGTCAGTGTCGTCGCTGCCCTGGTGCTTATCCCAGCGCGGGCGCCGTTCGAAGCCCGATAAAGGAATCGCTCAGAACGCGCTCGAGGAAGCCGAGGGCCTCCTGGTCGTGCGCGGTCGAGACAAAGGCCGCCTCAAACTGTGACGGCGGAAGCGACACGCCTTTTGCCTGAAGACGCCTGAACCAGCTGGCAAACGACGCGGCACTGGCCCGCTTCGCGCTCGCGTAATCGTGCACCGGTCCGTCCGTGAAGAAAGCGGTCAGCATGGACCCCACGCGATTGACGGTTAGCGCGACTCCGGTTGCATTCGCGGCGGATTGCAGCATGCCGGCCACGCGAGCTCCTGCGTCATCCAGCTGCCGATAAGCGCGCTCGTCAAGAGCGTCAAGCGTGGCGAGCCCGGCCGCGACCGCGAGGGGATTGCCGGATAGCGTGCCCGCCTGGTAGACGGGTCCAGCGGGCGCGACCTGCTCCATGATCGCTCGCCGTCCGCCGTATGCCCCGATGGGAAGGCCGCCGCCGAGCACCTTGCCGAGGCAGGTCAGGTCCGGGGTCACGCCATAGCGTTCCTGCGCTCCACCCCGACCGACCCGAAAGCCGGTGATGACCTCGTCGAAGATCAGCAGGCTGCCATCGTCGCGCGTGAGCCGGCGCAACCCGTCGAGGAAGCCGGATGCGGGTGGCACCACGCCCATGTTTCCGGCCACCGGCTCGACGATGACCGCGGCGATCTGTTCCGGCCATCGTTTCAACGCGGCTTCGACCTCGGCCAGGGCATTGAAGGGCGCAACCAGCGTGTCGCCGGCGGCGCCGGCGGTAATGCCCGGCGTCCCCGGGATGCCAAGCGTGGCCACGCCCGAGCCAGCCTCGACGAGCAGGGCGTCCGCGTGTCCGTGGTACCCGCCGGCGAACTTGATCAGCTTGGCCCGCCCCGTCACCGCGCGCGCGAGGCGCACGGCGGACATGGCGGCTTCGGTTCCCGAATTGACGAGGCGCAGCATTTCGATCGCGGGCATCCGCTCCGAGACGGCCGCGGCGAGCCGCAGCTCGCCCTCGGTCGGGGCGCCGAAGGTCCATCCGCGCTCGAGCTGGGCGTGCAGCGCCGCAAGAACCTGCCCCGGACGGTGCCCGAGGATGAGCGGGCCCCATGAACACACGAGGTCCAGGTAGCGGTTGCCGTCGACATCCCAGACCCAGGGACCGTCACCACGCGCGATGAAGCGCGGCGATCCACCGACGGCGCGATGGGCACGAACCGGGCTGTTGACGCCGCCCGGAATCAGGCGCTTCGCCTCCTCGAAGAGTGCCGTCGACCGATCGATGCCTACGACGGCTCCCGGTCGAGCAGCGGCCCCGGCGTGGAAAGGCCGCGTGTCAGGTCGAAGGCGTCCCGCATCACGGCCGCGTCGAGGGTTGGATCCGGGCTTTCGCGCAGGGCGCGGACCGGACCGTGGAGAAACCTGGCGGTCAGAGCATCCGCGAGCTCCCGCATCGCGTCCCGGGTCTCCACCTCATCCGCCGGCACGCGAGACAGATGGCGCTCGAGGACGCTGTCGCGTAACTGCTCGACGTGATGGACGAGGGCTTCGACCGTGGGCGCCGACTCGCGAGCCTCGAGGGCCAGTCGTGTCACCTGCAGCTCGTCGTCGACAATCCGCTCCGCGGCGGGTACCCAGCTCTGGCGCTCGTCGCGGTTGACCTCGGCGATGGTGTGCAGGTCATCGATGTTCAAGAGGTGGACCCCGGGAACCTCGTTCACCTCCGGATCCACGTCTCGGGGAACGGCCATGTCGATGATCAGCAATAACCGACCGCCGCGCCGCGACTGGAAGCTGTCGACCCGGCGCACATCTAGAACGTGGTGAGGGGCGCTGCTCGAGGTCAGGATGATGTCCACGTCGCCGATGATGTCGTCGATGGCATCGAAGGGGACCGCCTGACCGCCGAGCGGTTGCGCCACCTGGTCGGCGCGTTCGAAGGTTCTCGAGGCCATGTAGACGTCGCCGATCCGCTGCTTGCGCAGGAGGCGCAGCGCAACCTCGCTCATCTCGCCGGCGCCCACCAGCAGCACGCGCCGGCCGGCGAGGTCGCCCAGGACGTTCGCGGCCGCGGCCACCGCGGCGTGGCTGACGGAGACCGGGCGTCGACCGATTCCGGTCTCGTGGCGGGTGCGCTTTGCCGCCCGGATCGCGCCGCGCGCGATGATCTCGAGCCGCGCATCCAGGCCGCCGGCCTGCCGCGCCGCAACCAGCGCCCGCTTGATCTGGCCAAGGATCTGGGCCTCACCGATCACCATGGAATCGAGGCCGCTGGCGACGCGGAACAGATGCGCCACGGCCTCCTCGCCACTGAGCTGGTAGGCATAGCGTCGCCACGCCTCAAAGGGCAGCGCGTGTGGCCACAACCCAAACGATTCGAGCAATCGATCGGGGGACGCCTCGGGGGAGGCCAGGGCGTATAGCTCGGTCCGGTTGCAGGTCGAAAGTAGTATGCCGCTCTCGATCAGGTCGCGATCGATGAGCCGGCGAACACACTCACCCACGCCGGCCTCGGGAATGAAAACTTGCTCCCGGATCTCGACGGGGGCGGTCTTGTGAGAAAGGCCGACCAGGACGAACTTCACAGGGGTACCTCTACCAAGCATAGATGGAGACGCCCAGAACGTGGTTGACGAACGGTCAGACTGGAAAGACGCCATGCTTGCGATTGACGCGCGGCTGCTGGCTGGTGACGTAGGCAGCAAAGCGGTTCGCCAGCTCGGCGCGAAGATCACCGGGCGCCACCACGGCATCGATGATCAGGTCCGACGCCAGCCGGTAGAGGTCGATGTCCTTGCGGTACGCCTCCTGCAATTTCGCGACATACGCCGGGCGTTCGGCCTCTGGCTGCTCCTGGATCTTGTTGTAGAAGACCGCGTTCACCGCCGCGCTTGGTCCCATCACCCCGATCATGGCCGTGGGAAGCGCCAGCGTCGCGTTAGGCGCGTACGCCGGTCCGGCCATGGCGTAGAGGCCGGCGCCGTAGGCCTTGCGCACGATCACCGAGATCTTTGGCACCGTCGATTCGGAGACGGCGGCGATCATCTTGGCGCCGTGGCGGATGATGCCCTGCCGCTCCACCACAGTGCCGATCATGAATCCCGGCACGTCGGCGAGGAACAGCATCGGGATGTTGAACGCGTCGCAAAGCCAGATGAAGCGAGCCGCTTTGTCGGCCGAGTCGACGAAGAGGATGCCGCCTTTCTGCATCGGCTGGTTGGCGATCACACCGACCACCCGGCCGTCGATGCGCGCCAGGCCGCAGATGATCTCCCTGGCGAAGAGCTTCTTGATCTCGAAGAAGCTGCCTTCGTCGATGACGCCGTCGATCAGCTGCTGCATGTTGAAGGCGCGCCCCTCGTCCGCGGGTACCAGGGTCTCCAATGGGACCGGCGGCCGGGCGTCCGCTGTGCGCCCCGGACCAGGCATCTCGGTCCAGTTCTGCGGAAAATAAGAGAGGTAGCGGCGGCCGGCCGCGATCGCGTCTTCATCGGAGGCCACCAGCAGGTCAGCGAGGCCGCTCACCGTCGCGTGCATGCGCGCACCGCCCATTTCCTCCAACGTCACCTTCTCGCCGATCACCATCTCCGCCATCCGCGGCGACCCGAGGTACATGCTGGCGTTGCCCTCGACCATGATCGTGATGTCGCAGAAGGCGGGGATGTAGGCGCCGCCGGCCGCAGAAGGACCAAACAGCAGACAGATCTGGGGCAACACGCCAGACAGTTGGACTTCCTGGTAGAAGATGCGCCCCGCGTGCCGTCGCCCGGGGAACATCTCCACCTGGTCGGTGATCCGGGCCCCCGCCGAATCGACGAGGTAGAAGATCGGAACGCGTAGGCGCTCGGCCGTTTCCTGGATGCGGACGATCTTCTCGACCGTCCGGGGTCCCCAGGACCCGGCCTTGACCGTCGGGTCGTTGGCCATCACGCAGACGGTGCGACCCTCGATCCGGCCAATCGCGGTCACGACCCCGTCGGCGCCGTACCCCGGCTCCTCGCTGTGCGCCAGCAGCCCATCCTCGATCAGAAAGTCCGGGTCGAGCAGGAGCTCGAGCCGGCGCCGAACGGGGAGCTTGTGCTCCTGGCGAAGCTTTTCCGCATACTTCGCCGACCCGCCGGCGCGGGCCGTGTCAGATCGAGCCTTCAGCTCATCGTCCGCGCTCATGCCGGGACGCTCCCGGCGTCGGGCGGCGCGAGCGCGTGCACCCTGCCGGGCAGCGGGGCGCCCAGCGTTCGCTCGAGTCCCCGCGCGACCTCGACCAGCCGGTTGACGTCGACTCCGGTCGCGATCCCCATGGCCTCGAGCATCGCCAGTGCGTCTTCGCTGCAAACGTTGCCCGCCGCGCCTGGCGCGAAGGGGCTGCCACCGATGCCGCCAACCGATCCTTCGAACAGATTGACTCCGGTCTCGAGCGCGGACAGCAGGTTGGCGAGGGCCGTTCCCCGCGTGTCGTGGAAGTGCGCGCCCCAGCGCACCGCCGGCAGGCGCTCCTTCATGTCCTGGAAGAGCGCCTCGACCTGCGACGGGTTGGCGACGCCGATCGTGTCGGCCAACGAAATCTCCTCGATGTTGTCATCGGCCAGTGCCTCGGCGACGTCGGCAACCCACTGGGGCGACACTCTGCCCTCATAGGGGCAACCGAACGCCACGCTGATGCTGGCGTCGACGACGACGCCGTCGCGGCCCGCCTGGGTTGCGATCTCCTGGATCTCCCAGAGCGTGTCTTTGACGGTCCGGTTGAGGTTGTGCTGGTTGTAGCCATTGGTGGCCGCGACCGTGACCGCCACATTGCGAATCCCGGCCGCCAGCGCCCGCTCGAGGCCCTTGCGATTGGGCACGAGCACGCGTAGCTGATCGCGCCGATCCTGGAGCGCCTCCAGCACGGCCTCCGCATCGGCCAGCTGCGGCACCCAATTCGGGTGCACCATCGAGGTCGCTTCGACCCGCCGAAAGCCGCAATCGAGCAGGCCGGTGATCAGCCCGACCTTGGCCGGCGTCGGCAGCGTCGCCGGCCAGCTCTGCAGGCCGTCGCGTGGACCGACCTCCACCCATTCGACCGACGGCATGGTCATCGACCGGTGAATCTCGGTTCGCGTTTTTCGAAGAAGGCGGTCACCCCTTCCTTGAGATCGTCGCTCAGGCTGAGGAGCGCGAGCTGGTCCTGCAGGTACGCGATCGCCGATGGAAAACTCATGTCCTGCATCTTGTAGAACGCTTCGAGGCCAAGCTTCATCCCGATTGGGCTCTTCTTGGCGAGCTCGTCGGCGAGCGCGTCGACCTCGGCGTCCAGTCGCTCGGCCGGAACGTGCCTGTTGATCAAGCCCAGTCGGGTCGCCTCCGCCGCATCGATGCGTTTGCCGGTCAGCATCAATTCCATGGCGGCCTTTCGGGGGAGGTTGCGAAAGACGATGGCCATGATCATCATCGGGAAGACGCCGACGTTGACTTCGGGCATGCCGAACTGCGCGTCGTCGACCGCGATGGCGAGGTCGCAGGACGCGACCAGTCCGAACCCACCGGCCAGCGCGTGGCCGTTGATCCGGGCGACGGTGGGCTTGCCCAGCTCCGTCATCTCGAGAAAGAGGTCGGCGAGCTGCCGCCGCTGAAAGTAGCGCTCCAGCTCCGGCTGTTCGCGCCGAAAGCTGTTCAGGTCGGCGCCGGCGCAGAAGACTTTGCCCGCGCCCGTGATGACGATGACGCGGACCTGCGGGTCGACCCTGGCTTGCGCGAGTGCCTCGCGGAGCTCGCCAACGGTTTCGGTGCTGAGGGCATTGCGGTCGTCGGGACGGTTGATGGTGATCGTGGCAACCGCGCCGCGGCGCCCGGAGAGGAGGTGTTTGAACGCCACCTCCGCAAGTATATGGCCCGCGATTTTGGCCGCTGCGCGTGGCACTTCTAGAATGCAATCGTGGAGGACGTCGTGCTGGTGGCGGCCGCCCGCACCCCGTTCGGCAAGCTGGGAGGCGGGCTCTCCACGTTACCGGCACCCGACCTGGGGGCGGCCGTGATCAAGGAGGTGCTCGACCGAGCCCACGTCGACGGCGGCGACGTCGATCAGGTCATCATGGGCACCGTGATCACAGCCGGGATGGGCCAGATTCCCGCCCGGCAGGCCGCGATCAAAGCCGGGTTGCCGACTAGCGTGCCGGCCCTCAGTGTCAACAAGGTGTGCGCGTCTTCGCTCAAAGCCGTCAACCTGGCGGCCCTCCTGATCCGGAACGGCGATGCCGAGGTGGTCGTCGCCGGCGGCATGGAGAACATGAGCCAGGCGCCCTACCTGCTCGACAGGGCCCGCTTCGGCTACCGGCTGGGGGACGCGGTGCTGGTCGACAGCATGGTGCGCGACGGCCTGATCGATCCGGCCAACGGTTGCCACATGGCGGTCGAGGGCAGCAACGTCGCGAAGGAGTTCGAGGTCTCGCGCGAGCGGCAGGACGAGTATGCCTACGGCAGCCAGCAACGCTATGCCGCCGCGCTGAAGGCCGGCCACTTCAACGACGAGCTGGTTGCGGTCGCGGTGCCCAACGCCAGGGGGACAGTGACCGTCTCCGCCGATGAGCAACCACGGCCCGACACCACGGTCGAGGGCCTCGCCCGCCTCAAGCCGGTGTTCCAGTCGGATGGCACCATTACCGCCGGGAATGCGCCTGGCGTCAACGACGGCGCCACCGCCATCCTCTTGATGAGTGGTGCGCAAGCAAAACGGCGGGGCCTACCGGTGCTGGCGCAGTGGCTCGCCTATGGCGAGTCGGCGGCCGACACGCCCTACCTCGCGACCGTGCCGGCGTCGTCGACCCAGGCCGCGCTGAAGAAGCTCGGCCTTCGCGTCGACGACATGAACCTGTTTGAGATCAACGAGGCGTTCGCCGCGGTTGCCTGCACCGCCATGGACCTGCTCGGCATCGACGAGCAGCGGGTCAACGTCGATGGCGGGGCCCTGGCGGTCGGCCATCCGATCGGCGCCTCGGGGGCGCGCATCCTGATGCACCTCGCGTATGCGCTGCGGCGGCGTGGCGGCGGCTACGGCGCCGCCGGCATTTGCTCCGGGATGGCGCAGGGCGAGGCCACCGTCATCCGCGTGAACTAGATGGATCTCTCGCTCAGCCCGGAACAGCAGGAGATCCGCAAGCTCGTTCGGGATTTCGCGCAGCGCGAGGTCAAGCCCCGGGCTGAGGCGATCGATCACAGTGGCGCGTTCCCGCGTGACCTGGTTGATCGGGCCGCCGCGCTCGGCCTGCTGGGCATCCTGGTCCCGGACGCCTACCAGGGGGCCGGGCTCGATCACCTCTCATTCGCCATCTTCGTCGAGGAGGTCGCGCGCTACAGCGCGAGTACGGCCGGCATCCTCGACGTGCATGGCTCCGTCGGCACCGAGCCCATCGTGCTCTTCGGTACGGAGGAGCAGAAGCGCCGTTGGCTGCCCGACCTCGCCCAGGGGAGAAAGCTGGCCGCCTTTGCGCTGACCGAGCCCGAGGCCGGCTCCGACGCCGCGCACCTCAAGACGGTGGCGACCCGTAGCGGCCATGGGTATGTCCTGAATGGCAGCAAGATCTTCATCACCAACGCCGGCGAGGCGGGACTCTACATCGTGATGGCCTCGACCCGGCCCGGCTCCGGCGCCGAGGGCATCACGGCATTCCTGGTGGGCGGCGACAACCCGGGCCTGAAGGTCGGGCCCCGGTTCAAGAAGATGGGCCTGAACGGCTCGGCGATCGCCGAGGTCCACCTTGACAACTGCGCGGTCGACGAGGCCGATCGCCTGGGCGATGAGGGGCAGGGCTTCCGCATCGCGATGCGCGCGCTCGACAGCGGGCGGATCGGCATCAGTGCCCAGGCGGTCGGGCTGGCGCAGGGGGCATTGGACGACGCCGTCGCGTACGCGAAAGAACGCAAGCAGTTCGCGAAGCCCATCGCCGAACTGCAGACGATCCAGAACAAGATCGCCGACATGGCCGTGAAGATCCGGGCAGCCCGCTGGATGACGTGGAAGGCCGCCGCGCTCTGCGACGCCGGCCGGCCGTTCACCAGGGAAGCCTCGATGGCCAAGCTCTTCAGTACCGACGCGGCGATGGACATCACGCTCGACGCCCTGCAGGTATTCGGCGGCTACGGCTACCTCGAGGAATATCCAATGGCGCGGCGGGTCCGGGACGCCAAGGCCTGCCAGATCTACGAGGGGACCAACCAGGTCCAGCGCGTCGTCATCGCCCGCGAGATGGTGCGCACCTGATGGACTTCGACCTCACCGAGGAGCAGCAACAGATCCGCGACATGGTGCATGACCTCTGCCTGGAGCGGGTGGAACCGCGGGCGGCCGAGATCGATGAATCCGGCGAATTTCCCTGGGATATCAAGGATCTGTTTGCAAAGCACGACATCCTCGCCATCCCGTTCACGCCCGAGTACGGCGGCGTCAGCGGCAGCGCGCTGACGCTGCTCGTCGCGATCGAGGAGATCAGTAAGTTCTGCGTCACCTCCTCGCTGATCCTGAGTGTCCAGTCCCTTGGCAGCCTGCCGATCTGGCTGGCCGGCACCGAGCAGCAGAAGCGCAAATACCTGCCGCCGCTGGCCCGCGGCGAGCAGCTGGCGGCCTTCGCGTTGACCGAATCGGGCTCCGGATCGGACGCCGGCGGCATGCGCACCCGGGCGATCAAGCGCGGCGACACCTATGTCATGAACGGCTCCAAGACGTTCATCACCGGAGGGAGCGTGGCGGACACCATCGTGGTCTTCGCGCGCACCGATCAGCAGGCCGATGCGCCCGCGCGCGATATCTCGGCCTTCATCGTGGAAAAAACGATGCCGGGTTTCAAGCTGGGCAAGCTGGAGAAAAAAATGGGGATCCGGGGATCACCAACCGCCCAGCTCTTCTTCGAAGACATGATGGTGCCGGTGGCGAACCGGCTCGGCAAGGAAGGTGAGGGGTTCAAGCTCGCGATGCAGGTGCTCGACCACTCCCGACCGGGGATCGCGGCACAGGCGCTCGGCATCGCGGAAGGCGCCTTCGACCTGGCCCGACGCTACGCCGGCGAGCGGCGGCAGTTCGGCAAACCGATCATGGAATTCCAGGGCATCCAGTTCATGCTGGCTGACATGGCGACGCAGATCGAGGCGGCGCGCGCCTTGACCTACGCCGCCGGCGATGCGCTCGACCGCGACATGCCCGCCATCACTGCCGGCTCGTCGATGGCCAAACTCTTCGCCTCGGACACCGCGATGCGCGTCACCACCGATGCGGTGCAGATCCTCGGCGGCTACGGATACCTGCGCGATTTTCCGGCCGAGCGCATGATGCGGGATGCCAAGATCACGCAGATTTACGAGGGGACCAACGAAATCCAACGATTGGTGATTGCCCGCGAGGTGCTAAAGGAGAAGGCGTGACGATCAAACAGCTCTACGTTGCCGGCGCCGGTCTGATGGGAGCGGGCATTGCCCAGACGGCCATCGCCTGCGGTTTCGACGTGACGCTCCGGGAGGTCGACGACAAGCTGGTGGCCCGCGGCGTCGAGAACATCAAGAAGCGGCTCGATAGCCTGGTGCAGAAAGGCAAGCTTGACGAGGCCCAGCGCGATGCCGCATTGAACCGTCTGCATCCGACGACGTCACTCGAGGCCGCCGGCCGCGCCGACTTCGTGATCGAAGCCATCACCGAGAACTTCGAGGCCAAGCAGGATCTCTTCAAACGCCTGGATGGCGTCTGCAAACCGGAGGCGATCCTTGCCAGCAACACCTCGTCGATTCCGATCACACGGATGGCGGCGACGACCACGCGGCCCGACCGGTTCATCGGGATGCATTTCTTCAACCCGGTGCCGGTGATGCCGCTGGTGGAGTTGACGCGCGGCCGCGATACGTCGGAGGCAACGCTGGCGACGACTCTCGAGCTCGCGCGGTCGCTCAACAAGACGCCCATCACCTCGCTCGACTACCCGGGCTTCATCGTCAACCGGATGCTGGTGCCGTTCATCAACGAGGCCATCCGGGCGCTGATGGAGGGACTCGGGACTCGTGAAGACATCGACCAGGGGGCCAGGCTCGGCCTGCACCACCCGATGGGCCCGCTGGAGCTGGCTGACTTTGTCGGGCTCGACACCCACCTGTACATCTGCGGCGTCCTGTACGAGGGCTTGCACGATCCGAGATTCGCCGCGCCGCCGCTGCTCCGCCAGCTGGTCGACGCCGGCCACTTCGGCCGCAAGACCGGTCGTGGCTTCTATCGCTACGGCCCGGACGGCAACCGACTTCCCGACTGATTCTGGCCGATCTATCACGCCGCCTTTTCCACGCCGGAGGCAGCTATTCACGCCGCCTTTTCCACGCCGGAGGCGGCTATTCACGCCGCCTTTTCCACGCCGGAGGCGGCTATTCACGCCGCCTTTTCCACGCCGGAGGCGGCTATT
>Ga0102924_1003731_pt1 | contig 15838 bp, 15 predicted proteins | sample PaiPotPPM11metaG_FD_80116 | JGI IMG/M metagenome (GOLD analysis project Ga0102924, IMG submission 80116) | Iron sulfur acid spring bacterial and archeal communities from Banff, Canada, to study Microbial Dark Matter (Phase II) - Paint Pots PPM... ... | reverse complement strand
CGTATGGACGACGAGCGGCATACCTGCACCTGGAAGAACGAGGCAGTGACGTTCACCGTCACCGAGTTTCTCATCCTGAAAGCGCTGGCGACTAGGCCCGGGGTGGTGAAAAGCCGCAATGCCTTGATGGATGTTGCCTACGACGATCAGGTGTATGTGGACGACCGCACCATCGACAGCCATATCAAGCGGCTGCGCAAGAAGTTCCAGGCAAGCGACGTCGAGTTCGATATGATCGAGACGCTTTACGGCGTTGGCTATCGCTTCAAGGAAGTATGACCGCGCCGCTTTTTCGCGCGTCTTCAAGGCTTAGAGTTTGCCGGCGCCCACCTCCATGGACCCGAACCGTTCCATCGGAATCGGCGACATCGGCTGAGCGCAGTTTTTCCGGCTTAGTCGTGTTGCGACGCAGCATGAAGAACCCTAGATTGGTGCCGTCAGGTGAGGGAGTCGCCGTGGCGCTGCAGGACGATCAGCCAACCAAGATCAGTGAACTGCCGCTCGCAGTTTTCGAGCTTCCAAAATGGCTCGTCGAGCCGGCGGTGCGCTCCTGTCGGCTCTTCAATAGCGCGCTCGATTTCATCTTCTACGACGTGCCGGCGCTGCGCGCCGCGCTAGCCGAGAAGGACGCGCCGATGCGGGCCCGGGGCGAAAAGCCGCCCTCCCGGATCGTCGATTTCGATGCACTGAGCAACCCAGAGGGCTCACTCCTCCTCATCGACGCGACCACACCGCCCTATGTCCACAAATACCAGAGCGTCAAAAAATTCCTCGAATCGCCCTATCAGGAAACGCGCGACGTCGACATCGCCACGATCGCCGGCGTCGGCAGCTCGGCGCTGGGAAGCGCGGCCCTGGCTTGGGACATCTCGGTCGCGCTCGAAAAGCCGGTGCTGGCCATCGTGCCGGGCTACGGCGTCGCCGACGTGGTCCTGCAGGGTTTGGGGGGCTGGTTCGCGTTCGGTCTGCATGATTTTCTCAGCAGCAAGACACTGATCCAGAGCGGGCTTGCGACGGCTGCCCCAGAGACCGCGCGCATCGGCCGGGAGCTTGCCGCATCGACCCCGCAGGAGCCCGCTGCGCGCGGCGGCGCGCCAATCTTCCGCTACGGCTCAGGCTCATCGGACGTGCTTCATGCCCTGCTCGAACATCGCGTGACGCCCTTCCGCCTGCTGGTCGGGCACAGTAAGGGAGCGCTCCAAATCAACAATGCGCTCCAGTCCCTGCCCGTTGAACGGACGCAAGGGCTGCACGTGGTCACGCTGGGCTGTCCGATCGGCGAAAATGTTGCCGGCGTGAACTATCATCAATATTTGGGCCTCTTCGATGCGCTCGGCCAGCTCAATGCCTGGGGTCACTGGCCCGAATATTGGCCGCTGACCTGGCACAGCACCAATCCCGCATTGCCGCCGGCCATGGTGGTCGGCGAGATGACTTCCGAGTCACTGCGCGGCGATCGTGTCGGCGCTGGTGCGAATAAATCCAACTACCGGCAATGAGGCGCAGCCCGGGGAAGGCACACCATTCGCAGCGGCTCCGACTCGAAATTAAGGCGGCCCTTTGTCGGGAACGCAATGAAGGACTTAGCTGGAAAAACTGCATTCGTCATTCGAGCGGTTTCGGGTATCGGATTGGGGATGCAGTTGGCGAATGCCGCATCCATCCATTTTCGCACTGCTGCGGCGTTCTTGGTAACGTTCAGAGCGCTCGCAAACAGGCGCACGGCTGATGTTGCTTTCACAGTTGTCTTGCTCGGCCCAATCTGCATTGGAAGTGTCGGTTTCCTCTGTGCCGCGAATAGTCAAGCCGCTGCACTCACAAACTCTCAGTCAAACGTCATAACTGCCTACGAAAATGCAGTTGGTCGCTTTAAGTCGATACTTAACGAGCGGCGCTTACAGATAAACTCCGGCCAACGCCTGCCGCACTTGCCTGGCCAAGCATTGTACCTTGCTCGCAACGATATGATAAGCGCTTATAAGGATCTAACCGACGCTCTGCCGGAGAAAATCGGGAAACCCAACAAGTTTGGAATTCCTCCTGCCTACTTTGATGCCGAGAATGCGCCACTCTTGGATGAGTACAGAAATCTATTCAACATCATGCAGGCAGCACCCGCAGATGCGCAAGCGTCGGCCACTCCATTTAATGACGCTGTCGACTTAGGCGTCGCGATTGGACGAGCGAAAGGCCTCAACGCAGCGAATGCCGAGGTGGCAGGTCGCATCAGCCTGGGGATCTTTTTCGCTGAGACTAATGGCAAGCAAAACATCGGGAATGCGCGTTCGGATACTTACAAGGGGAGCTTGCAAACGGGTGTGCCTGAAGATCGAAATGGTCAAAGAAGATGGGCTCGTATTAAGAACGCGATCGCCGCCTTTGATCCGGTACTAGTCGCACGCGACGATAAGGAGGAGGCGCGGATAGGCACTTTGGATCACCGCCTCAACCACTGGACTGCCGTTAGAGACGGCATAATGAACGCCGATGCAGACGTGTTCCCACAGATACCGGCGATAGTGCAAGTGTTGCCACGCTCGATCGACCAAATGAAACTTTTTGAACTCATCCAAATTATTCCCAGCCCTACGAAATCAGCGTTACATTCCAGCGACTTGCTCAACTATCGAGTATCGGATCACAGAATAATTGGATATTTGCGCAACAACAACATCTTCGCATTTGGGAAAAACGATCGCTCACGGAACTCCGTTACGTTCCGCGAAATTCTCGAAGCGATGTGGCTGTTCAATGGAGTATTTGAACGAGCGCTCGCCAAATTCAGCGAAATCAGATCTCAATGAAAGCAGCAGCGTAACGCCGTCGCCAAGTGTCAGCGGCCAATCGAAAGGCTTGGGAGACCAAGTCGTCGTCTACCTGGCGCGCAGGTCGAGGCCAGGCTCGTGCACGGTCGCGGTGCGCCGCGGCAGTCGACCTCGGCACCACCGGTGGAAGGAGCCAAGGACCGGTCCGGCATGGCCGTCATGTGACACCGTCACGCTAGGTGACGCCGTCACATGTGGCGGCCCCGATTTTTTGTCGACAAGCACACCGTCCTCGCGGCGCGGAATGATCCGCGTGTGGTCGCGTCAAGAGCTTTGCCGCCGCGCGCCGGCGGGAGGGCTCATCCTCGAAATGGATGTATGCCAGCGCGGGTCCGTCGCCGTCGCGGACCATGGATCAGGCTTCGGTCTCCGCGGCGGGCCAGGGCGGCGGGAAGCGGCGCTCGGGCAGGCTCAAGGCCTTGCCTCCGCGGTCCGGAACGCATTTCGGTCGGATAGGTCAGCAAGCCCCGGCCACAGCGTGTGGTATCCTCAGGGGAGCTGAGCCGGGGCCGAGAGGGCGTTAAAGCCCTCTCACCGGAGCTTTAGTGTGGGATTGGGCCCAAAAGCGGATAACAAGCCGCGTGGACGCCGCTGACAGGGCCCCAACACGAGACGCACTTGCAACCCGCAGCTCCTGACACGCAGTGCGCTATTGGCCTTCCCCACAAAAAGACCGTTGCGTGAGGATGCACAGACAGTTGAACGGCGCACCCCATGTGGGCCCAGGCATTTGATCCGCCGAAATAAATAATGCCTGATAAGGCGACGGCGAAATACAACAACAACCGAGAACGGCGCATGATCTCCTCCTCCGTCTGGGAACGTTGCCCCCCTTGGGCAATGTGTTGAGTTTACATGCCAGCAGGGCCGCGTCCAGGGCAATCGGCCCGGCGCGGCCTAGGGACCTGCCCATTTGCTGCGGTTTCCCCAATCTTTTTTGGTGGTGAATTTCCTCGGCGGACTGGGGCGGCGGGAAGCGGCGGGCTTCACTTCGGCCGGCATTCAACGCGGCGCAATTTGGTCGCTCGGGATGGAGACGCAAAGGCAAGCTGGCAGAAATCTCGAAGCTCTGAACGTTAGCGAGCCGGCCTTTGCCGTATAATAGATGCTGCCAAAGCCGTCCGTCGCGGAGACCGGGCGAAGCGACCTGAGCCGTCCGTCGCTGGGGAAATGCAACGCGCTTGGACGCTGATGAATCGATATTTGGAATAGGGAAACGCCGGTGAAAAGGCTCGGACCGGTGATCAGTTCCCAGTCTTAGGTGCTCTTGCAGGTGCGTGGGCGGCCCTGCTTCGCGACAGGTTCGGCGTCGCTAACCGCCAAGAGGGTACCCGTGGCCACCCGGCCGAGTTGTCGCCTATATTTCGAATCCCGCCAACAGCTTCTCCTGGGTCTGTTTATCGTAATACGTTGTCCAATCGAAATCGGCCAGTTTTCCCACTCTTTGCTTGCGCTGCCGACGAGCGGTACCGGTATCCAAATTGGTGATGCTCATGGCCTTGCCTCCAATGCCGCTCAACCCTCAATCTCGGAGAGTACCCATTGTCGCGCCAATAGAAGTGCTGAGAATCACAATGTTTCATTTTCCCGTGCGTGTCCGCCAGCCACGACCGCAATGAAAAAAGCCCCGACTCGCGGGGCTGTTGAACGAGAGGTTCGAAAGGGGAGGGCCCTTCGACGCCCAAGATACGTAGTCAAGCCGCACACCCAAAGAACGTTCGGTTAGTCTGCTGCTAGACGAGTTCGCGCCGAATTTTCATCAAGCGGTGCGCGACGCTGTTGAGCGAACAAGAGCAGGAAATGAACAGGAGATGGCAACATTCTCGACCACCGTGGAATCCGTCAAGAAGCTACTGCTCACGATCACGGAGCGAATAGAGGAGACTGAAGACCGACGGAAGGTCATCCGGCGCCTCTTGGACGAATATTTCCGCGGATGATGGCGCCCACAAGCGGTCAATTGTGCTCGGCCGACGCGGACGCTTCTCCAGGAATCTGCGGCAGATCGTCGGTGATCGTAAACCAGGGAGCCTTGCTGGCGACGTGCATGTGGACCTTCGGTCGGATTCCCGGATCGTCGTCCAGCGCGCCGAGCGGCAAGCCAAGATAGTTTGGGTGAGCGTCGAACTTGCTCACGATCGGGGAGCCGCACACCCGGCAAAACCCCCTGTGATTCCCCGGCGACGATTCATAGAAAGTGACGCATCCCTCGCCTTGCACCCATTCAAAGTCGGCTGCCTTCAAGGTTGCGCGGCTGCGAAAGGCGGCCCCGTGCGCTTTTCGACACATCGAGCAATGACAATTCAGGGCGTCGAACGGACGTCCGTTGATTCGGTATTTGACCCTGCCGCACAGGCAGCTTCCGCGTATCATGGGCGCACCACTCAGCCGACGGGCAACCATACGCCATCGTAAGCGGCATGGGCGGCAGGCAGCCATAAAAGGTTCTACCCGGCCTTTCGCTCCCGCCCGCCGCAGCCTCCAGGGCGTCATCGGAGACTTCGTAGGTAAGCATCTCTGTGTCGGATTGCTCGAGCGCTGAGTCGTTCATGACACGGCCCATCATTTTGTCGGTCTTTCGGTTCCAACTATAACACGCGCCCCGCGCGCCCGCGCCAGTCGGCGCCAAGCAACTCCAGCAGCAGGTTTCCCGGCAGTAACGTCGCAGAGGATGTCGTCGCCGCATGAGCGCTGCGTTGACGACGATCCACTACGGACCTGAGGAAAGCGGGGGGCTGGGCGCATCCGGGCAAGTTGGTTGGCGCTTTGGTGTTGGGTGCAGAGGGACGTGCGTGCAATGATCCGTTCACTATGGGGGAGGGCTTGCCCAATTTCGCCACAATCTGACCACTGTGCCGTTTGATATTTTCGCCGGGGATCGGGACGCATGCGGGGTCGGATCAGCGTGGCATTGAAACGGTTTGCGCCGGTCGGCGCTTGCGCCGTGCTTTGCCTCTTCCTGGTGAACTGCTCGAATTCGAGCAAGATCGACCCGCGCTACGGCGTGTCGGCGAGCCCGCGCGTCGTCGGGCCCGGCGAGCCGGTGCCGAAGGGCGGCGGCACCTACCGGGTCGGCGAGCCCTACGTGATCGGCGGCCGCGTCTATGTCCCGGACGAGAACCCGCGTTATCGGGCCGAAGGTCTGGCCTCCTGGTATGGCGACGATTTCCATGGCCGGCTGACCGCCAACGGCGAGGTTTTCGACCTCAACGGCATCTCGGCGGCGCATCCGACCATGCCGCTGCCGAGCTACGCCCGCGTGACCAACCTCTCCAACGGCCGGTCGCTGATCGTGCGCGTCAACGATCGCGGGCCGTATCACAGCGACCGCATCATGGACCTCTCGGTGAGATCGGCGCAGCTCCTGGGTTTTCATGGCCGCGGTACGGCTTGGGTGCGCGTTGAATATGCCGGGCGTGCGCCGATGGAAGGCTCGGACGACCGGATTCTGGAGGCGTCGCTGCGGCACGATCACCCGGCACCGGCGAACGGCCTGGTCAGGACGGCCGCACAAATCCGGCCCGTTCCGCTGCCGCCGGTTTCGCCCCCGGCGCAGATCACGCGGACCGCGAGCATTTCCGCCGCTGACGCGGAGCCTTCTGCGGTAAGACGGGTCGCGGTGCGAACCGGCATCGACGGGACTGCTCAGTTCCTCAACGGCCGCGGGCTCTACTGAGCCTGATCTTTTCCGTCGCCCGCTGCCGGGTCGTCCGGGCGTCGACCGTCGGCGCCTCGTCGCCTTGCGGACGCCCTATTGCGCGCCAAGATTCGTCGTCGAGATTGGTCGAGATTGCATGCTTTTCCGAGCGCATGTGGGGCGCGCCTTGGCGACAGTTTTGCGGCAGAGACATCCGAACGCGGTGCCGGCGGCGTTTGCCGCCGTCGCCGCCGGCTTGCTCACCGCCCTGATTGCCGTTGCGCACGCGGCGCCGTCGGCGACGGCGACCAAGAAGGATGAGCCCTTCCACGCCAACGTTCCCGCCGCGCTCCTCCTCGATCCCGACAGCGAAAGCATCCTCTACGAAAAGAACGGCGAGGAGCTTGTCGCTCCTGCGAGCCTCGCCAAGCTGATGACGCTCGAATACGTGTTCAACGAGATCAAACAGGGCCGCCTCAAGCTCGACGAGGAGGTCATCATCAGCGAGAACGCCTGGCGCAAGGGCGGGGCGCCTTCGCGCGGCTCCACCATGTATGCGGCGATCCACAGCCGCGTGAAGGTGGACGATCTCATCCACGGCATCATCGTCGACTCGGCCAATGATGCCTGCATCGCGCTCGCCGAAGCACTCGCCGGCAATGAGAACGCCTTCGGCGCACTGCTTACCAAGCGGGCGCGGGAGCTCGGGCTGGAAAAATCGACCTTCACCAACTCGACCGGCTATTCGGACCCTAAATTGCGGGTCACCGTGCGCGAGCTGGCGGCGCTGTCGCGGCACATCATGCAGACCTATCCCGAGTTCTATCCTTATTTTGCCGAGCGCGAGTTCACCTGGAACAACATCCGGCAGCAGAACCGCAATCCGCTCCTGGCCATGGGCATCGGCGCCGACGGGCTCAAGACCGGCGAAACCAGCGAGGCGGGATTCAATCTCGTCGGATCGGCTGTGGAGGAGGGGTTCCGCCTGATCGTCGTCGTTACCGGAGCGAAGTCCGAGAAGGAACGGGCCGAGGAGGCGCGCAAGCTCCTCGACTGGGGTTTTCATGGCTTCGAGTCGAAGCTCCTCTTCGCCGAGGGGCAGACGGTCGGCGAGGCCAGGGTCTTCGGCGGCAGCACGAGCTACGTTCCGCTCGTCGGGCCCGGCACCGTGCGGGTCATGATACCGCGCAACAGCAACGAGCGGATTTCCGCCCGCATGGTCTACACGGGTCCGGTGCCCGCCCCGGTGACCAAGGGCCAGTCCATCGGCAAGCTCAAGGTCTGGCGGGGCGAGAACCTCGCCCTCGAAGTACCGCTCAAGGCCGCCGAGGATGTGGGCCCCGGCAGCATGCGCCAACGCGCCATGGATGCGGCGACCGAGCTGATGCTCGGCCTGTTCCGCGCCGGCGTGAACAAGCTATAACCGGCTTCGCCTCCCGCCCGGCGATCCTGTGCGAAGGGCCGCGGACGACTATATGGCCGCGTATCCTCGCCCGTTCCTCGGTTGCCGTTGCGTATGAAGACACAGCCGCAACGCCCTGCGCCGCAACGCTCAACCGACATGCCCGATCCCGCTGCGAGCATCGATGCCGGAAGCACGCAGGACGTTCCCAAAGAGGATCGCACCTGGAGGGGAAAGTTCATCACCCTCGAGGGCGGCGAGGGCACGGGAAAGTCGACCCAGGCCGCGATACTGGCGCAGCACCTGCAATCGCTCGGCCTTCCGGTGTTGCTCACCCGCGAGCCGGGCGGGTCGCCGGGCGCGGAGATCATCCGCCATGTGCTGCTCTCCGGAGCGGCAGAGCCGTTCGGTCCCGAGACGGAGGCGATGTTGTTCGCGGCGGCGCGTGGGGACCATATCCGCTGCGCCATCGAGCCGGCACTCGCGGCAGGCCGCTGGGTCGTTTGCGACCGCTTCGCCGATTCCACGCGCGTCTACCAGGGTGTCCTCGGCCAGGTCGACCAGCGCTTCCTCAATGCGCTCGAGCGCGTGTCCATCGGCGACCTCAGTCCCGACCTCACCCTGATCCTTGACACGCCAGTCAAGGTCGGCCTCGAGCGGGCGGCGGCGCGCCGGGCTTCCGCCGAGCCCGACCGCTTCGAGTCGCAGGATCTCAAGTTTCACGAGAAACTGCGCGAGGCCTTTCTGACGCTTGCGCTCGAGGCCCCGGAACGCTGCGTCATCATCAGGGCCAATGCGGCCAAGGACGATGTCGCCAAGCGGGTGTGGCAGGCGGTGGATTCCAAGCTCAAACCGGCGCCTGCACGCGCGGCGGTCAAGAACGTGGCGTCATGAGTCCGCAGCCGCGCGAGAGCATCGAAACGCCGCACCCGCGTGCGACCGCTGCGCTGTTCGGCCACGCCGGCGCAGAGAGTGCGCTCCTCGCGGCCTACCGCAGCGGGCGCGTTCCGCACGCTTTCCTGATCGTCGGCGGCAAGGGCATTGGCAAGGCCACGCTCGCCTACCGCTTGGCGCGCTTCGTGCTCGCCCATCCCGAACCGGCGGCGGCAGCGGTCAAGGCGGCGACTTCGCTGGCCGTCGACCCGCAGCATCCGGTCGCGCGCCGCATCGCGGCGCAGGCGCAGGGCGACCTGCTCGTTCTCGAACGTACGTTCAACGACAAAGGCGTGCTGCGCCAGCAGATCTCCGTCGACGACGTGCGCCGCACGGTCTCGTTCTTCGGCTCGACCGCCGGGGAGGGGGGATGGCGCATCGCCATCGTCGATGCTGTCGACGAACTCAACCGGTCGGGCGCCAATGCGCTGCTCAAGGTGCTGGAAGAGCCGCCGCAGCGGGTCTTGCTGCTGCTCGTCGCCCATTCCGCGGCGCGGGTGCTGCCGACGCTGCGCTCGCGCTGCCGCATCGTTACGTTGCGGCCGCTCCCGGCGACCGACGTTGCTGCGGCGCTGGCAGCCGCAACGGGGCGCTCCGCGACCGACGTAGAGGTCGCAGCGGCCGCAGCCGCCGCGGACGGCAGTGTCGCTCGCGCCGCCGCTTTTCTCGATGCGGACGCATTGGCGCTGCGCCAGGCGGCGCGTGACGAACTCGACCGGTTGCCGGCGCTCGACACCGACGCGCTGCACGCGCTCGGCGATGCGCTCGTCGGAACCGACCCGCAGCCGCTCGCCGCCTTCGTCGACACGGTGAATGCGTGGCTGTCGCAACGCCTCGACGGCAACCCGGGCGAAATCGGCCGCATGGCGCGGCTCGCCGAGGCGTGGGAGCGGATCAATCAGGCCGCGCGCGACGCCGAGACCTACAATCTGGAAAGAAAACCTCTGGTGTTCGGCGTTTTCGGCTGGCTTGCCGAGGCCACGCGCGGTTAATACCTGTCCTCATGGCCGGGCTCGTCCCGGCCATCCCTGTTTTGATTGCAGATTGGCGGCGTTAGCCCATGATTTCCAAGCGCAGACAAAAGCCTAAACGGAAGAACGCGAGCGGCAAGACCGCGCGGCAGTCTCCGCGGAAGAAGAAATCCGCGCTGAAGAGCGGCAGCAAGATCGGATCGAAGGCGAAAAGCGGGACCAGAAAGGCTGGACCCAAGCGAACGGCGCGCAGCACGGTCGCGCCGACGAAGGCCGCGCGCAAGAAAATCGTGCCCAAGAGGACGGTGCGCAGCAAGGCCGATGCCGGGCAGACGATCGTCGAGAAAAAGAAGATCGCGCCGAAAGAACCGCTGCGGAAACAGCCTGCGCGCACAGAACCTCACCGACCGATCGAGCCGCAACGCGCGACGGGGTCTGAGCGCAAGCCTTACTACGTCACCACGGCCATCGCCTATCCCAACGGCGAGCCGCATATCGGCCACGCCTACGAGGCGATCGCCACCGACGCCATCGCCCGTTTCATGCGCCTCGACGGCCGCGACGTGTTCTTTCTCACCGGCACCGACGAGCACGGCATCAAGATGGTGCAGACCGCGGCCAGGGAGAACCTGACGCCGCGCGAGTTCACCGAGCGCACCGTGCCGCGCTTCCAGGCCATGGTGAAGATGCTCAACTGCTCGAACGACGAGTTCATCCGCACCACCGAGCCGCGCCACCACGCCTCTTCGGTCGCGCTTTGGGAGCGCATGCAGGCGAACGGCGACATCTACCTCGACAAATACGCCGGCTGGTATTCGGTGCGCGATGAAGCCTACTACGACGAGAGCGAGACGCGTATCGACGACAAGGGGCAGCGCGTCGGCCTCCAGGGCACGCCGGTCGAATGGGTCGAGGAGGAGAGCTATTTCTTCCGCCTGTCCGCCTACCAGGACAAGCTTCTCGCCCTCTACGCGAGCGACCCGAACTACGTGCTGCCGAAGGAGCGTCTCAACGAGGTCGCAAGCTTCGTGCGCGGCGGCCTGAAGGATCTGTCGATTTCGCGCACGACCTTCGACTGGGGCGTCAAGGTGCCGGGCGATCCTAGGCACGTGATGTACGTGTGGGTCGACGCGCTCACCAACTACATCACCGCCGTCGACTTTCCCGACACCGACAGCGAGAAATTCCGCCGCTATTGGCCGGCCGACCTGCACGTGATCGGCAAGGACATCGTGCGCTTCCACGCCGTGTACTGGCCGGCGTTCCTCATGTCGGCCGGTGTCGCCGTGCCGCGCCGTATCTTCTCCCACGGCTTTCTGTTCAACCGCGGCGAGAAGATGTCGAAGTCGGTCGGCAACGTGATCGATCCGTTTGCGCTCGCCAAGGCCTACGGCGTCGATCCGCTGCGCTATTTCTTCCTGCGCGAGGTGCCGTTCGGGCAGGACGGCAACTACAGCCACGAGGCGATCGTCAACCGCATCAACGCCGATCTCGCCAACGATCTCGGCAATCTGGCGCAGCGCTCGCTGACCATGGTGGCGCGCAATTTTTCCGGCGTGCTGCCCGCGCCGGGGCCGCTAAGTGCGGCCGACCAGGCGATTCTTGCCGCCGCCGACGCCATGATCGGCAAGGCGCGCGAGGCGATGGCGACGCAGCAATTGCACCAGGTGCTCAATGCGGTATGGACCGTCGTCGCCGAGACGAACCGCTATTTCGCCGGCGAGGCGCCCTGGGCGCTGGCCAAGACCGATCCGGGACGGCAGGGCACCATCCTCTATGTGACCGCGGAGGCGTTGCGGCAGATCGCGATCCTGGCGCAGCCGTTCGTGCCAGCCTCAGCGGAGAGGCTGCTCGATCTTCTGGCGGTGCCCGCCGGCGAACGCGACTTCTCGTTCCTCAGCGGCAAGCACCGCATCGCCGGCGGCCGTGAATTGCCGGCGCCGGCGCCGGTCTTTCCCCGCTATGTCGAGGCGGAAGCCGGCACGGCCCAATAGATCACAACAAAAATGCTGATCGACAGCCACTGCCACCTCGATTTCCTGGATTTTTCTGCGGAGATCGATGCCGTGGTCGAGAGAGCGCGCGGCGTCGGCATCGCGCGCCTGGTCACCATCTCGACGCGCGTCGCCCGTCACGCCGCCGTGCTGGCGATCGCCGAGCGCTTTGCCGACGTCTATTGCTCGGTCGGCACGCATCCGCACTACGCGCACGAGGAACCGGACGTGACCGCGGCCGACCTTGTCGCGCGCACGCGGCATCCGAAGGTCGTCGCGATCGGCGAAGCCGGCCTCGACTATCACTACGACAACTCGCCACGCGACGCGCAGGAGCGGGGATTTCGCACCCACATCGCCGCGGCGCGCGAGAGCGGGCTGCCGCTCGTCATCCATTCGCGCGAGGCCGACGCCGACACCGCGCGCATCCTTGAAGAGGAAATGGAGCAGGGCGCCTTCCCTGCGGTGCTGCACTGCTTTACGGGCGGGGCCGACCTCGCCCGCCGGGCTGTCGCGCTCGGGCACTTCATTTCCTTCACCGGCATTTTGACCTTCAAGAATTCCGACGCGCTGCGCGCCATCGCGGCGGCGCTGCCCGCCGACCGCATTCTCGTCGAGACCGACGCGCCCTATCTCGCGCCCGGCCGTTTCCGCGGCAGGCGCAACGAGCCGGCCTATGTGGTCGAGACCGCCAAGGTCTTGGCCGAGACCCGCGGCGTTGCGCTCGAGGAGATCGCGCGCCAGACCTCGGAGAACTTCTTTCGCTTGTTCAGCAAGGTGCCGCGGCCGGTCCGCGCGGATGAGTTCGATCATCCGCCAAAGCTTGATGCTCCCGCCGCATGACGCTGAAGTTCACCATCCTCGGCTGCGGGTCATCCGGCGGCGTCCCGCGGCCGGCGCTGGGCTGGGGCGTGTGCGATCCGAACAATCCGAAGAACCGCCGCCGGCGCACGTCGCTGCTCGTCGAGCGGCGCGGCAGCGACGGCGGACTCACGCGAGTGCTGGTCGACACGTCGCCCGACCTGCGCGAGCAACTCCTCGACGCCGAGGTCGATTGGCTCGACGGCGTCCTCTACACCCACGAGCATGCCGACCATACGCACGGCGTCGATGACCTCCGCGCGCTGTTTCTGCACCGGCGCCGCAAGGTCGATGTCTACCTCGACGAGCCCACGTCGCAGATCATGCGCATGCGCTTCGGTTATTGTTTCGCAACGCCGCCCGGGAGCCAGTATCCGCCGATGCTGGCCGAGCACCGGCTGACGCCGGGCGAAACGGTCAGCGTCGAAGGCGCCGGGGGAGCGATCGCCGCCTTGCCGATCCGGCAGGAGCACGGCGATATCGACTCGATCGGTTTCCGCTTCGGCGGCGTCGCCTATTCCTGCGACCTCAGCGGCATTCCGCGGGAAAGCGTGCCTGCGTTTGCCGGCCTTGACGTGTGGATTGTCGACGCGCTGCGCTACACGCCGCACCCGAGCCATTTCTCGCTCGCCGAAACGCTCGACTGGATCGAGCGGCTCAAGCCGCGGCGCGCCATCCTCACCAACCTGCACTCCGACCTCGACTACGAGGTGCTGCGCGCCAAGCTGCCGCCACACGTCGAGCCGGGGTTCGACGGCCTGACTTTTACGGCCGCGGCTTCGTAGCCGCGCAATCGGCGAAGATAGGCGGCATTTTACCTAAATTTGCGGCTGGGTGCGCCAAGTGTAACTTCGCCCCTATATGTTCCATAATATCTCTTATGCGAATCGCCTTAGTGACTTGGATGGGATGGGCGCGGCAAATCCCTGCTCCGCCTCACCAAATGCCGGGCACCAGGCGCCAGCGGACGCGGCGCGCATAGTCGGCATAGCCGGGCAATTCCGCCTGGAGCACGCGGTCTTCGCTGACGGCGCGGTAAAGCAAAAACGGCAGGCTCGAAACAATCACCAGCAGCGCGGCAAGCCACGATCCGAGCGCCAGGCCGCTGGCGAGAATGATCACGATGCCCGCGAGGTAGCCCGGGTGCCGGACGTAGGCGTACGGCCCGCTCGCGACCACGTGCTGGCCGCGGTCGGACTGAATGCGCACGACCGAGGAGAAGAAGCGGTTGACGGCCATCGCCCAGAAGCACAGCACGTATCCGGCCGCGAGCGCGATCAGGCCGATGGCCTGTATCCATGACGGAACGCCATCGCTCCAATGAAAGCGGCCGCGGTCGAGCCCCGCCACGATCCAATGCAGAAACATGACAATGGTGAACAGGCGCAGCCCCAGGGGCGGCCGCTGTCCGCCCGGACGCATGCGCTCGCGCAGCAGGCCGGGATCGAGCGCCAGAAGCGAGGCCACGATGATGGCGGCCAGGATCGCGAGGTAGAGCCAGAAGCCGAGGATCGCAATGGTGCCGGCGCCGGCAAACAGCGCCACCGCCGCCAGAATGAGGAAGATGGCCGACTGAACGTAAGCCGAGACGGTCATGGTCCTTCCCGTTGCGAACGCGTACCGGCGCCGCAAGGACGGCGTGGAACCAAAGATGTTGCGGCGACGTTCAATGGCAAGCCGGCCCGGCTGTGGAGTTTGGGCGGCCGGACCTTCTTGTCTTCAGCCTCCAACCCAGGATGACCGCCGTGAGCAAAGTCAGAGCCCTCGATACGCACCACAAGACAGCCCCTTCCCTCGACACCCCGACCGACCTCTCGGAAGAAGCCGTGCGCGAGATTTCGGCTAAGCTCAATGCCATCCTGGCCGATGCGTTTGCGCTCTACCTGAAGACCAAGAACTTCCACTGGCATGTCAGCGGCCCGCATTTCCGCGACTATCACCTGCTGCTCGACGAGCAGGGTGAGCAGATTTTCGCGACCACCGACGACATCGCCGAGCGCGTGCGCAAGATCGGCGGCACCACGCTGCGCTCCATCAGCCAGATCAGCGAGCTGCAGAGCATCAAGGACAACAACGCCGACTTCGTTCCGGCGCAGGAGATGCTGCGCGAACTGATGAATGACAACAAGTTCGTGGCAGCTTCCATGCGCGAGGCGCACGAGATCGCCGAGAAGCACGAGGATGCGGCAACGGCCGGCCTGCTCGAGACCTTTATCGACACGGCCGAGAGACGCACCTGGTTCCTGTTCGAGGCGAGCCGATCCGCGCCAAAGGGGTGACAGCATCCGCTGCCGAGTGACGTGATCGCAGCGGTCGCCGCGCCATCCGGGGTCTGGTAGAGCTTTCCCGTCCCAACGGGAAAGAGCCATGACCCCTGCGCGCGACATCAACCGGCTCATCGAGATCATGGCGGCGTTGCGCACGCCCACGACCGGTTGTCCCTGGATCTGGCGCAGAATTTTGCGACCATCGCGCCCTATACGCTCGAAGAGGCGTACGAAGTCGCGGACGCGATTGCCCGCAACGACCTCGCCGACCTCAGGGAGGAGCTGGGCGACCTCCTGCTCCAGGTCGTCTTTCATGCCCGCATGGCCGAGGAAGCGGGCGCGTTCGATTTCGGCGCCGTGGTCGAGGCCATCACCGCGAAACTCGTGCGCCGGCATCCGCATGTGTTTGGCGATATGCGTTCTTCGACGCCGCAGGCCGTCGAGGGACTTTGGGAACGCATCAAGGCGAAGGAGAAGGCGGAGAAGGCCGGGCATCGAAACGCGCGCAGCGAAGGCGCGCTTGCCGGCGTGCCGGTCGCCCTGCCCGCCCTCACTCGCGCGCTGAAGCTGCAGGACAAGGCGGGGCGGGTCGGCTTCGATTGGGACGATCCGCATGCGGTGCTGAAGAAGATCCGCGAGGAGGCCGACGAGATCGAAGCCGCGCTCGCGGGGGCCGAAGCAAATAAGGCCGATGCGACCGACGCGGCGGACGAGGTCGGCGATCTTCTGTTCGCCGCGGTGAACCTTGCCCGCCACTTGCGCGCCGACCCGGAAGCCTTGCTGCGGCAGACCAACCGGAAATTCGAACGCCGCTTTGCCCGCATCGAACGCGCCCTTGCCGCGCGCGGAAAAGCGCCGCAGGACGCAACGCTCGCGGAAATGGATGCGCTCTGGGAGGAGGCGAAGGCTGCTGAGCAATCCCCTCCCCCTTGTGGGGACGGGTAGGCG
>Ga0102924_1003729_pt1 | contig 15843 bp, 16 predicted proteins | sample PaiPotPPM11metaG_FD_80116 | JGI IMG/M metagenome (GOLD analysis project Ga0102924, IMG submission 80116) | Iron sulfur acid spring bacterial and archeal communities from Banff, Canada, to study Microbial Dark Matter (Phase II) - Paint Pots PPM... ... | reverse complement strand
CGTCGAACGTCTTATCGACGCGCTCCATCCCGAGACTCGGCCTCCGCAGCCGCAGTCGCCCGGAAATCCCCTGGCGGCGACGCTCGGTTCGATTTTCGGCAGCGGATTCAATCAGCAACAGAGTGCCGCGCCGCCGGCGGCCAGCAGCGCCGGTCCGGATAGCCAGCGCGTGCGCGAGCAGACCCGCGCCGAGATCGAACGCGGTTTCTACGATGTGCGGTTAATCGAAATCGAGGTCGAAGAAAATGCCAGCCTTCCGATCGGCGTGATCGGCGGCGTCGATCAAGGCGGCGCGGACATCGGCGAGATGCTCGGCGGCATTCTGCCAAAACGGCGCAGTAAGAAGCGCGTAACGGTTGCCGAAGCGCGGCGCATTTTCGAACAAGAAGAAGCGCACAAACTCATCGACATGGATGCGGTGAAACGCGAGGCGGTGCGGCGCGCCGCCGAAGACGGCATCATCTTTATCGACGAAATCGACAAAGTTGCCGGCCAAGTTGCGCGCGGCGGCCCTGACGTGTCGCGCGAAGGCGTTCAGCGTGACATTCTGCCGATCGTCGAAGGTTCGACCGTTACCACCAAGTACGGGACGGTGAAGACCGATCACGTGCTCTTCATCGCGGCCGGTGCATTCCACATCAGCAAGCCGTCGGATTTGATTCCGGAACTGCAAGGGCGCTTTCCGATCCGTGTCGAGTTGGATTCGCTCACCGCCGACGATTTCAAAACAATTCTCACGCAACCCAAGAACGCGCTCGTCGAACAATACAAAGCATTGCTTGCGACGGAAAACGTCGGCTTGGAATTTCAGCCGGATGCGATCGAGCAGATCGCGACGTTTGCAATGCGGGTCAACGAGTCCAGCGAAAACATCGGGGCGCGCCGGCTCCATACCGTTCTGGAACGCTTACTCGAGGACGTTTCCTTTGCGGCGCCCGAGGAGGCGGGAACCTGCGTCATCGACGCCGCCTACGTTCGCGATCGCCTGCAGGGCATCGTGGAGAACGCCGATCTTTCTGGGTATATTCTCTGAGGAATTCCCCAGGGTTCCCTAATCCGTTTCCCATGCGGCTTGGGAGGTACCCTAGCAACCTTAGAAGGATTTTCAATCCATGAAAAAGTCAATCGGCCTTCTCTTCGCCGCTTCGCTCGTGGTCGCGCTGGCTGCCGGCTGCAATAACAACAGTAACAGCAACAACCCCCCCGGGACCGGCACCAATTGTGGCGCGCCGCCGAAGGGGTTTCAAGTGCTCTATCCGCGCAACGGCGCACCGCGCGTTCCGCCGAATCAAGCCGGCGCAGTGTACGTTGCGGCAAATCCAGCCCTTGCGGTTGGCAACTCGTACAACTTCTTGCCGGTAACCGGAGCCGGTTCTCAGCCGTTTACGTCCACGTTTGCGACGTACAGCGGACCCATTCCCAGTCCGCACGTTTCGCCTGCGCCCGGATCGACAATCTATATAACGCAGTTCTTTTACCCGATCGGTCCTTTGCAGACGGTTCAGCTCTATTGGAATGACGGCGGGACCGGCTGCACGCCGAATTTCATCGTCAGCACGTTCACTACGGGACAGTAGCTCATCACTCGTACTCCGTTTGCGATATCGAACGACGTGTCACCCTCGGGACGTTCGCGTTTTGGCCTCCATGCCAAAACGCTACTCGATGGCTCGGCGCTCTCGGGCATCCGGCCCTTCGCGCCTCGTCCATACGCCCTCGGGTGACACGTCATTCGATATCGCAAACTCTGGACTCGCTCTTTAAAAGGCGCCTCCACTCAGGATGACACATAGGGGAGGCGTCGTATAAGGGTGGGATGCCGTACGTTCGTGAGATCGTTACCGACGGTCATCCGGTATTGCGCAAAGCCGCGAGGAAAGTCGATCCGCGGGAAATTGGGGAGCCGCTTTTTCAGCAGTTGATCGACGATATGTTCGAGACGATGTATGCGGCGCCGGGCGTGGGATTGGCTGCGCCGCAGGTAAACGTATCGAAGCGCGTTTTTGTCATCGACGTACACGACGACGAGCATCCGCCGGCAGTCGTGATCAATCCTAAAATCGAGAGCGCGGAAGACGAGGTCGAGTTAACCGAAGGCTGCCTCTCGGTGCCCGGTATGGTCGGTGAAATCGTGCGCTTCACGCGCGTCGCGGTGAGCGGTCTCGATCGCGACGGCAACAAGATTCGGTTGGCGGGCGAGGGATTGTTCGCGCAATGCCTGCAGCACGAGATCGGCCATCTCAACGGCGAACTCTACGTGGACAAAGCGCGGAACGTTCGTCCGGCGGTTACCGAAGAAGAGGAAGGGGCGGCCGAAGGCGGCGTGCCGGAAACCGGCGACACCGTCAACGCCCACGCATAACGCCCTGTCGGCGACATCGCTGCGGACGCTCTTTTTCGGCACGAGCGCGTTCGCGGTGCCGAGTTTGCGCGTCGTAGCCGAACGTACCGATTTGGCCGGCGTCGTTACGCAACCGGACCGGCCGGCGGGGCGAGGACAGAAGCTCACGCCCTCGCCGGTGAAGCGAGCCGCGATCGATCTTGGCTTGCGCGTGTACGAGCCGCAGCGTTTGCGCGCCTTTGCCGAAGAACTCGACGGCGGGTTCGACTTGTTTGCGTTGGCAGCGTACGGGCGAATTCTGCCGGCGTCGGTGCTGGACGTTCCGCGTCTGGGTGCGCTCAACGTGCACCCATCGCTTTTGCCGAAGTATCGCGGCGCGACGCCGATTCAGACCGCGCTGCGCGACGGCGTGGCCGAAACGGGCGTCAGCATAATGCTGATGGATGCGGGTATGGATACCGGCGACATCGTTTTACAAGAGCGCGTCGCAGTCGGGCCCATGGAGACATATGGTGAGTTGCACGACCGTTTAGCGCGTGCGGGTGCACATTTGCTTGGGCGCGCCATCGACCTCGCAGCCGCCGGACCGTTGCCGCACGCGCCGCAAAGCCGTGAACCGAGCCTGACCGCACCGATTAGGACATCGGATTTGACGATCGACATGTCATGGCCGCCGCAGCGCATCGTCGATTTCGTTCGCGCATACTCCCCGCAGCCGGCTGCACGCGCCGTATTCGACGGCGAAACGGTGAAAATTTTGCGCGCGCACGTCGACGATAACGACGCGCTCGTCATCGACACGTTGATCGCGCCGAATCGTGGACGGATGAGCGGCGACGAGTACGCAAGGAGTCGTCGCCCGCGGTGAACGCTCGCGCTATCGCGTTGGCGGTCGTGCGCGACGTGTTTCCGCCGCCCGGATCGCGCACCCGCGAGCGCGGCGCGCAGGAGGCGCTCGACTACCGCGTGCGTGCGGCAAAAGCCGGCGCGCGGGAGCGTGCATTCGCCACCGAACTCGCTTATGGCGCGATCAAGATGCGGCGCGCGCTCGATTGGTATCTCGACCCAATGATCGGAACTCGCGCGAACACCTTGCCGCCCGCGGTGCGCGAAGTGCTGCGCCTCGGCATCTACGAACTTGCGTATACGCGCGCCGACGTGCACGCGACCGTTTTCGAGTTCGTCAACGTGGCCAAGCGCGTCGGCCATCGCGGCGTCGCCAACCTGGTCAACGCGGTGCTGCGCCGTTTCGTGCGCGAACCGACGCCCGCGCCGCGGCGAGAATCGTTTGAAGATTTCGCGGAGTATCTCGGAACGAAACACTCGCTGCCGACTTGGTTGGTACGTCAATGGCAAACCGTTTTCGGCGAGCGCGCCGAAGCCGTGTGCGCCGCCGTCAACGAGCCGGCGCGGCCGGCGCTAACGGTCGATGTGCGCACCGTGTCGCGCGACGCGGCGGCGCAGCGTTTGCACGATCTCGGAATCGTGACCGCCCAGTCGCCGCTGGTCGCCGAATCGCTGTTGGTCGAGAGCGGCGCCGGGCACATCGATGCAGCGGACGGCTCGCCGTGGTGGATGCAGTCGGAGAGTTCGGCTGCGGTCGTCGCCGCGCTCGACCCGCAACCGGGCGATCGCGTCCTCGACGTCTGCAGCGGACGGGGGAACAAAGCCCTGCAGATCGCGGGGAGAATCGGGGCGCTCGGAACGTTGACGTGTGTCGAGCGCGATGCACGCAAGGCCGCGCTGTTGGCAGAGCGAGCCGAACGTTCGGGAACCGCCGCCGAGATCGTCGTCGCCGATGCAACCACGATCGAAGTGGCCGAAAGCGCATACGCTTGCGTTCTCGTCGATGCGCCGTGTTCCGGGGTCGGCATCGTAGGACGCCATCCTGAAGCGCGCTGGAAGAAGCAGGCTACTGACGGCGAACGCTTGGCGGCGACGCAGCATGCGTTGCTCGACCGGATGGCTCGCTGCGTGCGCCCGGGTGGGGCGTTCGTCTACGCCGTATGCTCGACCGATCCACGCGAAACGACGGAAGTAATGGAAAGGTTTCTCTCTCGGCACGGTTTCGAGCGACGCGCGTTCGCGCCGGCGTTCGCCGCGTCTGTAACCCCTAGCGGTGACGTGTTGATTCCGCCAGGGATCGGCGGTCGCGACGGGTTCTTCATCGCAGCCGTGGTGCGCCTGTGAGTCTGTTCGAGCGAATCGAACGCGCGTGCGCCGCATTCATCGAACGATCCTTTGCAAAGACGTTTCCGAGCGATCTCGAGCCGGCGCAAATCGCACGCAAAATCGTGTCGACGATGGAGGCGCATACGCACGATGAAGACGGCCGTTTGCGCGCTCCGGGTCACTACCTCGCGTACGTCAATCCCGCCGATTTCGAGCGACTTGCGCCGCATCGCACGTACCTCGAGCGCGAATGGCGCAGTTTGCTGCGCGAACTTGGCAAGCGCGTCGGAATCACGTTTGAAGAAGAGGACGCTCGAGTTGCGATGGTCGCGCGCGACAACGTGCCCGCGGGCGCAGTCGAAGTCGCCGTGGGCGAAGCGCGCCGGTATGGACTGCGGGTCGTAAAAGGCGTTTCGGAGTTCGCGCTTTATCCGCTCGAGGGAGCGCTTCGCATCGGCCGATCTGCCGAATGCGACGTGACGCTCAGCGACCCGAGCGTTTCGCGCGCGCACGCGATCGTCGAAATCGCCGGCGATCGCCCGATGGTGCGCGACCTGGGATCGACCAACGGAACCTTCGTCAACGGCAAACGCATCGAAGCCAAGGCGTTACACGACGGCGACGAACTGCGATTCGGGAATACCCAGGTGCAGTTCGAGGCTATGCAATGACGTTCGACGCGCAGATGCGGATCGGTACGCTCGAGATCACGGCGGCGTTGCTATTCGTCGCGATTGTCTCGGCGCGGCCCCGCGTGCACGCTGCCGCCGAGATCGGACGCATGCAGCCGATGCGCGTTGTATTGGAAGTGCAGGAACTCAACAGCCGGCGGCCCTACGAAGGCCGGCCGCCGTTCGATCTCGGCCGCGGCCGGGAACTCGACTTAGTGCTGGGCGATCCCGAGGTCAGCCGCAGGCACGCTCGCTTTGAAAGCCAAAACGGGATCGTGTACGTTGAAGACTTACACTCGCGCAACGGCACCTTCCTCAACGGCCGCCGCGTCGCCGAGGCGATTGAAATTCGCGAAGGCGACACGGTCGACGCCGGAACGACCCGTTTGCTGGTAAAATCGATTCGTCCATGGACGTGAGGACCGGGCGTTGGACGTAGCCATTCGAGGCGATCGCGCCTCTTGCCTGACGATGCAGTTGGGTCCGCGCACCTGGTTGCTTGCGGTAACGCGCGGGTTCGGGAGCGTCGCGGGCGTTCCGACCGAGCGCGCCCTGCTTGCCGAATTGCGTGCCGAGTGCGAGCGACGGCTGCGCCGCGAGCGCTTCCGCCGCGCGGTCGACCGGCCGCCCTCGGCTGCCACCGCGGTGCTGGCTGCGTTGGCGCGCGTCAATAGCGAACTCTACGCGCGCACTGCCGGACACGACGACTACGTGACGGCGGCTTGTTCGTTGACGGCGGTGCTCATCGTCCGCGGTCACGCGTTCGTCATGCATTGCGGCGCTACCGCGGCGTATCTGGCACACGGCGGCGATGTAATCGCGCTCTCAGGCGACGACACGTTCGACGATGCTGGTTTACCGCTGCTTTCGCGCGCGCTCGGAACGAGCACCAGTCTCGACGTTGCGGTCTCCAGCGTGTTGTTGGATGCCGGTGACATCGTCATTTTGCTCGGGCGCCGCGTTCCGGGCGACGTCGACCGGCGCTCGCTGATCGCACACGTCGAATCGGCCGAACCCGGCGACCACGTGTTGGTGGCGCGCTTCGAGCGCGACGACGCGGCTGACGATGGCGGATACGAGCCGCGCCGGCCGAACCTCGCGTTGGTTCCCGTGATCGTGCGGGCCGCGGTCGCGGCGTTACTGGTGCTCGCGCTGGTATTGGCGCGCTGATCTCCACCGTCGTTCGCCGTTTCGTGCCGATGGCCGGCGCGTTGGCCGTTGCTGCGCTGATGTTATCCTTTGCACCGCCGCACTCGATCGGACCGTGGTGGCTGCTGGCGTTGCTCGGCATCCTCGCGGTGGTATGGGTTGGGACGCAACCCGCGGCGACCGTTCGCGACGACATGCTGCCGGCGTTGGCGGTGGTGCTTGCGGCGCTGGGACTCGCCGTCGTTGCGCGCCTGTCGCCGGCACTCGCGCAAAAGCAGCAAATTTGGCTGCTCTTCTCGCTGCTGCTGGCGATCGTACTCGGGCCGCCCTTCACCCGTTTCCGCCGGTTTGCTGCCTATAAATATCTCTGGGTCATCGCATCGCTGGTGCTGTTCGTGTTACTGCTGGCGTTCGGTCAAGAAGTTAACGGCGCGCGGCTATGGATTCGCATCGGGCCGGTGCAATACGAGCCAATCGAACTGATTAAGCTCTTCATCGTCCTCTTTTTAGCGGCGTATTTGGCGGAGATGGCCGACGTGATTGCCAACGCGCGACCGTGGTCGCTGCAGGCAAATCTCAAATATCTTGGGCCGCTCTTCATCGGCTGGGGCGCCTCGATGGCGATATTGATCGTCCAACACGATTTGGGAATGGCGACGCTGCTGCTCGCGACGTTTGCGACCTTGTTGTTCGTCGCCACACGCCGGGCAGATATCGTCGCACTCGGCGCGTTGATTTTTGCCGGCGGCGCGTATTGGGCGTCGCGTCACTTCGCCTACGTGCACACGCGCATCGCCATCTGGCAAAATCCGTTCGCCGACCCACTCGGTGCCGGTTACCAATCGTCGCAAGCCTACTACGCGCTGGCAGCCGGCGGAATTTTTGGAACGGGTTTCCGCTTGGGTCACCCGACGTTCATTCCCGACGTCGCGACCGACTACGTCTATGCGGCGATTTCCGAAGAGTTCGGACTGATCGGCGCGGCGATCGTGCTGGCAATCTTCATCGGTCTGGTGCGGCGCATTCTGGCTGCGGGGTTGGAACAGCCGGATCTGTACGCAAAACTCTTAGCGGTTGGCCTAGCGACGACACTCGGCGTGCAAGTGTTCATCATCGTCGGCGGAGTCGTCGGACTGTTTCCGCTCACGGGTATCACGTTACCGTTTATTTCCTACGGTGGCAGCTCGTTGGTCGCAAACTTCTTGCTGGTTGCGCTGGCGTGGGCGATGAGCAGCAGACCGGTATCGCGCCGCGCGGGCGCGCAGTCATCGGAATGAGAATTTTCGCGTTCGCGTTGGCGCTCGTGCAGCTCGTTGCGTGCCATCGCAGTGGAATCGGCAGCGCGACCTTCCAAAAGACGTTGGTAAACAATCCGGGTTCCTCAAGCGACGGCGGGCGCATCTACATTGCCAACTGTTCAAGCTGCCATCAACTCGACGGTCGCGGCGTCGCCGGCATTTTTCCCGCGCTGGGCGGCAACGCCGCGGTTACCGGTGACCCGCGGCGCGCCATCGCAGCGGTCAAATTCGGACTGCGCCGAGCCCCCACGGCCGGCGGCGCCGGCGGCGTCATGCCGGCCTGGAACGGGCTGCTCTCGGACGCCGACATCGCCGACGTGGTGACGTACATTCGATTCGCATGGCGCAACGGGGCCGCACCGGTGAGCGCGGCCGAGGTTCGGGCGGTGTCGCAGACGCCCTAGCCGGTGCCCGCTAGGCAGGGAAGCGGCCGCCGAGGAGGCTAAAACCTAGGCTAAGCAACGCTGTTTCCTCTCGAGGGTTGTGGAGGTGCTCGATGCGTTCCTCACTGCTTGTAGCGGTGCTCTTCGGCATCGCATGTTTACCGGTCGGCGCGGTTGCACAGACGACCGCAGTCCCGCGGATTGCGCCGGTCGACGAATATTTCGGTGAAAGTAGCGAGAGCATACTGGAAATCCGGAACCGGCTCGCCGACGTCGAGTCGAAATCGGATGCCGATGCACGCACCGCCACGACGGTTGCCGCGATCGATTACTTCGAAGAGGCGCTCGTAGATTGGCAGCATAAGTATCCAACCGATCCGTGGGTAGCCGACGTTCTGTCACGCACCGTGCGATGCTACGCGCGCGCCGGTGCGGCGAATAGCACTCATGCAGCGGAAATGTACGCAGTGTTAACCAAGTCGTATCCGCATTCGACTGCGGTCGATCGCGCGATCTACGCGATGTACTATGCGCCAGCGGCAGAAACGCCGACGACGATGGCCCGCGTACAAGACGTGCCGATCGTGATTCCGTAGGCGCCCTTCATACGTTAGGCGGCGAGCGAAAATTCGGTACGAAAGAGCGCACTAACGTAGTCGTGCATTTTCGGATCGATGCGGTGAAGGCGTTCGCGCGTTGCGCGCGGCCAAGATGACGCAGGATCGTTGATGCCGACGTAGGCACGCAGCGATTCGGCAAAATATTCGTCGATTCCGGTCGCAGCGTACGGTGTTACGAACGTGCGCGCTTGCGCAAAGAATGCGCGAACGCGCGGATCGATTCCCGATCGGTACACGCCGCCGCCTAAAGCGCAGTCGAGCGCGTGGCCGAACTCATGCGCGACCGTCATCGGACTGCGCGAGCGCAGATAAAGCGACCGCTCCTCGACGACAAAAAGTCCCGCGGGCGGCGCCGGCCACGCGTCCACGTCGATTCCCAGCCGCGCAAGAACTAAGGACGCTTCGCGGTAACACTCTCCCGCTCGCAGCAGCAGCACGCGCACGCCGGCTGCATGCGCGTATGACAATGCGCCGCAGCCGAAGCGGCAGAGCGTTTCTATTACCGGGGACTCGAGCGGCCGCTCCCGGCTCCGGCAAAAAAGGCAGCGGGCGATTGCAGCGGCGTCGCGGAGCATCGAACCAGCGTCGCGCCGGCGGATTGCCCGCGCGTGACGGCAGCATGTTCAGCATGTCGCCATTTCAGAGTTTCTTCATGCCATGCCGCTAGGGTCGTTGCACCTGCTCATCTTTGGAAATGTTGAGGTGCTTCCAATGCTCTATTCACTATCCGGCGTGCGGGCGCGGACCGTCGCAGCCGTAGCGGCCGTGGCGATCACCGCAGCCTGCAGCGCGCACGACGGCGCGATGTCTCCGGCTTCAGGCACGCAAGCCATGATTCCGTCACAGGCGCACAACCCGGGGCACGCCTCGGCATCGTCGGCGTCAATTCTCAAGCATTTGACTTCGCAAGTCGTCATCGGTTCCGCCGTGGATCCGAAAAATGGCGCGCAGAATCCGTACGGCCTCACGATTGCGCCCTCGACCAACGGCGCGTTTACGGCCGGAGATCTGGCCATCTGCAACTTCAACTCGAAATACAATCAACAGGGAAGCGGCAAGTCTATCGTGGCGCTGCATTCCACACCCGGCTCGACGCCGACCCACGTAAGCCAAAGCGCGAGCATCCTCGGCTGCGCTGCGCTGGCGCTAAGCCCCGACGACACCACTTGGGCGGCGGCCATGGTGGCCAACAATAATCCGATCCTGAATTCCAGTGGAAAACTGCTCGCCAACATCAACGGCAAGCCGTTCAGTCAGCCCTGGGGTCAGGTCTTTGCCCAACCGGCGAGCGGATCGCCGGCGTTTTACGAAACCAACGCGCGTACCGGAACGGTCGTACGCATCAACCTCGGGTCGAAGTTTACCTTCGACGTGATCGCCAAAGGCTTCCCGATCAATCGCGGCGTCGCCGGAACGGTGCTGGCACCGTCGGGACTCGCGTACGATCCGACGATCGACACGCTGTATTTTGCCGACGGCAAGAACAATACGATCGTTGCGATCGCAAACGTTTCGAGCGTTCCCAACGGCGGAATCGTCGCATCGCACAACGGCATGCAGTTCTCGGGGCCGTCTGCATCCGACGCGCGCATCGTGTACTCGGGTTCGCCGCTAAACGGTCCGATCAGCACGGCGTTGCTGCCGAACGGTAATCTCGCCGTCGGAAACACGCTCGATCCGGCCGGTACGAATCTCATCATCGAGTTATCGCCCGCAGGCCAAGTACTCGACACGATCAACGTCGATACGGGACCGGGCGGCGCGCTCTTCGGAATGGCGGCGACCGGTACCTCATCCTCGGATACGAAACTCTATTTCAACGACGACAATCAAAACAACGTACAGGTGCTTCAACCATAAACATCCGTCATACCCGGGACCACACCCGCATGCGCCGGCGCTATTTGTAGCGCCGGCGCGTTTGCAAATCGCGACGATTACTTCGCAAACGTTTTTCGTAACGATAACTATTGATAATGATTTTGATTAATATTGCATGCGTATTCATAAATCGTTATGCATTGTAGAAGGGTCGGCGACCGGCCGCTCGAAGCAGACGCGCCATGCGCATACAAACAATATTTGCGGCAGCATTGGCGTTGATCGTTACCGCCTGTAATGCCGCAGGAACCAATCAATCGGTGCCTTCATCCGTTGCCGGCTCGGGCGTAGCCGGCGCGATTGATGGCATGCAGCCGGATGTCGATCATACGTCCGTTCTGAAACTGCTTACGACGCAGCAAACGATCGGTTCGACCGTTGACCCCGTAAACGGCGACCAAAATCCCTACGGCCTCGTCTACGTTTCCAAGAAACCGTATGGCAAGAGCACCCTGCAGAAGGGCGATCTCGTCATCTGTAATTTCAACAACAAGGCGAACGTCCAGGGCACCGGAACGACGATCGATTACATTTCATCAACGCCGGGCTCGAAGCCGGCACAACTTACCCAGAACTCGTCGCTGCTGGGTTGCGCCGCATTGTCGCTCAACCCGTTTGACAGTGTTTATGCAGCAAACGTGGGAGCAAAAAACGACGTCGGCGTTTCAGACACCGGAAAGATCACGCAGACGCTGAAGAACGCGGTACTCGTCGAGCCGTTCGGGGACGTGTACATACCTTCGGCGCTCGGGTATCCGCCGGGTGACGGCGCTTGGGTTTCCGATGCATCGACCGGCAAAATTGTTCGTATCAATCTCGGCACGAGCGGTCCGATTACGTACACCGCGGTAATCTCGGGGTTTGCGGTAAATCATGGGAAGCCGGGCAGCATCCTCGGCCCATCTGGGCTTCAGTACAACCCGAAGTCGGACACACTCTATGTCGTTGACGGCGTAACGAATACGCTCGTTGCCTTCCATCACGCGTACAACGACTTCAACGGAGCGAACTCGGTTACCGTGAGTTCCGACGGCAAGTCGTTCAGCGGGCCGAAAGCCAAGGATGCTCAGTTAATCTACGCCGGTTCGCCGCTGGATGGACCGATCAGTTCGACGCTGCTGCCCAACGGCAATCTCGTTCTCGGCAATACGCTCAATAAAAAGGGGAAGAATCTGCTGGTCGAGATCGCGACCGACGGCACGCTGTTGGCCTACAAGAACGTCAACAAGGGCAACGCCGGCGCACTCTTCGGCATCGCATCGACCGGATCGTCGGACGACACGACCCAGATTTTCTTCAACAACGACAACGCCAACACGGTCGAGGTTCTTAAAAAATAATAGGAGCAGGCCAATGCAATTGGTAACGCGCCTTGTTGCGGTCGCCGTCGCTCTGACGGCGGCCGCATGCAATTCCGGCGCATCGAATCCGCCGGTGCCCGCGGCGTTTGGTGCCCCGTCATTTGCCGACGACGCGGGCACTATCGAACCGGACGTCGACCATACGTCGATTCTGAAGATGCTCGCGGTCGAGAAGACGATCGGTTCGACGGTGGACCCGACCAACGGCGACCTGAATCCCCACGGCCTCGTTTACGTCAAGTACAAACCGTTGGGTAAGAGCGTGCTGCAGAAGGGCGACGTAGCGGTCTGCAACTTCAGCGATAAAGCGCACGTGCAGGGCAAAGGAACGACCATCGTCTACATGGGCTCGACGCCCGGACAAACGCCGAAGCATTTTGCGCAGAGTGCTTCGCTTTTGGGCTGCGCGTCGCTGGTTATCAATTCGTTTGACGAAATCTTTGCTGCCGACCAAGGAGCAAAGAATGCGGTCGGCCTCAGTTCGAATGCGAAGATCGTGCAGACGTTGAAAAATGCATTGCTCGTCGAGCCGTGGGGCAGCGCGTACGTGCCGTCGCAGAGCGGCTACCCGCCGGGCGACGGATTGTGGATCTCCGATGCATCGAGCGGCAAGATCGTTCGCATCAACCTCGGGACCAGCAGCGGCAAGCCGACCTATACGTCCGTCATCACGGGGTTTGCCGTCAACCACGGGCAGCCCGGCAGCATCCTGGCTCCGTCGGGCTTACAGTACAACGCAAAGGCGGATACGCTGTACGTCGTCGACGGCATAACCAACACGCTGGTTGCGTTTCATCACGCATATCGCGAATTTAACCAAGCCAACTCGGTTACCGTGAGTGCCGACGGCAAGTCGTTCAGTGGACCCAGCGCCAAGGATGCGAGGCTCGTCTATGCGGGTTCGCCGCTGGAAGGGCCGATCAGCTCGACGCTGCTACCCAATGGCAACCTGGTTCTCGGCAACACGCTGAACAAGAAAGGGAAAAATCTGCTGGTCGAAATCGCAACCGACGGCAGTTTGCTGGCGTACAAAAACGTCAATACGGGCAAGGCCGGCGCGATCTTCGGTCTTACGTCTTCGGGATACTCGGACGGCACGACGCAGATCTTTTTCAATAACGATAACAGCAATACGGTTGAGGTTCTCGAAAAGTAAATCCCGGCCGCGCGTCACCCGCGGCGGGGATGACGCGAATCGTCACGCGGTCGCGCTGACTGCCTTGGCGAGCTTCGAAGCTCCACGTGCCAATCCGTACGGGCCAGAACGCGGTTCCGCTCGCGTCGAGCGGGACGGCATTGCCGTTCGCGCTCCACGCCACGTCGCGCGCAGGCGCAGCCGCCCGCAACGAGATTTCTTGTTCCTCGGCTTGAAGTCGGGTTGACGTGGTATTGGCGACGAACACGTCGCCGTCGCGCGGATAGACGATGCGCAGCCGCGCAGCGCGCTGCGCGTCAGGGTGCAGTGCCAACCACGGGTCGTATTGTCGCGATAAACGTACCGGTTCGGCGCGGCGTACGAAGGCGAGATCTTGCGCGCGAACCCATTCGTCGACGATCGCCGGACAATCGGCGAGCGGGGCGTGGCCGGTGGTCGCGCAAATCGGCGTCCTTACGAAACCGCGCGGCGGGTCGAAGGGCGCGGGTTCGACGCGTTCGTGGAGGTGCAGCATGATGCGATTCCACAGCGGTCCAGCGCCGGTCACGCCGGAGACACCGCGCATCGGGCTGCCGTCGAAGTTCCCGACCCACACACCGACGGTGTAGTCGCGCGTGAATCCGACCGTCCAGGTATCGCGGAAATCCGACGACGTTCCGGTTTTCACCGCCGCCGGGAACGGCATTTCGAGCACCGAGTGCGGGCCGAACGACTGCGTGCGCGCGTGCGGATCGGCCAGCATGTCGGTGACCAGCGCCCACGTCGAGGCGTCGCCGACCTGCATGGTCGTGCGCGGCGGTTGCGCGACGAGATGCAGCGGCACGGCGTTGCCGTTGCGCGCCAGCGTGCAATACGCACCGGCGAGCTCCCATAGGGAGACCTCACCGCCGCCGAGGGTCAAGCCCAGACCGTAGTACGACGGCGGTTGCGTGAGATGGGTAAAGCCGAGTTCGTGCAGCCGCTGCAGAAACACGCCGACACCGAGATTCGAAAGGACGTGGACGGCCGGCGTGTTGAGCGAATTGGCGAGTGCGTAGCGCACGCGCACCGGACCGCTGAATCGCCCGCTATAGTCTGTCGGCTGATATAACTTGCCGCCCGGGATGGCGTAAGCCGACGGCACGTCGGGAAGAATCGTCGTCGATGTGACCGTTCCGCGTTCAAGCGCAAGTTCGTACATAAACGGCTTGAGCGACGAGCCCGGCTGACGCAGCGCAACGACGCCATCGTTGCGCCCCAGCACGCCGTCGGCGAAGTAGTCGGGCGAACCGACGTACGCGAGCACCTCACCGGTTCGATTGTCCACGACCAGCGCGGCGGCGTCTGTGACGTGATAGGCTGCCAGCGCATCGGTCACGTCCTGCGTTTGTGCTTGAACGAACCGCTGCAGCGAACGATCGATCGTCGTTCGTACTCTTGCGGATCCGCGAATTGACGGATAGAGCGCAAAAAGCGCGTGCGCGGCATCGCCGATACCGGCGTCGCTGCGCCGAACGTGCAGCGTTTCGGTAAACGCGCGCTCGGCGGTCGTGCGCGAAATCGTTCCCAGATGGGCCATGCGCTGCAACACGAAGTGCTGACGCGCGCGTAGGGCGTTCCAGCCCGTGCCGGGAGCCAGGCGCGCCGGATCGTTGGGAATCGCGGCCAGCAGTGAGGCCTGTGCGAGATCGAGGTCGGCGGCAGGTTCACCGAAATAGGTTCGCGCGGCCGCCTCGATGCCATAGAGGTTGCCGCCCATCGGTACGCGGTTGACGTAGGCTTCGAGAATCGCGGCTTTGCTCGACCGAATCGCGATCCGCTCGGCGCCGGCGATTTGCAGCAGCTTCCCACGAATGGTCGCCGGCGTCGGATGGAGTAGGCGCGCGAGTTGCATTTCGATGGTCGAACCGCCGCTGCGTGCCTCGCCATAGACGACCCAATCGCGCAGCGCGCGAACCAGCGCGATGGCATCAATCGCGCCGTGGTGATAGAAGCGGGCGTCTTCAGCCGCGACGATAGCGTGCTGGAAATCGGGCGAGACGCGCGCGAGCGGTACCGCCACCGCGTGGCCGGCATCCGAAGCGAGCACGGTCCCCAACGGCGCGCCGGTGCGGTCGGTAAACGTCACGGCTCCGTGCGGCTGCGGAAGCGCTGCAACGTCGATACCGCACAGGTAGGCCGCAGCCAACAGCGTTGCAGGAATCGAGACAGCGAGCGCGAGCGCAAAGACTTTCACGAAACTGTTGGAATCTACGACGCGCAGCCGTTTGGTTGCTGCTGAAAGGATTGCGTTGCGCCGCTGGTTGCACCCGGTCTTCGCGCTGACCGTCGTCGTCGGCGCCGCCTGCTCCACGCCGCCCGGGCAACCGCAGAAACTGCCGGCGGTTGCCGCGCTCCCCAAACCGCAAGTTCCGCCCTGGATCGCATCCGTTTCGCCGGTTGGCGGTAACGTCGAGTCGCTCGCACAGATTCGCGTCATCTTCGCAAAGCCGGTCACGAGGGTCGAATCGCTCGCGGGCGACGGGCCGGCCGACGTTCTCCAACATGTGCGCATCGATCCGGCGCTCAAAGGCCGCTTCGTCGTGCTGACGCCGCGAATGATCGGTTTCGTCGCGGACCAGGCGCTGCCGATCGGAACGCGCGCGCGCGTGACGTTGACGGCCGGATTGCGGGATCTCGACGGCGATACGCTGCCTGCCGATCTTGCATGGACGTTCGAAACGGCGCCGCTGGAATTTTCCGCGCTTCCCTCAGTGGTCGCGACGGACGACGAATCGACGCCGGCGCCGGTCGGCTTGCATCCGAAGTTGACGGTTACGGCGAACGCCGCCG
>Ga0102924_1003728_pt1 | contig 15845 bp, 13 predicted proteins | sample PaiPotPPM11metaG_FD_80116 | JGI IMG/M metagenome (GOLD analysis project Ga0102924, IMG submission 80116) | Iron sulfur acid spring bacterial and archeal communities from Banff, Canada, to study Microbial Dark Matter (Phase II) - Paint Pots PPM... ... | reverse complement strand
TCGATGGTGCTGCTGCGCAACGAGGGCGGGGGGCTGCCGCTCGATCCGGCCGGTCTGAGCCGGGTGGCGGTGATCGGGCCGAACGCGGTCCGCCCGGCCATCCACGGCGGCGGCAGCGCGGTCGTCATGCCGGTCAGCGTGTCCACTCCGGCGGCCGCGCTGGCCGAGGCCCTGGCCGGGCAGGCCGAGGTCACGGTGGCAGAAGGCGGCCAGACCTGGGTCATGGTCCCGGAGCCCCCGGCGGGCTGGCTGCGCGACCCCGTCTCAGGCGAACCCGGCCTGCGGCTGGAGTTCCGGGCCCGGGACGGCGCGCTGCTGGCCGCCGAGCACCGGACCTCGACCGCGCTGGCCTGGTGGGACCAGGTCCCGCCGGGCATCGGCTGGGGCGAGGCGGGCAAGATCGTGCTGCTCACGTCGCTGCGGCCGCCGACGGGCGGACCGCACGTGCTCGGCGTGGCCGGCATCGGTCACCTGACGCTGACCGTCGACGGCACGGTGGTGGCCGACGGCGCCACCGCGGTGCCCGACGACCCGGTAGAGGCGATGGCCCGGCCCGGCGAGCTGCGGGTCCCGGTCACGCTCGAGGCCGGCCGCGAGGCGCGGATCCGGCTCGAGTACACCCCGGCCGCCGACGGCGAAGGCCCGCTGGCCGTCCGGTTCGGCGTCGTCCCCGTGGCCGACGACGACGCCCTGCTGGCCGAGGCGGTCCGGGCCGCCCGGCAGGCCGATGCCGCGGTGGTCGTGGTCGGGTCGGCGCCGATGACCGAGAGCGAGGGCTTCGACCGCGACACGCTCGCGCTGCCCGGGCGCCAGGACGAGCTGGTCCGGCAGGTGGCCGCGGTCAACGGCCGGACCGTGGTCGTGGTGAACGCGGGGATGCCCGTGCTGATGCCGTGGGCCGACCAGGTCGCCGCCGTGCTCTACGCGTGGCTGCCCGGCCAGGCCATGGGCGAGGCGCTGGCCCGGGTCCTGCTCGGCCGGGACGAGCCGGGCGGCCGGCTCCCGGTCACCTTGCCCGCCCGGGAGGCCGACTGCCCGGTCCTGCACGCCGTGCCGCGCGACGGGGTGATCGACTACGCCGAGGGGCTGCTCATCGGCTACCGCGGCTACGACGCGAGCCTGGCCCGCCCGCAGTTCCCGTTCGGGCACGGTCTCGGCTACACCACCTGGGAGTACGAGTCGCTGCGGGCGGCGAGCGCGGAACTGGCCCCGGGCGACGACCTCGACCTGACCGTCACGGTGCGCAACACCGGGCCGCGGCCGGGACGCGAGGTGGTCCAGGCCTACCTGGCCGGGCCGCCCGGCGAGCCGGGCCGGCCGGTGCGCGAACTGGCCGCGTTCGGGGTCGTCACGGCGGGGCCCGGCGAGTCGGCCGAGGTGGCGCTGCGGGTGCCGGCCCGGGCCCTGGCCCGGTGGGACGAGGCCGCGGGCGGCTGGTCTTGGCCGCCGGGACCGTTCACGGTGCACGTCGGGCGGTCGTCGCGGGACCTGCCGCTGGCCGTTCCCGTCACCACCGGGCCGGTCAGCACCGGGCCGGTCACCACCGGACCGGTCAGCACCGTGGCCGGCCCGGGCCCGGGCTGAGCGGCCGCGGTCAGGCGCCGGGCCGGGGCCCGCGGCTCGGCGCCACCAGCTCGGCCTCGAACCCGTCGGCGTTCTCCAGGTAGGCGGCGTAGTGGCCTTCGCCGCCCGCGTACGGGTGGCGGTCGGCGAACATCAGCCGCCACCCGTTGATCGGCGCGACCGCGACCAGCTTCTCGAGCTGCTGCTGGTCGGCGACGTGGAAGGCGAGATGGTTCAGGCCGGGGCGGTGCCTGTCGTGACGGCTAGCCGTGCGGTCGGGCGACTGCTCGAGGACGATGTACGTGCTGCCGGAGCGCCAGCTCCGGCCGCCCGGCCAGTCCCCGAACGGCTGGTAGCCGAGCTCGTCCAGCAGCCATCCCCAGCTGGCGACGGCGCGGTCGAGATCCGGTACCCAGAATTCGATGTGATGGATAGCCCCCGTGACCACGGGCTCGGCGACCTCAGCGGCGGCAGGCTGACCCCACGCAGGCGCCTGCGCCGGGCCGGGCCCGGGCGGGATCGGGGACTCGGCGGGGCGGGCGAAGCCCCTCGGGTCGCTGTCCGGTGACATTTGCGATCAGCTCGAAGTCCTAGTCGTGTGTCCAGCATGGTAGCGGCCCGGACGGGTCGCCTGGCACGAACCAGATCACATGGTGTGATTCTGACCGACTACCGCCGCTATCGTAATCCGCGCCGGGGCCGCCGGCCGGGCAGATCAGGCGCCAGGCAGGTTCACGAGCTGGGCCAGCGACGCCCGGTGCCGGTCCGGAGGGCCGAATCCGGTCGCGGAGCTCTTGGCTCGCTTCAGGTACAGGTGGGCCGGGTGCTCCCAGGTGAAGCCGATGCCACCGTGCAGCTGCACGCACTCCTCGGCCGCCCGGACCGCGATGTCCGAGCAGGCCGCCTTGGCCAGGGCCACGGCCACCGCGACGTCCGGGTCGTCGGTGGCCAGGCAGGCGGCCGCGTACCGGGCCGCCGCGCGGGCCTGGGTCACGCCGACCCACAGGTCGGCCAGGCGGTGCTTGAGAGCCTGGAACGACCCCACCGGCCGGCCGAACTGCCGCCGCTCCTTCAGGTAGGCCACGGTGATCTCCAAGCATCGCTCGGCCAGGCCGAGCTGCTCGGCGGCGAGCACCGCCGCGCCCGCGGTCAGCGCGGCGGCCACCGCGCGCTGCGCCGCCTCGCCCGAGGCGATGCGCCGGGCGGGCACCTCGTCCAGGGTCAGGTCCGCGAGCTGCCGGGTCATGTCCAGCGACACCACCGGGACCAGCGAGACCCCGGGCTCGGCGGCCCGGACCGCGTACAGCCCGTACGGCACGGCGTCCACCGGGATCAGCAGCACGTCGGCGGGCAGCGCGTCGGTGAGCCCGGTGACCGTGCCGGACAGCCAGTAGCCGTCGCCCGGTTCGGCCTGCACCGGGGAGGCGCCCAGCCGGACCGTCGGCTCGGGCCGGGCCCCGGGCATGGCCGCGAACGGGACGGCGAGGGCCGCGGTGACGGTCCCGTCGGCCAGTCCGGCCAGCAGCTCCTCATTCCCCGCGCGGCCGGCGCCCTCGGCGGCTAGCAGCGCGGCGGTCGCGACGACGGCGGAGCCGAGGTAGGGGACGGGGGCCACGGCGCGTCCCGCTTCCTCGGCCACCACGGCGGCCTCGCGGTAGGACGCCCCGGCGCCGCCCTGGCTTTCCGGGATCAGCAGCCCGGCACAGCCCAGGTCGGCCGCGAGCGCCCGCCACAGCCCGGCGTCGTAGGTCTCCGGCGTCTCGGTCCGGGCCAGCACGTCGGGCCAGCCGCACCGGTCCTCGAGCAGCGCGCGGACCGCCGACCGCAGCTCGGTCTCGGCCTCGCCGTACAGCAGGTCGGGCACCGCGTCCTCCAGACCCCTCGGCTCGCTCACGGTGCTTTCCCGCTCGCCTCGGGGCGCTTTTGAGGCACCGCCTTCCCTCGTCGCTCGCTCCTCAGTCCAGGCGCCGCCGCGCCCCTCGACTCGCTCAACGGGGCAGGTCCTTCCAGGGGACATCCTTGTCCACCCGGATCTCGGGCGGCAGGCCGAGCACCCGCTCGGCGATGATGTTGCGCAGGATCTCGGAGGTGCCGCCCTCGATCGAGTTACCGCGGGCCCGCAGGAACCGGTATCCGGGGCCCCGGCCGTAGAAGTTGGCCCCCTCGGGGCGGCGCATCGTCCAGTCGTCGTAGCGCAGCCCGTCCGGGCCGGCCAGCTCCACCTCGAACTCGGATATCTCCTGGTTCAGCCGGGCGAAGACCAGCTTGGCCCCGGAGCCTTCCGGGCCGGGGCGGCCCGCGGCGAGCTGCTGGCGGAGCCTGACCCCGGCCAGCCGGGCCACCTCGGCGTCGGCCCACAGCCGCAGCAGCCGGTCGTGCAGACCGGGCGTGCGCTGCTCGGGCCGCTGCCGCCAGGTCCGCGCCGCCGAGCCGATCATGCCGCCTTCCCGGGGCAGCGCTCCCCCGCCGATCGCTACCCGCTCGTTCATCAGCGTCGCGGTGGCGACCTTCCAGCCCTCGCCGACCGCGCCGATCCGGTCGCTGTCCGGGATCACCACGTCGGTCAGGAACACCTCGTTGAACTCGGCCTCGCCGGTGAGCTGGCGCAGCGGCCGGACCTCCACCCCGGGCGCGGTCATGTCGCAGGCGAAGTACGTCAGGCCCTGGTGCTTAGGCAGGTCCGGGTCGGTGCGCGCGACCAGCAGCGCCCAGCGGGCCAGGTGGGCCACGGAGGTCCAGACCTTCTGCCCGTTCACCACCCAGCGCTCCCCGCTGGAGTCGCGGACCGCCCGGGTGGCCAGGCCGGCCAGGTCAGAGCCGGCGCCCGGCTCGCTGAACAGCTGGCACCAGATCTCCTCGCCGGTCCACAGCGGGCGCAGCCAGCGCTTCTGCTGGTCATGGCGGCCGTAGGCCAGGATCGTCGGCGCGGCCATGCCCAGCCCGATGCCGCTGCGTTCCGGGTGGTTGGTGGGGGCGCCGGCCGCGGTGAACGCGCTGTCGACCGCGGGCTGCAGGTCGCGGGACAGGCCCTGGCCGCCGAGGCCGGGCGGGTAGTGCACCCAGGCCAGCCCGGCGTCAAAGCGCGCCCGCAGGAATCCCAGCGGCTCGGCGGACACCGGGTGGGCGGCGAGGAAGTCGCGGACCTGGCGGCGCAGGTCGTCCGCGGCGCGCGCGGCGCCGTTCAAAGTCTTGTCATTCACGACGCGCCGCTCAGCAAAGCGGACCGCCGGCCACATAGATCACCTGGCCGGACACGAAGCCCGCGCCCTCGCTGGCCAGGAACGACGCGACGTGCGCGACGTCGTCGGGCTGGCCCACCCGGCGCACCGGGATCTGGGTCGCCGCCGCCTTCTGGAACTCGCCGAAGTCCATGCCGATCCGCGCCGCGGTGGCCGCGGTCATGTCGGTGACGATGAACCCGGGCGCGATCGCGTTCGCGGTGACCCCGAACTGGCCCAGCTCGATCGCGACCGTCTTGGTGAAGCCCTGCAGGCCCGCCTTGGCCGTGGAGTAGTTGGCCTGCCCGCGGTTGCCCAGCGCCGAACTCGACGACAGGCTGATGACCCGGCCGAACCGCTGGTCCACCATGTGCTTCTGGGTCGCGCGGGTCATCAGGAACGCCCCGCGCAGGTGCACGCCGATGACCGTGTCCCAGTCGTCGTCGGTCATCTTGAACAGCATGTTGTCGCGGATCACGCCGGCGTTGTTCACCAGCACGGTCGGCGGGCCGAGCTCGGCCGCGACCCTCTCCACGCCCGCCGCGACCTGATCGGGCTGGCTGACGTCGGCGCCGACCGCGATCGCGCGGCCGCCCGCGGACGTGATCGCGTCCACGGTCCCGGCCCCGTCCGCCTCCTTCAGGTCCAGGACGGCGACCGCCATCCCGTCCGCGGCCAGGCGCCGGGCCACGGCCGCGCCGATGCCGCGCGCGGCACCGGTGACGATCGCGATCCGCGGCTGTGGGCCGGTGCTCTCCTGCGCCTGCGACATGCGTTCCTCCTGGCTTTTTCTGCCCTGTGCTTAGCGGTTCTGTGCTTAGCGGTACTTCTTCAGCTCGCGGCGGGCCAGCGAGCGCTTGTGCACCTCGTCGGGCCCGTCGGCGAACCGGAGCGTGCGGGCGCTGGCCCACAGGTGGGCCAGCGGGAAGTCCTGGCTGACCCCGGCCGCGCCGTGTACCTGGATGGCCCGGTCGATGACCCATTCGGCCATCGCCGGCGTCGCGATCTTGATCGCCTGGATCTCGGTATGCGCGCCCTTGTTGCCGACCGTGTCCATCAGCCAGGCGGTCTTGAGCACCAGCAGCCGGGCCGACTCGATCCGGACCCGCGCCTCGGCGATCCAGTCTTGGATGACGCCCTGGTCGGCCAGCGGCCCGCCGAACGCCGACCGCTGGGTGGCCCGCAGGCACAGCAGGCCCAGCGCCCGCTCCGCCATGCCGATCAGCCGCATGCAGTGGTGGATCCGGCCGGGGCCGAGGCGGGCCTGGGCGATCGCGAAGCCGTCGCCCTCGCCGGCGACCAGGTTCGCGGCCGGGACCCGGACGTCACGGAACTCGACCTCCGCATGCCCGCCGTGCGGGCCGTCGGTGAACCCGTAGAGCTGCATCCCGCGCTTGATCGCGATCCCGGGGGTGTCCCTCGGGACCAGGATCATCGACTGCTGGCGGTGCCGCTCGGCCTCCGGCGCGGTCTTGCCCATGACGATGAGGATCGCGCAGCGCGGGTCCATCGCCCCCGACGACCACCACTTGCGGCCGTTGATCACGTACTCCTCGCCGTCACGCTCGATCCGGGTCGCGATGTTGGTGGCGTCCGAGGAGGCGACGTCGGGCTCGGTCATGCAGAACGCCGACCGGATCTCGCCGTCGAGCAGCGGCCGCAGCCAGCGCTGCTGCTGCGCGGCGGTGCCGAACTCGGCGAGCAGTTCCATGTTGCCGGTGTCGGGAGCCGCGCAGTTCAGCGCCTCGGGCGCGATCGCCGGGCTGTGCCCGGTGATCTCGGCGAGCGGCGCGTACTGGAGGTTCGTCAGCCCCGCGCCCTCGGGGTGGCGGGCCAGGAACAGGTTCCACAGGCCCCGGCTGCGGGCCTCGGCCTTCAGTTCGTCGATGACCGGCGGCCGTTCCCAGAGCCGGCCCGCGGCGGCCGCCTCGGCCACCTGGCTGCCGAAGACCTTCTCCGCCGGGTAGACGTGGGAGTCCATGAACGCCAGCAGCCGGGCGCGGAGGTCCTCGGTGCGCTCGTCGTATGCGAAGTCCATCAGCTGCCCTCCAGGGTCCGCATAAGGCTATCTACCCACCGGTACACGGCAACGCTACGGTCTTGGCATGACAGCGGTCGAGACGGTCCGGGGCCCCGTTGACGTGGCCCGCCTCGGTACGACGCTGATGCACGAGCACGTGTTCGTGCTCAACGAGGAGATCCGGCAGAACTACCCCACCGACTGGGACGAGGAGCAGCGCGTCGCCGACGCGGCCGCGAAGCTGAACGCGCTCAAGCAGCGCGGCTGCGACACGATCGCCGACCCGACCGTGATCGGGCTGGGCCGCGACATCGGCCGCATTCAGCGCGTGGCCGAACGCACCGACATCAACATCATCGCGGCGACCGGGCTGTATACCTACGGCGACCTGCCGTTCTACTTCCGCTACCGGGGCGCGGAGCGCGAGTCACCCGCGGGCGACCCGATGACCGCGCTGTTCGTCTCCGACCTGACCGAGGGCATCGCGGGCACCGGGGTGAAGGCCGCGTTCTTGAAGTGCGCGATCGACGACCAGGGCCTCACGCCCGGGGTGGAGCGGGTCATGCGCGCGGTCGGGGCCGCGCACGCGGCGACCGGCGCGCCGGTCACCGTGCACACCCATCCCGCGTCCGGGTCCGGGCTCGAGGCCCTGCGGATCCTGAGCGCCGAGGGCGCCGACCTGACCCAGGTCGTGATGGGCCATAGCGGCGACACCGCGGACCTGGACTACCTGGCCACGCTGGCCGACGCGGGCTGCCTGCTGGGCATGGACCGGTTCGGCCTGGACATCCTGCTGCCGTTCCTGCAGCGCGTGGACACCGTGGCCGAGCTGGCCCGGCGCGGTTACGCGGACCGGATGGTGCTCTCGCACGACGCTTCGTGCTACATCGACTGGTTCCGGCCGGACCTGATCCCGGCGTTCGCGCCGAACTGGCACTACGGCCACCTGTTCGACGACGTGCTGCCCGCGCTGCGCGAGCGGGGCGTGACCGACGATCAGATCGAGACCATGCTGGTGGCCAACCCGCGGCGCTACTTCTCCGGCCCGTCCGGATCTTGACCGTTGGGTCCGTTGGGTCGATGGCCCATCGACTCCAATAGTTACCGGTCACAACTAGGCGCAAAGGCCGCAAAACGGGTGACGCCAGGTGCGCCGCGCCGGCAGGCAGGCCGGGTGCCGTGGCACCCGGCCTGCCCCGGTCGCTCCGGCGGCTACCGCCGGCGCTGGCCGCCCGCGCCCGAATCGGCGCGCTGAGCCGCCCGCCGGGTGCCGTCGCCGTCGCCGTCGAGCTCGACCCGCTCCTTGCGGATCTCGTCGCGGAGCGTCCGGTCCTCCTCGACCCGCTTGACCACCAGGCGGACCCTCTCGACCGGGACGGTCTCCTTGGTGAAGACCGGGCGCTCCTCGTGCAGGATGATCTCCAGCTCGCCCTCGCCGATGTCGCCGCGGATCTGCTCCTCCGTGGTGATCGGCACGCGCTCGATCTCGTACTCCTCGTGGTACACGTGCACCGCCTGCTCGACGGGCTCGGTGTCCACGTACTTGTGCAGCCGGGCGCGGCCCGACTCGCGGCTCTCCTTGCCGACGCGCACCCGCTCCTCGGCCCGGACGAGCCAGTCCTCGCCGGCCGGGGCGTCGCCGCGCCGGCCGGCCTGGGTCTCGCCGCGCTGCGCCTCGTCCCGCTCCCGGCCCTCACCACGGTCTCCCCGGCCACCCCGGCCTTCGCCGCGCATTTCCCGGCCGCGCTGGCTCTCGCCGCCCTGGCCCTCGCCGCGCCCGGTCTCCCCCGCCATGTCCGGCTGGCCGCCCTGCGCCGGGACGGTGAGGCCGAAGTGCCGCCTGAGCTGGTCGGTCTGCGCTGCCGACATGTGCCGCTCGGCGCTGACCTCGGGGCCGCTCATGATCTGCTGGGCGTTGAACGGGACGCTGAGCCCCTCCTTGGAGACGCGGCTGCCGCCGAGCGGGACGAACCGGTCCCGCGTCCCCGACCGGATCCGGGCCCACACCGGCGTGTCGTCCCGGTCATCGTTGAATACCTGCTGGACCGTGCCTACTACCTGGCCATCGCCATCGGTCACGCGAGCCCCGATAAGCTGCTCTGCCTGCATGGTCATGGTGACGTCTCCCCCCGAAGTCGCCTATCACCGAGCAATGCCGGGCATCAGCCGCCGCTGCGACCTACGATCACTACCAAGTGTAATCACAAAGCAACGAAAAGCGACAAGGGTCTCGGGCCGACTGTCCTCGGCCCGGCCCAGATCGCCGGGCCGTCACCGCAGGAGCAGGCCGCCGATTCGGCGGCCTGCGACGTACAGCCCGGCCAGGCCCATCAGGGCCAGGTAGGCCGCGTGCCAGAGCAGGCCCGGGCCGACCACGCCGAGGGTCAGGCCGCGCATCAGGGCCACGCCCTGGTACAGCGGCGTGCACTCGACCAGGATCTGCACCGGCCGCGGGTAGACGCTCAGCGGGTAGAACGTGGCCGAGAACAGGAACATCGGCAGCGTGGCCAGCATGATGAACTCGAAGTGCTGCCAGCTGCGCATGAACGTGGTGGCGGTCATCCCGGCGGCGGCCGACCCGAAGCCGATGAGCAGCGCGACCGGCAGGTCGAACGTGGCCCAGGCCGAGTGGATCAGGCCGAGCGCGAGCATGATCACGATGAACGCGATCGCGTACAGCCCGCCGCGGATCAGCGCCCAGCCGATCTCCCCCAGCGCGATGTCCCCGGGCCGCATCGGCGTGGCCAGCGCGGCGTCGTAGAACTTGGCGTACTTGAGCCGGAAGAACACGTTGAAGGTCGAGTCGAGGATGGCCCCGTTCAGCGCGGACGTGGCCAGCAGGGCCGGGGCGACGAAGCTGGAGTACCCGACCGGGTGGCCGCCGGGGCCGGCCACGGTCCCCACCAGGCGACCCAGGCCCACCCCGATCGACAGGAGGTAGAACAGCGGCTCGAACACCCCGGACGCCAGGACCAGCCAGACGTGCCGGTAGACCCGGGCGTGCCGCTCGATCAGGTGCATGCTGGCCCGCCCGCCCAGGGCGGACCGCCGGGTGCGCAGCAGCGGCAGCGGCAGCACCCGCAGCGGAAGCTCTCGCAGCGACGGCGCGGTCAACGGACCCGGCCTCCTCGCCGCGCAGCCCTCAGACTCATGAGCAGCCCTAGACGCATAGCCGCCGCCGGTAGGTCCGGTTCCCGGCCGCGATGCTCACGGCGGCCAGCGCGACCAGGTAGGCCGCGTGGACCAGCGCCCCGCCCAGGTCGTCCGGGTGGACCTGGCCCAGGCTGAGCGACCGGCACAGGGCCACGCCGTGCCACAGCGGCGTGACGTACGCCAGCGGCCTGATCCAGGCGGGCAGCTGGGTCACCGGGAAGAACGTCCCGGAGAACAGGAACAGCGGGATCATCCCGAACCGGAACACCAGGGCGAACGAGGTGTCCCGGGACACCGTGATGGCCCAGGACTCGACCAGTGCCGCGAAGGCCAGCCCGGTCAGCACCGCGACCGGCAGCGCCGCCAGCGCCCAGGGCGAGGCGATGGCCCCGAAGGCGGCCATCACGGCCATGAACGCGACCGCGTTCATGGCCAGCCGCATGGTCGTGAACAGCAGGTGCCCGTGGAAGATGTCGGCCGGGCGCAGCGGCGACGCGGCGGCCGCGTAGTAGGTGCCACGCCACTTCACCGAGCCGAGCACCGGGTAGGTGGATTCCCCGATCCCGGCCTGCATGGCGGACGCGGCGAGCAGCCCCGGCGCCAGGAAGGCCAGGTAGCTGACGCCGCCCAGGCGCGCGGTGCCGTGCGCGTCGACCAGCGTGCCCAGGCCGAGGCCCATGGCGGCCAGGTAGAGCACCGGGCCGAGCACGCTGCTGTAGATCGACCCGCGCCAGGTGCGCCGGTAGTTGGTCAGCCAGTACCGGAACTCCCGGGTGGCGAAGGACCAGGTCATTCAGTCCTCCAGCTGCCGGCCGGTCAGCCGCAGGAACACGTCCTCCAGCGTGCTGCGGCGCACCAGGGAGGTCAGCGGGTCCAGGCCGAGGCCGCGGACCGCGGCGAGGGCGGCGTCCCCGTCCGGCGTGTAGAGCAGCACGCGGTCCGCGAGCACCTCGATCCGCTCGGCCGGGGCGTCAGCGAGTTTGTCCGCCGCCTGCTCGTGGCTGGCCGGTTCGAACCTGAGCTCGAGCACCTCGGCGGTCGAGTAGCGCTCGATCAGCTCGCGAGGAGAGCCCCCGGCCGCGATCAGGCCCCCGTCCATCACCACCAGGCGGTCGCAGAGTTGCTCGGCCTCGTCCATGTAGTGGGTGGTCAGCACCAGCGTCACGCCCTGCTGCTTGAGCCGGTACAGCCGGTCCCAGACCGCGTGCCTGGCCTGCGGGTCCAGGCCGGTGGTCGGCTCGTCGAGCAGCAGGATCTCCGGCTCGTTGATCAGGGAGCGGGCGATCGTCAGGCGCCGCTTCATTCCGCCGGACAGCGGCTCGACCTGGTCGGCGGCCCGGTCGGTAAGCTGCACGAACTCCAGCAGCCGCGCGCTACGCTCGGCGATGACGCGCCGCGGCAGCCCGAAGTAGCGCCCGTAGATGAGCAGGTTCTCCTGGACGGTGAGTTCCACATCGAGCGTGTCCTCCTGCGGGACCACCCCCAGCCGGGCCCGGATCGCGGGCCCGTCGGCCACCGGATCCAGGCCGAGGATGGTCAGCTCGCCGCCGCTGGGCGGCGACACGCAGCCGATCATGCGCATGGTGGACGATTTGCCCGCCCCGTTCGGCCCCAGGAAGCCGAACGCCTCGCCGCGCCGCAGATCGAAATCGATCCCCGCCACCGCCACCGCGTCGCCGAATTTCTTAGCCAGGCCGCGGGCATGTATGAGTACGTCGGGAGCGGGCATCCTTGAGACGCTACCCGGCAGATCTGGCGAGTCCGAACGATTTTCTAGTCGGCTTCAGGGCAAGGTCAGGTATACGCGGCGTCTGGTTTTGGGCGGGATTCGCCATCCCGAGCCGCGTTCAAGGTACCCTCACAGAGTCGCCTCGGCGGGCCTGAGGGGATACGGGGAAGGAAAGGCGGCCAGGTGAGTCTCATCAGCGGGTTGTACCGGAGATTCCGGCACCTGATCCACGAGTTCGCCAAGTTCGGCGTCATCGGCGGGGTCGGGTTCCTGGTCACTTTCGGCGTATTCAACCTACTGATCCACGACAACGCGCAGAGTTTCACCGCGAACGCCGTGGCCACGATGGTCGCGGCGGCCGTGACGTTCGTGGGCAACAGGTACTGGACGTTCCGGCACCGCGAGCGCACGGGCATGGGCCGGGAAACCGTCATGTTCATCGTGCTGAACCTGGTCGGGATCTTGATCCAGCAGGCCTGCATCGAGCTCGCCAAAGAGGCGTTCGGCAGCCACGACAAGTTCACGCTGAACGCCGGCTTCCTGGTCGGTGTGGCCCTCGCCACACTCTTCCGGTTCTGGTCCTACCGCAAGTGGGTCTGGCTCGCGCAGCAGCCCGCCGACCCGGCCGCCGCAGCTGACACGCGGCCGATCCATCCCACCGATCCGTGGTCGGGCGGGCGCGAGGATCGCGAGCCCGAGATGGTTCCCCCGGCGCCGCCGAACGGCTCCCGCCCGCACCAGACCGGCCCGCACCCGGCTGGTCCCCACCAGACCGGACCGCAGCAGACCGTGGCCCCGCGCCAGAACGGCCCCCGCCACGCCCGCTTAAGCTAACCCCGGCCCCCGCGCCCGAGGCCCGGCCGCCGCGCCTCGCCGACAACATCCCTTCCTCGCTCGCGCCACTCCCTGCCCACCGCTGGGCCAAGGGGAGCCGAACCGGGCCGCCCCCAACCGCGTCAAGGTGCCCCGCCGCGGCTCTGGCCGCGTCGTGGTGCCCACGACGCCGTTCACCCGGTGCAGGAGGGGCATGCCGCGGGACCCGGCAGGACGCGGGACCGCGGCAGGGCGGGGGAGCCGGCAGGACGCGGGGGCCTGGCAGGACGCGGGACCGCGCAGGGGCGCTGGGTTACGGAGAGCAGGACTGGCCGGCCTGGGAAACCAGGCTCGAGAGCGGCTGGGCCAGGGCGGCGCGGCCCTGGGCCGGGGTCAGCTTCCCGGTCGCGACCAGCCGGCCGACGACGTGGACCTCGCGGGCCCGGGCGTTCGCCGGGTGGGTCAGCGGGTCGTCCACGGACGGGCCCTGCACCATGCCGGCCAGCAACGCGGCCTGCGGCCAGGACAGCCCGGCGGGCCGGACCCCGAAATACCCGCAGCTCGCGGCGGCGAGGCCGTAGAAGCCGTTGCCGAAGTAGGCGACATCCGCGTACATCTGCAGGATCTGCGGCCGCGAGAACGTCAGGTACAACTTGATGGCCAGCGCCACCTGCTCCGCCTCGTCGGCCGCCGAGGCCGAGGTGCCGTGGGTATAGAGCAGCTTGGCCAGCTGCTGGTAGAGCGTGGCGCCGCCCTGGACGCCGTGGCCGGTCACGTACGAGAATCCCACCCGCGCGACCGCGAACACGTCGATGCCGGGCTCGGAGTAGAAGCGCTTGTCTTCGGTGGCCACCAGGGACGCGGCGAACCGCGCCGGGACCGGGGGCCCGGGATATGACACGTGGTGGGCCACGTCCTGGGCCCGGGCCAGCGCGGGGGCGTTCCCCGCGGACGGCGTCACGATCAGCAGCCCGCCGAAAGCCAAGATCACCAGCAGGATCAGCGCCGCGACCACGGCGACCGTGCGGAGCAGCAGCTTGCGGACCCAGCGCCGGCGAGGGCGCGGCGCGGGCGGGGCGATGCGGCGGCCGCGCGGGTCCCACCCGTAACCGGCCGGATCGTGCCCCCGGCCCGCGGTCACCGTGTCCATGACCGGCCCGGCGGCTCCGGGAACCGGCCTCGGCGCCAGCAGGTCCGAGACGGGCAGCGGGACAGTTGAATCACCGCCACGGCCACTTTCGCCGGGTGGTCCCCATACCGTCATGCTGTCCGCCCCGAGTGTCGCCCCGGCCGGCTCTGGCCAGGGACAAGACCATTCTTCCGCACGGCTACGTAACGCAAACGAGCCGGCGCTCCGTGCGGTGCCCGGGGACGGCCGCGCGATCAGGGCCGGATCCGCGGCCACGATTCTCGGGTCGGCGGCGGGTCAGGAGTCCGGCGCGGCGAGGTGGTCGAGGCGCGCGGTCACGTCGTTGATCCGGTAGCCGGGCCGGTGGCGGCGCGGCCCGGTCCCGCCCTCCTGCCAGGGACGGGGGCCATCCAGCGGCCGGTACTCGACGCCCGCGGCCGCCAGGCGGCGCTCGTAGGATTCCAGCCGGTCGCGGAGCGGCCACGCGCTCCCCTCCGCCGGGCTCGTGCCCGGTGCCGACCAGGGCGCGGGGGCGGCGGTCCAGGCCGTCTCCGCGAACGCGCCGGCCCGCGGGAAGATCATGTATTCGAGCGCGCGGCCATCCGGGATGTACTCGGTCCAGACCTGGAACTGGGTGCCGATCAGTCGCCCGGCCGCCGCGGCCGGCCAGTCCGCGGGCACCGGGCGGAACGCGGCCAGGTCTTCCGCCCGCACCGGGCCGCCGATCGCGAGCGGCTCGCGGTCGTCGTCGGCCTGGTAGTAGTCGAAGTACGTCGGGAAGACCGGGGCGGCGATGACCTCGTGACCGGCCTCGGCGGCCCGCCGGGCGATGTCCGTCCCTCGCCAGGCCATCACCACGGTGTCGCTCCGGAGCTGGCCCCGCGACGTGCCCGAGCCGCTGGCGAAGCCCTCGTCCCAGACCACGGCGCGCACGCCGAACCGCTCGGCCAGCAGATCGGCCATCTCCCGCAGGAAGTAAGCGTGCTGCTCCTCCGCGCTGGCCAGGCCGAGCTCGAGGCGGTAGGCGTCGATCCGCGGGTCGGCGCGCCAGCTGTCCAGCACGCACTCGTCCCCGCCGATATGGACGAACTCGGTCGGGATGGCCGCGAGTAGCTCGCGGAACACCTCCGCGAGGAAGTTCTTCGTCTCCGGCAGCGGGGACAGCAGGTTCTCCAGGATGCCCCAGTCGGTCGCCACCTGAAGCCGGCCGCTCGGGTCGGCACCCAGCTCCGGGATGGCCGCCAGCAGGGCCGTGGCGTGACCGGGGATCTCGATCTCGGGCACCACGGTCACCATCCGCTGGGCGGCGTACGACGCGATCTCGGCCAGGTCATCGAGGGTGTAGTAGCCGCCGTGCGGGATCTCGTCGTAGACCGCGGGCCGTTCCGCGCCCAGGGTGATCCTCGACCGCGGCCGGTGCGAGCCAACCTCGTGCAGCGCCGGGTAGCGGCGGCTCTCGGCCCGCCAGCCCTGGTCGTCGGTGAGGTGCAGGTGGAAGCGGTTCAGCTTGAGCGCGGCCAGGCTGTCGATGAGCGTGAGCAGCTCGCGCTTGGGGAAGAAGTGCCTGGCCACGTCCAGGTGGGCGCCCCGCCAGGCCAGCGCGGGGGCGTCCTCGATCTCGGCGCACGGAACCGACCAGGCCCCGCCCGGCACCGGCGCGGCCCGCCAGGCGTCGTCAGGCAAAAGCTGACGCAGGGTCTGCGCCGCGTAGAACGCGCCCGCGGCTCCCCCGGCGGCGATCCCGATCCGGCCCGGATCGATGTCCAGCCGGTAGCCCTCCTCGGGCCGGGCCGGATCGAGGTCGACCGTGATCTCCGGCCCGGGGTGGCCCCCGGGCTGCCGTGCGCCCGCCGGGTCGTCCGACCCGGGACCCTCTGGCCAGGGCCACGAGGCGACCGCCCGGCGAACGGCGGCCGCAGCCCGCGTGGCCCCGGGGCCGGCGGCGACGGGAATCTGAACGTCAAGCGTTAGGGCTCCCGGCCGGGAGCGAACCGCGCCGGGGCGGGGCAGCAGGGCTGCGAGGCGATCGTTCACGGTCTAAGGCTTCCAGACGGCCCGCGGCGCCCGCCGCATGGCCTCCCTCCGCTGAATTGCCCGGCCGGTACTACAGTCCCGGTTTGTGATGTAGCGCCTGGGTGATCATGACGTGCCGGGGGCGGGGTGAGCGTCAGGACGGCCACCTGGATGATCATGCTTTGTGACGAGACAAGATCAGCAGGT
>Ga0102924_1003727_pt1 | contig 15846 bp, 15 predicted proteins | sample PaiPotPPM11metaG_FD_80116 | JGI IMG/M metagenome (GOLD analysis project Ga0102924, IMG submission 80116) | Iron sulfur acid spring bacterial and archeal communities from Banff, Canada, to study Microbial Dark Matter (Phase II) - Paint Pots PPM... ... | reverse complement strand
GCGGACCAGAGCACGGCGGGGCACGGCATCGCCGAGCACGCCGCGGCCGCGCCGGCGCTATACACCGGCCTGGAGCAGATTTATGCCGAATTCTGCGCTGACACAGCGGACCCGCGCAGCACGCGCGCCTATGCCGCCGCCGCCCGGCTGGCCGATGCCCGTTCGGGCGGGTTCGGGCTCGACCTGACGTGGACAGAAGAGCCGTGCGCGGCGTGGCCGGCCGCCGCGAGCCACGACCGGTACAGGGGCCCGTGGAACCACCGGACCGCCAGCCCCATCCTCGTCATCGGCAACACCGGCGACCCGGTCACCCCGTACCAGGACTCCGTCGCGATGTCCCGCGACCTGGCCCGCGCACGGCTGCTGACCGTCAACGGGTTCGGTCACACCGAGTTCTTCAACCCGAGCACATGCGCCACGAACTACGAGGTCAGCTACCTGGAGACCGGTGCGCTGCCGTCGGCCGGCACCGTCTGCCAGCAAGACACGCCACCGTTCCCCGCATCGTAGGCCCAGCGGCTGCCAGCCCATGCTGATCATGGGCTGGCAGCCGCGGCGACGAGGGAGGCTACAGTAGCGCCGTGGCCGACAGCGAAGGCGCCGACCGGATCGCTGAACTGGATCTGCGGATCGAGCCCTACGGCACCGGCGGACTGCTGCCGCTCCCCGATCTGGCCTTTGACGCCGACCGCTACCGGGCCGAAATCGAGCGGGCAACCGCGGACCAGTCCTGGCAGACGCCTGACTGGCAGACCGCTGATGTGACTTCGGTGTTCAGGGTCGCTCACGAATGGATGATCTGGGTGCCTTGCCAGTCAGCCTGTGGTGAGTCGGGCACCTGAACCTATTCGGCCGTGCGGCGTCCGCCAATGGGTTCGTCATGGTCAGTGGTCCTGTTTCTGCATCGCGGCGCGCATCGCCGATTTCCTGGCGTCCGGGCGGGGCGCGGGACTGGCTCTCGCTTGGCCCGGCGGGGTGACATGATCGGCGCATGCCGACTGCGGACAGGCGGGTCGCCCTGGTGACGGGCAGCTCGCGGGGCCTGGGTGCCGCGATCGCCCAGCGCCTGGCCCGCGATGGCCTGGCGGTAGCCGTCAACGGCCGCCGCGGTGACGGGCTCGCCGGTGACGTCGCCCGCCGCATCCGCGACGACGGCGGTGTCGCCGAGGCCTTCGGCGGCGACGTCACCGATGACCAGCAGGCCGCCGAGCTGGTCGCCGCGATCACCGGCCGTCTCGGCCCGGTCGACGTGCTGGTCCTCAACGCCACCGGCCCGCAGCCCGAAGGCCCGGCGACCGAGGTGTCCTGGGCCGGCCACCTCGCCCAGCTGGACTTCTTCGTCCGCAGCCCCGTCCTGCTCGGCCAGGCCATCCTGCCCAGCATGCAGGCCCGCGCGCATGGCCGCATCGTGCACATCGACTCCGAGGTCGCCACCCAGCCGCCGCCCGGCCGGTCCGCCTACGCCACGGCCAAGAGCGCCCAGATCGGCCTGGCCCGCAGCTGGGCCCGCGAGCTCGCCCCCTACGGCATCACCGTGAACACCGTCGCACCGGGCTTCATCCCCGTCGAGCGCCACGCCGACGTCCCCGCCCAGACCGTGAATGCCTACCTCGCCACCGTGCCCGCGGGGCGGATGGGCACCCCGGCTGACATCGCGCACGCCGTCAGCTTCCTGGCCTCCGACGGCGCCGGCTTCATCACCGGCCAGCGCATCCTCGTCGATGGCGGCCGCAGTCTGGGCCCGTGACAATAGCGCACAGCCGACGGAACCGATCACTGCCAGCGACCTCCTGATAGAGGCCTGGCTACTAGATCCGCCGTTCGGCGCGTTACGGCGGCGGCGCGGTCAGTCGGCCCCGTGGTGCCCTGATGGCATGGGGCCGGGTGCTTTGTCTATGGTCAAGTTGCAGGCCAGCCCGGTCAGCGCTGGCCGGTGAACGGCCAGATGGTTGGGCGCTGCAGCGGTGGCGGGGTGAGGAAGGGCGGCGGCTGGCTAAGGTCGAGGAAGTCCGTCAGCGGACTGGCCGCCGCGTCCCGCCGGGTCAGCGCGGGCAGGTTCCACTTCAGCTCGATGGTGGCGAGGATTGACGTGTGGTCGTAGACGACAGACGACACATGCCCCGGTTTCGCGAACGGGGAGGCGACCAGGCAGGGCACCCGGAACCCGTACCGGTCGTAGCCGCCGGGCTTGTCCGGCGGCACGTGAATGCCGGGCGGGATGTCATCTGGCGGCACCGCAGGCGGCGGCGGCACGTGGTCGTAGAAGCCGCCGCCCTCGTCCCACACGGTGATGAACATCATGCGTGGCCACAGCGGGCTCGCCGAGGCGGACTCGAACAGGCTCGCGGTGGCAGCCTCCCCGAGCTGGTCGTCCTCGAACTCGCCCTCGTCGGTGAAGACTTCCGGGGTGATCAGGCTGACCGCGGGCAGCCGCCCGGCCCGGCAGTCCTCGTCGAAGTCGCCGATCTCGCGCAGATGGCTATGCGAGCGCACCAGGTTCCGGGGCCACAGCGCGAGGTCAGGGACCTCCGCGAAGTAATTGACCCAGCTGATGCCATGCGCATCCAGCAGGTCCCAGATGAGCCCGGCCGCCGGAGGCCGGGTGAACGGGTTCGGGATCGTGTCGCCGACTTGCCCGGCCGCAGTCGCCGCCTGCAGGAACCGGCGGTTCGGGAACGTCCGTGCCAGGACCGAGGCGAAGTACCGGTCGCCGATCCCGAACGTGCGGGCGAAGCTGTAATACCACGGCAGGTCAGTCTCATCGAGGTAACCCATGGGATCGTCGCTGCCGGTGGTGGTGACGAACCCGTCCATGGCACCGCCGTTCCACTGGCGGTGAGAGGAGTCCCAGGTTTGGCTCACGTGCAGGGATGGATTCAGCGGCAGGCTCAGATGATGTGCGCGGACCTGATGCCCGGCCACGTCGGGATTGCTGTTCAGCGGGGTCCCGCCCGGCCCCAGGGTGAAACCATCGCCCCGGCCGAGCATGCCGAAGTAGCTGTCGTAGGAATGGTTCTCCTTCACCAGCACCACGATGTGATCAATGCCGGGCAGGCAATCGCTGCCTGCTGGCCGACCGGGGAAGGGCAGCGACCCCGGGCCGCGCGCAGATGCCATCCGCCCACCCTATCCAGCCGCGTGCCGTGTTCCCGCAGCCAAACGGTTCAAAACGGCGCGGCAGCGCCAGCTGCGCGGCTGGATTGCTGCCGATGAGCAAGGATGCCCTGGGGTCGGCACGCTGAGACAATCTCGGTGTGATCGGAGCCTTGAGAAGACAGTGCTCGACTGCCCTGACCCCCGGACCGCAGTCCGGCCGGGTACCTGGCCGCCGTTGTGGAGCGCGCTTACATACGCGAAAGGCGCGGCCCCTGGCGCCATGGCCGCGCGGTTCGGGCGGCTGGAGGGACGTGGTCGGTCATCGTGCCCCTCCCTCCGTCTTGGCCCATGCCTAGCCATAACCAGCGGCCCTTCCCATACCCGGTAATCGGACTGGTGCCCGCCGCTGACGGCGGGAAGTCGCCCGTCTGGCCGTTGTGGTTGCCCTGGATCAGCAGCGGAACGGGCCGCCGACCGCGCCGACTGTGACCCGGTGACGCTGGCAGCGGCGATGGAGCCGGAACTGGCCAGCGCGTCCACCGCGATGCCAAGGGCGCTCAGGCGCAGCAGGGTACGACGATCGACCTGCGGCAACATTCTTCTCCTTTCAGGGGACGACCGGCGAACCGATAGCCGAGGTACGGGCCAAATGGCCGTCCAGTTCTTTACTAGATATTAACTTTTTTTGCGGGCCTGCTCTCCAGTCAGTCGTGATCCCAATCGATTGCTGCCCGTCTCCGGAACCTCCAGAGAATGAATTGGCGACTCCGCTGCTGCGGCAGCGGGAACTTCCCGTCAGGAAGCAGTTGCAGCAGACCGCTAGCCAGAAACGCGCAGGGTCAGCCGGAACTCCGACAACGCGAGGCACCGGGCGGACGAGTGCGGCCGGCAGGCCGGCCTGGTGGACGTGATGCGCGCGACCCCGCGGCGAACAGCAGCGAAAAAGGCCCCCGTCTCCCCCACCTTCAGGGTCAGTCGCCCGTTCGCCTGCGGCGTGAGCGTGCTGGAGTCGGACCTGATGTTCGTCCACTTGCGGGTCGGCGAGCCGCTGAGCAGCACCATCACGTGTACGCCGACCCGGACGCAGGCCACCTGGCCGTTGTCGGCGTTATCGACGGTCACGGTCGCACCGCGACGCTGCGACGAGATGTGCGGCGCGCATCGTGCCGCGCCTGGCCGGGCTGCTGACGTGGTCGTCGCCGGCTGGGATCCGCAGCCAGATACCAGTAATGCCGCGCCGCCGACGACGGCAGCGAATGTCGACACAGAGCGCACGTAAGCCTCCCGAAGGCTGGTGAACGGCACTCTGATTCGACGCGAGCTCCCACTGGACGGTTCCGCGCTGACCCAGTCGGCCGGCCGATCCTCAGTCCGGTGCGAGCGCTAGCCGGGAGACTCGTCATGCCGGCCGGGATTGTCACGCATGGTATTTCCTTATTGACCGCCTCTGTAACTCGGTTTACCTTACGCTCGAGCGCCCGGTTCGGCGGCGCGAATACGGTTCGCCGGATCCTCTCCCGGCATACCGGTGGCGTTACAGAAGGGACCAAGAATGTCATTACGCACGCCCATGCGACGATGGGCAGCACACGGCGGCCTCACCGTAGCGGCCGCGCTGACCCTGACCGCCGGGGCCCAGGCAGCTACCACCGGCGCCCAGGCCGCGACCATCCGCCCGCACGTCGCGACATCGGGCACCGGCGCGCGCGTCACCAACCCGTACTCGCCCGCATATCACCACGGCTACCGGCACGGCGTGATGCCCACCAGGGCGGTCGAGGCCAAGATGCACCGGTGGGTGCACAACCATCCGAATGCCATCGCCGCGTCGGCCAACAACCTGAACTACGGCGGCGGCATCGACGGAATCGGCGTGACCACCGGCCACCAGAAGGTGTACCTGGTGTTCTACGGCTCCCAGTGGGGCACCCAGGGCACCAACGCCAACGGCGACGTCACCTTGTCGGGCGACGCCTCGGGGCTGGCTCCCTACCTGCAGGAGTTCATGAAGGGCCTGGGGACCGACAACGAGCTGTGGTCCGGCGTGCTGACCCAGTACTGCGACGGCGTGGCCACAGGCGCCCAGACCTGCCCGGCCAGCAACACCGAGCACGTCGCCTACCCCACCGGCGGAGCGCTGGCCGGCGTCTGGGTGGACGAGAGCACCGCGTCGCCGTCGGCCGCGACCGGCCATCAGCTCGGCGCAGAGGCCGTCAACGCGGCTGCCCACTTCGGCAACACCACCGCCGCGGCCAACCGGGACGCCCAGTACGTCATCGTGTCACCGCACGGCGCCGACCCCGACAACTATGAGACGCAGGGGTTCTGCGCCTGGCACGACTACAACGGCGACTCGACCCTCAGCGGTGGGCCGGTCACCTCGCCGTACGGCGACATCGCGTTCACCAACCTGCCCTACCTCCCCGACGCCGGGGCGTCGTGCGGGCAGAACTTCGTGAACTCCAACGGCCCGCTCGACGGCGTCTCGATTGTCGAGGGCCACGAGTACGCCGAGACCAGCACGGACCAGAACCCGGCCGGCGGCTGGACCGACTCCAGCGGCGAGGAGAACGGCGACAAGTGCGCCTGGATCACGCCGGGCACCAGCGGCGGCTCCTTCGACCTCACGACCGCCACCGGCACCTTCGCCGTGCAGACGACCTGGGGTAACGACGGCGCCAGCGGCGCTGGCGCCTGCGAGGCCAGCCACGCCATCGTGACCAACGGCGGCGGCACCGGCAACACCGTGACGGTGACCAGCCCCGGCAACCAGGCCGGCACCGTCGGCACCGCGGTCAGCCTGCAGATCCACGCCACCGACTCCGCGTCGGGCCAGACCCTGACCTACACCGCCTCGGGGCTGCCGGCCGGGCTGACCATCAGCTCCTCGGGCCTGATCAGCGGCACACCCACCACCGCCGGCACCTCCAGCGTCACGGTAACGGCGACCGACACCACCGGCGCCAAGGGCAGCGCGTCGTTCACCTGGACGATCAGTACCTCCGGCGGCGGGTGCACCGCCACCCAACTGCTCGGCAACCCCGGCTTCGAGACCGGCTCCGCCACGCCGTGGACCTCCACCGCCGGGGTCATCAACCCCAACGGCGCCGGCGAAACAGCGCACAGCGGCAACTGGTACGCGTGGCTCGACGGCTACGGCACCACCCACACCGACACGCTCTCACAGACCATCACCATCCCGGCCGGGTGCACCGGGACGACGTTCAGCTTCTGGCTGCACATCGACACCGCCGAGACGACCACCACGACCCAGTTCGACAAGCTGACCATCACGGCCAACGGCACCACGCTGGCCACGTTCTCCAACCTCAACCACAACACCGGCTACGCCCAGCACACGTACCCGCTGAGCGGCTTCGCCGGCACCACCGTCACCCTCAAGTTCACCGGCACTGAGGACAGCTCCCTGCAGACCTCGTTCGTCATCGACGACACGGCGGTCAGCACCAGCTGATCCGGCAACGCCGCGCCTGACTGGCTAGCGGCCCGTGCTCGCCACGGGCCGCGAGCCAGGCGGCGTCAAGGCCGCGGTTCTTGCGGTGATTGCCCGCGGCGTTGGGATCGTCGCGGTTCCGCGAGACTGTGTACTTGGTGGCCGCACGAACTGGTCCCGGCGGCCGCGCAGGAGCTTTCCGAGGATCTCCTCGCTCGCGCCGCCGCGGTAGTTGATGGCGGTGTCGATGACGTTCCCGCCGGCGTCGGCGCAGGCGTTGAGGATCCGCGCGCACTCCTCCGGCGGAGCGCCGACGCCGCCCTGCTCGCCGAATGTCATGGCTCCGAGGAACAGTTCCGACACCCGCGGCCCGCTCGCGCCGAACAGCCCGTAGCGCATCAGCCTGACCCGCCGCGAAGGCCGCCGCGGCGTCCCGACCGCCACGTGCACTGCCCCGTACGTGCCGCCGAGTGTCAGCGGCGAGACCACGCCGATGCCGGGAAACTCATCCGCGATCGCCCGCGTACTGTCCCCGAAGCGCAGCTCGATCGTCATTACCTGCCCGCCGGGCAGCGTGATCCGGCTGCTCTCCTCAGCGCCCGGGACCGTGCCGTACCCTCGAGAACTGGCGCACCGACCCGCGCCTCACCGCACTGTGGCTCGAGCAGATGCAAACCTTCACCGACGCCACCATCGCCCAGATCACCGCCGACCCCTGCCGCCAGGTGAGCAAAGCTGACGAGACCAGACTTAGGGAATCTGCGCGTGAACTACAGGACAGACCGGCGCGCTCAGAGTCGTCGCCTGGGACCGCCGCGGTCCCAGAGGCCGGCGCTCTGGCCAAGACGACCGCTCATAGCCGATGAGCGGCTTCGCATCGGTGCTCGCGGAACCATACGCGGCAAATATCGTGAGTCCTGCTGGATCACCTTCGGGAAGACGCATCCGACGGCAGCGAGGACCGGACTCATCACCTGGTGCAGGTATCGCGGCGCTTGATGATTGTGGACTGACCCCGGTAGGAGTCCTCGCGCCATGCGGGTCAGCCTCCTCAGCGTCCCGCCACACCCATCTCAGGAGGTACGCCAATGGAAGACGCGCCCGCACGGTTCACGATCCGGCCCGATGACTACCACGTCCCCTACGCCGGCACGGCCGAGGACGGGCGAAGGTTCTTCCTGACCCAGGAACTGTTCAGCGATACATCGGCGTGGGTCGGGCTCTTCCTGTGGAAGGCCGACGGGCAATTCGACGAAGTTCGAGTCAGCGCGGCCGGACGGGCACCGGGACTGCCTCCCGGGCAAGCGGCACCCGCCGATCCGGGCGGACTTGTGCAAGCTCGCCTTGCTGAACTCGGCCAGCACGTCCTGGAACCGATCACGGTTGAGCCGTTTACCACACGGGTCGACGGCACAGAGTTCGGATGGAAGGTCGACCGCTACGCCGACGGCACGTACTTCATCAGCATCGAGCCCGGCGACTTCATCTGCTACTACGCGCCCTGGGACGGTTACGACTACGACACCTGACAGCACCCGCCTCCAGCCGTACCTCTCACCGAGAAGCCGTGACGAGCAGACCACCGTGCTGATCACCTTGCGCGCAGATTCGGCGGTCGGGCGCGGCTGGCGCCCACCCCGCGGCCATGGCGGTGACCTGGTGTAGCGGCTGCAGGCGGTCTACGGTGAGGGTCTCGTTGTCTTGCTGGGCCCTGGCTGGCCCAGCGCGGGGTGGTTGCTTGGGATCAGGCTTGGCCGGGGACGTCACTGTCGGCTCTGTGCCTGGCGGAGCATCGCGTCGAGTTCGGGGTCGAGCCCGATCTCCCGGACTTCTTGCGGGCAGCGGCAGGCGACGGCGATCCTGGCCGCCCATTCCAGCGCCTCCTGGCGTGAGGGCACGTCGACGAGCGTGAATCCGCCGATAGCCTGCGGGCACGGACCGTCGGTGACCGTCCCGCCGGCGGCCACGATGCTCGCCGGCTGGTCTGCCAGTCCGCCGGCGGCCACGTACACGCCGGCGCTGATGGCCTCCTGGCAGACCGCGCGCGCGGCGCTGGCCACGGCCGGCATCTCCTGGTCAGGGACGTGGTCCATCGCGTGCACATCGAAGCTGATCAGGTACTGCGTCATCCCGCGACTCCCTTGTCCCCGGCGGCCACCTCCGGCCGCGTCCTGACCGATAGACGAACGACACGCTCGGGATCCATCGGCTGGCCAGGACAGCGCCTGGTGACGCGAGCTCGGGATTCCGCGGCCCGCTGGATCGGCAGGGCGGTCAGCCAGTCGGGGCTAGCCCTGCTGCAACGTGTTGAGGAAGGCGCGCGTGCGGCCGGCCAGGTCATCGACTACCTCAGCGGCCGCCTCAGCCAGCACCCGGCCCGCCGGGGCACCGGTCACGAGCCAGACCTCACGGTCCTCCTCCTCGACACCGGTCACGCCGTCCACTGCCCGCAGAGCCGCAGCTATGCGCTGGCGCAGCTCTGACTCCAGCGGGTCCTGACGAATGAACTCCATGACCGACACAGCGACCTGCCAGCCGCCCGCCGCGTCGGTCCGGACCGCGTCTACGCCGCGGACATCAGGATCGTCGGTCACTCGCTCCCAGGCCTCGCCCGCCTCAGCTCCGGCAGCGGGAACGAACCGGATCTCCGCGCTCATGCCAGGATGCTACGGCACCTCTTGCGACAGCGGCCGGAAAGCTTCAGCTGCCGGCACCGAGTCAGTACGTGATGCCGGGGAACTGCTCGCGGGCGCGCTCCAGCTGGCTGGCCCGCTCGCGGGGCCAGCCGAAGGCGCGGGCGGCCTGGCCGCTCAGGTCGGCGGCCGCGGCACCGCTGGTGAAGTGGACATACTCGCCCCAGTTCATCCGCCGCGTGTAGGTCCCGCCGGAGTCGCGCGGGAAATGCCGGGTCAGCTCCCGGAAGAACCTGTTCATGACCTCTGCCCGCCCGCAGTCCCGCCATAGCGGGTAGAACCAGTCGCGGAACCAGCGGGTCCCCCGGCGCGGGAAATCGTCGGTGTTGCCGGTGAACCGGCGGTAGACGTCCCTGGCCTCGCGGTCCATGCCTAGCGCCGTGTAGAGGTCATAGATGTAGAACTCGGCCCACTTGCTGTCGCCCCAGATCTCATACGCCGGTGAGCCGTGGACGCCGTTGTTCGCGCTCTCCACCGAATGGCCGATCTCATGCGCGGGCAGCTCACGAGCGAGAGCGTTGCGTTCCCGCCAGGTGTCCAGCCCGCAGTCGCTGACATTGCGGTAGTCGTGGACCGGGCTGACATAGTAGCCCGCGTGGCCGCCGCCGTGCCGCCCGGCGTGGTGGATGGAGTAGATGCGCGGGTCGGGCCCGAACGCGTCGCCGTAGGTCGCCTTCGAGTACTGCCACGTCGTATTGATGAACCGGGGCAGCCACCCGACCTCGGCCCGGCGCACGCCGGGGTCCAGGTAGATCGCGCAGTGCTCGTCGCTGTGGTAAAGCCCGAGCAGCTGCCGGTGGTCGAACCAGTGCTCCTGCCAGGTGGCCGGCGGGTCAGCCAGCCGACGCTCTGGCTCTACCTCCACCAGGACCTCCCGCCTCTCCGGGCACAGCCCGGCGGTTCCCGATACGCCCACATCAACACGATCGTATGGTGGCGCGTCGCGCCGGTCAGTCCAGCGACCCGCGGTAGGAGGCCCAGAACGAGACGACCTCGAAGCCGGCCGGGGGGTGCGGCACGGCGGAGGCCAGGACTGGGACGGTCCTGGCCTCCTGGCTCGCGGGTCAGGCGCTGACGAAGACGATGGCGATGGGGACGCCGTCGATCACGCCGGTTCCGGTGCCGAGCGCGACGGTCTCCAGCACCGTGTTCGTGGCCGGGGTGAAGACGGTGATGTCGCCGGTGAAGATGTTGCCGACCCACGCCTGCGAGCCGTCGGGCGTGACCGCGACCACGCCGGGCACGCCGCCCACGGGGATGGTCGCGACATTCCTGAGGGTGGCCGCGTCGAGCCCGAGAACAGAGTTGGAGCTCATGTCCGTGACGTAGACGGTGCTGCCGTCGGGCGTGACCGCGACGGAGTACGGCTGCTCCCCCGCCCGCCGAACGGCTCGCACCCTGGGCCTCGCGGTGTCGATCGCCCACAGCGTGCCGGCCACCGGGTTGGTGACGTACAGCGTGCCGCCGTCCGGGCTGAGCGCGACGTTCTGCGGGCCGTCCGGCGCCGGGATCCGGTGGACCAGCCGGCCGGACGCGGTCGAGACGAAGTCGATGCTGCTTTCCGTCGTGATGTAGGCGCGGCTGCCGTCAGGCGAGAAGACCAGCTGCCGCGGGCTGGCGCCGACGGTGAGGTAGTCGCTGACCGTGTTGGTGGCCGTGCTGATCACGGCGACCTGGCTGAATCCGCCCGGGCCGGTGCTGGGGGTGTTGGGGCCGGTCACCGCCGCCCAGACGGCGGTGCCGTCCACGGTGGCGGCGATGCCTTGCGGATACGCGCCGACCGTGACCTGGGTGGTCTGGCTGGTGGCAGTGTCGATCGCGACCACGCTGTACTGGCCGGTCTGCGTCGCGTACACCTGCGAGCCGTCCGGGGTCGCGGTGATGCCCTGCGGTGAGTCGAGGCCCCACTGCGCCTTGATCGTGCCGGTTGCCGTATCGATGGCATAGACGGTGCCGACGGCGGCGGACAAGTACGCGAGATAGTCAGGCATGGTTCTCTCCTCAGCTCTCGGTGCCCGCACCGCGGACGGTGCGCGGCCGTGGCCGCGGTCCGACCTGCTGCTTCGGCGGAGTCTGGCTGGCGCCGGGGAAGGCCGGCAGCGGCAGCGTGTTCACGTTGGTGACTGCCTCGTGCAGCGCGTGCTTGGTGCCCGGCAGTTCCCGCACGGCGGGCGGGAACTGGGGGAAGCCGAAGGTCGAGGTCAGGTCACCGAAGGTCTGGCGCCGCCAGGCGGTGATGTTCGGGATGGTGACGCCCGTGAGCACTGCCAGGAAGCGCAGCACCGAGGTGTGGTCGAAGGTCTCGCTGGCGATCCAGCCGCCCTGGGTCCACGGGGAGACGATGACGCACGGGACGCGGAACCCGCCGCCGATGGGCCAGTCTGGATCACCAGGCGCCTGGATGTACTCGCCGGAGGTCCCCGGCGGCGCGGTGGGCGGCGGGACGTGGTCGAACAGCCCGTCGTTCTCGTCGTAGTTGATGATGAAGACGGTCTTGGCCCAGACGTCCGGGTTGGACGCGATCGCGTCGATCTTGCTCGCGATGTAGTCAGCGCCCGCCGCCGGGGTGTAATCCGGGTGCTCGGACTGGTAGGCGGTGGGCAGGATCCAGGAGACCGTCGGCAGTCGGTCGTGCGCGGCGTCCCACTCGAACTGCCCGGTGCCGAACCGCCTGATCGCGCCGTTGAATAGCGTCGAGCCCGGCGCGGCGTCCTGGAAGACCTGGAACTGCTCCAGCATGTTGAATTCGGTGCCGTTATTGACGTCCTGGTAGACCTGCCAGCTCACGCCGGCGTCGGTCAGCGCCTCGGGATAGGTCTTCCAGGTGTAGGGCACCGGGGCGCCGTTGAAGTAGATCGGGCCGCCGTTCTCGCCCAGCGGGTCGACCCAGGCGCTCATGTGGTAGAGCCGGTTCGGCCAGGTCGGGCCCATGACCGAGCAGTGGTAGTTGTCACAGATCGTGAAGGCCTCAGCCAGCGCCCAGTGGAACGGGATGTCCTCGCGCGCGTAATAGCCCATCGTGTACGGGCCGTTCGAGCCGTCCGCCGCGATGTGGGCCGGCAGCCAGTTGTCCATCGCGCCGCTGTTCCAGGCTGAGTGCTGAACTTGCCAGGCGTGGCTGGTCGAGGGGACCGCCTGGGCACTAGTAGTCCTGGAGTCCAGATGGAACGGCAGCAGGTAACCGTCCGGGTTGGAGTACTGGCTGGTCCCGGCCGGGGCACTGGTCTGCACCGGCTGGTAGAACACCGACCTGCCGGTGCTCAGCGTGATCGCGGCGGGATCGGAGAAGCCGCGCACGCCCGGCAGGGCGCCGAAATAGTGGTCAAAGGAGCGGTTCTCCTGCATCAGGACAACCACGTGCTTGATGTCCGACAGGCGCCCGGTGCCGTGCTGCGGCCCTGAGGCGAGCGCCTGGCGGACGTTCATCGGGAGGAATTCCGCGGCGAACGCGGCGGATGCCGTCGCCCCGGCCGTGGTGAGGAAGCGGCGCCTGGTCAGTTTGGGCATATGTCTGCTCCATCCGGATTGTGCTGCTCACATCCAGGTGAAGGCTCCACCGGCCGTGCGGCGCCACGCGAACGACCAAGTTACGGGCGGAGGATGGCTGAGTGAATCGACGGCGAGAACACGGCGGTCAGCTCTGATCGGCGACGGCGCGCCAGCCGGAGTCATGGTGTGCGCGCCCAGCTTGCCGTAGAGGTTGCGCAGACGGGTCTTGACGCTAGCTTCGTGCGGTGTCCATGCGCCCTCCATGCCGTCTCCACACGAATAAGTTGCATTTAAAAAGATTACTAGGCTCGGGTAGCGGACACGCTTAAGAAATCGGCCTAGGAACAATTTTCTGGGGACCATCGAATTGTTCCCTGACGGGTACCCAGGGCGTTACCTGGGGTGGCGCAGCGGGTGAGATCGTATCGTCATCCCCTGAAACAATCCCAGGGAGGCGGTAATGAGTACGGCACAGGACCGCGCAAGCGGCGGACTTCGTGAGGGCTACGCCGAGATCGGTGACCAGCGGCTGCATTTCATGGAAGCCGGCGACGGGCCCCTGATTGTCTTGCTGCACGGCTTCCCCGAGTTCTGGTACGGCTGGCGGGAGCAAATCGAGCCCCTGGCGGCGGCGGGATTCCGCGTCGTCGCGCCGGACATGCGCGGTTACAACCTGTCGTCGAAGCCGGACGGGGTCAAGGCCTACGACATCGACCGGCTGGCCGCCGACATCCGCGATCTCGTCCACGAACGCGGTGCCCAGTCCGCGCTGCTGGCTGGTCATGACTGGGGCGGATCAGTCGCCTGGGCTACCGCGATGAACCACCCGGAGGTCGTGGACCGGCTGGCCATCCTCAACGCGGCCCACCCGCGCAAGCTCTCGCAGGGGCTGCACCATCCGGGCCAGCTCCGCAAATCCTGGTACTTCTTCTTCTTCGACCTCCCCGAACTGCCGGAAAGCGTCGTGCACGCCGACCACTGGCATTTCTTCCGGCACTTCCTGCGCGACGCCCGGCCGGCTTACACGCCGGAGGACATGGACCGCTACATCGAGGCCTGGTCACAGCCCGGCGCGGCCACCGGAATGATCAACTACTACCGGTCCTCCGTACGGACCCCGCCCAAGCAGGCCGAGGCGGCGCTTCGCCCGATCAAGGCGCCGACCCTGGTCATCTGGGGAGAGCGGGACCGCTACCTCGGCGATCAGCTAGCCGAGCCGGATCACGACGATGTGCCCAACCTCGACCGCGTCGAGCGCCTGGCCGACGCCTCGCACTGGGTTCATCACGACGAGCACCAGCGCGTCACGCAACTGCTGACCGACTTTTTCGCTCCCGCCCTGCCAGCCACGAGCTGACCAGCGTTCGCCGGCCGACTGCAGCCGGCCGGCACGACGTCCACCCGGGCCAGCCGCTTCTATCTGGCCGACTAGAGCTGCGCGTTGTCGCGGTGCTGCGGGCCACGCGGCGCGTAGTCGATCTCGGCCCCGTCGTTGCTCCTGTGGATCACCGGGGCAGGCGCGTCGAACGCGCAGGCAACCCCGGCCCGCTGCAAACCGGCCACTGGAACGGTAAGACCTGGCGGTAGCCCCTGGTCAGCCGGCTGGCGAGCCACGGCGCCTGACCTCAACGGAGCAGGAGGGTCAGCCGCTCTTACGGCGGAACGAGCGCCGGCTCCGCGCGGGGCCGTGGGCGTGCTGGACCTGCCCGGCATCGATGCCCCCGCGCCCGCCGTCCGCGTCCGAGGCCCTGGCCCGCTTGCGGTCCAGGGCCTCGCGGAACTTCCGCCTGGCCTCCTCCCTGGCTTGCTCAGGGTCCAGGTCCTCGTTGTGCTCAGGCTCCAGGTCTTCGTCGTGTTCGGGCTCCAGCCCGGCGTCAGCCATCACAGACCTCCTGCTCTCGGCGGGATGCTCGCACAGCCTCGCACAGTCCGAGGCTGGCTGGGTAAGTGTTATTGGTGCCCTCGAATGATATTGAGCCACCCTCCGGAATCGAAAAGCCAGGATCCACGGGAAATGCTTTCGGCATGCTGCCCGGCCCTGCGGCCGCGCGTCACGGGCCGTATCTGAGGATGACGCCCTGCTCGGTCCCGCCGGGATTGCTCGGGAAGGGGAGCTCGTGTCCGGCTCCCCACAGGCTGGCCGTGCCGGGGATCCAGGCCATGGACAGCAGTTCGGTGGCGTCGCCGTGGCTGGCGGGCACGGCCGTCCGGGTCCAGCGCCCGCCGCTGTCGTGGTACAGGTAGGGCCGGTAGGCGCCGGCGGCGAGCTGATCGGCGGACAGCCAGACGCCGCCCTTGCCGTCCTGCGCGACAAGGAAGGGACCGTAAACGGAATACACCGGGTAGGGGACCTTCACCTGTGCCCACGACTTCCCGTTGTAGTGCAGTGCGACGATCCCCTGCTCGGTCCCGCCGGTCGTCGCGGACACCGGGACGGCGGTCGCCCAGAGGTCGCGGGACCCGACGGCGTCGATGGCGGACCCGTCGAGGACCTCACCCGCCGGGAGGGTGATCTTGGGCAGGGCCGCCTTCTGCCAGTGCTTGCCGTTGTAGTGCTCGATGGTGACGCGCAGCCTGGACTTGGGCACCGCGGGCGCGTTCCCGATCACCCAGATACTGGTGGCCGAAAGCGCGCTGGCGCCGGTGCCCAGAACACCAAACGGCACGGCTGACCAGTCCTTGCCGTTGTAGTGCACGGCGTAGGGACGGAACGAGCTGAGGTTCTCGCCGAACGCCCAGGCGTCCTTCGCGCCCGGCGCCACCGCGGTGGTGATCGAGGTCCCGGTGGCCAGTTCGGTAACCGGCCTCCAGGAACTGCCCGACCGCAGCAGCGCGAACGAGTGATGGACGACGACGTTCTCGTCCGCGAAGACCCAGGACGCCGACGCCGACACCGGGGCGACCGCCGAAGCGGAGGCCTCCTGCGCATTATTAACAAACTGCGCTGGCGGCCTGACCAGGCCCCACGCCTTACCATTCCAGTGCCCGACCAGCAGCGTGCTGGTGTCACACGGGCTGCCGCACTCGGTCCCGGCCGCCCAGGCATCACCAGAGCCCAGCGCCGCGACGCCGGCTACCTCCGATTCGGCCTTGTAGATCGCCGACAGCTTCCAG
>Ga0102924_1003723_pt1 | contig 15857 bp, 13 predicted proteins | sample PaiPotPPM11metaG_FD_80116 | JGI IMG/M metagenome (GOLD analysis project Ga0102924, IMG submission 80116) | Iron sulfur acid spring bacterial and archeal communities from Banff, Canada, to study Microbial Dark Matter (Phase II) - Paint Pots PPM... ... | reverse complement strand
GGTCGTCGCGACCATTACCGCGGCCCAGCTCGAGAAGGCCACGCCCAAGGGCGAATAGCGTCCCGGACCACGCCGACGGCGCCAGCTCACGTCCTGGTGACGAATGGCTCCCGCGGGCCGCGGGGGCCATTCGTCATGCCAGACCCGCGCCCGGCAGCCTGGCCATACGACGCCATCGGCGATGACGAGCTCCGGGCCGGATGCGAGCAGTGCAGCGGCGATCCGCAGCTCAGGCTCCGCGCCGGGCGGCCTCGGTGCCCGCCATCCGGCCGAAGACCGCGCCGGAGGTGAGGCCTGCTCCCCCCGGGTAGTTGAAGTAGAACAGCCCGCCGACGAGCTCCCCGCAGGCGAACAGGCCCGGGATCACATGCCCCTCCTCCGCCAGGACCTGTCCGGTGCGGGGGTCGATGGCGAGACCCCCGAAGGTGAAGGTGATTCCGCAGGTGACCATGTAGGCCTCGAACGGAGGGGTATCGATGGGGTTGGCCCAGTTCGACTTGGCCGGGATGATGCCCTCGGTGTCCCGGCCGTCCTTGACGTTGGGGTTGAACGGGATCGATACCCGGACCGCCTCGTTGTAGCGTTTCAGGGTGTCCAGGAAAGCATCCGGGTCAACCCCGTCGAGCTTGCGGGCCAGCTCCTCCACGGTGCCGGCGGTGACCCTGGTGACCTGCTTGATCTGGTACTCGTCGCGGAGCAGGCCGGACACCTTGGCGTCGAAGACCTGCCAGGCGAACTGGCGGGGCTGGGCCAGCACCTCGCGACCGTAGCGGGCGTAGGTGAGGTTGCGGAAGTCGGCGCCCTCGTCGACGAACCGCTTCCCGTGGGCGTTGACCATGATCCCGAACGGATAGCTGTGCTTCTGGAAGCCGTCCCCGACCCGCCGGTCACCGAAATCGGGCGCGTTGCGGTCCCAGCCCACCGCGTGGCAGCCGGACCAGTTGCCGGTCGGCAGCGCGCCGGCGTCCAGCGCCATCCGGATGCCGTCTCCGGTGTTGAACCGCGTCCCGCGGACCTTGGCCAGGTCCCAGCCGGGACCGAGGTAGCGGGTCCGCCACTCGGCGTTTGCCTCGAAGCCGCCGCTCGCGAGGACCACCGCGTCAGCCCCGATCACCTCGGTGCTCCCGTCTCGTGCGCGCACCCGGACCCCGGTCATGCGGCCGCCCTGCTGGGCAAGCTCGATGGCCCGGGCCTGATACCGCAGGCTGACCCCCGCGCGCTCGGCGCCGGCGCAGAGGGTATCCACCAGCCCGATGCCGCCGCCCACCGCCTCGACGGTCAGCCCTCCCCAGAAGCGGAACCGGCCGTCGACGTTGAACGCCTGGCGATGATACGTCGGGCCGAAGCGCACCCCTTTGGCCCGCATCCACTCCAGGGTCGGGAGGCTCCGGCTGATCAGGATCTCGGTCAGGTCCGGATCGCACCGGGTTTCGGTGACCTGCTCCATGTCGTAGTAGAAGGCCTCGGCCGGGTAGGAGCCGAAGTCGCTGCCGCTCGACTCCTGCTCCGACAGGTCAGGCATCAGCCGACGCAGGTCGGCGAGCCCGTCGTAGGTGACGCGCATGGCACCCGCGGTGAACGCGCTGTTCCCGCCGCGCTCCTCGCGCGGCGCGCGCTCAAGGACGGTGACCCGTGCTCCTTGCTCGGCCGCCGCTAGCGCGGCGCACAGGCCCGCGTTGCCGGCGCCGACGACCACTACGTGCGGCATGGCGATCCAATGTCGGTCACTAGGCTTATGGGACGAGCGGCGTCTCGGTCGGGCGGGCCGGGAGCGGGCAGCTTGTCGCGCATCAGGTCGTTCCTCCGGCTAGGGCGCCGACCAGCGCACCGTCGATCCTCGGCCATTCGTCTATCCGCTCGAGCCGGTCGAGTACCTCGGCCGCCCGCTCGTCGGGCAGCACGCCCACGGCGGCAGCGAGGAACTTCGACCTGACGTCGGCGATGCTCAGCGGATCCTGCTCATCACCGTGCGGCACGGCGCGACGGTCTCGCACGGCCCGCCCGTCCGACAGCTCCAGATCGACGACGGCCCCGGTGCCCTCGACGGAGTCGTCCGCGACCACCTCGACGTTCTCCCTGGCATACCGGTCCACCTCGGCGTCCTTGAGGCGCTCCGGCGTGAACTGGTCGAGTCCGCAGACGCCGTCCGCGAGGATGACGGCCGTCACGTAAGGCGCGGACAGCAGCGCATGGAAGCGGTCATCCCACGGCAACTCCCCGTGCATGCCGTAGACCGTGCGGCTCAGGCCCACCCGGGCCCGGGCGACCGTGGCCGCTCGCGCCTCCGCCGAATCGACGAGATGCAACAGCGCCGTCGCGACCGACTGCAGCGAGCTGGCCAGCGGCCACGGCCGCAGGCTCAGCCGCTCAAGTTCCCAGCGCGTCCCGAGACCGTCCAGAGCGAGCGCTGGCTGCCCGCCGTCGGAGTACGTCCGGTAGAGACCGCCGTCCTCGGCGGTCAGCACGTCGGCTCCGGCTTCGAATCCGGTCTCGGCGAGGTTGGCCGCGAGGTAGCCGGAGAGCGCCCCGCGCGACTGGTGGAACTTGATCGTGGGCGTCCCCCACTGCGCGAACGTCCCCGCCGACTGGCTGCCGGCCAGGCCGAACGCGTTGCGCATCTGGCGGGCGTCCAGGCCCAGCAGCTTGCCCGCCGCGGCAGCGCCGCCGAACGGGCCCCAGACACCCGGCGAGTGCCAGCCGCTCGAGCGAAATGCCGGGTAGTTGGATCCCAGGCCCACCCGGGTGGTGGTCTCCAGGCCGAGCGCGAACGCGAGCAGGAAATCGGCGCCCGTGACTCCGCGTTCGGCGCCGACCGCGAGGGCCGGCGGGAAGACCTCGGGAGTGACGTGGCAGAGCGTGGGCCGGTGCACGTCGCACACGGTCGTGGCCGTGACCAGGTACCCGTTGAGGAGTACCGCGCCGGCGTTCGCGAGCGGAAGCCGCCCGACCACCGGCGAGCTTCCATGGCCGGCGACGGCGACGGCCAGCCGCTCGATCAGCGGCACTTCCGCGCTGCGACCGCCCATGAGCGCGCTCGCGACCGTGTCGATCAGCACGATCGTCGCGCGCTCCCGGGCGCTCGGCGACAGATCCGGCAGCCGGGTGGCGGCGACGAAGTCAGCGAGCTGCTCCGTCAGGTTGTCCTTCACTGTCCCTCCTGCGCGACGATGGCGACCGGGCGGGTCGGCGAACCGGTGGCGCCGACGAGCTTCAGCGGCAGGCTGACGAAGACGAACTCCCGGGCACTGGTTGCGGCCAGTTCGTCAAGAAGCAGGTTCTCGAAGATCAGGATCCCGGCCCGGGCCAGGAGGATCGTGTGATTGGGGAGAGTATGCCCGAGCACCGGGTCGACATATCCCGGCAGGTCCCAGGACATGTTGTCCGCGCCAACGGCGTAGACCTCATGCTCGACCGCCCACTCGCCGGCGCTGCGGGCCATTCCGCCGCCGGATATGTAGCCGGGATCCCGCCACGCCGCGCCCCAGCCGGTGCGGATGAGCAGAACGTCACCCGGGCGCACGTCCACTGCCTGGTGCTGCGCGGCCGCGTCCAGTTCATCGCGCTCGACCAGGTCCTGCGGGGGGAGCCGGTCGCCTCGGGCCTCGACGAGGTCGATGAGAACCCCCCGGCGGATGATCGGGGGGAGCGCCTCGGCCGAGAGGGCCGTGACGCCGCCGGGCCCCTGGTTCGCGGCGGTCACCGGGATCCCGCCGAACATCTGCATGTTCTCCGCCTGATGGCACAGGGCGTCGACGTGCGTCCCGGCGTGGTCGGCTGTCATGATCATCCCTGCCGCGCTGGTCCGGCTCTCCAGTCCGTGCTCATGCCGTCGGTGCAGCATGAACGCATAGTTGGGGGCATTCGCCGGGAACATCGGCATCCCGGCGAAGCGCGGCTGCTCGAGGTCGACCACGCGGGCGCCCGTCAGCTGGCCGATCAGCGCGGCCGTGGCGGGCGCCCGGGCCGGCCCGCCGGTCACCGGGATCCGTCCGCGGGTACCGATCCGGAGGCGGCGGCCTGGCCGACGATCTCCTCATCCGCGATGCCGACGCCGGCCACCGCCTTCGCCACCCCGGCGTAGACGGCTACATGCTTGAGCACCGCGGCAATCTGCTCGGAGGTGCAGCCGTTGCGCAGCGCGCCGCGAACGTGCAACCTCACCTCGCTGAGCTGGCCGAGTGCCGTGACCACCGCAATCGTCAGGAGGCTGCGCAGCTGGAGATCGAGCGTATCGTCGAGCCAGGCCTCACCCCACGCCCAGCGGGTCACGAATTGCTGGAACGGCTCAGTGAAGGGCGTTGCCTTGTCCATCACGGCGTCGACGTACTCGTCACCCAGCACCGCACGCCGCACGGCCATGGCCCGATCGAAGCTTTCATCCATGCTGTCCGCATCCTCCTTCGGGAGCCTGGCACCGGAACCCTGCGCTACGCGAAGTCTTGGTAGACTGCTGTATACATCGGTACGCATTAAGTGTCAAGGAACGGTAAAGCCGTCGCGGGCCCGCTGTCCTGCGGCCGCCACCGGCGAACTAGCGAAGGGATCCGGCTGTGGACCTGGAGCTTGCCGGGCGCGTCTGCGTGGTGACCGGTGGCTCACGCGGCCTCGGCTTCGCAACCGCACAGCAGTCGGTGGCCGAGGGTCCTCGGATAGTGGTCTCGGGACGCGGCGCGGATGCGGTGCCCGCCGCGCCGGCCGCCTCCTATGTGACCGGTATGGTCACACCTGTTTACGCGGCGCGCCGCGATGCCTTTGACCCGCCCGGGCGGCGATGGCCGCTCCGAGTACCCAGGACAGGCGGCGGACATGACACCTGACCAGCGGACTGTGTTCGGCGAGGACGCGGAGACCTACGACCGGGTGCGCCCGGAGTACCCGGCGGCGCTCCTCGATACCATCGTCGCCGGTACCGGCGTCCGGCCCCGCGATCGCGTCCTCGAGGTAGGCGCGGGCACCGGGAAGGCGACCCGGGCCCTGGTGGAGCGGGGCTGGCAGATCACCTGCCTGGAGCCCAGTGCCGAGATGCGGCGGCTGCTCGCGATTCGGTGCGCCGGCCTGCCGTCGGTCGCCGTGTCCGACAGTTTCCTGGAAGGTTTCAGCAGTGTCGAGCCGTTCCGCTTGGTCTTCGCCGCGCAGTCGTGGCATTGGACCGACCGCAGTGTGCGTTACCAGCGCGTCCATGACCTGCTGGCGCCAGGCGGTTGGCTCGCGCTGGTCTGGAACACCCCGCGAAGGACGGACCGGAGCCTCGACGCCGATCTCGATGTGATCTACCGGGCCAAAGCGGGCGGCCTGCGGGCCAGGGAGCCGGGAGCGGCAGGCGTGCACCGCGGGCAGTGGTCTAGCGGCGACCTCACGGACAACCCGCTGTTCGGGGTGGCGCTGCACTGGCGACATGACTGGGTGGCCAGCTACGGCGCTGCCGATTACGCTCAGCTGCTCGCCACGCAGTCGGACCACCTAATGCTAGACCCGGCCGTGCTGGACGGGGTGGTTCGCGAGGTACGGCGGCTAGTGGAACGCCGCGGCGGCCGGGTCTCGCTGACCTATGCCACCGACCTGTTCCTCGCCCAGAAAAGCGCGGGCGGCGGGCGTGGCTTACCTGGTTCCGCCCGGCAGGCGGCGGCTGACCCGGCAACCGTCGCCAGGACCCCGGCGAAGGTGAGCACTGCCGTCGGCGTGCTCAGCAGCTGGGTCAGGCCCCCGCCGGCTCGATGACCGGCTTGGGCGGCGCGGGCCCGGTCTCGCGGATGCCGTAGCGGGCGTAGAGCCGCCGCAGCGGCCGCGGAGCCCACCAGTTCGCCGAGCCCAGCAGCCGCATGACCGCGGGCACCAGCATGACCCGCACGATCGTCGCGTCCACGGCCAGGGCGACGATCATCCCCACGCCGAGCAGCTTGATGAACGTGATCCCCGACGCGGAGAACGCCCCGACCACGATGATCAGCAGCAGCGCCAGGCTGGTGATCAGCCCGCCGGTGCGCTGCAGGCCGCTGGCCACCGCCTCGCGGGTGTCGCCGGTCTGGTCGTAACGCTCGCGGACCCGCGAGAGCAGGAACACCTCGTAGTCCATGGACAGCCCGAACATCAGCGCGAACATCAGGATCGGCATGGTCGGGTCGATGGTGCCGTTCGAGGTGAACTGCAGCAGCCCGGACAGGTGCCCCTGCTGGAAGATCCACACGACGACCCCGTACATGGCCGACAGCGACAGCACGTTCATCACGATCGCCTTGAGCGGCAGCACCACCGACCCGAAGGCCAGGAACAGCGCCGCGATCGTCGCCAGCGCCACCACCAGCCCCATCCAGGGCAGCACCTGCCCCAGGCTGGACAGCTCGTCCACCAGCCCCGCGGTCTGCCCGCCGACGTAGGCGCGGGCCCCGGGGGGCGCCGTCACGTCCCGGACCTGCGTCACGATCGCCCGGGCCTGCGGCGTGTAGGTGCCCGGGCCGTAGCCCAGGTCGACCCGCGCGATGTCGCCGCGCACCCCGGCCAAACGCGCGCCCTCGACCCCGGGCACGTGGCTGAGCCGGCTGACATAGCCGGTGAGCTCGCTGATCCGGGCGGGCGAGCGGGCCACCGGGCCGGGGAACTGGACCACGGACTCGATGGGCGCGGTCGGGTTGCCGGGGAAGTCACGGTTCAGGGCCTCGGCCACCACCCGGGACGGCGCGCTGGCGGGCAGGTCGGTCGCGTCCACCCCGCCCCAGGTGATCCGCAGGAACGGCGAGCCCAGCACGAGCAGCACGGCCACGATCGGGATCGCGTACACCAGCGGCCGCCGCATCACGCTGCTGGCCAGCCGGTACCACCCGCCGGCGTGCTCTCTGCCGACCCGGGGGGACGACCCCCCGGACCCCCCGGTGCCGGCTGACGCCGGCCAGACCGCAGGCGCCCGGCGCACCGTGCGGCGGATGCGCAGTGCGTTGACGCGCGGCCCGAGCACGGCGAGCAGAGCGGGCATGACGGTCAGCGCGGCCAGGACGTCGACGAGCACGGTGGCCACGCCGCCGTACCCCATCGATCGCAAGAACGTCACCGGGAACAGCATCAGGCTGGCCAGCGCCGTGGCCACGGTGATGCCGGACACCAGCACCGTGCGGCCGGCCGTGGCCACGGTCCGGGCCAGCGCTTCTTCCGTGGAGCCCTGGTGGTGCAGTTCCTCGCGGAACCGGGAGACCAGGAACAGCCCGTAGTCGATGCCCAGTCCGAGGCCCAGGATCGTGGTGATCTGCACCGAGTAGATCGACACCGAGGTGAACATGGTCAGCACCCGCAGCGCGGTGAACGACCCGAGGATCCCCACACCGCCGATGGCCAGCGGCAGGCTGGCCGCGGCCAGGCTGCCGAAGATGACCGCCATCACGACCAGCAGCACCGGCAGCGAGAAGCCCTCGGCCCGGCCGATGTCCGAGGTGACCTGCTTGTTGATCGCCTCGAGGGTCGGGACGTTCCCGCCGACCTGGGTCCGCAGGCCGGGCGCGTTGAGCTCGCTGGAGATCGCGTCGTAGCTCTGCTGCCGGGCCCCGTCGTCGGAACCGGTCAGCGCGAGCACCGCGTAGGTTTCCCGCCCGCTGGCGCTGACGAACTGCGGCGAGTGCGTCGACCAGTACGTCCGGTAGGACGAGACCTTGCTGTGCGGCAGAGCCGCGAGCGTGCGGGTCACCGCCGCCTCGAACGCGGGCGAGCGCACGCTCAGCGTCGGGCTCGAGTACAGCACGGCCACGTCACCCGCGTCCCGCCCGAACGCGGCCGTGGCCAGGTTGCTGGACTGCTGACTCTGGCTGTTCGGCGGGGTGAACCCGCCCGACGACTGCAGCTTGCCGAACACGCCCGTGCCCCAGGCGGCCGCGAACGCCACCCCGATCAGCGCGATCACCAGGACTAGCCGCCGTCGGCGGTAGACGACGTGCCCCCAGGCCTCGAACATCGTTTCCTCCGCTTACTGATCATCACTGTGGTAAACACCGTTAGCTGCGAATAGCGTTAACTTCGCATACGCAGTTCACCGGTGTCAAGTTCGTTTTGAGCCCGCCCGCGGCGCCCCGCCGGGCCCGCCCGGGCGATCCCCGCACCGGCCTTGGGTCGATGGGCCATCGACCAGACTCTTTTGGGGCCGATGGCCCATCGACCACAATCGCCGCCGCCCGGGGCGGCCGCCGCCCCGGGCGGCCGCCCCGGCGGACGCGTGGCCCCGGCGGACGCGTGGCCCCGGCGGCACCTCGCGCCGGGGCGCCGTCGCGCTTTGTCCTGTCAACTGGATGTCCGGACAATATGGCTGTACACGCAGCATGTCCTACACTCATGGCCATGCCGACGAGCGCCAGCCGCTGGCCGCCGCTGGACCGGACCAGCCCGATCCCGCTGTACTTCCAGATCGCCGAGAACCTCAAGGAGGCGATCGACGCGGGCACGATCGCGCCGGGCGAGCGGCTGGACAACGAACTGGAACTGGCCGCGCAGCTCGGCGTGAGCCGTCCCACGGTCCGGCAGGCCATCCAGCGGCTGGTCCAGCAGGGCCTGGTGGTCCGCCGCCGCGGCCTGGGCACCGTGGTCGTGACCCCGCGCATCCTCCGCCCGGTGGCGCTGACCAGCCTGTACGACGACCTGGTGGCGGCGAAGCGGGCGCCGACCACCGCGGTCCTCTCGCTGCAGGAGATCACCGCCGACGACGAGCTCGCCCAGGTCCTGTCGCTGGGCGCCGGGACGCCGGTGCTGAGCGTCGAGCGGCTCCGCTTCGCCGACGAGGCCCCGCTCGCGCTCATGCACAACTACCTGCCGGCCAAGTTCCTCCACGGCCGGGCCGAAGCCGACTTCGAGCAGGCCGGCCTGTACGAGCTGCTGCGCAGCTCGGGCGTGCAGCCGCACGCGGCCGATCAGGTGATCGCCGCGCGGCGGGCCACGGCGCAGGAGGCCCGGCTGCTCCGGGCCCCGCGCACCGCCACCGTGCTGACCATGACCCGGACCGCGTTCGACCCGGCGGGCCTGCCCATCGAGCACGGCCGGCACGCGTACCTGGCGGACCGCTACTCGTTCAAGATGAGTCTTATCGCCCGCTGACCGCAAGCCACGCGAACGGGCGGGTCACAGGTAGTCGCGCTGCTGCCGCCGCGCCTTCTCGTACGCGGCGCGCGCGTCACGGGTGGACGGGAGCGCGGCCGTCTCCGCCACCGGGACGTCCCACCAGCCGCCGCCGTCGGGCGCCGGGATCAGCGGGTCGGTCTCGACGTACACCAGCGTGGTCTCCTCCGCCGCCCGGGCCTGCTCCAGCGCCGCGCGGAACTCGTCCGCCGTCGCCGCCCGCAGCGCGGGCACGCCCAGGCTCTCGGCGTTCGCGGCCAGATCGACCGGCAGGTAGTCCCCGTCCAGGCGGCCGTCCGCCGACCGGTACCGGTAGCTGGTGCCGAACCTCTGGGACCCGACCGATTCCGACAGCGCGCCGATCGACGCGAACCCGTGGTTATCGATCAGGACCACGGTGAGCTTGACCCGCTCGGCCACGGCGGTGACCAGCTCCTGCGCCATCATCAGGTAGCTTCCGTCGCCGACCAGCACGAAGACCTCGCGCTGCGGCGCCGCCAGCTTCGCGCCGAGCCCGCCGGCGATCTCGTAGCCCATGCACGAGTAGCCGTATTCCACGTGGTAGCCCACCGGGTCGCGGGCCCGCCACAGCCGGTGCAGCTCCCCCGGCATCGACCCGGCCGCGGTCAGCACGATGTCGGTAGGGGCGGCGACCTCGTTGACCACGCCCAGGATCTCGGCCTGGCTGGGCCGCGGGGCGTGCCGGGCCGCGTAGGCGCGCTCGACGACCGCGTCCCACTCGGCCGCCAGGCGGCGGGCCTGCTCCCGGTACTCCGGGTCGACCGACCAGCCCGCGAGCGCCCGGGTCAGCGCGGTCAGCGCCGCCCGCGCGTCGGCGACCACCGGGATACCGGCGTGCTTGGCCGCGTCAAACGCCGTCACATTCATATTCACGAACGCCACCCCGTCCGCGCCGAACGCACTGCGTGACGCGGTCGTGAAGTCACTCCACCGGGTGCCGACGCCGATCACCACGTCGGCCTCGCGGGCCAGCACGTTCGCCGCTGTGGTCCCGGTCGCCCCGACCGCGCCCACGCAGGCCGGGTCGTCGTAGGCCAGCGAGCCCTTGCCCGCCTGGGTCATCGCCACCGGGATACCGGTCGCGGCGGCGAACTCCCGCAGCGCCCCGGTGGCCCCGGAGTAGATCACGCCGCCGCCCGCGACGATCAGCGGCCGCCGCGCCGAGCCGATCAGCGCGGCCGCCCGGCCGAGCGCGGCCGGGTCGGGCTCGGGCCGCGGGATGTGCCAGACGCGCTCGCGGAACAGCTCGGCCGGCCAGTCGTGCGCCTCGGCCTGGACGTCCTGCGGCAGGGCCAGCGTGACCGCGCCGGTCTCGGCCGGATCGGTCAGCACCCGCATCGCGGCCAGCATCGCCGAGGGAAGCTGCTCGGGCCGCCAGATCCGGTCGAAGAACCGCGACACCGGCCGGAACGTGTCGTTGACGCTGATGTCGTAGGTCGTCGGGTCCTCGAGCTGCTGCAGCACCGGGCTGGCGACCCGGGTGGCGAACACGTCGCCGGGCAGCAGCAGCACCGGGAGCCGGTTGATCGTGGCCAGGGCGGCCCCGGTCACCATGTTCGTCGCCCCAGGCCCGATCGAGGACGTGCAGGCCAGGGTGGACAGCCGGTTGCTGACCCGGGCGAACGCCGCGGCCGCGTGCACCATGCCCTGCTCGTTGCGGGCCTGCCGGTAGGGCAGCAGCGCGGGGTCGGTCAGCTCCGCCTCCAGCAGCGCCTGCCCGACGCCGGCCACGTTGCCGTGGCCGAAGATGCCGAAGCACCCGGCGATCAGCCGGTGCTCGGTCTCGTCGCGCTCGCTGCGCTGCGCCGCGAGGAAGCGGACCAGCGCCTGGCCCACGGTGAGCCGGATCGTGCTCATCGCCCGCCTCCCGTCATCGCCCGCCGCCCGTCATCGGCAGCCGCGGATCCACCGGCTGCCCGGCCCACCCGGCCTGAACCCAGGCGTGCGCCGGGTCGAAGCAGACCAGCCACTCCCGCGGGCCCGGGCCGGCCATCACGTTCAGGTAGTACAGGTCATAGCCCGGCGCGGCCATCGACGGGCCGTGCCAGCCGTGCGGGATGATCACCACGTCGCCCGAGCGCACCTCGGCCAGCACGTCGGCGGGCCGGTCCGGGGTGCCGTAGGCGCGCTGGTAGCCGAGGCCGGGTCCGGCCGGGCCCGCGGCCACCTCGAAGTAGTAGATCTCCTCCAGCTCGCTCTCCCCCTTCCGCTGCTCGTCGTGCTTGTGCGGCGGGTAGGAGGACCAGTTGCCGGCCGGGGTGAGCACCTCGCAGGCGATCAGCCGGTCGGCGTCCAGCACCGCGGGGGTGCCGAAGTTGTTGACCTGCCGGGAGCAGTTCCCGGCGCCGCGCAGCTCGACCTCGACCTCGTCCGCCCGGACGTGGCGGAACGGGCGCGGCTCCCGGGCCCGGGCGCTGGCCAGCGCGAACCGCCCGCCGCCCGGGCTGGTCAGCCGGGCCGGGCGGCCGCGCGGCAGGTAGGCGTAGTCGGTCAGCCCCTCGAACACGCTGCGCCGCCCGGCCAGCTCGGCCCGGCCGGACGGCCCGTCCACCACGGCCGACCCGGCCAGCGGCAGCACGATCGTCTCGTCCTCGCCCGCGGCCAGGTCCACGGCCGCTCCCGCCGCGAGCTCGACCACCCGCAGGCCCGCGTAACCCCAGCCGGCCAGGTCCGGGGTGACCCGGACGGTCTCCGGCGCGGAGCCGGTGCTGCCCGCGGGGAAGTGCCAGCCGGATCCACGGTTCACGGAATCACCGCCTTCGCGTCGGCGTGCACCAGGGCCGCCGCCGAGTCCACGGCCGCGGCGACGTCTCCGTCGGGAGGGTAGAGCAGCGCCCGGCCCATCACGAAGCCGCGCACGCCCGGCAGCGCCAGCGCCGCGGCCCAGCGTGCGTGGGACTGTTCCGGCGGGCCGTCCGGGTCGCCGCCGAGCAGCAGGGTGGGCAGCGTGGTGGCGTTCATGACCTCGGCCATCTCCTCGATCACGGGCAGCTTGAGCCAGCTGTGGCTGCTCCTCGCCCCGAGGCCGGACGCGATCGCGACCGACTTGACCACGGCCCCGGGCGACAGGTCGCTGACCAGCCGGCCGTTCTCACGCCGGCACCAGAAGGGCTCGATGAGCGCGGTCAGCCCGCGCGAGCTCAGCTCGGTCACCGCCCGGCCGCAGGCTTCCAGGGTCGCGGCGGTCGCCGGATCGGCCAGGTCGATCCGGGTCAGCATCTTGCCGCCGTTCAGGCCCATGGCCGCGATCGTGCCCGCGTCGTAGGCGGTGAACCGGTCGTCGAGCTCGAACCCGGCGCCCTGCAGCCCGCCGCGGTTCATCGACCCGATCACCACCTTGTCCTCCAGCGCGCCGAGCAGCAGCAGGTCCTCGATGATGTCGGCCGTGGCCAGCAGCCCGTCGACGCCGGGCCGGGCCAGCGCGGTGAGCAGCCGGCGGAGCAGGTCGTAGCGGTCGGCCATGGCCGACCCGTGGCCGCGGACGCCCAGGGCGCCCCGGGCCGGGTGGTCGGCCGCGACGATCATCACCCGCCCGTCCGGGCCGAGCAGCGGCCGCCGGCGCCGCTGCGCGGCCCGCACCGTGACCAGCTCCGGCGTGGTCGCCCGGAGCTCGCGCAGCTCCTCGAACCGGTCCTCAAGCAGGTCATCCTCAAGCACGGTGATCCTCAAGCACGGTGATCCTCAGGCACGGGCATCCTCAGGCACGGGCGGCGTCCAGGAACTCCTCGACCTCCGCGGTGGTCGGCATGGCGGACGAGCATTCCAGCCGGGTGGTCACGATCGCGCCCGCGGCGTTGGCGAACCGGATCGTCCGCTCCAGCGGCCATCCGGCGAGCAGCCCGTGGCAGAGCGCGCCGCCGAACCCGTCCCCGGCGCCGATGCCGTTGACCACCTGCACCGGGATCGGCGGGACCTCGACCACCTGGCCGTCCGTGGCGGCCAGCACCCCGGCCGGGCCCTGCTTGACCACGGCCAGCGCCACGCCCGCGGCCAGCAGGCGGTCCGCGGCCGCGCGCGGGTCGCGGGTGCCGACCGCGGTCTCGCACTCGTCGAGGTTCCCGACCGCGACCGTGACCGAAGGCAGCACCGCGCGCATCTGCCGCCCCGCCTCCTCGCGCGAGGGCCAGAACGACGGGCGGTAGTCCAGGTCGAGCACGGTGACCTGATCCCGGGACCGGACGGAGAACGCCGCGGCGTGCGCCGCCCGGCTCGGCTCCTGGCAGAGCCCGGTCCCGGTGGCCCACAGCAGCCGCGCCGACCCGATCGCCTCGCCCGGCAGCTCGCCGGCCCGGATCTCCAGGTCGGGGGCCTTCGGGTAGCGGTAGAACCAGATCGGGAAATGATCGGGCGGAAAAATTTCACAGAACGTAACGGGGGTGGGGAGGTCCGGCACGGCCGACACGAACCGGTCGTCTACGCCCAGCCGGCGCAGCTCGGCGTGCACGTACCGGCCGAACGGGTCCTGGCCGGTGCGGGTGATCACCGCCGCCGAGCGGCCGTGCCGGGCCGCGGCCACGGCCACGTTGGTGGCGCTGCCGCCGAGAAATTTCCCGAACGTCTCCACGTCCTCCAGCCCGACACCGGTCTGCAGCGGGTAGACGTCGACCCCGACCCGGCCGATGGTCAGCACGTCGTAGGGCGCGGTCAAGCGAGGCTCCGCAGGTAGGCCACGCTGGCCCGGACGTCGGCCACCGGCCCCTCGCCGGCGGGTTCCCCGGCGAGCACGGTGTCCTGCTCGAGCACGAACCAACCCCGGTAGCCCGCCGCCCGCAGCGCGCCGACCAGGCCAGCCACGTCGACGTCACCCTGGCCGAGCGGCCGGTACATGCCCCGGGCCACGGCCTCGGTGTAGCCGACCTCGCCGCGCCGGACCCGCCCGGCCCAGCCCGCGTCGACGTCCTTGAGGTGCGCGTGCGCCACCCGGCCGGGCGCCTGCCGGGCCAGCTCGACCGGGTCGGTGCCGCCGATGAGCAGGTGCCCGGAGTCCAGGCAGAGCGGGATGGAGCTCCCGTCCAGCACCCGGCGCACCTCGTCGGGCCGCTCGACCATCGTGCCGACGTGCGGGTGCAGCGTGGCCAGCGCGCCGCGCTCGGCGGCCATCGCGGCCGCGGCGTCCAGGTTGGCCAGCAGGCGGCGCCAGGCCTGGTCGTCCAGCTCGGGCCGGGTGTCGTAGCCGGCCAGGCCGGTCGCGGCCGCGAGCACCAGTACTCCGGCGCCGGCCGCGAGGAGGTCGTCCAGCGCCCGCGCGATCAGCGGCCGCGGGTCGGCCGCCGGGTCGTGCAGGACGACGGGCACGAAGCCGCCCACCGCGGTCAGGCCGTGCCGGGCCAGCGCCGCGGCCCGGTCGGCCGGCGGCCCGGGCAGGAAGCCGTCCGGCCCGAACTCGGCCGCGCCCAGCCCGGCCGCGCGCATCTCGGCCAGCACCCGGTCCGCCGGTAGCTGGTAGCCCCAGCCCGGCACCTCGCAGACCCCCCAGGAGATGGGCGCCCCGGCCAGCCGGGCCGGCTCCGCGTTCACCGGTTCCCTGTTCGCCGGTTCCCCCTTCACCGGCGGACCTCGCTCACCCGGACCGGCCGGTGCCGCGCCAGCGACGCCTCGCACGCCTCGGCCACGTAGGCGGCTTCCAGCGCGTCCTGCATCGGGCACGGGCTCTCGCCGCCGCGCGCGGCCAGGTCGACGAACGCCGCGAGCTCGCGCCGGTACGCGTCGGCGAACCGCTCCATGAAGCTGGGGTAGGGCGCGGCGGCCGGGAACGACGTAGCCGGCTCGGCCGACCGGAGCGGCAGCCGGTCGTCGAGGCCGACGCCGATGCTGTCGCGCGAGCCGAGCACCTCGAGCCGGACGTCGTACCCGGCCCCGTTGTACCGGGTGTTGGACACCACCGCCAGGCTGTCGTCGTCGAGGGTCAGCACCACCGACATCGTGTCGACGTCGCCGGCCGCGCGGAAGAACTCCGCGCCCCGGTTGGCCCCCGCCGCGTAGACCTCGCCCACCTCGCGGCCGGTGATCCAGCGGATCGCGTCGAAGTCATGCACCCCGCAGTCCCGGAACAGCCCGCCCGACGTGGCGATGTACGACGCGGGCGGCGGCGCGGGATCGAGCGTCGTGGCCCGCAGCGTGTGTACCCAGCCGAGCGCCCCGGACCGCAGCGCCGCCCGGGCGGCGCCGTACCCGGCGTCGAACCGCCGCTGGAAGCCGACCTGCACGACGGCGCCGTCACCGACCCGCTTGATCACGTCGAGCGTGGTCTCGACGTCCGGCGCGACCGGCTTCTCGCAGAACACCGGGATCCCGGCTTCCGCGCCGGCCACGATCAGCTCGGGGTGCGCCCGGGTCGGCGCGGTGATGACAAAAGCATCCGGGCCAGAACGCAACAGCGCCTCAGCCGAGCCCGCTACCTCGAGGTGGAGCCGCTCGGCGACCTCCCGCGCCCGCGCGCCGTCGGCGTCGGCGACGATCACCGAGTCGACGCCGGGGAGCCCGGTCAGAATCCCGGCGTGAAACGCCCCGATGCGCCCCACGCCCGCCAGTCCGATCCGCATGCACTGCCCTCCGGTCGCTGCGGGGGTCTCGGGGGTTGTCCCCCGAGGCCAGCACCGCTGCGGCGAGCCGACCGCGGTCCTGCCGCCGGCCGCGCCGCGTGCGCCACCCTGTGTCGCCCATGGTAGAAGCTTCTCGCGCGACGCAGCTGCCCGTCAGGATATTATTGTCCTTATGTCCTGACAATATATTCGCCTGACAATCCCGCCGCC
>Ga0102924_1003722_pt1 | contig 15859 bp, 15 predicted proteins | sample PaiPotPPM11metaG_FD_80116 | JGI IMG/M metagenome (GOLD analysis project Ga0102924, IMG submission 80116) | Iron sulfur acid spring bacterial and archeal communities from Banff, Canada, to study Microbial Dark Matter (Phase II) - Paint Pots PPM... ... | reverse complement strand
CCTGATGGCAGCACCATTGTCTCAGCCTCCGATGACCGCACTCTCAGGCTATGGGATGCTCGCACCGACGTTGAGCAGTTTACCTCCAATGGACATACTGATTGGGTGTATGGATGCGCGGTAAGTCCCGACGGCAATACGATTGTCTCAGCCTCCGATGACCGCACCCTCAAGCTATGGGATGCCCGTACTGGAACTGAAAGGCTCACTCTCAGAGGACATACTGATTGGGTACGTGGGTGTACGATGAGCCCTGACGGCAACACGATTGTCTCGGCCTCCTGGGATGGCACCCTCAAGGTGTGGGATGCCCGTACCGGGGTAGAGCGGCTGACTCTCAAAGGGCACACTGATCGGGTAAGCGCATGTGCAGTAAGTCCCGATGGCAACACCATTATTTCAGCCTCCGATGACCGCACTCTCAAACTGTGGGATATCCATACGGGTATGGAACGGCTCACCCTTAGAGGGCACACGGACTGGATACGTGGGTGTGCAATCAGTTCCGATGGCAATACCATTGTCTCAGCTTCCTGGGACGGGACCTCCAAGCTATGGGATGCTCATACGGGGGAGGAGCGCTCCACTCTCCGAGGGCATACTGATGGAGTGAATGGCTGTGCTGTGAGTCCTGATGGCAACACCATCGTTTCGGCTTCCCATGACCAGACACTCAAGCTCTGGGATGCCCATACTGGTGCTGAGCGGCTCACCCTCCGCGGGCATACTGATGCGGCATATGGATGCGCAATCAGTCCGAACGGAGACTATCTTGTCTCGGCCTCTGATGACCAGACCCTCAAGCTGTGGGATATGCTTACCGGGGTTTGTCTGGATGAACTGGCGGCAGATGGATATTTTTTTGGATGCGCTTTTAGCTTTGATGGCGTTCATCTTGCTGCTGTAGGAAGGCAAGGAGTCTTTTTTCTTCAGTTGCTGCGCTAGTATTCACGCCTTATACGTTAGATTGCTCGGATGAACCTGACTCAATAGAGGCGTTTTTGTATGGTACAATAGTGCTACGGGTGCTTGCTGCCAACATTCAAAAGCCAAACAGATTATCGGCTGGCATGCATTGTGGCTATCGAAGCTACTTCGCATCTCCTCTGTCTAACAAAGTTAAAAAGCGTTGGGAATCTGTTATACTTTGACGACTGGCTCATGTGCTCTGTTGTGGTCAAGGTCCATCCATTTGCGACAAGACTCTGAAATGATTCAGGTGGCTGTATTTTCATGTCGCAAGCATATTAAAGTTTTCTCCATCTCCATAAGCGAGCAGTACCAATGTGATCTGAAAGCCCCTAGATTCTTTCAAAGATCAGCCTTTCGGGGTTGAAGAAGCTGCTCTACTTCTGAGCGTAGCAAGTAAACCTTCCTATCTCCTTCAATTTTGATTTCACGGAGTTTACCTAATTTGATCTGCTTTATAAACCACTCACGTGATTTATTAAAAATCCTTTCAGCTTCTGCAATCCAAATCAGTTCCTGAGGCTTTACAGTCATGCCACGCTCCATATCCATAGTATATTTAGCTGGACAGACTGTCAGCTTTTTCGAGTCTGCCATTTACACAAACTTGAGAGCGGTTTCGAGGAGAACTTGATGGCATCTCTCCGATTTCCAACCGACGAGCGACGCTCGAGAAAGCGATCCTATTGATGTACTCTTTGTCAATCACATGCCGGTACTCCATAGCTTACATTGCTTTTCTATGTATTTGCGCATCAAGACTTGGAGATGCTGGCCACGGTCGGTAGCCATCGGCTTTGCTGCGTTCTGTAGCGAGACTCTGTAGCCGCTGCTCATTATGATGACCGAAACGAACGCAGCGAGGTCGAGCAGCAAACAGCGATCCGGTAGCACACGTCATGGTTGGGATCGTTGAAAGGCTTCGATCATCTGCTGGGCGATCTGCCGATGATGGCGGAAGCGGCCCGGGATTGCAATTGACCGCTTTTCCTGGAGTTGACAGACGGTGCCGCCTCTCTTTGACCGCTTGATGCGCCAGTCATCTGATGGAAGAAACGCCACTGCGCTGACCCGTCCGAGAATGTTATGGGCGATCCCGGTTGGAAAGATGACAATCAGTTCCTGACGATCGGGTAGCTGGCTCACCCATAACGCGGCGACGAACAGGCTCACGGCATAGAGCAGAAACACTGCAGGGGGAATCAGCAGCGCCGCCGCAGTGATACCGATACTAAGACCCAGGAAGGTCAAGGTGTCCACCGCGCTCATCCGACCGCCAGCAAACACCTGCTCATCTGGAAGAGGCGCGTGTGCCATGGCGCGCGCGAGAACGAAGTGCGCAGCCTGTTCCCGTCGTGTGGTCATACCCTCTGGCAGCACACCAGCCTTGTCCAATGCATAGAGCACCGGCCAGAAGTCGCTGAGACCTCCGCGTCGTAGCCGCACATTAGCCTGAACGTAAGAACGCCAGTGTTCTGGAATGGTTGGACAGCGTTGGATGACGAAGCCGAGAATGGGCTTGTCTTGCTTCGCAGCAATCTCAATTTCCTTGCATATGTAACCGGACGCCACCGTTGCGGGCGAGATGAGCAAGATGAGCGCAGCGCACTGCCCGATCGCCCTTTTGATCTCTTCTTCCCAGCGCGTGCCCACCTTCAGGCGACTGCGATCCACCCACGGCTCCAGGCCACAGTTACGCAGGGTGCTTTCGAGGGTATGGGCCATGAACTCATCGCGATGCGCGTAACTGAGAAAGATGAGCGGTTTCTGCCCGTTGTAGGAGATGGGGGACGCTGGCTGCTGCGTCTGGTGAAACGCAGCAACGATGTACTCGGAGATTTCCCGCGCGCGCCGGGGAGCCGAATACAGAAACGGCGTCAATTTCGTATCGTAGATCGCCGGGATCGTGACCACGTGGCGAGTTCCCGTATCGAGGGTGAGGACCAACCGGGTGATCGTGGTTTTTTTGCGACCTTTCTTGACCACGGTCTCCTGGATGTCAATCGCCTTCAGTCGAGCAAAAGGATATGCTTCGAAGCCTGTCGCCGCATAGTTCACGAATCCGTCTGGCGTGATGACGATCACCGGTCCATCTTTCACGTACCCCCATAGTCGCCAGCGAGAGACATCAGCCGCCAGGAGTAGAAAAAACCCACCAACCACAACATATGCGAGCCAGTTCACTGGATTGATCAGCCAGGCAAGGAGCGACAGGATGACCACCGCTACGCACATGAGGAGTGTTTTCACCGTGATGCGGCGCTGGAGCCGCCCAAACCCGCGGTAGACCTGCCAGTTAGGCGGGGTCAGTCCATTCTGGGCGCGTGCCAGCACGACCTCACCGTCATAGAACGGCCGATCAGGCGGCCAGAGGCTGAGGCCCTCCATATCGAGCGCCAGGACCAGGTCGCGCCACCCGGTCCAGAAACTCTGGGAGAAGTCGCTCCACTGAGTTTTTTCGAGCAAGTCGTGTTTACCGCGCATGAGCAGCGGGAACAAAGGACATTGCGCTTCTGTGGCGGTATCGATCGCCGCTTCGACCAACACCATGTCTTCTGCAGGGGAGCCAAGCACGACGCAGACTGCAGCAAATGGCGACGCCAGCCGGAGTTGCTGTGCATCGTTCACAAGCGAGACGCGCAAACCACGCCCGGTCAACAGACGGTCGATCCGGTCACTAAATGATTGTTCCTTTGCTGGAGCACAGATGACGATGTGCGGGGCTTCGGTCATATACTCTCTCCCTCAGGCGCACTGCGTGAGTATGGCGGATAGACAGCCAGGTCATTTCGAAAGGCTAATAACGCTGGAATCTGCGCCTTTTACTCCCGCCCAGTTTCGTCTTCACTCCCGTGTGGGGGTGCCCTTTGAGAGCCTCTAGGCCTTCTTCTCGCCAATCGGCTTCTCCTGGTCTTGGTGCTCCCATACCGCCTAGTCTAGCACAGTTTACTTCCCTCTGCCGAAATCAAAAAGGAAGTACTAGAAGTCAGTTTGAAGAGCCTTTAACAGTCCAGCCAGAGCTACCTCATATCCTTGCGCAATAGCGTCGTATCTGTGGAGTATCCTCCAGATCGGAGGCATAGTACTCTCGTCAAATGGTTGAGCAACAAATGGGATGACTCCACTCATTTCACCCTTCACCTTCAGATTTATAGCAGCGTCGACTTCCATGCGGACGACTTCCGAACTTAAAGCTTTCGGTGTTACTACCAGCACTAACCACTTGCATTTGCCCAAACCCTCGTTAATACGCCGATAGAAATCTCCATGTTGTATACCATCAATATCTACCCAGACGCTAATTCCTGCCCGCTCTATATCGGCCACAAACTGGGAAACGAAGATCTTGTCTTCGCTTGAGTGGCTAATGAAAACACCGTTTTTCTGCTTCAGCCTCGGTTCGAATGCTAATATCTGCAATCCACCGATCACCCGCTGTGCAGCGCTGAATCCGTCGAGGCTCATAACATCGATAGCGCGCAAATTGCTAAGTAAACCGTGAAGAGCAGCTTGGGCACGAATGACGGGTATGACCTCGACTCCACGAGCAGTAGCAGCCAAGACCTCCTTAGCCATCCACTCCGACCGTTGCACTTCAGGCGTGACAATGACAAGAACCACCCGATTTTGCAAGTTAGTGCTAATTGTCTCTGTGATGTTTTGTCCTGGCTCTAAGTCAGTTTCATCAAACCAGGTAGGGTATCCAGCATCTCTTAGGGTCTGAACAAAGGTATGAAGCCACTTGTCGTTGTATTGAGTGTGACTGATAAAGAGAGATTGCTTTTCCATAATTGGCTCTTTGCACTTCAGTTCTTTAGCTCAATGATGCTCGCTGCCACAAATATATCATATACGTAGACCTGCTCGGTACTGATTAGTACACTCTATTATCAAATCGTAGAGCAAGCCAAAAAACCCTGGGAAGCCTGCCCTTATGGATGGACCTCCTGCCTCGCCTGTTTTTGTATAAAAAGGTCTAGGAAGCTTGTTCTAGAGGCGCTGAATGCATAACCTCCTGCCTTGAGAATTATCGAAATCTTCTGCCCCGAAGTTTTCGGTTATTATCGGGAAAAGTGAGCGAAGTCTTCTGCCGGGGGAACGGGAAAGCTCTTGTCAGCGCACTATCAATTACAGAATACCTACTTGATCGTCTTGGACAGCCGATCTATACCGAGTGAGCGGTGGCCTTGCGCTCCCCTGTCTTCCCAACAGGCTGTCACAAGCTTAACCTTATCTCTCTGTGCAAATTTTGACATCTTGCACTGCTGCTAAGTCTTAATCAAGCAAACCAAACAGATACTTGAGACCTGGCTCCAAACCTTGCTCCCAGGTGGCCCAGTTATGCCCGCTCGGGAGTTCTTCGTATCTATGAAGGTAGCCTTTGTCTGCCAGTGCGGCAAAGCGGACGCTTTGGCAACATGGTCTCAGTTTTCAGGTGCAACGCCAGTGCCTTGCTTACCGGTGTCGGCGCGGCCAAGTAGGTCGAGAAACACTTGAGCGCGTCGAGCTGAGCGGCGCGGGTATTGTCGGTTTGATCAGCGTGGTACTCAGCGAAGGTATCGATCCAGCGCGCGTGATCGGTAGCCAGACCTGTCCCCACTACGCCGTCCGTCGCCGTAGGAGTCAGAGGTGAGTATGTGCGATATCATGTGTTACCGGGTTTGGAAATGTTCATAAGTGGCCAGCCTGCCGGTTTATGCAGTTCGTGTCCGGACAGGCGAATCGCTGTGATCTGCCTGACCATTTCTCCTTTCTTGAAGGGGTCTATTGGCAAGCGGCCGATCACTGTTCGGCAGCCAGCGCAGCGCACGACAATCTGCCCGTTCTCGGGGTCTGGATGTTGAGTGACCCAGGCATCGGGGTCGTTACCACCTGTTAACCAGTACACGACCTCCTCGCCCTGGCTGGCAAACACCGGGTCACTAGAGAGATCGCCGGTTATGCTTTGCCGGATTTTCTGTTCAACTGTCAGTTCTGTAGTCATTGCGGTTCGTCTCCTCTGCTGCTGTAATATTTTCAGTGAGCAATGCCCAATGCCCAATACTTAATGAAGCCCTTATTTTACTTGACGCTGGCCATCGTTCTGATCATTCTTCACTGGCCGGCGGAGTTTGAAGAAGATCTGCATTGCTCTCAGCGCGCCAGTTACCAATGAGAAGGGTAGCACGATCAGCGACCAGAAGGTCAGGTCAGGGGCATAGAGCCGTAAAATAGACCATGATGCCTCGGTCCACTTGGGAAGGCCATTAAGGACGCTGAGCGGCACAGCGACCTCGTAGATGAGCGGGAGTACAATTCGCCGGGCCAGCGCGATAGGCTGCCGTGGGAGTGGTTGCCGCCAGCCCTGAAGAAGTCTCACAAGCGACCTTACCTGAAGCACGAAGAGCACGGTAATCGATGTATCCAGAGCAAGGTAGAACGTTCTTGCACCGGGTCTACTCGTGCGTGGTCGGCGTCCGATAAGCAGATCAGCTACTCCCGTCGCAATACGCCACGTCCCCAACTTTCCGGCTGCTTCCACCTGGCCGACGAGCGCATTATTCGCGTTCGTGAGAACAATGATCCCCCACTGGCCCTCGGAGACCAGAATCATATCGGCATGGAAGTTCGCGGTATCACCTGCATGAGTGAGCATGGCTATCCCATTGATGGACTCGCCCACCAATCCCATCCCATAGTGAGCGTCTGTTGACCCGATAACAGCTTCAGACCGATGCAGTTCTGCTACACCGTCAGGTGAGAGGATCGAAGTTCCACCATACCATCCACCATTCAGGTGTGCAATGAGGTAGTGCGCCATATCCTCGGCGCTGCTGAGAAGAAAGCCAGCAGGCAGCGCATCTGAAAGATAGGGAAGGTGCGCGGGAAAAGGCATCCCAAACCACCAGCAGTAGCCCGTCGCCATTCCATCTTGTAGCGCATTACTCTGAGATGCGAAGCTGTGGTGCATCTCTAATGGATTGAAAATATGCTGCTGGATATATGACCCGTATGGTTGACCGGAAACTATCTGGATAAGCAGCCCGAGGATCAGGTAATTGGCGTTGGAATACTGGAAAGTTGAACCAACAGACTTTGTGACCGCTACTGTCCTTAGTTCGCGTACTCGCTGCTCTATAGTTGCGTTGCCTTTCCCTGTGAGCAACTGCCGGCCTGCATAACGCGAGATGCCGCTCATGTGGTTCAAGAGATGTCGTGGGGTAATCTGGGCCGAGGTCGGCAAATCGTGCAGGCGGAACCAGGGGATATAGCGCTGTACCGGTGCATCTAGCTCCAGCTTGTCGGCCTCGACCAGCTGCATGATCGCCAGGGCTGTGAACGATTTGGTAAGCGAGCCGATAATAAACGGCGTCTGTGGAGTGACAGGTCGGCCAGATGGATCGGCCGCTCCGAAACCCCGCAAGTGGATGATCCGGTCACCATTGACAATGGCCATTGCTAGGCCAGGAAGTCTTGTAACCCGCATCTGCGCTCTGACGTAGGCATCGATCGCCTCAAGCACCGATAGGGGTATATCCTGGTCCGCTATGGACATCTTACTCTCCTCTTCTGCTTAACTCGTGAAGACGGCGAATACCCTGTTCGTCGAGGGCGTAGGAATAGGCCACCCGGCCCTGAGCCAGGGACTTACCCTCCATCTTGCGAAATCCGAGGTGGCGTACCAGTCGATCACCCTCCTGGGTGGCCGTGACCGTATAGATCTTCTCTATCTGGTAACCGTGGTCCAGGAAGTCCAAAATGACATCAGCGAAACGGGTTATCATGACCCCTGCGTAAAGGGCACGCATTTCCGCTGGCAGGTAGGGATCCATCGCCATGACATCGATATAGAGATGCTGCGGCGAACCAGGGACAATTGGAAGTACTTCTTTGACGGTAATCTCACGCTCGATACGGCGTCCGGTGAGCAGATCATCGAGAAACTCGGAGGGAAAGTGAAAAAGAGAGAGGTACCCAACCACCTTCCCATGCACTTTCAGGCTCCAGAAGGTGTACTCGCTCTTCTGCTGGAAAGCTATGCGCTCTGGCAGTGGAGTGATGAACTCGCTGCCGAAGCAGCGCTTGCCAATTTCCACCTCCTCGACCTGGTCACCTGGCGAGGATTTCGAGAAGATAATTTTCGAGAGTGAGTATTGCTCAGCCGTCATGCTCATCGCGAGCGCGAGCGCGTCAATATCACGCTTGGGGTACACAGCCTGCTTCATTCCGGGCAACGTCCTTTTAGGAAACCAGGGTTCGGCGGTCTGACGGAAAAAGGCGCTCCTGCTCATACCGAGAACCTCCTGTGCCTTTCGCGCTTTGTAATAGACCATCCCCTGCTGATCGGTGATGGTATCGCGCCCAGCCGTACGCTCTCGTCGTTTCTCAGTCGCCTGTCTATGCTCTGTCATTCGGTATCTCCCCCTCCTTTTCCAAACTATACACAGTGGGCGTATACTTTGTCAACGAATTAGACGATTCTTCCTTATTTGGGATATTTGGGACTTTTTTTATAATTGAGACGATATTGATTATTTCAACGTTTTAGCTTATACTTTATCAAGGTGAGGGATCGTCGACGCTGCTAGCGTTACGAGACGAAAGGATGGTACCCATGAAAGCGTCAGATGAAGCTGGAAGGCGTGCATTCGTAGCAAGGTCAACGTAAGTAGGAGATGCCACCCCACCCATGCCAGTGTTCGCGGCACTGGCGGGTGGAGCAGCGTAGCCAGCAACCCAATTAGCACAGTTAACGCACAGTACGTCGTGAGCGCTGGCATGAGCATAGTATAGCCTCTTGTCGGCGCAAGTACAACACAACCGCCACAGGAGGCTATCTTTATGGCAACAACACAACGCACAGGATCGAAAGGCTTCAAGCCTTTTGAAGCTGATTCGGAATCGGTCCATCATCCCCCCTGGTTCACCTACTCGCTCGCCGGCATCGGTGTCCTGAGCGGCATCGGGGCGAACCTCTGGCAGGTGTTCACCTCGGTGGTCGCCTTTTTCAACTTGTTCGTGCAGGGCGCGGTGTACAAAAGCATGGACACGCACAGCCAGGGCAACGCGACAGCAGGCGCACTCGCGGTCAGCATCGGCATGGCCGTTGCCTTCCAGTTGGGAGTCATGTTCTTCGTGTTTCGCGTCCACAGGGAGTACAAAGAGCAAAAGGTGAAGGTCGGCGACAACATGCAGGCGGTGAAAACGACTGCCGTGCAGATGGTTGCCCACCACCGGCTCCTGCTCGCCTGGTCGCTGCTCTCCTTTATCGCCGATACCGTCGGCGACTTCACCTTCATTAACCTACTGTCAAACGATCCGTTCCTGCTGCTCGGCTATACCCTGTCCCTGTACGCAGTGAGTACCATCATCCTCTCCGCCTCCCTTGAGCGGCATTGGGCTGCGAAGATCGCACTGGAGAACTGGCGAGCTTTCAAAGCTTATACCAGGCTCATGCAATTGAAAGTCCGGGCGGCGCAGGCGAAGCAGGAGGACAAGTAAGATGAAAGAGGCACTGGACCGCTGGAAGGAGGGGTTGGGCATCCTCGCCTACTTCGGCTTTCTGGCCTACTTTACGCCCAAGGCCGAGGGCCTCGGTTGGGGCTACCGTGGACTGCTGTTCTGCGTCGTGGTGGGCGCGCTCTTCGTCTTCCTGCTTTACCTCATCGTGAAGCACATCGCGGAGTACATCAGCGACCACCGCGAGGAGGTCAATAGCTTCCGCGAGTACATGGGCATCGGAGCGCATCCGGAGCAGGCTAGACTCGGCTCGATTGGCACGGTTGAGGACCACACCGCCGAGGAGATCGATGCCATGCTGGCCACCAACCCCTACGCCAGCGCTGAGGTCATCGACAACGACAAATACACCCGCCTGCTCCCAACTGTCAGCAGCGACGAAGATAATCGCCTAGTGGACAAAGATGATCTGGAGCGCGATATCGATGAAGGGGCTGACAAGGGCAGGGTTGCCGCCATCATCGGTGAGAACCCGCGCCGCCGCCTGCTGTTGGCCGACAACTTCCAGCCCGATGCGAACGACCCGCTCGCCACCGGCGTGTTTGTGGTTGGCATCCCTGGATCGGGCAAAACCGTCACGCTGGCGCTGTTCCTAGAGCAGTACATCAAGCGGTTTCACCTGCCCGCGGTGGTCTTCGACATCGTCGGTGACTTGAAAAGCATCGTCGAAGACGGGCGCATCTGCCCTCGCGGGCTTGTCGCCATGCCGAACGCGCTGCCCAGCATGGCCCAGGTCGTCAGATACCGGATGCAGGTGATCGTGGACCTGCAGCAATGCCGACGTCCTGGCGAGGCGTTTCTCAACTACGAGCTGGCCGGCCAGCTCATCGCCCAGACCCTCAAGGACCTCATGAATGCGCAATCCGCTATCGACCCACAAAAGCGCCTGCCCTGCCTGGTCGGTCTGGACGAGACACATATCTGGGCGCCCCAGATTCCGCCATCCTACCTGTCCCCGATGACCGCAAAAGATCTGCTGGATACGCTCACCGTCGTCGCTACGACCGGCCGCAAGTATGGCGTAGTGCCGTTTTTCGCCGCACAGCGCATCCCGAAAGTCCACAAGGATATCATCGCTGGCTGCGAGACGCGCCTGCTAGGCAAAGCAGACCTGGATAACGACATCAGGCGCTACCGCGAGTATGTGAACTCCGAAGTCATCACCGATCGAGGGATCCGCCAGCTCCCCAGGGGATGCATGGTCGTATGCATGAATGGCGAGCGGCTGATCGTCCAGTTCTACCAGCGGGAAAGCCGCCACACCAGCCACACGCCGGGCGTCACGCAGGCACTCGACCATCTCGTGGGCAACGTCCCTCCCGAGTTGCTGGCAAGCATCAGCCGACCGCTCGAAGCAGCGCCATCTGTGTCAACACCCATCAGCCGCCCAAACACCCCTCCCACCGGAGGCTTCACGACCGCCATCCCCGCCCAGCTGCGCCGAGCGCGAGAAGTGTACCGATCAGGCATGTCTCATCGAGATCTCGCCCGGGCCATGGGCATTGACTCCAGGACAGCCATCGAACTCATACGGCAGCTCAGGACGCGCAGGCTCATCGGTGAGGGACAGGCGGAGCGGGTGCCGCTCGTTAGGGAAGGCAGCCCGGCGACACCACAAACGCCTGAGCTAACCAGAATTACCATTCTGCCGGTGCGCAGCGAGCAAAAACCGCAGCCCACGCTCAAGGAAGCGATTACCTGCTGGAACGAGCTGGTCGAGGCTGGGCAGAACCCCAGCAGGAACAACTTACAACAGGCACTCCTGGCCAAAGGCTTTGACTGCAAAGAGAACTGGGCACGCAAATTCTATGAAGACATCAAAGGCATGTTGAAAGATCAGCCGAAGGCATCGGTAGGCGGGTAAGTAAGTGGGTGGGTGCCCGGTGAACGCTCCAGCAGGAGCACCTTGAGCGAGAAAACAGACTCACCCACCTACCCACCTGACCACCTACCAACTGGAAAGGTGAGGATTCGATGACAACACAACGACACTGGTACAACGATCGAGAACTCTTCCTGCATGGCCTGGTGCGCAGCAATTATGTGACGGCTATCACCGACTGGTTTATGGGCCTAGTCGGCAAACTCACCGAGCTGGTGCTCTATGGCACCATCCTATACTCCTGCGCACAGCTCTACCCTGGCGTAGACTTGCCCGCCGGCCTCTCCCTGGCCGTGTTCCTCATCCAAATGGGTGCGCTTGATATTGGCGGACTCAGCCTCGCCAAGCTCGCGAGGCAAGCCCGGGAAGACGGCAACGCCGCCGGCGCGAAGCAAGCCGAGACGCTCTCCCGGTGGCTGATCGGGATTATGCTGACCGGCGTCGTCACTGTCGGAATCGAGCATGTGGTTTCCATCCCCGCACAGGCCCAGACCGGCGTGGAGATCGTCCTGGTCGTGGCTCGCTCCATCTGCTCTGTCCTGTATGGCCGTGTGGTGCATCTGCTGAAAGGTGAGGCAGCACGGGTTCAGCGCATCCCGGCCGCTGATGTCATGCACCACCTGCAGGCATGCACCGAGCAGTTACAGCGCATTGAGCAACGCTTCACTGACTTTCACCAGCAGCAGGTGTTTCAACTGCAGAACGTTGAAACAGGCTTTCAGGAATTGCTCCATGAAAGTCTTGCACCGATCGTCGCCACCCTTCAGTTTCATGGTGAAACACTTGCACTGCTGCCCACCTTCAACGAGCAGCTCGACCAGATTGGTACCGTTGCACAGTACCAGCTCCGCATTACCGAGGAAGTGACGCGGGTGAAAGCCACGCTGGAGAGCATTGGCAGTACTCCCCATACGGCAACAAACCAGCTGGCCCCGGCTACGCGCCAGGCCCGCGTCAAACCACTGCTCCAGCTCGCTCCAGGCAGGCCTCAAATAAGGTTCACCGGGGAGTTCGACAAGGCGCAGTTCGTTTACGCCTGCCTGCGAGAGAACCCTGACATGAAAATTGCAGACATCCAACAGCAGGCCGCTGAAAGGGGACAAACCATTTCAGTCGGAAGTGTGAGCCAGCACCGCAAAGCCTTTTTTGAAAGCCTGAAAGTAGCTGAAGGTGAAAGCCCCATTGAAACGGAAGCCGTCGCCGCAGGTCAGTAAATGAAAGCGAGAGTGAACATGAAAGTAACGCAGAGGAACCTGCTGAAAGAGGTGAGGGACACGATCACCTTTGCCACCGTCTTCACGCTCACGGTCACCGGCCCGGCCACGCTCATTGCAGGAGTCATCCTGCTCACCGTGAGACGCAGCGAGATGCTGAGTAGCATCGTCTTCGTCGGCATCCTCGCCGCGGCCATTCTCGGCATGTTCTGGTGGCCCAGAAGGCGACTCGCCCCCTTCAGGGGCAGCAAATCACCGTGCATGTCTTCGTCTCACACATCAGGATGCACCCCGAACTGCTGCCACAGGGAAGAACCGAGCTCGAGCTCGAACACTTCCGCAAGCAGTGGAGCGGACGCAAACAGATGGCCCTCGATGCTTGGATCAAGCAGTTCAGCGGGGAAACCCGCACAACCAGCCAGTTCCGTTAAAGCGCGTTGCCGGGTGAAATCTCCGGCCTGGCTCTCCGGCTGTCGTTTTTGTAGCGCGTTTTTCATCGGCTCAAGCCGTATAGAGGCGAAGCCTGGTTTTCGTCTCAGATTGCCCTGAGTGAGATAGCTCTATCCGATGCCAGGGAATGGCCGTCAGCTTGCTCAAGGCAATCGTGCGCTAGTCGTTTGCTAGTCGTTTTGTTGAGGCGCTTGTTTTGCCTCTCATGCCGCTTGATATGGAGCAGGTTCTTGTGTACAATCCCTGCTGGATTCCAGAGGGTATGGGGAATGGGAGTAGCTTTGTACGTTGGGCAAGGCCATTATCCTTGGCTCCTAAGAAATAGTTTTAGCTTACAGGATCAGGAAGTAAGTTATGACATTCAAACTCTATTCATCAAGCGCTGAGAGCGAGCGAGAAAAGATTGTCGAATATACCAATAGGCGCTGGCAGACGCGCCTTGCTCAGAGCTTGCCGAAACAGGCACGCCAGCGACTGGCAAGCGAGACCAGAGGCTTCCACTATTCCTGCCGCAAAATCGTCACTACTATAATGAGCTGGCGCTGCCAGTTCGTCACGTACTCTGTTCCCTCATACCTACACATCGATAGTGTACAATTGATTAGAACACATTTTCTCTTCTCCGTTTGGCATATCGCACGCCCAAAGCATATTTGGGTGAAGTAAAGAGGTGTTTTTTTGGATACCAACCACACCAACAGAAGCATTGCAAGTATTGAGCAGAAGGCAGGCAGAGAAATTTATGCTCGGAAACGGGCGGTTATCTACTGCCGTGTCAGCACCGATAAGCAAGAGATCGACGGCGAGAGCCTGGAATACCAGGAAGAAAAGTGTCGCCTGTACGCAGAGCTGCATAATATCGACATCGTAATAGTCCTGCACGAGGCCAAGAGCGGCTACATCCACTACACCTTGCGCGAAAAGCTGACGTTTGCCCGGCAGCTCATCCGCGACCATATGGCGGATATGATTATCGTCTTTGACCTGCGGCGCTTTTCCCGCAATTTCGTGCACTCCGCCATGATCTTCGAGGAAATCGAGAGTAACGGCGGCGAGATCGTCAGCGTCTCCGAAAACATCGACAACAGCTTGACCGGCAAGCTGGTACGCTCTATCCTGGCGTGGTCCGCTGAGTCTGAGCGGGAAAAGATTGTGGAATATGCGAACCGGCATTGGCAAACACGCTTAGCGCAAAACTTGCCGATGGCGACGGGCAGAGCGCCGTACGGCTGGGTATGGCTGGACAAGGACAAGACGCAGTACGGCATCAACCACGAAGAGGCATTAGTACGCCTGTCCATCTTCACGCTGTTTGTTGAACAAGACATGAGTATCCGAGCAATCGCCCATAAGCTGACTGAGGATGGTATTCTGCCACCCGCAAAAGTTAGGGGCTGGAACGTCAAGAGCGACGCCTGGCAGCCGTCTACCGTCCATAAATTCCTGGTAGAGCCGGAGAATATCGGGACGCTAGTCATACTCAAAACCAAAGTTACCATGTCCCCTAGTGGCAAGCTCGGCAGGAAACCGAACGATAATATCAAGCAAATCCCCGGTGGCATACCGGCCATCGTTCCCAACGAGCTGTACGAACTGGCCCAGTACAAGCTCAAGCACAACCAGGTAGACAAGAGCAAGCTGCACCTGAGGCCAGAAGACTTTCTCTTAAAGAGCCATATCTTCTGCAAGACCTGCGGCTACCGCATGAGCGGCAAGTACCATAACTATGACGGCGTATTAGTCGGTTACTACCGCTGCAACAAGTATGTCAACAAACACGACGCCTGTCCCGACCTGACCGAGATTATGGCGTCTAAGGTAAATGATCTGGTATGGGCTGATTGCTGCAAAGTGTTCGAGTCGATTAAGCTGATACATGACACCATCCGCGCCAGACTAGCGCAGGACGTGAAAGCGTTTCTTGAGCATACCACGGGTACGCAGCAGGTAACGCAGCTTCGGCAGGAAATTGCCCAAGCCGAAATTGAGCAAGCGAAGCACGCGAAGGGCAGCTATTACTACAACCTCGTCACCCAAGACCTGCAACAGAAGCAGGAACAATTGCGCAAGTACGAGGAGCAAGCCGCGCACGCCAGCACGAATGAACAGTTGCTTGATCTTTACCAGCGGCAAGTGCTTAGCTTCTTAGATTTCCTCAACGTCATGAACGGCAAGTACCACGAGGCCAGTTTCAAGGAGAAACGCAATGCGTTAGTAGTGCTTGGCGTACGGGTTACGGTTAATGCGCCACCCCAGGTAGAGCCGATGACACGGCACGTTGAAACAGACAAGGAGTGGTTGTCGCTGATGGAAGCCGGGGCATTGTCGGGTATCGACCCGAAAGTACTCAGCTACCGAGCGGGTAAAGGCGAATTTGCCACCACGAAGCGGGACGAGTCCCGCCGCTGTACCTACGTCCACCGCGATGAATTGAACCGCTTCTTAGGCAGTGTGGTACTCAAGCCCCAGAGGCTCCGCGATGATGCCGCTGCGCGTCGAGGTTAGTTATTCGCCAATCTTTACAGGTGTCCAGTCGTCCTTGATATAGACTTCCGTACCAATCAGCGCATCCATCGCCGGATAACGATGCAGCGGCGTGCGCGCCAGGTAAGGCCGGATGCGGCCCCGCGCCTGCAACACGTCCTGGAACGTTGGTATATGCATAGAAGACATGGTGGTACTCCTTTCACACACGTGTATGGTAGGAGCGACCCTTGCGGTCCTTACACGGGTAGGTTTTTACGCCGCCCGTTTGCTTTTCCTCTTGCCTGCCCGCCGGGCGGCTTTGCGCTTGCGTCGTTTCACGCGCTGGCGTTCCCGCTGTTTTTGTTGCTGGCGTTGCCTG
>Ga0102924_1003718_pt1 | contig 15865 bp, 13 predicted proteins | sample PaiPotPPM11metaG_FD_80116 | JGI IMG/M metagenome (GOLD analysis project Ga0102924, IMG submission 80116) | Iron sulfur acid spring bacterial and archeal communities from Banff, Canada, to study Microbial Dark Matter (Phase II) - Paint Pots PPM... ... | reverse complement strand
GTGACGTCCAGCCCGATGGGGATGTCGAGGATCTTCGGCTCTTCGCTGTCCGGGTTGGCTATCATGTTTCCCTCCTGGTGAAGTACGCCGGGCATTAGGACAGCGCGTCCGGGTAGGCGGGCTCCCACATCGCATCCTGGACCGCCTGGATGGGGTTGTCAGCCTTCCAGGTGGCGACGCCGTCGGCGACGGCGGCCTGGGCCACCGCGACAGCGGTGGTGGCCGAGGAGGCGCGGAGGTTCTCTACCGGCGGTACCAGGGGCGCGCCGGGGGCGCTGACATCGACCTGCCCGGCGACCGCCTCGGCGGCGGCGAGCAGCATGCCCGGCGTTACCTGGCTGGCTCCGGCGACGATGGTGCCCAGGCCAAGACCCGGGTACAGCAGGGCGTTGTTGGCCTGCCCAATCTGGTAGGTCACGCCCTCGTACTCAACCGGCGGCACCGGGATGCCGGTGGCGACCAGCGCCTTGCCCTTGGACCAGGCGATGACGTCGGCGGGCATGGCCTCGATCCGTGAGGTCGGGTTGGAGATCGGGAACACGATGGGCCGCTCGACCCCGGCGCTCATTGCCTCGATGACCTCCCTGGTGAACGCTCTGTGCGCCGTTGAGGTGCCGAGCAGGATCGTGGGCGAAATGTGCCGCACGGCATCCAGTAGCGAGATCGCCTCGCCGTCGGCCCAGCCGGTGACCTCGGCCGGCTTGCGGGCGTACGGCTGCTGATAGTCCCGCAGGTCCGTCATGTCGCTGGTGAGCAGCCCTTGCTTGTCCACCAGCCACACCTGCGCGGTCGCCTGCTCTTCGGTGGCGCCGTCGCGGACCATGGCGTCGTGGAGCTGGTCGGCGATGCCGACCCCGGCGGTCCCGGCCCCGAACACCAGCAGCTTCTGCTCCCGCATGGGCACGCCGGTGACCTTGACCGCGGCCAGGGTGGCGGCCAGGGTGATCGCCCCGGTGCCCTGCATGTCGTCGTTGAAGATTCGGTACTTGTCCCGGTAGCCGAGCAGGATCCGCCGGGCGTTGCCGGGGCCGAAGTCCTCAAAGTGCAGCAGCGCGTTCGGGAACAGTGACGACGCGGTCGCCAGGTACCTGGCGATGAACGCGTCGTACCGCTCACCGCGGACGCGGGCGTGCCGGTTGCCGAGGTACAGCGGATCGTTGAGCAGCGCCTCGTTGTCGGTGCCGACGTCGAGGGATACCGGGATGACGCGCCGGGGGTCGATGCCGGCTGCGGCGGTGTAGACGGCCAGCTTGCCGACCGCGATCTGGATGCCGCCTACTCCCCAGTCGCCGATGCCCAGGATCTCCTCGGCGTCGCTGCAGACGATCAGGTCAACGTCGTCCGGGCCGAGTCCCAGCGTGGCGAACGCCGCGGCGATCTCGTCCGGCGCGTCGATGGACAGGAAGATGCCCCGCGGGCGGCGGTACTCGTGGGAGTACTTCTCGATCGCGTCGCCGACCGTCGGGTCGTACACGATCGGCAGCAGCTCGGCCAGGTGGCCGGACAGCACCTTGTAGTACAGGGTCTCGTTGCGGTCGTGCAGCTGCTCGAGGTAGACGTTCTTGGCCAGGTCAGTGGGCTGCCGCAGCAGCTGCTGGTAGGCGCGCAGCGCCTGCTGCTCCAGCGTCAGCACCGCCGACGGCAGCCGCCCGGTCAGGCCCAGCCTCTCCCGGTCGGCCTGGCTGAAGCCCACGCCGCGATTACTGACCGGATCCTGCAGAACCCTCGGTACCGCAGGCGTCCGTGTCGTGCTGGTGCTCATGGTTTCTCCTATTCATGTGGCTCCGTGGCTGGCCTGTGCCAGGTCACCGTCGGGTCAGTCGATCTTGGTCTTGATGTGGTCGGCCAGTTCGAGGGTCGCTTGGTGGCAGGCGGCTGAGGAGCAGGTGAACTGCGGGAACCCGTGGATGAGGTCGGGATGGTGGACGTAGGTCAGGTCGTTGCCGGCCGCGGCGAGCTTCCGGGCGTGGCGCCGACCGGTGGCCAGGGGCCTACGCCGAGCTGCATGTGGTCGCGGCGGCTCTGCGCGATCGGGACGGGCGGGTAGCTGATCCTCCGACCGCCGGGCTCAGCGATCGGTGAAGGTGTGCGTGTGGGAAGCAGCGAGCACGCACTTGTCCCTTCAGGTCAGGTGATTGCATTCCCCCATCGTTATGCGGGGAGGGCGGCGCTCGCGTCTGCCAGGCGAACAGTGTCGAGTGGCCGGTGACGGCCGTGACTGTTCGGGTGGCTAGCGACGGAGCGCGAGTACCACCACCAGTGGATCGTCCGCGGTCACTGGCGCATGCAGCCCGTCGGCCCCGGGCACGCGCAGCGGCGCCCGGCCACCTGCCAGAGCATCGGGCAGATCACGGGGGACGTGCCGGCTGGCTGCCAGCCGGTGCACTACACACTGGCCATCGTGCTGGCCATCGTCGGGTGCCGGGCTGATCGTAGACGCCGGGTTCTTCGGCAACAGGCCGCCGCCGAACAGCTAAGCCACAGGGGGAACCAAAATGTCCTGAGTTCCTACTTACTCCACACGCAGGCGCCAGCGGCGACGAACTCGTCCGGGCACCTCGCCTGCTGCAGGAACGTGGCCATCGCGGTCACCTCCGTTCTTTCACTCAAGGACGCCGACGCGGCACCCTGGCCAGCGGGTAGCCGCCCACGCCGCTGGTGAGGTTCGTGCCGGGGATGCCGGTCTCCTGCTCCATGTCCACGTCGAGGCGGTCCCGGTACACCTTGATCCGGTAACGGTTCGCCACGAGGAACGCGTTGCGCTCGGCGTCGTCGGCGCAGGCGTCCCACAGGTCGCGGTGCGTCTGCCCGGTCGGCGTCTCCTCCCACCGGTCGAGCTCGGCCGGCCTGGCCTTGAGCTCGGCGAGCTCGGCCAGCAGCTCGCCCTGGCGGGCCAGGTAATCGGGATGGTCGAAGGGGACCTGCCTGTGCAGCTCGCGCAGCCGCTTCTCCGTCAGGCGGATTTCGCTGTCCCAGCTCTTGCCGTGGACCAGGGTCCGGGTCACGATGGGGCGGTCGCCCAGCAGGCCCACCGCCTCCGCCGCGGCGGCCGCGACGGACTCGTAGTTCGCCATGACCGCGGGCGTGACGCCGCACCTGCGCTGGGACTTCGCGCCGGGGGGGCCGATGCAGCGCAGCCACCACGTCTGGACCCTGCCGCGGTGGTTGCCGTCCACGCGGACGAGCGTGCCGCCGCACTCGCCGCACGTCCCGACGGACTTGAGCAGGTGCGGGGAGCGGGCGGACTTGCCCCGGCGGGGGACGACGTTGAGGCGCCTGTTCGCCCTGTCCCACAGTTCGTAGGGCACCAGCGGCTCGCAGTGGTGGACCCGCTCCACGGTGCCGGCGGGCTTTCCGTTGGCGTCCACCTCGGTGTGAGTGAACTTCAGGTCGCCGTAGTAAGCGGGCTGCCGGACCAGCGACGCGACGAACTTCGGCCACACCCGGCGGCCGGTCTGCTCCTCCAGCCACAGGGCCACCGACCGGCAGGACTCGCCGTCCGCGATCTTCTCGAAGATGACGGGGACCAGCCGCTTGCCCTGCGCGGTGACCGTCAGCTGCTTGGCGTACTTCTGGCCCTCGATGGAGTAGCCGTAGGGTGCCTTGGTGCGCAGCGCCCCGTCGGCGTCGATTTTGGCGTGGGCGGAGCGTGACTGCTTCTGGATGTCCCGCGACTTCTGCCGGTCCTTGGTGGCAGCCAGCGCGAGCATGACATCGGACATCTCGTTTGACTCGTTCAGGTAGGCGTCCTGCACGAACTCGATGCGCCCGCCCGCCTCGTGGACGCGGCGGATCAGGTCGAAGACCGACCACGCTCCCCGGCGCTCGATCCTGTTGGACTGCCACACGACCAAGACGGAGAACTTGCCCGCCGCCATATCGGCGATGGCCTTGTCCAGCATGGCCTGGTGCTGCCCCTTGGACGCTGACCGGCCGGGCAGCCGGTAAACCCCCCGGTCGCCTGCGCTGAGCGCTAGCTTGTACTCGCGGGCGTCGATCCACGCGTCGATGTCCGGTTCCTGGTTCTGCTCGTCCTGACCGGTTGAGCTGACCCGGAGCCACTTGGCGGCTAGTTCGTCCATTAGCCTGCCTCCTGCCTGCCGTTCCGGCCTAGGAGTACAGTTTAGAACATGAAGTATGCATCCACCTATGACAAGAGCGGCGCGCCGGTCGTCGCTGAGCTTCGGGGCGACCAGCTCGTGCCGCTCGCGAGACTCGCCGAGCTCGGCGAGGCCACCACCGCCGAGGTCCTCGCGGCCGCCGGTCGGCGCGCGGCGGACGCCTTTCCCGCGGACGCCGCCACGCTGCGTCCCGTGGTGCCGAACCCCGCCAAGGTCATCTGCGTGGGCCTGAACTACAAGGCGCATATCGAGGAGACGGGGCGCACCGACTCCGACTACCCCGTGCTCTTCCCGAAGTTCGCGAGCAGCCTGACCGCGGCGAACACCGCGATCGACATCTCCGGCGATTCGGTCGAGGTCGACTACGAGGGCGAGCTGACCGTGGTCATCGGCAAGCCCGGCCGCCGGATCAGCCAGGCGGACGCCATGGACCACGTGCTCGGCTACACGGTGGGCAACGACGTCACCATGCGCGATTACCAGTACAAGACGCACCAGTGGATGCAGGGCAAGGCGTGGGACGGCTGCACCCCGGTCGGCCCGTACCTGGTCACGCCCGATGAGGTGGACATCACGGCGCAGCGGATCTCCACCACGCTCAACGGCCAGAAGGTACAGGACTCGAGCATCGACCTGCTGATCTTCCCGATCCCGAGGCTGATCGCCACGATCTCCGAGTTCACCGCCCTGCGCACCGGAGACCTGATTCTCACCGGCACCCCGTCGGGAGTCGGGCACCGGCGCACCCCGCCGCTTTACCTCAAGCCGGGTGACGTGGTAACGGTCGAGGTGACCGGCGTCGGCGCCCTGCGCAACACGATCGCCTGACCCGGCCGCGAGGGACCCGTGACTGAGCCCGTGGGTGAGAACGTGACGGCCCGGCTTGACCTGATCGCGCCCGGCGGCCTTGACGAGGGACAGCGCGCCCTGTACGAGGCGATCACCGGCGGCCCGCGCGCTAGCCAGGCGGGTACCGTGCCGATCGTCGACGAGTCGGGGCGGCTCCTCGGGCCGTTCGCCGTCATGCTGCTGACTCCCGCGGTCGGCGACGCGATGCAGCAGGTCGGCGCGAAGATCCGGTTCAGCACCGCGCTGACCGGGCGGGAGCGGGAGCTCGGCATCCTGGCGGTCGCGGGGGAGCTGCGCTGCGACTTCGAGCGGCTGGCGCACGAGCCGGCGGCCCGCAAACTGGGCCTTTCCGGCGCTCAGATTGACGCGGTCCTTTCCGGCCGGGTTCCCGGTGGCCTAGAGGACGTCGAGGCGGTGGTCTGCCGGCTCGCCCGGGTGATGACCGCGGAGCGGAACCTGGGCGACGAGGACTACGCGGCGGGGGTCGCCGCGCTCGGCAAGGAGCGCCTCGCGGAGCTGACCTGGCTGGTGGGCTACTACTCGGCTCTCGCCTTGGCGCTGGCGGTTTTCCGTCCGGTCCTCCCTGCTTCAATCGCGGCGGCGCGCCAGGCGGAGTGACGCCTACTGCGGAGGACTTTGATCAGGCAGGCCAAGTTCACGGGGGACAACATGGCTCGCAGGACATCGCTTCGGCGGACAAGTGTGCTCGGCATCGGGCTCGCGGTGATCGCAGCCGTTTGCGCGGCAATGACGGGGCAGGCGGCGAGCGCCGCCCCGGCAAGTGTCAACGCCCAGCCGCCGCCGGGCGGCCCCCGGCTGCCCGCGGACCTCACGTTGTCCAAGCAGGGCGCGGCGTTCATCGCCTCCTTCGAGGGCTTCAGCGCCACTCCCTACGACGCGTCCTCGCCGGTCTACAGCTGCACCATCGGGTACGGGCACGTCATCCACCCCGGCTCGTGCACCAGCGCCGACTTCCAAACGTGGGCCCGCATCTCGGTGCAGCAGGGGCAGGCGCTTCTACGGTCGGATGTCAACCGGATCCTCGTTCCTGCCCTGCGCGACGCCATTCCCGCCACGCCCCTCACGCAGCCCGAGTTTGACGCGCTGATCGACTGGATCTACAACGAGGGGCCGGCCTACATCACCGAAGGGAGCTCCGTGCGGAGCGCACTGCGCGCGAGCCCGCCGGATTACTCCTCCGTCCCCGCGGACCTCATGCGGTACGTCAGGGCGGGGGGCAGGAGACTATGCGGCCTGTACCGGAGAAGAGCGAGCGAAGTCCACCTGTGGAGCACCGGCTCGTACGCTCGCCTCTCGCCGGCCTGCCCGCCCGGCTACGCGGGATGACCCGCGTCAACTTGGACGCCGTCCCCGCGATGACGGTTCCGCGGAATCACGGCCGCTGACGGCCGGGACCGTCAGCGGCCGTGCCCGGTTACTGGCCGACCGCCTGGGCGGCGGCGCTGAACACGGGGTAGTAGCCGTCGGCCTGGCCGGCAGCGGTGGGGTGGTAGGAGGCGCTGATGTCGAAGATGTCGACGGAGTTCAGCCAGCGGCGGCGAGCGCGACAGTGATCGCAGCGGTGCCGACGCCGAGAATGCGGGATAGACGCATGGTCACTCCAGTGTTCGGGTGGCTACAGCACGCGCGCGCAAATTCCTTATATCACCGTTATCAATATGCTGGAAGATACGGCAAAATTAACACCAAGTTACCGCCCGGTAATGTACGGTGAAGCCAATGGCCGGCGGCCCGGTCGGCGCGCTGTTCGACCTGGCCGTGTCCGTCCGCGGCTGCTGACCGGGCTTCTACGTTCTGCTGGGTATTAAGCCATGCGAGCATCGAGGCGATGTCTCATGGAGGACTGATCATGCGCGCGATATGGACGACGGGAACGAACGGCCCCCGCTCGCTCGAAGTACGGCAGACCGAAGACCCGGAACCCGGACCCGGCCAGGTCAGAATCAGGGTCCACGCGGCCGGCCTTTCCTTCGCCGAGGTGATGGCGGCCCAGGGCCTGTACCCGGACGCGCCGAAGTTTCCCGCGGTGCTCGGCTACGAGGCGGCCGGCGTGATCGACAAGGTCGGCGAGGGCGTCGACGAGCGCAGAGAGGGCAGCCGCGTACTCGCCCTGAGCCGCTTCGGCGCCCACTCGGACCTGCTCTGCGTGCCGGATGCCCAGGCGCCCGCCATCCCGCCGGGCAAGGACTTCACCGAGGCCGCCGGCATTCCGGTCAACTACCTGACCGCGTACCACATCCTGTTCCGGGTCGCCGTGGTCCGCGCGGCCGAGCGCGTGCTCGTGCACATGGCGGCGGGCGGTGTCGGAACGGCGGTGCTGCAGTTGTGCCGCACAGTCGACGGCGTGGAGACGTTCGGCACCGCGTCGGCCGCCAAGCACGCGGCGCTGCGCGAGGAAGGCTGCACGCACCCGATCGACTACCACACCACCGACTACGTTACCGAGATCAGGAGGCTGACCGGCGGCGAAGGCGTCGACGTGGTCCTCGACCCGCTCGGCGGCGCGGACTCGCGCAAGGGCATGCGGTTGCTGCGCCCCACCGGCCGCCTGGTGACCTACGGGTTCGCGAACATGCTGAGCGGCAGGCGCCGTAACCCCGTCCGCGTCCTACGGCAGGTCGCCGCGATGCCGCGGTTCACGCCGCTGCAACTTATGAACGCGAACAAGGCCGTCGCTGGCGTCCACGTCGGCCGCCTCGTCAGCCGGATGGACCTCCTGGCGGCGGAACTCACCGAGATCCTCGCCCTGTGGGCGGCGGGCACCATCGCCCCGCGCATCGACGGTACTTACCCTTTCGACCAGGCACCTGACGCCCACCGCCGCATCCTCGCGCACGGCAATACTGGCAAGATCATCCTGACCCCGTAGCACGACGGTGCGAGGATGGCGGGATGATCAAGTCAGTCGCGGTCCTCGCCGACATCCACGGCGTGCTGCCCGTGCTCGACGCGGTGCTCGCGGAGCCTGAGGTCATGGCCGCCGAGCGGATAGTCGTCTGCGGAGACCACGCCGCCGGACCGCAGCCCACGCAGGTCCTCGACCGGCTCGCCGGGCTCGGCAACGCCGTGCTCGTGCGGGGCAACGCCGACCGCGATCTCGTGTCGCTCGCCCGCGGCGAGTTCCCGCCGGACGAGGAGCCCTACCCGGTCGACGCCTGGGCGGCCGCCCAACTCGCGCCGACCCACGTTGAGCTGCTCGCGGGCCTGCCGCACCCGGTCATACTTGACGTGCGCGGCTTCGGCCGGGTGGCGTTCTGCCACGGCACGCCGCGCGACGACAACGAGGTGGTGCTCGTCGACACCCGCCTCGAACGCTGGGCCGAGGCGTTCGGCGGACTGCCAGGCGACGTCACGACCGTGGTCTGCGGCCACACCCACATGCCGTTCACGCGGCTGGTCGACCGCCGCTTGGTCGTGAACCCGGGTAGCGTCGGCATGCCATATGGCCGTCCCGGCGGCCACTGGGCGCTGCTCACCAACGGCGACGTCAGCCTGCGCAGGGTCGAGATCGACATCGGCGCGGCCATCGCGGCCGTGGTCGAGGGGTCCACCTACCCCGACCGCACCGCCTGGGCCGAGGATTACCTCACGGCGCAGGCGAGCGACGCCGACGCGATCAGGGCCTTCGGCCCCCGCGACGGCCGGGCCAGCCCGTAGATCGGGCGACCAGCATCACGCGGTCGGGCCGGGCCTCGCAAGAGGCCCGGCCCGACCGCTGGCTCGTGACGGGTTCAGGCGTCGGCGCGGGTCATGGAGGGGATGGAGTCAGCCGCCTCCGTTCGGACGAGGACCAGGTCCTCACTGGCTGCTGCGCGCGCCGGCACGAAGACCAGGGCCACCAGCGCGGCGGCCAGGGCAGTGCCGGCGGCGACCAGCGAGCCGCGGTGCAGGCCGGTCATGAACGCGGTCTGCACCGCCGCCTGCGCCGCGTCGCGCAGCGAGGCGGGGAAGTGGGCGGCGACGGTCATGCCGGCGACGACCGACTGCCCGGCCAGGTGGCCAGTGGCGGCGGGTGCGCCGAGCGCGGTCAGGCTGGACATTACGTGCGAGCCGTAGGCGGAGTTGAGCACCGAGCCGACGATCGCGACGCCGAGGGTGCCGCCGACTTCGCGGGTGGTGTCGTTGACGGCGGAGCCGGCGCCGGCCTTGCCCCTGGGCAGCGCGCCCATGATCGCTTCGGTGGCGGGGCCGGTGGTCAGCCCAAGGCCCGCCGCCATCAGCGCCATCGCGATGATGACCTTGCCCCAGTAGGGGGAGTCCGTCGCGGTGGTGGCCGCGACCACGAACCCCGCGCTCATCATCGCCATCCCCGCCGCGACTACGAGTTTGGTGCCGAAGCGGCGCATGAGCAGCATGGCGACCGGCGAGAACCCGGCCGTGACGAACGCGAACGGCAGCGTGGCGATCCCGGCGCCGAGCGGGTTGTAGCCGCGGACGACCTGGAAGTACTGCGTGATCATGAAGATGAATCCGAACAGGCCGAAGAACGCCAGGCCGATCGCCGCGCTCGCCGCGCTGAACCGGGGGTTGCGGAACAGCCGCACGTCGAGCATCGGGTCGGGCCGCCGCGCCTGCCACCAGGCGAAGGCGCTCAGGATCGCCAGCGACCCCGCGATGCCGCCCACCGTCGCGGCGGAGCCCCAGCCGTGCTGCGGCGCCTCGATGATCGACCAGGTAAGCAGCGCGATACCGGCGGCGGAGAGCACCGCGCCCAGCGGGTCGAACCGTCCGGCGTCCGGGTCACGCGACTCGGGCAGCAGGAGCCGCCCGGCGATGACCGCGATCACCGCGACTGGCACGGAGACGTAGAACACCGAGGACCAGGAGAAGTCGCGGAGCAGCGCGCCGCCCGCCACCGGCCCGATCGCGACGGCGAGCCCGGAGATCGCCGACCAGACGCCGATCGCGATGGCCCGCTCGCGGGCGACGGTGAACACGTTGTTGAGTATGGCCAGCGTGGCGGGGTAGACCAGGGCTGCCGCGAGGCCCATCAGCGCGCGGGCGGTGATCAGTTCGCCGGTGTTCCTCGACAGCGCGGCCCCCACGGAGAAGACGCCGAAGAGCACCAGCCCGAGCTGCAGGAACCGGCGCCTGCCGAGGCGGTCGCCCAGGTTGCCGCCGAGCAGCAGCAGCCCGGCGAAGGAGACGGTGTACCCGTCGACGACCCACTGCAGAGCCGAGGTCGAGGCGTGCAGGTCGCGGCTGATCGTCGGCAGCGCGACGTTAACGATCGTGTTGTCCACGACGACGAGCAGGACGCTGAGGCAGAGCACCGCCAGAATCCACCAGCGACGCCCGTGGTTAGCTGAGCTGCGGTTGGCTGTGCTGCGGTCGGCACTGCCAGTGCGGGCTTCCATGGGAATCAGACCCCCTGTGGGACGTTCTCTAGGACGTTGTGCTATAACTATGTAACAACGTTCTATAGACTGTCAAGGGGTCAGGCCAATCAAGAGCGAGCGGCTAATCCGCCGGCCCGGATAGGAGAAGATGGTCCCCATGAGCGAAGCGGGTGCCCCCGGTGCGCGCCGCGGCCGCACGCCGTCGGCGGATGTCGAGCGCGAGCTCCTGGCCGCGGCGGAGACGGTACTCGGGCGGGAGGGGCCGGGCGGGCTGACCGTCCGCGCGGTGGCCGCCGAGGCCGGCATCGCGCCGATGGGCGTCTACAACCGGCTCGGCGGCAAAGACGGCCTGGTCGACGCGCTGCTGATCAAGGGCTTCGACCGGCTGCGCGCGGCGATCGACGTGGCCATCAACGACACCGCCGAGCCGAGCATGCGCGCCCGCCTCATCGCCAGCGGCATCAACTACCGCCAGTTCGCCCTGGACAACCCGCACTTCTACGCGATCATGTTCGAGGACGCGATCCCGCACGAGCACGACAACGAGGAGGTCGGCGAGCACGCGCGGGCCGCCTTCGGCGCGCTGGTCCGCGCCGTCGAACTGGCCGCAGCGGCCGGCGTGCTCGCCGCACTCGACCCCGCGGAGGCCGCGCAGCAGATCTGGTCGGCCGTCCACGGCGCGGTCGCCCTCGAGCTGAAGGGACTCGTGCTGACCCCCGACCCGCAGTACACCTACCTGTCCTCGCTGACCACCCTCATCCGCGGCCTCGCGCCCCGATAAGGCCACGTCAGGGCCGTGCGGTCAGCGGGGGATGGGCGCGGCCGTCAGCCCTCTCCCTTGTAGTCGGCGGGCGGGCCCTCCTGAGGGCCGATGACCGGCTCGAAGGACGCGGAGTACGCCGCGAACTTGCCTGCCCACGCGTCCTTGCTGGCCGGCAGGCCGGCCAGCCGGTCCAGGCAGTAGTCCCAGCCGGCGGCGTTGCGGGCCGCCCAGCTCGCTTGGAGCTGGTCGCTGAGCAGCAGGCGGGTGCCCGTCCCCTCCGGGCGCAGTTCGAACCGGAGAGTCTCTTCGCCCCAGGTATAGGACAGCAGCTTCGGCTCGTCGACGGCGAGGACGGTGCCGGCGAGGGTCATGTCCATGTCGGTCTCGGGGAACGGGAACGAGATCGCGGCACCGACTTCCCAGCGGCCGCCCTCCACGATCACGTCACAGGGGAACCACTCCTTGAGCTGCGCGCGATCGGTGATAGCCCGCCAGACGACCGGCGGCGGGTCGGGCAGGTACCGCTCAAGCCGGACGGCCGGGTTGGCGGCGGTGGTGTCGAGTGTGGCGTCGGTGGTCATTGGTTCCTCCTTCGTTCCAGGTGCTGCTCGAGCCGGTCGAGGCTCGCGGTCCACAGGGCCCGGTAAGTGGCGAGCCACTCATCGACCTCGGCGAGCGGCTCCGGGCGGATGCGGTAGAGGCGGCGCTGCGCGTCGACGCGCGCCTGGACCAGACCCGCGTCCTTCAGGACGCGCAGGTGCTTGGACACCAGGGGCTGGCTCATCCCGAGGCGTTCAACGAGCTCGCCAACGGGCCGCTCCCCGTCCCTGAGCAGGTCAAGGATCGCCTGCCGGCGTGGCTCCGCGATCACCTGCAGGGTCGTTCCCATCGCCATAAGCACAGAACATACCGTGTGAGTTATATAACTGTCAAAGGATGTTCGTGAGATCGGCGGCCCGCCCGTTCGTGCCGCGGCCCGTGCGGCCGTCGCCGGGCCCTAAGATCCGGAGACATGCCGTACGCGCCCGACCTGCTGCTCGTTAACGCCAACGTGCTGACGATGAACCCAGCCATGCCCCGCGCAAGCGCCGTCGCCGTGGCGGGCGGGCGGATCGTCGGCGTCGGCGACGGCGTGTCCGGGGGAGCCGGCGGCACCGCGGCGCGTGACGTCATCGACCTCAAGGGCGCGACGCTCATCCCCGGCTTCCACGACGCGCACAACCACATGATCGGGTTCGGCCTCTCGGTCACCGAGGTCGACCTGCGGGTCGACAGCCTGGACGAGCTCTACGCGCGGGTCGCCGCCCGGGCCGCGGAGACGCCCCCGGGGAAGTGGATCATCGGGGCGGGCTACGACCAGACGAGGACCGGCGCGCACCCGAACCGTGACGCGCTCGACCGGGTCGCGCCCGGACACCGGGTGTGGCTGAAGCACACATCGAGCCACATGTGCGTGGTGAACAGCCTCGTGCTGCGCGACCTCGGCATCGACGGGCCGCGCTCCGCCCCGCGGGTCGACGGCGGCCGCGTGAGCACCGACGCGAGCGGCCGCCCGACCGGCCTCATGCAGGAGCGCGCGCAAGAGCTCGTCGGCGACCTCACGCGGCCGTACCCGCTCGCCCAGCTGACCGACGCCGTGGCCGTCGCGGGGGAGACGTACCTGCGGGAGGGCCTCACCTCCGTCACCGAGGCGGGCGTCGGCGGCGGCTGGATCGGCCAGTCGCCCGTCGAGCTCGCCGCCTACGTCGCCGCCCGCGAGCAGGGCAGGCTGCACGTCCGCGCCGAGCTGATGGTGATCAGCGACGCCTTCCACCCGCTGGCCGCGCACCCGTCCGACGGCATCGAGACCGGCATCGACCTGGGGCTGCGGACCGGCTTCGGCGACGACTGGCTCAGGCTCGGCCCGGTGAAGGTCTTCACCGACGGGTCGCTCGTCGGCCGCACCGCCGCCATGTCCGGCCCGTACGCGGGCGATCCCGGCAACCGCGGCTACCTGCAGGCCGACGCCGGCCGCCTGCGCGAGACGATCATCGCCGCGCACCAGGCCGGCTGGCGGGTCGCCGCGCACGCGATCGGCGACAGCGCGATCGACCTCGCGCTCGACGCGTTCGAGGTGGCGGCGGGCAAGTACCCGCACCGCGAGCCGCGCCACCGGATCGAGCACTTCGCCGCCGCCCGCCCGGATCAGGTGGCGCGGGCGGCCGCGCTCGGCGTGATCCCAGTCGGCCAGGGCCGGTTCGCCACGGAGATCGGCGACGGGATGCTCGCCGCCGTCGGACCCGACCGGCACTCGTGGCTCTACCGGCAGCGGTCGCTCCTCGACGCCGGGATAGTGCTGCCCGGCAGCTCCGACCGCCCGGTCGTGACCGGCACGCCGCTGCTCGGCCTCCACGACATGGTCAACCGCCGCACGGCCACGGGCGCACCGTTCAACGCCGGGGAGGCGATCACCGCCGAGGAGGCGCTGCGCGCCTACACCTGGGGGTCCGCGTATGCCAGCAAGGCCGAGCGCGCGAAGGGCTCGGTCGAGGTCGGCAAGCTGGCCGACTTCGCGGTACTTTCCGACGACCCGACCGCCGTGAGCCCTGGCCGCATCGGGGGCCTCGAGGTCATCGCGACGATCGTCGACGGCGAAGTCCGCTACTCCGCCTTGGACTAATCGGGACGGCCAGTCGTTTCCGGCCGGGGCAATTAATCCGGACCATGATTGGCAAAATTGCCGTTTTGTCATGGAAATACATTAAGCCGTCCGGCGGGGTACTTAGGTACACCGATCTTCGCCGAAAATCGGGCTAAAGTTCCGATTTCAGACTTCTGGCTTCTTCCCATTCGTCAAATTGACTGTTAGCGTCCTCCCGAGGTCGGAAAACCGGAAATGAGGGGGACAAATGAAATCTGTAAAGAAAGTTCTCGCAGCAGCCGGCGCGGCGCTCGGCGCCACCTCGATAATGCTGGCGGCCGCATTGCCGGCCAGCGCCGCGACCCAGGGGCCGGCCAGCCACGGGAACTACGAGTGGATTACCGGTTTCCTCGCTGGCCAGGGCGCGCTAGCCAACGCCCCGGTGGTCCCGCTGAAACTCCAGGGCGCGGTCAACACCCACGGCAGCATCAACCTGGGCGGGAACTCCTCGGTGGGCAAGATCTGGACGCCTAAGGGCACCCTGACCGTCCTGCACGGCAACCCAAACCCGCCGCCGCAGCTCAACTACCGTACCTGCAGGGAAACCACCACGGTCAGCACCTGGTACAAGGTGCTCGGCCGCCAGAGCAGCGGGGCTTTCTGGGACGCTCAGGGCTCGGGGCAGGCGGTCGTGGTGTTCTCCGCCATCGCGCCCAGGCACACCTGGGGCAAGCATAAGGGCCAGTGCAACTTCGGCCAGAACGTCAAGCCGGAACCGTACGGTGCCTACATCTCATTCCACGCGCAGGGACCACTGCACGTACGCCATCGTTAGCCACACCTGACGGGCCCCCGCCCAGCCGCCGCCCCGGAGATCCCCAATCTCCGGGGCGGCGGCGCGCGGGTTTTAGCGCGCATAGTTAAACGCGACCGTCCGGCATAAAATGTGCCACGAATAAAGATGACCGCTGGCCGGGCGAAGATGCGCAGAACTGCACCATATACCGTCCAGCTAAAGCAGATTTCCACACGTTGAATATGCAATCATTCGGCGGTAGTGATTTAGCTGGTCCAGGGCCCCGCGTACTGGACCTGCCAGGTGCGCCCGCCGTCCGTGGTAGCAACGATCCGCTCCTGCGACCTGGGCGGGCCCGACGCGGCGTAGACGCTCTCCAGGCCGGCTACCCAGCCGGCTTGAACGGACTGGAAGCTGGCGGCTTGCGGCTGCGTGATCGCGCCGACGTCGCCCTCCTTGGTCAGCGTCGCGCCGGAGTTGGTGGCGATGTCCCAGGGCGCGGTGCCCGCGTCGCACGCCGAGCACCAGTCGACGAAGACCGCGCTCGAGGCGTCGATCGCGGAGAACGGGCCGGCGTCAGAGCCGGGGGACTGCACGGCCGGCTTCGCGCCCGGTATCTGGAAGTACTGCTCGGCGAAGATCGGCGTCACCCCGGCCTGGTCCGCGTGGTAGCCGACGTGCGGTTCCTGGCTCATCGCGGCGCCCGGGCCGATGCGCAGGGCCCAGGCGGAACCGTCGTTGGCGCACTCGACGCGCATGTCGGCCACGTAACTAGACTCGCCGGAGCCGTGCTGCTGCCCGCTCATCGAGGTCAGCACCGTCCACCGCACCCCGCCGTCCGAGGTCCGGTACAGCAGCCCGTTGGCCCCGAGCCAGCCGTGCTGCGGGTCGCTGAAGCAGACCGACTGCGCGTCGGCGGGGGTAGCGAGGGGGTACCAGCTGTGCCCGCCGTCGCTCGTGGTGAGCACCTGCCCCCCTGAGGCCGGCATCGCGGGGCCAGTGCCGGTGCCAGTGCCGCTGACGTTCGTGCCGCCCGCTACGGCGTACCCGGTCGTCGGCGAGACGAAGTGCACGGACCTGAGCAACGGGCACGGCTCGGCCAGCGCGGTCCAGTGCGCGCCGCCGTCGGTGGTGGCGAGCAGCGACGTGGTGCCCACGGCCCACCCGTCGCTGCCGTTGATGAAGTCCACCGACGTCAGGTTGAGCTGGCCGGACAGCTGCGGGGTCCAGTGCGCGCCGCGGTCCGTGGTCGCCAGGATGGTGTCCTGGCCGACGGCCCATCCCTGGTCCGCCGAGACGAACTCAAGCCCGGTCAGCCCCGGCTCCGCCGTGGCCGCCTGCGAGTCGGCGCAGGCG
>Ga0102924_1003715_pt1 | contig 15873 bp, 15 predicted proteins | sample PaiPotPPM11metaG_FD_80116 | JGI IMG/M metagenome (GOLD analysis project Ga0102924, IMG submission 80116) | Iron sulfur acid spring bacterial and archeal communities from Banff, Canada, to study Microbial Dark Matter (Phase II) - Paint Pots PPM... ... | reverse complement strand
CCTAACCCCCTCCCCGCTTGCGGGGAGGGGGTTAGGGGGTGGGGCCATCGCCGCCTCATCTAAGCGAAGCTCAAAAAAAAAGAGGTGGGGCGCTGGCTATCCCTTGGTTATCAGCACCCGATCGACTTCCGTGCCGCGCCACTCAGCACGAAATCCACTCTACCCGCCTCAAAGAACGGCGACAGCACGCGCATGTGCTGCTCTTTGTAGTGGTTAGCACCGACGTTAAAAGCGGGATGGTGGTACACAACAAACTTCCAGATCGCGTCCGTTCCACGGAGGTCATCCGCGATGAACGCGTGCCATCGCTCGTCGGTGGGATCCACGTACACGTTCGAATCGAGACAGAGAAAGTGCGCGTCGCCGTAGTCGAACGAGTACGTCCCCATTCGCGGGTAGCGGTCGCTCTCGTACACGTTGTCGCCAGTGTTGATGATGAAGTCGGGCCGCGCTCTGTAAGCCCAGTATGCCACTGCCCGCTGGCCGGGATCGCCGTATGAATTGTCGCCAAACGAGAGGAACCGAACCGCCACGCCCCTCGGCTTGCGGGTGGTGAAATACCCCTCGGCGACCGTATGCGCCTCCGGCGTCAGCTGGCGGACGCGGTATACGTAAGTGGTTCCAAGCTCCAGATTCCCCAGCGCCGCCGCATAGTTCCGCCGAGTGTCCGAGCCGTCGGCTTGGTGTCCGGGACGCTGCGTGCCTTGCACGGAGGCGGAGCGACCATAGGCGCGGGTTCGTCCGTATTCAACCGCGAACTCGGCGGAGCGATCCTCCGTCTGCCAGGCGATGACTAGGCTCTCGGTGCCGGCGCTAAGAGCGCTCGCAGAGCCGGGTTGTATATATGGTAGGGCGCTGAACTGCAGCGGCGGCTCCAGCGACCATGCGGTCGCGTGGCGCGCAAAAAACCCTCGACCGACCGGCGTAAGCGCGAGAAACGTGATGCCGCCCGCCGCCTGCAAGAAATCGCGTCGTGAGATGTCAGTAGGCATCGGCGGGCTCACTCAACGGGACGGTCCTCAGTCGTGTGCGTAGCCGCGCAAACGATCTATCATCCGGCGATCCGTCACGGTCGCGTCGTCCAGTTTTGGTGTCTCGATCACTTTCGGCAGCGGGGCAAGGCGCGGATCAGTCATGATTCGACGGAAGGGCGGCTCGCCCAACAGCCCCTCGCCAATCAATTCATGTCGGTCGCGACGAGATGCGAGTGCCACCTTGGAGTCGTTGAGGTGCATCATGCGAAGCCGATCGAATCCTACGACGTCGGCGAAGCGCGCCCAGACTCCGTCGTAATCATTTACCAAATCGTAACCTGCCGCGAATATGTGAGCAGTATCGACGCAGACGCCCATGCGCCCGCGTAAGGCCTTGGGAACACCGTCGACAAACGCGGCGACCTCCTCGAACGTTGACCCGAGCGCGGTCCCGCTGCCGGCCGTTGTTTCCATGAGCAGCATCACCTTGCCCGGGGCGCGATCCAGTGCCTCGACTATCGCTTCAATGTTCCGGGCTAGGCCGCTTGCGCGGTCGTCCATGTAGTTGCCGGGATGTGACACGAGGTAGTCGAGTCCCAGTGCCTCTGCGCGCTGCAGCTCCCTGACGAAGGCTTCCAGCGAGCGCGTGCGGAGGGTCGAATCCGGAGACGCGAGATTGATCAGATAGCTGTCGTGTGCGGAAGTCGCGCGCACGTCCGTGTCGCCCAAGGCCGCCCGGAACGCGGCGCACTCCTCGTCCTCGCATACGCGCTCGGCCCACCTATTGGCCTGCTTCGTGAAAATCTGGAGCGCCGTCGCCCCGATCTCCTTGGCGCGCGCAGGCGCGGTCGCTGTGCCACCGGCCACGGAGACGTGCGCGCCCAGTGGGCCCAGCGTCATGACGCCCGCGTCACCGCCGTCGCGTCATCTTTGCTTGTCCTCGCCGCCGCGTAACCAGTCGAGCGGGTCAACCGCGTGGCCTTGCTGGCGACGGATCTCGAAGTGCAGATGCGACGGCAGGTCAGGATCGGTGCGGCCAACGGCGCCAATGACATCCCCGCGATTCACGTGGTCGCCGGCCTTCACGTCCATGCGGCTCAATGAGCCGTATACCGAGTAGTCGCCACCGCCATGCTGCACGATCACGGTCGGCCCATACGTGCCGATCGATCGGGCGGCGACGACCTTTCCGGTCGCAATCGCCCGCACGGCGGTGCCTGCTTCGGCACCAATACCAATTCCGTTCCACCTTGTAGTTGTATTCGTCTGCGGGTTCACGACCCGCCCGAAGCGATACAGAATCGGGCCATCCACGGGCCAGTCGAGCTGCCCGAAGTCGCGCGTGGTCAGCGTGCTCGCGGACGGCGCCGGCGCATTGGCGCGCGATTCCGCTCGCTTGCGCGCTTCCTCGAGCGAATTGATAACCGATCCCAAACGCGCCTCGGCGTCGGCAATCTGCTTGAGCCGACCGGCGGTCACATCCTGCGTTTGCCGAACCTCTGTCAGGCGATCGCGTCGCTCCTGTTCCAAGCCACGGAGACGCTGCTCCTCGGAAGCTTTGTCCGAGAGGTTCTCCTGTACCGCGTCGTGCAGTCCCACAAGCGCGTGACGCTGGCGAGCTATCTGGTCGCCCAGCTGCTCCACACGGGCGACCATGGCCCGATCGTGCAGCGCGATCAGGTGGAGGTACTTGTAACGAGCAATGAGATTGCCGAACGACTCCGCCGTCACCAGCGCCTCGGTAGTATACAGAGGGCCACGCTTGTAGATGTCTACCAGCCGGTGACGCAGCGCCGCCCGCTTCATCGCCAGCTCGTCCTGGGCGCGCACGAGCTGTCCAGTCGCCGAGGTGACTTCGGTCGCGATTGCCGCGAGTTGGTGATCGAGCGCCGAGACAGCGCGAGCCGTGGCGTCCGCCTGGCGGTCGAGATTCGCCACCTCGTCCGCCAAGTCGTGCACTTTCCCGCGCAGCGCACTCATACGGTGCTCGAGCTCCGTTCGCTCCGCGCGTATTCTGTCGAGCGCCTCGCGTTCCTCTCGCAAGCGCGTTTCGGCGCCGGTCGCCTGAGATGTGTCGGGCACGCCTTGCTGAGCGCCGGCCCGTCGCGCGACGGCAAGCGCCGAGACGGCCATGCAAATCACCGCGATCGAGCACTTCATACTCGCCGGAGATGGCGGCTCACGGACACAGCGCTTCCGACCAGACCGATGAGAGCACCGGCCAGGACTCCAAGCACGGCGACCGCAGGGTCGAAGAAGCTCGTGCGAAGCAAGTAGTGGCTGATTAGCGAATTCGCCAGCCACGTGAGCAAGAGCGCGAGTCCGCCGCCAAGGATCCCCTTGATGAAGCCCTCGATCAGAAAGGGCAGCCGCACGAACGCGTCCGTCGCGCCCACGAGCCTCATGATCGCGATCTCGCGCTCCCGAGCGAGAACGGCCATGCGTATAGTCGCCCCGATGATGATGACGGCGACAGCCGCGAATGCCAGCCCGAGGACGAGTCCCACGAGCGTCGCGACGGTGCGGATTTGGTAAAGCTTGGTCACCCAATCTTCGCCGTAGCGGACATCGTCGATAAAGGCATATGTGCCCACTCGGTCGGCGACCGACTTCACGGAAGCAGGGTCGCGCGAGCCCGCCTTGAGGCGAATCTCGATCGACCCCGGCAGTACTCCGGCTTCGAACACGTCGCTGAACTCGCCCAGCTCGCGGCGCGCGCGCGACAGCGCCGAATCGGGGGAGATGTAAGCGACGTGGGCGACCTCGGGGAACGAGGAAATGTCGCCCAGGGCTGCTCCGACGGCCTCCACGGGCGTCGCGTCAGAGACGAACGCCCGAATCTCGACGCGCTCTTCGGCGTGGCGCAGCGTATCCCGGATGTTGACCGCTACCAGACCAAAGAGCCCGAAAGCGAACAACGAGAACGCGATCGTGATGATGCTGAGCGCGCTCAGCAGCGGTGCGCGTCGAAAGGCGAGGAGAGTCTCGCGGAGCGCAAGCCTCACGTCTGAATCACACAGGGCTCGCTACGGCGCTGTCGGCGACCACGCGTCCGTGCAGCATCTCCACCGTGCGGTATTGCGTCCGCCGGATGAGGTCCAGGTCATGAGTTGCCATTATCACCGCCGTCCCGGCGGCATTGATGTCGCGCAGCAGTTGGAAGACGACCCGCGTGGCGCGATCGTCGAGGTTCCCGGTCGGCTCGTCCGCGATCAGCAGGAAGGGATCGTGAACGAGCGCGCGGGCGATCGCCACGCGCTGCTGCTCACCGCCGGAAAGCTCGCGTGGGAAGGCCGACCCTTTCGCGGCGAGGCCCACCTGCGTCAGTAGGCGGCTGACTCTGCCGGGAATGACTGCGGCCGGGGTGTCAGTCACTTCGAGCGCGAAGGCGACATTTTCGTGCGCGGTCCGATCCTCCAGCAGCCGAAAATCCTGGAATACGACTCCAAGCTTGCGCCGAAGTCGAGCGACCTCTCGGCTGGGGACTCCCCGCGGGCTAGATATCGTCCCGCTCACCTTCAACTGGCCGGAGGTCGGCCGTTCCTCGAGGAATACCAGCTTGAGCAGCGTGCTCTTTCCCGAGCCGCTGGGACCGGTCAGGAAAACGAATTCGCCCTTGGCGATGTGAAGTGACACGCCGTCAACAGCGAACCCGGTGCGCGGGTACTCCTTGGAGACTTTCGCGAGACGGATCACGACGCAATCACGGCGCGCGCGGAGCGCGATCTGGGGGACGGCGGATTATTCCAGCGCCTGATCCAGATCGGCAATGAGATCGTCGGCATCTTCGATACCGACGCTCAAGCGGATGAATCCGTCAGGGATACCGACTGCTTTGCGGGCGTCGGCCGTGAGGTGTGCGTGAGAAGAGTACCTCGGCTCGCTCACCAGCGAGTCTACGCCTCCCAGGCTTGGGGCATGCAGCCACAACCTCAGACGCCGTAGGAACCGATCGGCCGCCGCGCCGCCGCCTACCAACTCAATCGCTAGCATCCCGCCGAAGCCGTCCAATTGATGCTTGGCGACGGCGTGATCGGGGTGGTCCGGCAGCCCCGCGAAGTGAACGCGCGCGATTCCTGCCCGTGACTTCGCCCATTCCGCAATGCGCACGGCGTTTGCGTTTTGCCGCCGCAACCGCACGTCGAGCGTGCGCAGCCCGCGCTCGAGCAGCCAGCACGCAAACGGGTCGGGCGCCTGGCCCCACACCATCATTTTCCGTCTGACTTCCTCGATATACGACGCGGACCCCATCACCGCGCCGCCCAGAGCGTCGTGGTGGCCGTTCAGGAATTTGGTCGTCGAGTGGATCACGACGTCAGCGCCATGCTCGATTGGGCGAAAGTTCACCGGCGATGCAAACGTCGAGTCGATCACCAGTGCCAGGCCAGACTCCTTGGTCAGGAGGCTGACCGGGCGTAGGTCGAGAACTCGGCATGTCGGGTTGACCGGCGACTCCAGGAAAATCGCGCGTGTCTCTCGCCGGAGGCTCTTGCGCCATCCACGCGACTCGGTGGGGTCAACCAAAGTGACCGCGATCCCCATGCTCTCGAACTCTTTGGTGAAGAGCTCGTGCGCCCCTCCGTAGATCCACGCGCTTGCCAGCAGGTGATCGCCGGGACGCAGCAACGCCAACAGCGCGCACGCAGTGGCGCCCATTCCGCTCGCGAGCACGAGAGCCGCCTCGGCGCCCTCCAGCGCCGCCAGTTTTGCCTGCACAATCTCCGCGTTGACGCCCGTGCCATATCGCGGATAGCGAAGCCCCTCGTCGGTCCCGAACTCCTGCACGTGGTTTACCGTCTGGTAGATCGGTGTCACGACCGGCGAGCCAGCCGTATTCGGTATACGGCCCCCATGCACGGCGATTGTTGGGAGCGCGTGCTGAGGGGCCTTTTCCTTCGCCTGGGCCTGGCTCCGAACACTCGGCGTTGGGACCGACTGCCGCTGCCGCGGACTCATGCGAAATGCCTGGGCGGAGAGTCAAGATCGACCTTCCGGACGCGCACAATCTCCGACGGTGAGACTCCTGCAATGTCGCGCACCACTACCTCTCCCCGCGGGACGTCGTCATCCACGCGCAGAGTCGCGATTTCCTGACGGCGCGGGGTCTCCACGCGCACGAGCTCACCGTCCAGAAGCACCCGAATCGCTGCCTCGTCGCCCCGCATGCGTACTTCCGGGCCCCGCTCGGCGTCGCCTCGACGCGTGCTAATGAACTTCAGGACCCTGAGCGGCGGGGAGAATCCCGCGGACATCTGACCGCTCCTCGGCGGTCCACTCGACCGCCGCATGCGAAAGAAAGACATCACCCCACCGCGACTTCCGTCCGGCCCACTGCGAGATACCGCGTTCCCACGGCAATTACTACTCGCCGCGCGAAGAGCTCGTCCATCACTCGCCCCACGCCATCCGGCTCCCACCGAGCGGCCTGCTCGTTGGCGAGCACCGCCGTCACCGTTGTCACGTCTGCGGGACCTACGCGATACACCGCGTCCCACACCCGCCGCTCGTCGTCGCCGACCGCGCCTACGAGGCGCGCATGGCGCTCCGAATCTTCGAGCACGAGCGCCAAGCCGTACCGGGCAAGCACTGTCTCGATGGCATCAACGTGCGCCTCGTGCGTTCCGCGCAAGACAAAATATGCGTCGTGCGGCGCATCGGGCGTGGAATAGCGCAGGAGCAGCTTCGCCACCACCTCGTCGGCACACGAGTAGTCCAGCAAGCCAACGTGCGTGAAATCGATCACCGTGAGTGTTCGCGCTCCGGCGGGGCGCTCGGCCACGAGCGCCTCTATCTCTGCGCGCACTGCTGCTCCGGTAGGGCGAGTTACGAGATTGGAGTACAGGTCGCACACCGTGCGACGAAGCACCGAGCTCACGTCGATATGCTGGACCATCAGACGCGCTCCGGGATGGTGATTTGCACCTGCGCGCCCGCGAATGGCGCCAGCTGCTCGCGCAAAGGAAGGTCGTCGTCCCACGGGGGCACGATGGCGATGCGCGCGGTCCCGCTTCGGACCGATAGCTTGCCCGCCCATTTGCCGAGGAAGTTCCGGGCGCCGGCAAGCCCCTGTCCCCTTCCGCGGTCCCGGAAGCGGCTCACTCCGCGGACGACGGCCTCTTCGAGCGCCATGCCATCGTCCCATCGATCATCGAGAACCCGCCCCGGCGTGCTTTCCAGCGATCGCCGAAAACCCACGCCGGCGTCGCAAACGGCGATTTGAACGACACGGCGACCTAGGCGTTGCCGCCACTTATAGGTCTGCACCGCGACCCAACCACCCCTGCCAGCATGTTCGACCACGTTCTGACATACCTCGGATAGCGTCATTACGAACCGCACCGACGCCTGCGCATCGATACCAAGCTCGTTGGAGAGGATCTGTTGCGCCCGCGCTTGGATCAGCTCGACAACTTCGTGTACGTCGCCGCTCTTTGCGACCGGCGTGATCTCCAGCAGCACGCTCGATTCCGCCACGGCGCGCGCGCGCGGCACGGTGCCGTGAAAGTCGAATAGCGGCTCGGCGTGCTTGAAAAAACCTGCGCGCGACCAATACGACTGCGTGTCTTCGGCGTCAGGCACCGCCAGTGCTGGTCGTGCGCTCCGCGTCTGCGCGATGGTGAGCATCCCGGTCAAACCGAATGGGGACGCCCATCTGGTGTGGCGGGCGTCGAGGAGGATCTTGTCGTCAGCGGGAAGCGGAGCGAGGCGGTCGAGGACCTGTTCAAAGGTCACGTCGTCGAGCGACGGTGGCACCTGTATTACAGTCGTCACGTCCGGCTCAGCTCTCCGCGCAGGTGATGGGCGAGGCCGCTGGCTCCTCGGTGGCAAACGTTACGGGCGGCAGCCACCAAAGCGACGTGCATCGCGTGGGCTAACTTATCACCTGCGAGCAGCCGTGAGAAATAGGTGGCGCCCCACACGTCGCCGCAGCCCGTTGGATCGCCGAAGGCGAGCCCAGCGTCGGGCGGCCGCTCAGCCGGGACCAATGCGGTTCGAATCGGGCCATAAGACGCATCAGCGCGCTTCTGCTGCTTGACATCGCGAATCCCATCGAAATCATCGGACGCGAAATACACCACGCCCCGACTGCCGAGTGTGACGCTCAAGCAGCGCACCCCCTCGTTGAGCGCGGTAGCGGCGAGCGCCATCGGGTCCGCCGCCATGAGCGCCATCTCGTCCTCGTTCACCTGCAGAAAGTCCACGCAGCGACACCACTCGGCTACGTGCGACAACGGGCGCGGCGTGCGGAGCCCGTCGGGTTGGATGGCGAGCAGCACGGAATGCAGATCGCAGTAGATGGGCCCGCGATAGTGCTGCCGCAAGAGTTGCAGCGTTTCGAGATCGAGCTCCCACCCGCTGATGAAGTTCAGGTACAGAGCGTCGAGCCCCGAGAGCAAGGGCTTGAGTCCCAGCCACGACCACGCGGGCACGCCGCCCGTGAGGATCTCTGAGCGCCGCTCGTCGCTCTGGTACCGAAGCTCCACTCGATTGTTGGGGTAGGGCACTTCGACCAGCTCCGCATCGGGCGCTATACGTCGCAGCGTGTGCAAGTACGCGCGCGCGCGGGCCGCAAGGTCGCTCCCGACTTTCATTACAGGCACGATCACCCAATCGTCGGGTAGCGCCGCATCAAACGCGCTCAGCGCGTAGGTGATCCCGCCCCACTCCTCGACCGGCACGGATCGCGCACCGCGCTCGTGTGCGCCTCGTCCGTATATCACGTCCCAGACGAACGTCCCGATCACGCCCACGCGACGAGTCACCGCCGGCTCCCGAGCGCCTCAGACCTCTCCTATCGTCTGGGTCTTGAACGTCGCCACGGCGCCGACCACGCCGGCCGAGCCGCCAAGAGCGCCCGGTACGATGCGACACGAGTCGACGGCGGGGCGAAACGCCCGGCGCCGCACCTCGGCGCGCAAAGGCTCGAATAGAGCGGCGCCAGCATCGGTCACTCCCCCAGCAAGCACGACGGTGTCGGGGTTGAAGATGTTGAGCAAATTCGCGAGACCGGCACCCAGGAAGCGAGCGGTCTCGCGTACGACCTCGCGGGCAATAGCATCGCCGAGCGTGGAGGCTTGGTAGACCGTCTTCGCCGTCACGCGGGACAAGTCGCCAGCGACCATTTCCTGCAGTAGCGACGGCTCCTCGCCAGCCAGCGCTTCGCGCGCGCGCTCCGCGATCGCGGGACCCGAGGCATAAGCCTCGAGGCAGCCATAGTTGCCGCACTTGCAGCGTCGCCCCGTGACGTCGATCGTGGTGTGCCCGATCTCGCCAGCCACGTCCGATGCGCCGTGGTACAGCGCGCCCTCGAGTATGAGGCCCCCACCAATCCCAGTGCCAATCGTGAGGCCAACGACATTGCGGCCACCCCGAGCAGCGCCACACCACCATTCTCCAATCGTCGCGCAGTTCGCGTCGTTGTCGAGCGTGGCCGACAATCCCACTCGGTCGCTCACAACCTGCCGGAGAGGAAAATCACGCCATCCAAGGTTGGGGGTGACGACCACAACCCCGCGCTCTCTATCGATCGGGCCAGGCGAGCCGATTCCGATCCCGAGGAAATCGCTGTCGGACGCGCCCGTCTCGGTCGACGTGGCCTCGATCACGTCGCGGATCATCTGCACGATACGATCGATCACCGCGTCCGCGCCCTGCTCGGCGGCTGTCGGCTGTGAGCACAACGCGTACTCCTGGCTACCATCCACGGGCATGGCGCCGACGACGATGTTCGTGCCACCGAGGTCGACGCCGACTATGTACTTGGGTTTGGCAGCGGTGGGCATTTTTAGAGGGTCGGGGTCGGAGAAGTTACTTGTTGCACGAGTTGGGTGACGTCGTGCACTGCCAGCTCCCGCATGCAACGCCAATGTCCAAGCGGACACCGCGGCGGACCATGGCGGTGGCACGGACGGCAGGGAAGACCTGTAAGACCGGCCGTCGCGTGACGGGGAGCGAGCGGCCCGAAACCGAACTCTGGTACGGTAGGCCCGAAGATCGTCACCGTCGGTGTTCCGACTGCTGAAGCAATGTGCTGAGGGGCCGAGTCGTTGGTGATGAGCACGCGGCATCGTCGGATGAGGTCCGCCGACGCGAGCGGCGAGAGCTGCCCAGTTGCGTCTATTGGCCGACGCGACGCCGGCGCGGCCGCCCGCACCGCACGGGCGACATCGGATTCGTGCGGACCGCCGATCAGAACGATTCGCGCCGCATTCGGCCCGGCTTCATCGCTGCTGCCGATCGCGGCCGCGAGTGCCGCGTAGTGAGGCCACCGCTTCGTCGGCCATGAGCTGCCGGGCGCGATCGCGACCAGCGGCTCTCCGGCGTAGCCCTCGCGGGCGAGCAGCGCGTCCACGGCGGCCACGTCGCGCGCGCCCGGAAACAACTGCGGCCGCAGCGAATCGGGAGCCGGTTGTTCGACGCCGGTGGCGGTCCCCAGGGCCCAAAGCCGTTCGACATGATGACGGTCGTCGCGATAAGCAACTCTTCGCGTATACAGAGCGCGCGCGGCAGACGTGGCGAATCCGACGCGTACGCGAAAGCCGGCGACCAGAGCCAGCGTGGCGCTCCTGATCGAGCCCTGCGCGAGATATGCCACCGGCTCCTCGTCGCGCGGCGGCCGCATGGAGCCGAATCCGAGCTTGAACTTTGCTTTTAGCCGCTCCGACACCCGCCACAGATCCACCAGCCCGCCGGCGTCACCCCGCTTGTCGTACACAATGACGTCGCGAATCGATGGGTTGTTCGCGAGCAATGGTGCGGCCGCCGGCGTGGTCACGACATCAACGGGGCCCCGCGTCGCGAGATCTGCTATGAGAGGGGTCGTGAGTATCACGTCCCCGAGGAAACTTGTCTGTACGACCAGCGAGGGGCGCTCAGGGACAGCCTCCGACCGCACGGTCAAAGGTTCGGGCTCGGGCGCCAGCGTTTGTGCCGCTTCTGGCTGCTCGACTAGAACCTCGCCCGGGTGAGGCGGGCGCACGCGCGCCCTTAGGAATCGACCTGCAGAACGGCCAGAAATGCCTCTTGAGGAATCTCGACCGTGCCGACTTGCTTCATCCGGCGTTTCCCCTCCTTTTGCTTCTCGAGCAGCTTGCGCTTCCGCGTGACGTCCCCGCCGTAGCATTTCGCGAGCACGTTCTTGCGTAGGGCACGGACCGTTTCGCGCGCGATCACCCTCGTGCCGATCGCCGCCTGGATCACGACCTCGAACAGCTGCCGCGGGATCAGATCCTTGAGCTTTTCGGCGATCTTCCGACCCCACTCATAGGCCTTGTCGCGGTGGATCACGACGGAGAATGCATCGACCGCTTCGCCGTTGATCAACATGTCGAGCTTGACGAGATCGCTGGCGCGGTACCCTAACATCTCGTAATCGAGACTCGCGTAGCCGCGGCTGATCGTCTTGAGTCGGTCGTAGAAGTCGAGAATGATCTCCCCTAGCGGGAACTCGAAATCGAACTCCACGCGCTGGACGTCCACGTAGCTCATGTTGAGGTATATGCCGCGGCGCTCGTTTCCGAGGGTCATTATCGGTCCGATGTAGTCCGCAGGAGCAACGATGCGCGCTTTCACGAACGGCTCTTCGATCCGGTCTACGCCCGCGCCTTGAGCCGTCGGCATGAGCGATGGATTGTCCACCACGATCATCGAGCCGTCAGAGCGGTACACATTGTACTCGACGTTCGGGACGGTGGTAACGAGGTCCAGATTGAACTCCCGCTCCAGACGCTGCTGAACGATCTCCATGTGCAACAGACCCAGGAATCCGGCGCGAAAGCCGAAACCCAACGCCATGGACGTCTCGGGCTCGTAGCGCAGCGACGCGTCATTGAGCTGCAGTTTGCCCAGCGCGTCGCGCAGATTCTCGTATTGGGTCGTGTCCGTTGGATACAGGCCCGCGAACACCATCGAGTGCACTTCCTGATAGCCGGGCAATGCAATGGCCGCGTGGCGGTTCGCGTCGAACACGGTGTCGCCAACGCGTGTCTCCTTGACGTGGCGCACGTTGGCGACCACGTAACCCACCTCTCCCGTGCCGAGGGACGGCGCCCGAACTTGGCGGAGCTGCATGTATCCGACTTCGGCGACATCATAGCGATCGCCGCCGGCGCCGAACGTGATCTGCATACCGGGCGTGAGCGAGCCGTCTATGACCCGTACGCTCGGAATCGCGCCTCGATACTTATCGTAGTACGAGTCGAAGATCAGGGCGCGTAGCGGTGCCTCGGGGTCGCCGGTGGGCGCGGGCACGCGGGCAACGATGCGCTCCAGGAGCTCGCTGATTCCCACGCCCTCCTTTGCGCTAACTAGCAAGACGTCGTCCGCTGAGACGCCCAGCAGCTCCATAACTTCTGCGCGCCGACGCTCGGGCTCCGCGGCGGGCAGGTCGATCTTGTTCAGGATGGGGGTGATCTCGAGACCGGCGTCGAGCGCCAGAAACAGGTTCGAAAGCGTCTGTGCCTGGATGCCCTGCGACGCATCGACGACGAGTATTGCGCCCTCGCACGCGGCGAGTGATCGAGACACCTCGTACGTAAAGTCTACGTGGCCCGGCGTGTCGATGAGATTGAGCTCGTAATCCTGGCCGTCCTTCGCCCGATAGCTCATGCGCACGGCGTTGAGCTTGATCGTGATGCCGCGCTCGCGCTCGAGATCAAGCGTGTCCAGCACCTGCTCCTTCATCTCGCGCTTCTGCACCGTCCCCGTGGCCTCGATGAGACGGTCAGCCAGAGTGGACTTGCCGTGATCGATGTGCGCGACAATGCAGAAGTTACGGATCCGGGCAAGCTCCACGGCGGAAATATATGGGGTGGCGTGTGACGACGACCCGCCGGTACGTTTCGCGACGATCATGGAGGTAGGAACGCGGGATAGTGGTGCGCGCGAGCTGCCCGGGCGCGCGGACCTGTTCGACCCGGCGGCGCTGTCCGCGCTGGGCGAGGGTCACATCGAGATCGTGGCTCGCTGGGTCGTCGATGGATTCCTCGCGGGGCTGCACCGCTCGCGACGGAAAGGGTTCTCCGTGGAGTTCGCAGAGCATCGGCCCTACCAGCGGGGCGACGATTTGCGCTACGTGGATTGGCGGATCGCGGCTCGCGCGGACCGATGGGTCGTGAAGCAATTCGAAGAAGAGACCAATCTGCGAGCCGCGATCGTGCTGGACGTGAGTCGGTCGATGGCCTGGCGAGGCGCGCCAACTCGGCTAACCAAGTTGGCCTACGGCGAACGGCTGGCAGCGGCGCTCGCGCTCCTGCTCTTGCGGCAGCGGGATGCCGTGGGCCTTCTCCGTTTTGACGACGAGGTGCGCACGGCCCTCGTCCCCCGCGCCCGGTCCACGCAGTGGCGGCGGTTCATTGTCGCTCTGGACGGGCCGACGGGCCGCGCAGGACAAAGTCGGGAGTCTCGCGCCGGCGACGCCCTGATGCGCGCCGGCCAGATGGTCCGCAGGCCAGGCCTTGTCGTGCTCATATCCGACATGCTGACCGACATCGAGCGCGTGGAACGGTCCGCGCGCGCGCTGCGTGCGGCCGGCCACGACGTGACCGTGCTCCACGTGATGGATCCCGCGGAGCGGGACCTCTCGGCGCCAGGCGGCGGCGAGGCGCTGTTCGTCGATCCGGAAAGCGGCGACGAGGTGCCAGCGACGGTGGCCGAGGTGCGCGAGGCATATCGCGCGACTGTGGATGCAGCCATTGCGGAGTGGCGTGCTACGCTTGCCGGCGCATCGGCGCGGTATGAGATCGTTGCGACGGACGCGCCGTTCGGGGCTCCGCTGCGACGCGCGTTCGCGGCGCGACAGGCCAGCGCCCAATAGTGGGGTTTCTCGCCCCGTTCTACCTGCTGTTGGGCGCGGGAGCCGCCGTGCCACTCGTTGTGCATCTGCTGCGGCGACGGTCGGGGCTCCGTGTGGAATTCCCCGCCGTGCGCTATCTCGCGCGGGCCGAACAGGAGCACAGCCGCCAGCTTCGCATTCGCAATCTGCTGCTGATGCTCCTGCGGGTGCTCGCCGTCGTGCTCATCGCAGTGGCCGCGGCGCGTCCACTGAGCGAGGCGCTCGGCGCGGTCGTTGGAGTTGGCCATGCGCCCACGGCGTTAGCCGTAGTGCTGGACAATTCGCTGAGCACGTCGGCCATAGAAGGTGGCCGTCCCGTGCTGGACCGGCTCAAGGAAGTGGCTCGTTCGGCCGTCGCCCGAGCCGCAGTGGGCGATCGCGTTTGGCTCGTGACCGCGGACGGACGCACGCAGGGCGGAAGCCAGGCTGTGGTAGCCGCCGCGATTGCGCGCACGGAGGCTCTCGCTGGTGCGGGGAACCTGCAACACGCGGTCACGACCGCGGCGTACCTCGTGCGCGGCAGCGGGATCGCAGACGGTGCCGTCGCCATTGTGACTGACGGGCAAGCCACCGCCTGGACTAACGGAGACGTCGTAGATGCTGGCGGCGCTCGCGCCGTGCTGTTCACACTCTCGACGCCACCGCCGGCGAATCACGCCGTTACCGAGGTTGTCGTCAGGCCCGCGCGGTGGACGCCACGGGGCGAGATCACGGCAACCGTGATCGGCGCAAGCGACTCGACGCCGTACCGGATTAGCCTAGACGGGCGCACCCTTGCACGCGGCTCTGTGACCCACGGCGGGGTTTCCGTGCATGCCGCTCCACCAGAGCGAGGATGGGTCGCGGGTACCGTCGAGCTCGACCCGGATGAATTGCGCGGGGACGACGTGCGCCACTTTGCACTGTGGATTGGCGAGCCGCCGGGCGTGCTGGTGGACAGCAGCGTCGGTGCTTTCCTTCGTGGCGCGCTGGATGCTCTCGTCGCGGGTGGCGAGGCGACACTAGGCGGGACAGGAAATCGCGTCGCGGTATTGTCGGCTGACAACCTGCGGGCACTTCCGGCACTTATCGTCGCGCCGCGCGACCCCGTCCGCGTGGGCGCGGCAAATCGCGCGCTCGAACGCGCCGGAGTGCCGTGGCGCCTCGGTGGCGCGCATTTGGGTGAGACAGCCATCGATGGCACCGTTGGCGGGGTGGCTTTGTCAGGTATATCGGCTTCGTCGCTGTACTCGCTCGAGCTCCAGGGCGTAGCAACGGCTGATACTATCGCGCGCGCCGGTGCGACGAGTGCGCCCTGGGCCGTGGCGGGTCCCGGATACGTGCTGATAGCGTCGCCTCTGGAGCCTAGCGCGACCACGTTCCCCCTGCGCGCGAGCTTCGTGCCCTGGGTCGGTGAGCTATTGACGCAGCACATGCGGTCGGGCGAGCCGGCTGTCCCCGGCCGCGGCGGGACGACCGCCGGTCGAAGCGGAGCCTTACAAGCTGCACCGGGCGAGACTATCCACCGGCCAGAGTGGGCGGGCGAGATCGAAGAGCCGGACGGTACGCGACGTGCCATCGGTGGATCGATGATGGAAGCTCCAGCCCGACCCGGCGTGTACTTCCTGCACCGCCTAGGTGGCGAGCGCGCCGGCGCGCTCGTGGTGAATGGCGAGGCGCGCGAATCGGAGCTACGACGACTTCCACCGGCCGAGTTGGCGTCGCGTGTTCGCGGACGTCGGGTGTCGGTGTACGTCGATGCGCAGCGGTGGGCCTCTGCCGCGTTCGACGCATCGGCGGAGCGCCCACTTGCCGCGCCACTGCTCGCCGCCGTGCTTGGGCTGCTCGTCCTGGAAGCTCTTGTGGTTCGTAGTTGGTCGCCGAGCTCCGGTTGGCGCCGTGCGCAGCGCCCGCCGCGGATCGACGCACGGCGCGCTGCGTGATTCGGTGCGGGGCGCGGTTGCATTGGCATCGTCACGCGGCCACGTGATCTGCTGAGCGTTACGACGCACGGTGGCGCGCCCGCTTCTGCTCGACGCCATCGAGCGGCTGCCCGCATGTACGCTGCTGATGAACACGCTGCCGGGG